>ENA-UPTF01002480-UPTF01002480.1-marine-metagenome-genome-assembly--contig:-NODE-2480-length-10661-cov-2.747449_pt1 | contig 10661 bp, 13 predicted proteins | sample MGYA00238166_ERZ767019 | MGnify/ENA primary metagenome ERZ767019 (study PRJEB28930, sample SAMN06266391) | marine metagenome | isolation source: Sea water from 250 m depth | place: Atlantic Ocean... | reverse complement strand
TATCTCTAGCTTCTCTCGTTGGTTCTCTCACTCCTATTATTTTTATTAACCTAGATATTGTTCCTGCCGTAAGCACTGGACCCATTATTACTGTAGCTAACGATATACTCGGTTTGGCTATCTACCTTGTCACAGCGAAATTTATTCTAGCTGCTTTCTAGTTGTTTCTATTTAGGCTCCGCTAATTCAATCTCGATGATTGCAGTATCTATTTCCACATATTCCCCTTCTTGCACATAAAATTCTTTTACAACCCCTTCAACTTCTGAGAGCAAAGTAAAATATCCTTCAGAGATTATCTCGGCAACGGCAGTCCCTGGTACAACTTTATCTCCCTTCCTAACTAAGAATTTATCCACCTTGCCTGAAGTCATGGTGGGATACATCGCACACATGATAATATAATCCTCCATACATTCCCTCCCCCTTACAACCAAATTTTTCGACAATGTCTATTTATATATTTTTAATTTTATTAATCCTCTTTATAAGCATCAACCCTAAGCATCCATCGTTACAAGGTCGCCAATTTATTTAAAATGCTTTTTAAAGAAAAATTGTATAAACTTAAATTCTTAATAAATATTGGTATAAAAAATGAAAATTGATACTGGTGACACCCTTTATGAGCCGATGTCCCGAAATACAGGTGAAGTCATTTCTGTAATAGAGCATCCAGATGGAAAAATCATCAAAATCCGTTGGCGTTTGGATGGACAACTACCCCATGATACGGAATTATTTTACAAAAAAGTCAAACGTTGTATTCGCGATGGTCTATATCAACACACTCCAGCAAATTAATGCTGATAAACGGTATGAGAAGGACGTCCAGCTAATATATTTTCTTTGCCCCAATTCACTACATTTTTAAATTTATCTGAAGCCATAAAATCATTAAACGCCTTTTCTTCGCTCCATTCAGAAACGATCAGGTAAGACTGCGCATCACTAACATCTTTATACAAAAATGATTTCGAGTGCCCTTCCATTTCATTCATTACGCCTAATACCGCTGTAAAAGCATCTTCGAAAACCTTTTCTTTACCTGGTATCATCTTATAATTCATTCCAATAGTAACCATTAATTTTTCCTTTCAAATACAAATTTAGAAATCAAATAATCAGGCAACCAACTTCAAATCTTCCTGATTGCTAGTTTGTTGAAGAAATATATTATTAATGCCAAATATTTTTTTTATCACATGAATATTACTTTTTTTATGTCCTAAGTACAAAGAGACCTTGTTAGAAGGAACTTTAAAAGTAAGGTCTGATGGAATATGTTTTAATCGTTCAATCATGGAAACCATTTTATCCCTTGCTATCAAACTATCCACTAGATATCTAAAAGAGGGATGATACGGACCATCAACAAGGTTTTCAAGCATCGAAGGGTCTGAATGCAATCCAACCCTAATTACGGGGATATCTGCCTTCTCAAACTCTATCATTGCTTCTTTAACCAGTTGAAGCATTCTATCTAAACTCCAAGGTAAATATTCGCCAGTGTTGTACATTTTAAATAACGTAGTATTTCTAATAACAAGGGTGGGATAAATTCTCACAAAATCAGGCCTCAGAGAGATCACATCCTTTACAGATTGCAAAAAGGTAGATTCATCGTCTTTAGGAAGCCCCGGCATCAATTGGAGTCCAAGAGTCAGTTCTTTTTTTCGAATTGATTTTACTGCACCTGCTACAGTATCAAACCCACACGGTCTACCTACCGCACTTAATACATCATTATTTGTAGATTGAATACCCAACTCGACAACTTGGACAAAATTATCTTTTAGAAAGGAAATATTAATATCATCTACTAATAAACTGTGGGTCGAAACTCTAATTGAATTAATATGGCCGGATCTAATCCAAGGTTTGACAGCATTAAAAAGATTCTTTTGTCTTTCAACAGTTAAACCAGTAAAACTACCACCATAAAAAGCTACCTCACGTTTCTCCGGCAAACTATTCGAATCCAAAGCATCTAAATAAGTTCGAATAGCTTCATGAACTATTTCTTGATCACTCCGCACATGAACCCCTGTGATTTTTGATTGGTTGCAAAATGCACAACGATAAGGGCAACCTTCGTGAGGAATAAAAACAGGAATAACTAATTGGGATCGTTTTTTCACAAAAATACTAGTAAATGAGGTTATCTGATTATTAACACTTAACAAGGTGGGTGTTGAAAAATGTAATTTTATTCTAGATAAAAGGTTTAAAGAAAATATCTGTCATCATACCAAATATCTCCTTTTCTTGGATATCTCCATTCATCTGTAATTAATTTTCTTCGAAGCATTCACAATAACCATCTGGCGACCATTTAATATTTATATAATCAGGGAATATTGTATCCTTATCATAATTTGCCAAATCTAATTGATCGCAGGTAAGATTTAGAGCGCCCTTTAAATTAGCTCCGTTCAAAAAAGTATCCGTAAGCTCGGTGTCCTCAAAATCTGCTCCGGAGAGATTGGCTTCACTTAATACAGCCTGGGTTAAGTCTGCTCTTGAAAGATTAGCCTCACTAAGATCTGCTTTAATCAAATAGGCTGCTGTTAAATCTGCATCCTCCAAACAAGCCCCTTTTAATTTGGCCTGCATGAGTTTGGCATTACAAAGATCCGCACCCTGCAAACTATTTTTCGAATCTTCTATTTGTTTCTTTCTGAGAATCCAATCTTCAAGCATACAAATTTTTCTTGTGTGAGGTAGGTAATTATAATGAATTAGCTAAATATTTTATCTTATTTTTTTTAAAGAAATGAATAATAAATTAGGAATTAAGAGAGTAGTTCTCCATGGCCATTTTTGCAGCTGCCTGTTCCGCTTCTTTTTTACTCCGCCCCAATCCCTTTCCTTCGACCTCATTTTTTATCATCACAACAACCTCAAATTTTTTTGCGTGGTCTGGACCAATTTCCCTAATAACTTTATATGAAGGAATGCAAACCAGTTTATTTTGTGTATATTCTTGAAGGTCACTTTTAAAATCTCTAAAAGACCAAGATTCGGCAGTTTTTACTATCTCCTCTTTTAATAAGGGAAGAAAAGTATTGGAAGCAGCATCCAATCTACCGTCACAAAATACTGCGCCGGCTAAGGCTTCAAATGTATCCGCTAAAATTGATGCCTTTTCTCTCCCGCCTGAAAGGTCTTCACCTTTTCCCAATAAGAGATAATTTCCTAGTTTGATATTCTTTGCCAGCTTTGCCAAACAGGTTTCATTAACCACAGCAGCACGAATTTTAGATAAAGTTCCTTCAGCAAATTCACTATATTCATGCACAAGATAATCACTTACCAGTATATCCAATACTGAATCGCCCAAAAACTCCAGACGCTCATTGTGCTTTAGGATCGTGCTGTTTTCGTTCGCGTAGGATTTATGGGTGAGAGCCTTATTCAGTAAATTAATATCAGAAAACTTGAATTTGATTTGGTCCTGCAAGCAGTCCAATTGTTCTATTCGGGTTTCTGAAAAATCCATTTGTAAACCTACCCCGAAAATTTTTTAAAAACTAAAACACCATTGGTACCACCAAAACCAAATGAGTTTGAAATACATATTTCTACATTTGCTTCCCGTGCATGATTTGGAACATAATCAAGGTCACACTCTGGGTCTGGAGTCGTGTAATTGATGGTAGGAGGTAAGGTTCTATTTTTTATCGCCATGAGTGAATAGATAGCTTCTACTCCTCCGGCCGCACCTAAAAGATGTCCAGTCATCGATTTCGTTGAACTGACCGGGAGCTTTTTAGCGTGATCCTTAAAAACGGTCTTTATTGCCTGGGTTTCTGTTGCATCTGCTGCTGTAGAGGTTCCATGTGCATTGACATAATCAACATCCTCTTTATTAATCCCGGCGTTATTTAATGCCAGATTAATACAACGGGCCGCACCTTCTCCCCCCGGGGCGGTTGCCGTAATATGATGAGCATCTCCATTTAGCGAATACCCGATAATTTCCCCAAGAATTGGAGCTTCTCTTTTTTTCGCAAATTCTAGCTCCTCAAGGATAAGCACACCACAACCCTCCCCTATTACAAAGCCATCTCGATCCATATCAAAAGGACGGCTAGCGCCTTGAGGATCATCATTACGCTGTGATAATGCCTTAGCTGCGTTGAACCCAGCCACACAAAGGGGAGTGATAACAGATTCCGTCCCACCTGCAATCATTACATCTGCATCACCATACTGTATAAGGCGGGCTGCTTCGCCAATAGAATGAGTACCCGTTGCACAAGCAGTAACCACACAGGAATTGGGCCCTTTAGCGCCCGTTTGAATGGAGACCTGCCCCGATGCAAGATTCGCAATCAGCATGGGTATAAAAAAAGGAGTGATTTTTTTGGCTCCTTTTTCTTTATAAATTTGATGATATTTTTCGATTGCGGGAAGACCGCCAAGACCTACGCCAACAATAACTCCTACCCTCTCGGCATTCGTATCATTAATTTCCAACCCAGATTCATCCAGAGCCATTTTACTACAAGCCATAGCATAATGGATAAACCTGTCCATCTTTTTTATATCTTTATGATCAATAAAATCTTTTGGATCAAATCCTTTAACTTCACCCGCAATCTTAACAGGGAAATCATCATCAGGAGTAAAGCTTTTTATAAGGTCTACACCAGTACGACCATTAAACAAAGCCTCTTCATTCGCTTTCACTCCTAATCCTAAAGGAGAAACGATCCCTAATCCAGTAACAACCACTCGCTTTTTCATCTATTCACCTTAGGGATGAGGAAAGCTATTTAATTTGTCTGACCTTTAATATAATCGACTGCATTTTGAACAGAAGCAATCTTTTCCGCATCTTCATCAGGAATCTCAATATCAAACTCTTCTTCCAGAGCCATGACAAGTTCTACGGTGTCCAAGGAATCGGCACCCAAATCATCAATAAACGAAGCTTCAGATTTCACTTGCTTTTCATCAACCCCTAATTGATCGACTATAATTTCTTTTACTTTTTCTTCAACAGACATAATTTTTCAAACTCCTAGTTGGAATTACATCAACATACCACCGTTTACATTTATTACCTGCCCTGTAATATAACTGGCATTCTCTGACACTAAAAATGATACACAACGTGCTACGTCTTCCGGCTGCCCTAATCGTGCAAGCGGAATTTGCTCTATTAATTTTTCTCGAACCGACTTTTCTAAAACCTGAGTCATCTCTGTATCGATAAATCCAGGTGCTACGGCGTTGGCACGAATACCCCGTGGCGCCACCTCCCTGGCCAGGGTTTTGGTAAAACCAATTAACCCTGCTTTTGAAGCCGAATAATTTGCCTGACCAAAATTTCCCATGACTCCCACAATGGATGCAATATTTATGATTACACCGCTTTTCTGCTTCATCATTTGTTTTGCAGCTTGCTGGCTACAAAGAAAACTACCTTTTAGATTAATATTTAATACAAGATCCCAGTCCACTTCTTTCATTCGAACCAATAATCCATCTCGAGTGATACCAGCATTATTAACAACAATATCCACTGGCTTGTATTCTTTTATAATCGAATCGAAAACACTTTGCACATCCGCGGCACTTGAAACATCTATTTGAACTGCAGAGGCTTTCCCTCCTCTCCCTTTTATTTCCGCAACCGTTTTCTCAGCACCGTCGAAGTTGATATCCCCCAAAATAACATGGGCACCTTGCCTCGCCAACTCTTCACTAATAATTCTTCCGATTCCTTGTGCTCCACCCGTTATCAGAGCAATTTTTCCATTTAGCTCCATCTTTTTTATTTCCAATTTCTATATTATTTTATAGCTGAAAGGGTTTGTGATAATGATTCTCTGTCACCCACCTGATAACAATTAATACTTTTATCGAACCTTTTCATCAATCCGCTTAAAACTTTTCCTGAACCCAATTCCACCACTGTATCGATTTCATGATCCACAATACATTGCATCGTCTCAGACCATCGAACCGCTGAACATACTTGTTTCACCAAAGATTCTCTTGCATCAATTCCTATGGTGATTGGTTTTGCCTCAATATTGTTGATGACAGGAAAGGATAGGTCATAAAACTCAGTATCTTTTAACTCTTTTTGAAGCTTAATTTCAGCAGGTTTCATAAGCGCACTATGAAATGGCGCGCTCACCGGCAGCATTACTGTTTTTTTAGCCCCTGCCGCTAAAGCATCCTTAGAAACCTTTTCAACACATTCCGTGTGTCCGGCAATTACAGTCTGTATAGGACTATTTAAATTAGCAGGTTGTACAATTTTGGAATCACTAGAAACCTTATCGCATAACTCCTGAATGGTATCTAAAGGTAGCCCAATTATGGCCGCCATTGAACCCTTCCCAACAGGAACCGCTTCCTGCATGAATTTCCCTCTTAAATGCACCAAACGGACAGCATCACTAAATTTCAAGGCACCTGAAGCAACTAAAGCCGAGAATTCTCCCAAGCTGTGTCCTGCCGCAAGTATGGGATTAATACCATTTTCCCTTAACATTTTCAAGGCCATTGTACTATGGATCAACAAAGCAGGCTGTGTGTTTTCAGTTAACTTTAGAGTCTCTTCAGGGCCATTAAAACAGATACTTGTAAGATCATATTGAAGTACTTCGTTAGCCTCTTCAAACAATTGCTTGGCCGCTGGGACATGGTCATAAAAATCTCTCCCCATTCCTATAAACTGTGCCCCCTGACCCGGAAATACAAAAGCTATTTTCACCATTTAATCACCGCAGATCCCCAAGTCAAACCTGCCCCCACAACACCCAAAACCGAAACATCACCCGGTTTAATTTTACCTTCACTTTTAGCATCGGCAATTCCAATAGGGATAGATGCAGCAGAGGTATTTCCATATTTTTGAATCGTCATATAAATATTTTCCTCAGAAAAACCTAATTTTTCACCTACCGCGTTAATAATTCTCTTGTTTGCCTGATGAGGAATAAGAAGATTGACCTCTTTTATATTAATACCGTTAAAATCCAATGCCTCTTGGATTACATCTGACATCCTTTTTACAGCCACTTTAAAAGTTGCATTTCCAGACATTTTTATAAAATAATTTTTTTTTTCAATATCTTCTTTATTAATCCCAGACTTACCAATCCCGCCAGGAACTGAAATGAGATCCGTCAAACTTCCATCAGAATAAATATGTGAAGATAAAATACCAACAGGCTTTGTCTGCTCCATTCTTTTTAACAAGACCGCTCCTGCCCCATCACCAAAAAGAATACAGGTTGATCTGTCCGACCAATCAACAATTCTAGAATTCACTTCACTACCAATCACCAAAATATGCTCATAGCGCCCTGCTTTAAGATATTGTTCGGCAATAGACAATCCAAAAACAAAACCAGAGCAAACCGCAGAAATATCGTATGCAGCTGACTTAAAAGCCTCCAACTCTTTTTGCACAAAGCATGCAGTAGAAGGAAATAGTACGTCGGGGCTCGAGGTGCAAACAATGATCATATCAACTTGATCTGGGCTCACATTAGCGGACTTAAGAGCTTTTTTAGCAGCACCGACAGCCATGGTGGAAGCAGATTCGTTTTCTGCGGCAATCCTGCGTTCTTTAATTCCAGTACGAGTGAAAATCCACTCATCTGATGTATTGATCGAGTTTTCTAAATCATGATTAGTGAGAACTTTATCAGGGACATAAGCTCCCGTTCCCGCAACTGCGGCTTTAAAATTCGAAATAGAATTCATCGAGGAAAGGTTATCTGGTTTCTTTAGGTTTCGGATCTGTGGATGAATGGATGTCTTCTCTATTTTGTTGCCCTTCTTTACCCCCAAAGGCAATATCTTTTATCTGCCCCCAGAGTGTTCCTTTAGAATTTTCAATATCTAAGAGATTCAATTCTATATCCTGCTTTATATGTTCAATAATATTTTTTTCACTTAATTCTTGGGCCCGGTTAATAGCATTCTTGATAGCTTTTGGGGAAGAACTTCCATGAGCAATAATGACTACCCCATTTACTCCTAATAACGGAGCACCACCCGTTTCGGAGTGATCCACCTTCTTTTTAAATTCAACCAACTTCGGTTTCAATAGTAAATAACCTAATTTGCTAAGCCAATTGCTCTGAAACATCAGCTTGAGGTTTGACCCTATCATTTCAGCAAGGCTTTCACTAATTTTGAGAGCCACGTTTCCAGTGAAGCCATCGCAGACAATCACATCTGCATTGCCCTGATAAACCTCTTTTCCTTCCAAATTGCCTATAAAATTTATATGACTATTTTTTAGCATTTGAAAAGTCTCTTTAACAATCTCATTTCCTTTGCCATCCTCTTCACCAATACTCAAGAGGCCGACACTGGGATTCTCTTTTTCTAGAATGTATTCCGCGAAAACATGCCCCATGATCCCAAACTGAAAAAGCTGATTGGTTTTGCAATCAACATTTGCACCCGCATCTAAAAGAATAGAGATTCCTTTTGAAGTTGGTAATTGAATGGCTATGGCAGGTCGGTCCACTCCTTTCACTGGTCGGAGAATTACCGTCGAATAGGCTAGAACCGCACCAGTATTCCCTGCACTCAAAAACGCGGCACCAACACCCTGTTTTACTAAATCCAAGCCAACCTTCATCGAAGATTTTTTTTTCGAGCGAAGAGCTTTGCCTGGGATATCATGCATTTCTACAATTTGTTCTGCATGAACTATCTCGATAGGCAATGTATGGCTGGGGTCATGCTTATCTAATTCAGCTTGAATTCTTTCTCTTAATCCCGTGAGAATGATCTTCGTATTATATTCCCGAGCGGCCAGGACAGCACCTTCTACCACGGCTGCGGGGGCATGGTCGCCTCCCATGGCATCAACCACGATTTTCATCCCAGGTCCCTTCCTTTCAACTGTATTACAGGAAAATCTTTAGTGAGGATTTTGAAATAACAAGCGTTACAATATCCTAAACCGCTTCTACTTCCATTATTTCTTTGTTCTTATAATAACCACAATGAGCACAAATATGGTGAGGCCGCGTCATTTCATGGCATTGAGGGCACTCCATATAGGAGGGGGTTTTAAGGCCCAAGTGAGACCTTCTCATTCCCTGCTTGGACTTCGATGTCTTTTTCTTCGGAACTGCCATTTTTTCTCCCTATTTCAACTTTTTTTTAATTTTTTTAACACAGCAAAACGAGGATCTATCTCTCCCTCGCTTTGGCACTCGCATTGATTAGTGTTGAGATCATTACCACATTTTGAGCAAATACCTTTGCAAGCATCATTACATAAACGAATCAAAGGCACATCAAGTAAGATGTTATCTCTAACCGGAGCACTCAAATCAACTCGGTCCTCTTTATAAATCTCCTGCTCTATATCTGTTTCTTTAACTTCAATTTCAGCTCCAGAAGATTGTTCTTTAGCTCGAGGAATAAAGTGAACTTGAATTTTATTCTTTACCACTAAAGGAAACGGTTTCAAACATCTTGTACAATCGACCTGAAGCGAGGCCTGTAATTGGCCAGAAAAAAAAATATCTTGTTCTATCCTCGTTAGCTTTCCATTTACCCTAACATTACCGCTGAGAGAGCAATCCGGTTGATTAATTTCAAATTGCTCTTTTTCGGCCAGCAAATTAAAATCCAAACCCCCATCAGGGATTTCTTCAATTTCAAAAATCATGGTCGCCCTTTAAATTCAGAACCTTTTAAAACCGGAAACCAAGATCGGCAGGAAGGACAATAAAGCGAAATGTTAGCTTTTATGATAAAACCAGTCAAGAAAATAATGTTACTTCTATATCACGACCTGGGATGGAATTGCTGATAAATCTCCAGCATTCTTTTGCCAAGTATATGGGTATAGATTTGTGTAGTGGAGATATCGGAATGGCCAAGCATCTGCTGAACCGAACGCAGGTCAGCGCCTCTTTCCAAAAGATGTGTGGCAAATGCATGGCGCAAAATATGCGGTGAAACACTAGGTTTTATATTCACTTTAGCCACATAGCCTTTTAATATTTTCCAGAATCCTTGCCGGGTCATGCCCAGCCCTCTTCGAGTTAGAAATAATTCATCAGCTTTCCGGCCATCTTTTCGGCTAGAAATAAGGGCCCGCCGCGAGTTTGAAATATAGTTCTCCACCGCTCTTTTAGCCAGAGTCCCTATAGGTACGATACGCTCTTTACTCCCCTTGCCTAATGTTCGCACATAACCAACTTCTAAATTCACCTGACTGACTTTAAGGCTAACTAGCTCTGAAACCCGCAAACCACTGGCATAAAGGATTTCAAGCATAGCCTTATCACGGAGTCCTAACTTAGAGTCCAAATCTGGCCCTTTTAATAATTTATCCACATCTTCAAGGGTTAAAACATCAGGCAACTTCCGCCAACGTTTTGGAGTCTCTAGAATTATTGCAGGATTATTTTTTAATTGATTATCCTGACACAGGTATTTGAAAAACGATTTAATAGAAGACAAACTTCTGGCGATAGAAGCGGTCGACATCCCTTGCCCTCTCAGCAAAATTAGAAAGTTACGGATATTCGCTGTTGTCACAGAGTCCACTGTTTTCCCGGAAAGTTCAGTCGAAAACCTTATTAAATCACGGCGATAAGCAGACACTGTATGGGGCGAATTCCTTTTCTCAATTCGCAAGTAATCTGAAAATTCCT
>ENA-UPTF01002479-UPTF01002479.1-marine-metagenome-genome-assembly--contig:-NODE-2479-length-10661-cov-5.122732_pt1 | contig 10661 bp, 8 predicted proteins | sample MGYA00238166_ERZ767019 | MGnify/ENA primary metagenome ERZ767019 (study PRJEB28930, sample SAMN06266391) | marine metagenome | isolation source: Sea water from 250 m depth | place: Atlantic Ocean | study... | reverse complement strand
TAGTTTTTGTTAAAAAATTTCCCGCAGATCTGGATGTTACAAAGCTATCCTGTGAAGCTCCCAGCCCGAGTGCCCCACCCTCTGATTTCTGTAAAAGTATAGTACCAATTAGTAAAATAGCTAAAATAATATTCAGAACTAAAACCAAATTTTCCATAACTGCTATTTATAGTAATTTCTTATTATATCAATAAATTTTTTGGCTGATTGTGACGCTCCACCTATTAAAAAACCGTCTATTTCAGGGATTGATGATAATAACTTTATATTTTGACTATTAACTGATCCTCCGTAAAGAACTTTGGGTGAAATTCTAGTTGTAAAATTTTTTTTAAAATCATTTTTGATAAATCTAATAACATTTTGTAAATCTTTCATATTTAAAATTTTATTCGTTCCAATAGACCATACTGGTTCATAAGCTAATATAATTTTATTATTTATTAATTTATTCTCTAACGATTTTTTTATTTGATTTCTAATAACAGAAAAAGTTTTTCTTTTTTTTTTTTCTTTTAAAGTTTCTCCTATACAAAAAATAACATTCATATTTTGATTTAAAGAAGATTTTATTTTCATTTTAATTAGTTGGTTTGTTTCGCCTCTTTCATCGTGTTTGTCTAATAATTCTCGGTAATCTGAATAAGCGTTCGGAATATAAAATTCTGTAGCAACTGCTTGGGCCTTGTCAAAATTCGCGTCACAAACCGCGACCAAATCAATATCGTTCATTTTGTTGTAGTTGACAATGTGACCACCTCGGCCTTGTATTCCACAACCGATTACAGCTGCTTTCATAAATCCTCCATATTATATGGTGAACACCAAGTCTCATGGATCTTTTTGAGTGATTATGCTTTTTAAACTTGAAAAAATCAATAATTATGATTTAATATATATATATTCAAAAATATTCTGACATTGCCAGGAACATCAAAATTTAGGCATTCCTTCTATGCATTCTTCAAGAATATGTAATTTTGATTCCTTGATCTTTAACTGCCCCTTCCATTTTCCTAAATGCATTGGATTCTTTTCTATGCATTCTTCCAGATTTTGTAATTATGATTCCTTGATCTTTAACAAAACCATTCCATTGAGTGAATCCAAAACCATGCAGAGTTTGGTGTCCATATAGGTGTCCATCAGCCCCTTTATTCAGGATCATCGGGATGTAAACGTATACAAAATCCTCTCAAATCAAATAGCGATTCTGAAGGTGGGATTTGAAGTACTTTGCATTCAAAGGCTCACCGGTAGCACTCGTTATGAGGTCTTTAGTGCTTAAGCTGCAGCCCTTCGAGTGAACGTTCATAATAAGCCAGCTCATCAAAGGCTCAAAATCTCCTTTGGCTATGGATTCAAGAATTTCAGGCTTGTCAGCTTTGGCCTTAGCAAATAATTGTGCTGCTGTCATAGCCCCTAGTGTGTAGGTTGGGAAATATCCCCAGGCCCCATCATACCAATGAATATCCTGAAGACATCCCTCACGGTCAGACGGGGGTGTGATACCAAGTAACTTCTCCATACCTTCGTTCCAGGCATCTGGTAAATCAGACATCTGAAGATCACCTTCGATTGCGGCTTGTTCTAGTTCGAAGCGCAGTATGACATGGGCAGGATAAGTCACCTCATCTGCTTCAACTCTGATGAAGTCTTTTTCCACCTTGGTATAAAGGCGGATGATATTTTCGATTTCCCATTCCGGACCGTTTATACCGAAGGTATCTTTCATCAATGGAACAGCGAATTGAAGGAATTCAGCTGATCTGCAGACCTGCATTTCTATCAATAGGGATTGGCTTTCGTGGATACTCATTCCACGGTCCGCTCCCACAGGTTGACCACGCCATCTCTTTGGAAGTCCCTGATCGTACATTGCGTGACCGGTCTCATGCAAAACACCCATAAGAGCAGAGCTAAAGTCAGTTTCATCATAACGGGTGGTTAGCCTTACATCATCGTAAGTACCACCGCAAAAGGGGTGAAGACTTTCATCGAGACGCCCATGCTCGAAATCAAACCCGATTACCGTCATGAATTTCTGACCCAATTCCTTCTGCTTTGAAGGTGGGAATTGTCCCACAAGAGGAAGATTGTCTGGTCCTGCAGCTTGCTTGGTCAAAACATCATCAAGAAAATTCGGAAGGAAGGACTTGAGATCAGAAAAAACCATGTTGATTTCTGCAGCTCTACCATCTGGTTCGTATTGATCTAAAAGTGCGTCATAGGCTGATACACCCAGCTTCTCCGACTTCGAATGTGCTTCTTTGCGGGTAAGATTTAAGACCTCTTCCAAACTAGGCAAAACACTTTTGAAATCAGCATCCTGACGAGCTTGTCTCCAGATTGTCTCACATTTTGAGGAGGCCTTGCTCAATGCTTCAACCAAATCCGGGTCAACTGCAGCGGCATGAACCCACCGACGCCGCATTTCCTTGACGTTGGCTTGCTCCCAATCATCCAGGTTTTGATCGGACTCAGCTCCTTCTAAGAGATCCGGCATCACTGGGTCAGTCATCATGGAATGATGCAAAGTTTTGAGAACGGCCAATTGCTCCGAACGGCTCTCAACACCACCAGGAGGCATCATTGCAGACATATCCCAGTACAGCATCGACAAAGCTCCATTCAACGCGTCCATTCGCTTGAATCGATCTTCCAATTCTTCGTAAGGGTTTTTCATCTGTTAAAATTTAAAAGGTAAGGAGAGGTGCCGGACTGGTGTTACATCTGATTGAGTATTTAGGCATAAATTAGTCTAACTACTTTTGCCTCTAACATAATTTTAAATAATTATATATATAATTAATAAAAATATAATTTTGTCTTGTATAAATCCCTTTTTTGTGATCCAATTTCGCTATTAGATAATAAATAATAGACTACACTACTAATATTACAGAATAAATTATTTTTACGATAGTATAAAAAATTGTACTATTTAAACAGGTGAGCAGCAAAATAGTAAAAATGTTAGTCATTGACAAAAAATTAATTTCATAAATACTTATTATCATCTTTATCTTCTACCCTCTCATGGAGAGTTTTTGAAAAACAAAAAAACCACTCTTTTGATATATAACAAGAAAGATGGTTTAAATTTGTATGAAAATAACTCAGAAAACGTAGTCTAATTAATAAGTTTTGAGCATGATAACTTTTAAAGGAAAAGTAGACAAAATCATTTCAGGATTAACATCAGTAGGAATAGTAATCTTACTTATGTTCCCTGCAAGTTTGTCCGCAGATCATTTCCGCTACGGAACCATGTCTTGGGAGCTAACTGGCAACGATAATGCTACCCATAAAGAAATCCTACTCAAAATGGAAAATGGATGGACTGCTGACCATGATTATTTTAGTGGCAACTACTTAGTATTAAAAGATGATACAAAAAAATATTTCACAGGATCCGGAGCTCTTTTGATCAAAAACTTTACTTGGGGAGACAGCAGTACCTCAAATCTTGTTAACAAAGCTTTATCAAGAGATAATACTTCGAATAACATAATTACGGAAATAGGAGACAATTCCTCAGGGTGGGTCTCAGGAGTGAAACACTCATACAGTGGAAATGGCCCTTATGAAATTTCCTGGAATTCTCAGACCAGAGAAGCTACTGAAAATATGGGTTCTCTTCAAAAATGGATTAATAAAACACTGGTAAATTTAGGAGGAGCGTACAATGGCAATAATTCACCTGTAAGCGCTGTTCCTCCGGTTGTACAAGTTCAGGATAATATAACTTTTCGTTATGATTTGATTGCAACTGATGTCGACAGTGATAACGTGACCTTCCGCTGGGGAACATATAATGAGTTTTTCCAATCAGGCTCTGGCACATATGCAAAGCCAACTGGAATGACATTAAGCCAAGAGGGTAATATTACATGGGATGTCAGAGATAGTGTTTTATGCAACGGATGCAGCCAAAATGATGTAAACGATGCGAACGACCTTTGGGTAGCCGTGATAATGGTAGAAGATAGGTTCGATAATGGAAGTGTAAAGTCATATGTTCCAGTAGATTTTTTCTTTAAAACAACTGCAGCTTCAAATGACCCGCCTGCAATTACCGGTATACCCTCAGGGACACAAACTGTTTCGGTCGGAAGCACAAAAACCTTTACTATCAAATCCACGGATAATAGCGGAGTCGCACCAACTATTTCTGTATTGAACCTACCCCCCGCCCTCGACAACAGTAGTATTTGGAGTGTGACCTCTTCTACTTCAGCAGGCGAAACGACCTTTACGATAAGTTTTACACCAAGCTCTTCATTGGGAGGTAATACTTATGTTATAAACCTGCGTTCCACTGACAATGCCGGCATGACCAAAGACCAAAGCTTTAACATCAAGATTTCTAGTGTCGCCAATGCTGATCCTACCGCTCCAACGCTCCTATCCCCAGCAGATAATTCCACTGTATCAATACCGTTTTCATTCAGTTGGGAAAAATCAACAGATCCAGATGGTGATGCAGTCAGTTATAAAATTTACTTATGTACGGACGTTGGCTTTGTCGGTGGTTCCATTTGTGCTGGAACAAATGTCACTGCAGGTGTTAACATTAATAGTCCTCCATTCAATGAGAATTTTCATGACAGTCTGTTCTCGTGGCCAAGTCACCTTCATGCTGCGACTAACTCCCAGCAAATTTCTACAGAACATTCTACGATACCCAAGTTGGTTATTATGTTAAGTGTGCTTGCTTTGTTGATTGGTATCATATCTTTATCAGTTAAAAATATTACACACCGAAGAATAGTGTTAATGTTGTTTTTGATAATAATCGGGACTGCAGTGAGTTGCAGTACTACAGAGGAAGACCCTATAGAAGAAGCTGAAGAAGAAACTTCTAGTGAATCCGATTCAGATGATGCTAGTGAATCCGATGGCGGTACTTCTGGTGGATCCAATGGCGGTACTTCTGGTGGATCCGATTCCAATGTTGTAACTTATAGCAATTCAAATTTGATGACTGTATTGACATATGCGGCATCCGGCACAACCTTTTACTGGAAGGTGATTGCCTTAGATACTAATGGTGGCAGTGCGGAATCTTCAACATGGAATTTCAAAGTACCATAAAATTAAACAATGGTTTTTTGAGATTTGCTGACTTCAATATGGAAAATCAGACCCCTCCTAATAGAACAAATTTGAATCCCAAAGGGTGTAATGCCACAACTCCAGTTGGGTATTAGATTGAGCATTCTGTGGAAAATTGAAAATGGTATTTCCCCGGGAAAATTAATTAGAGATGTGCGTCTATTTTCCGTAAATCAATCTCACATCATTGTGAGTAGAATTTAAAAACCGTCCCAAATTTCACTTCAGAGCTCCTGCATCTCAATCAAGCCGGTGTACAGCACTTCGATTTCTAATTGGTTGGTTTAGGATAACCCAATACATACCACGATTCGGTAGTGTTTTACAAGAATGTGGGGATTTTACTTGGAGGGTGTCTGACTGTGAAGAATTAGTGGGGGTTTATTGCAGGAGATTAAGGGGTTGGTTTTGATAGTTATGCTAGGAACACGACTCCTCTGATAACTTGTGTGCATTTTAGTCAAAGAGTTCATGAGAACTATCAGTGAAGTCATCGCTGTCAACCTGCCTAGCTATGAGTTTCCAACCAGAACTAGAAACAGTAAAAGAAGTGATTTTAAGTAAATTAATTACATTCCTTGTAGTATCTGTAACAGTAATCATGCAATTTGTGTAATTACCATCACTCAAGGAAAACAACGTAATAGTTGTGTTTCCAGAGATCGCAGAAGTGGTACTTGATGAACTGGAACTTCAATATGTTATTTTTCCTGCTTCAGAAGATGAAAATGTATAACATTGGTTTGCTGTTATGGTTGGAGTTGTTACTATGGTGCCTTCGGCAATAACTGGTGCAGTAGTGTCGGTATTGTCTTTATTTGTTTTTCTACATCCTGTAAAAATAGATGTGTAGTAAAATAAGAAAAAAAATGATTATATTTAATTAGAAACTATATCCTAAGCCAAAGATAAGTTGAGCATCACTTATGGAATATGGTTTTCCTAGTGTAGAAACCTCAGATGTATTTGTGCTCTTAAAGTCTGTATAATTTGTGCTGTAATACCTTACACCAATTAAACCTTCTAGACCTTCCCATACCATACCTAATAATCCGAATAATCCAAAACCTGAAACACTTTCAGTTTCATATTTTTTGCCAGATGAAGCACTGGTCATTGCGCCCTTTCCTCCGAATACATATCCAACTCCTGCCGTTGTAGTCCAATCAATTAAATATGACAAGTCTAATGTATATGATAAGTCTAGAGAAGAATCTTTCATCTCATACACATTGTTTTTTGAGGATGTGGTTTTGAATGACATCTGATTAAATCCCAAGCCATAGTTCTCCCAGATTAGTGAGAGAGAACTATTAGATGTACTGGCTTTACCAGATGTATTTCCTAAAAGAGCTCGAACTCTAATTTTAGAAGATTTGTATTCCGAAACTTCTTTTTCCTCTATAGAAGCAATCTCTTCTTTTTCCTCTATAGAAGCAATCTCTTCTTTTTTAAGTTTTATACCTCTAATCCACTCAGCTTCTATTTTTCCGTTTTTGTCATAATTTTTAACATTCCATGGTTTACCTTTTCTAAACTCACCTACCCACTTACTTCCATCAGAGAAAGTGTAAGTCCCTTGACCATTAGGAATCCCCTCCTTAAATTCCCCAACATACTTGTCCCCATCCGATTTACCTTTACCATAGGTTAGTGCTCCCAGACCATTTTTTAATCCATCCTTGTATCCTCCTGTATACTTGTCTCCATTAGGGTATGTGTATATTCCTTGGCCATGTTTTTTCCCCTCCTTGAATTCCCCAGAATACTTTCTTCCATCAGATAAAGTTACGGTTCCCTGACCATTTATTATCCCTTCCTTGAATTCTCCCACATATTTCCCTCCATCAGGAAGACTTAAGAATCCTTGTCCATTCGGTATCCCATCCTTCAGTTCCCCTTTATACTTTGCCCCATTAGCATAAGTAATATTTCCTTGTTTTTTATCACTGGAAAAAACAAGTGAAGAAAATAGTAAAATTGAAATGGTAATGAGTATATGTCTGATAGGATTCCTAATTGGTTAGTTTAGAAAAACATTACATATAACAAAACTTGGGGGATTTTACAAGAATGGGGGAAGATTGTTGAGGTGTATTGTACAAGAGATGCGGTTATTCCACCTGTCAGCAGAATTGAACGGCTGTCCATAGAAGTGTCCATAGTTAATGTTGTGGTTTATGCTTCTTAACTCTTGTGTTTGCAAGACTTCAAGGGGATGGTCATAGTGTCCATAGTAAAAGCGTATACTTAATTTATTATTATCAAATTATAAAAATGCTCAGTTAAATAGAAAGTACTGTGGACACTATGGTCATTTGCTCCAATCCTAGTATTTGCAAGGGATTATGTGGCCATAGCAGATTAGTTATACTGTGGACACACTGTGGACACTATGGACAGAACCACTCAGAAGCTGAATCCCCTCATAAATGATAATTCTGCCTTCTTCTGTTCGTATTCTAGTTTTGTTTATACCAAATCGTTTCAACTCTTTTCCTAAGTTGTTAGCAGTGAGTTCTTTGTATCCATTTTCCTCACAAAACTGTATATAGTATTTTCGCAGTACTTTTGAAGATACCTTGGCATTGGCCTCAACAACACACTCTTCTTCAATAAATACCTGCAATGGATTTGTAGCCCTTTTAAACTCATTGTGACAATCTTCCATGTAAGCAGATTTGGTCATGATCCAGTATTGATGGCGTAATCTTTCCAATCCTTCAAGTGCCCAGTTAAAGATACCTGAAACTTCCTCTTTTAGCTCCTCAAGCAAATCAGGTTTCTGCTCCTCAAGCTTAAATCTACGATTAAATTTTAAGATATCAAACCTACGGTAGTAACCATGAGTGCGGTCTTTGGTGGGGATAAAATCATTTGCACTAAATAGAATCTTAGCAAAAGGATTGAATTCAAAGGGTTTTTTAAATTTTCTTTCAGCTGACTGTGCCTCTCCTGCAACGATCTTCTTGAATCGTGCATCCATTACCTTGGAGGTTTCTACGTCCGTGCAAATGTTAGCTAGCTTCCCTTCCAATTCAGCAATCTTGAACCGGTCAAAGAGTTCTGAGAGTTCAAGGTGGGAGACGTTATCGAGCACTGCTGCCAGTGTCTCCAGAAATACACTTTTTCCGTTTGCCCCCTCTCCAATTAAGAACAGTGATTTCTGAAGAGTTCCTTGAACAGTTGGCAATAGGCAGTAACCACCCCATTCTTGGAGACATTTCAGGGTATCTGAATCGAATTCAAGTGATTCCAGAAACAGATTCCAATTTGGACAATGTGCATCACGGTTAAAATCATAAGGGAACTGAATGTTATGATAGAGTTCTCGTCTGTGTGTTTTTGTAGACAATCCTTCATTCAGGTCAAGAGTTCCGTTAGTGAAGTTTAAAACCATAGGCTCAAGGTTGAACTGAAAATCTGGTGGAACAAGTAGAATAATACCAACCTGTTTGTACACATCTTCTATAAGTGCTGACGTAATCAGATGTTTAATTTTTTCTCTGCCTGATAAGAATATTCTGATCTGTGCCTTGATCTGGACATCCTCAATTCTTTCCCAGATTCCACCAGCATATGACCAGAAGGTTTGATTCACATAAATCAGGTTACCATTTTGATCTTGAGAAATATGCTCTGCTACAAGTGCCTTATTGATCCGTACACCGGATCTGGTCTGGTAAATCCAATCATTCAGTGGGAGTTTCCATTCTTTTGTCTCCATTACCAGATCATTCAGGACATCAGCCGTATTCCCCTCCAACTCAATCCAGTCACTGAAGTCTTTTCCATGCTTTTCCTTACGAGGTCCCAGCCCAGGAAGTTCAAGCATACGGATTCTAGCTGCTGTACCATGTAGTTTAGTAGCGATCTCCGTCATTCCATTCTGTCCCGGGGTATCGTTGTCAGGGATCAGGACTACATCTGCTCCACCGAAATGCTCCAAGTATTCTTCCCTCCACTTGCCGGTCCCACCAACAAATGTTGTTGCTAATAAACCCATATCCATCGCACTATCAACGTCCTTCTCTCCCTCAAGTATTAATATAGTTTTTGAATCTTTTACGCCCTGTAGTAGTTCAGGAAGTCTATAAGGTACTCTCTCAACACCTGCCAATGACCACTTCCCGTCTGGCCTTTGTGGTCTAAAATCTTTTGGTGCAAAACGTACAACGTCAAAAACATGTTTACCGTCTTTGTTTTCGTAACGATACCTGCATACTTCTTTCTTTTTTGGGGTTTTGGAGTTGTCACTATGAACAAAGAATTGATTCCACTCCATATCAATGATTTGCAAAATCCCATCATTGGTACATCCTGCTTGGCATTTAAATAATATCTTTTCACCATTACAAGATGCAGTCAGACTTGCTTTTTTGTCATCATGTGCGGGGCACAGCGCTTCAATGCCGTTGCTAGTTTGTTTGACTTTCTCCAGCTTGGAACAAAACAAACCCCAGTTTTCATTTAATGTTTCCATAATTAAGTTATGATATGCTCTAATTTGTACAATTAGAGTCTCTTTCCTCAATTCTGGATTCTACCCACTGATCTACCTCATCTTCAATCCATGCAATAGCACGGCAGTCGAATTGTGTGGGGTCTTTGATAGGGCTACCTAACTTTAAACATTTAGGGAAAGTTCCTTCATCCATTTTCCTATAAATGGAAGTCCTTCCGTATCCTGTTCGGCTCAAAACTTCAGGTAATCGAATAAATCTTTTTTGTCTGATAATCGTGTCATTGGATTTTTCCATAATAATTTTCTCTGTCTTAAATTTTTAAAAATAAAAAATTTGTGAGTGGTGTCCCACTGACACTGTTGCACCCTCTATAATATATGGAGGGGGGGGTGTTAAAAAGATTCAACAGAATCCAATCCTTCCGCCATTATTTTTTCAAGCACTTCTTCCTTTACAAATACCCTGCGACCTAAACGCACAACTGGTAATTTCTCTTGGAAAATCCAACTTCTTATCGTAGGCATCGATACCGGGATAATCTCTGGAATCTGCTTTGCTGCAATCAAATTACTTCTTTTCATATTTCTCCAATTAATATTAATTTTTTTGTTGACATGTTAATTTATATCTATAGTATTATAGATAAAAAATATACTAATAATCATATATTAGTATATGATTATAAATATAAATAACTGTCAATATATATGTTTTATATATTGTAATTGAGTAGTTTTTGAAAGTTTGATATGGGAAGAACTGAAGATGAAAGAAACTGGTTAAGAATACTAATCGATACCCTTGAATTGCCTTCAACGGCTGAGTTTTGCAGGAAAGCAGGACTTAACAGGGGGTTGGTTGACAAACTAATGGCAGAGGCGCATAGTCCTCGAATGGACACATTGGAGAAAATAAAGACGGCCTTTCCCCAGACGAACATGAATTGGTTGGTTTCAGGAAGTGGGGATGTTCTTGAGGAGCCGTTAGATTATCATGAAGATTTTTCTGCCTATGTGGCAGCAAAGGCACAACTGTTTTCTCTGCCAGGTGTTCAACATGCTATTATAAATCAGGACG
>ENA-UPTF01002478-UPTF01002478.1-marine-metagenome-genome-assembly--contig:-NODE-2478-length-10671-cov-2.980838_pt1 | contig 10671 bp, 6 predicted proteins | sample MGYA00238166_ERZ767019 | MGnify/ENA primary metagenome ERZ767019 (study PRJEB28930, sample SAMN06266391) | marine metagenome | isolation source: Sea water from 250 m depth | place: Atlantic Ocean | study... | reverse complement strand
TGAAGCAATGAACAATGCATTAATTAGAGCAGATCAAATTCAGCACATGGAAATTAAAGATGGTGATATGCAATCGAAAGATAAAGTAGATTATATGTTGCCTATTATTGCAGATGGTGAAGCTGGATTTGGTGGTCCTCTAAATGTTTTTGAATTAGCTAAAAAATTTATTAAAGCAGGTGTGGCAGGAGTTCATTTTGAAGATCAATTAGCTAGTGAAAAAAAATGTGGACACATGGGAGGTAAAGTATTGGTTCCAACTAGCACTATGATTAAAAATTTAAAAGCAGTTAGACTTGCAGCTGATATTGCTGATGTGCCGCTAATTATTTTGGCGTTTTGGATTGGGTTGTATCCGTCTCCATTTATTAATCGTCTGGAAACTTCTGTCGAGAGAGTCATGTCACGCTTGAGCGCTAGCGAGCTTCGGGACGCACAAGCGAGTTGCGGTGATGCGTCGGCTGTGACGACGGTGATGGCCAAACGCAATGAAGGATTCGGAGTCAATATCTTGGAATGGGGCAGATCACGCTCAGACGAACCAGCTGTGATTGATGCTTGTGGTGCTTCGACACCTCTTGTGGCGACGGCCATCACTGATAAGAGGGAAAGCGATTAATGCCACCAGGCTTTTCGGTACTGGATTTTTACTATCTCCTTCCTGAGCTTGTTTTGACGTCAGGCGCGCTTGTTCTATTGGGACCGTAGAATTAGGATGATAGATAGAAGAGATTTTTTCTATTAAAGAAATGGTTTCAAATTTAAATTTCCATTTCTTCAAATCTGTCTTTTGTAGTTGATCGCAAGCTATTAATGTTTCTTGAATAGCCCTTTGTTCGTTTTCAGAAGTCGTTGTGCCGCCTCGTATTCTAAATGAGTCTCTTTGCCTCTTCATCCACGACAGAAGATGATAGCCTCCTATAAGATAATTCGCTATGCTGGCAATTGCTCCGAACACAATGACTCCCAGTAAAAGAACCAAGAGAATATCAAAGGTTGCCATAACGCATCTCTCTTTTAATATATTGAAGAATAAACATTAATGTTATATTAAATTTATGTGCTTCCAGCACTTGAGAAGCATTCGAATAAAACTTGAATAGATAAATGAAATTTATCCGCCACTTCCATAAAATTTTAACATTGATCCTGTTTGTTCTGATTTTAACTCAATGTAGCGAAAAAAATAGTAGAGAATATGTTAAGGAAGGATTAGAACATTTAAAACACGAACAATATGATTCCGCCCGTAAATCTTTTTTAAAAGCTATAGAAAAAGATGCAAATAATGCTGAAGGTTATTATGGTCTTGGAGGCATTTATAATTATGAAAAAAAATTAGAAGACGCTGAACGTGCATTTAAAACCGTCTTAAAAATTGACCCCACCCATCATAACGCATGGTATAGCCTGGGTTTTACCTACGAATTAATGGGAAAGAAAGATGAAGCTGAGGCAAGCTATAAAAAATATCGTCGCTTGAAACGGGAAATAGATTCGCTCATGAACCAGGAAAAACATTGAGACTGATCGTTGCTTTCATTTTTATATTTATCTGGGGAAGTGCCTGTGCTCCTGTAATAAAACACCAAAAGAAATATGGAAAACCCGATTATTCCAAACCCTATAATAAAAAATCTCCACAAATTTCCATTCGGGGAAAAAATAAAAAGCCAAACACACTAAAAAGCTTTTCTCCTTTTATTAGTAAAAACTCCCTAGCTCCCACTATTTTAAATGAAAAGGACCAAACCCTGATGATCCTAATTGATCAAGGTAAATACCTTTTTGGAGGGAAAAAAATAACAGCTCGTAAGTCAAAACATCCCAATGAGCAAAATTCTCAATTTGTAATGCTATCTGCTTTCTATATTGATAGGACAGAAACCACAGTAGCAAATTTCAAGAAATTTCAACCCCGATACAATGAAAAACCTTATACCGACGGTAAGCCCTGCCCACAATGCCCTGCTATGGGAATCGATTGGAATCAGGCCTATAAATATTGCAAATGGGCTGGAAAGCGTTTACCAAATGAAGTGGAATGGGAAGCGGCTGCCCGAGGCAATTCAACCTTCACTTGGCCTTGGGGAAATGATTATCTACCTCAAAATGCCAATACCTTTGGGAAGGAAGACGGACATTTGTTTGCCGCACCCGTTGCTTCTTTTCCCATGGGAGCAAGCCCTTTTGGGGTGATGGATATGTCGGGTAATGTTTGGGAATGGGTAAAAGCAGAAAATAAAAGTTTGTATGTTGTCAAAGGCGGTGGCTGGACAAGCTATAAAAACCAATCAAAAATATCTTTTCGCAATTCAGTCGATGCAAAACTGAAAAATCCAACCTTCGGCTTCCGCTGCGCCCGTAGCTAGCACAGCATAAAATGGAGTGAAGTAAGTTAAAAAAATATCGTAAAAGGCGTATAGGTTATTACTAACCGGTAGGGAATTGATTTTTTGCCTAGAAAGCAGAGAGGCCGGCGAAGAAATCGCCGGCCGGACTCCTGCTGACTTTAAATTAGACTAGGCGGGTTTGAATCAGGAGCAACCTGAAGTCGCTCCGCAGCTCACGCATTTTAAACACGTACCATTTCGCACTAGTGTCAGGCTACCGCATTCTTGACAAGCATCTCCCTCATATCCTTTAAGCTTAGCAATCACAGCTGTATTGGGGACAGTAGCTCCCTGATGTGCATTCAAATTAGCGGCACCGTTGCCATTACCATGACCGTTACCATTACCATTACCGATACCATGACCGTTACCATTTCCGTTACTGGGGATAGCCTCAATTACAGGGGTAATTTGAACACTGGTTTCCTTTGAAAAAGCTTCCGTTTCTTTATCCTTTAAAACAGGAGGCACAACCTTATCATCGTCCTCATCACTCGACTGTTGATTTTTTTTACCAATGGAATCGGATCTTAAATCATCCGGGGTCACCTGTGCCAAATCGTTACGACCAAGGTAGGTGATTGCTAGCTCGCGGAAAATATAATCTATGGTGGATGTGGACATACTAATAGATTTATTTCCTGTAACCAATCCATTGGGTTCAAAGCGGGTAAAAACAAAAGCATCTGAAAATTCATCAAGAGGCACCCCGTGCTGCAGTCCCAGTGAGATGGCAATCGCAAAGCAGTTCATCAAACTTCTATAGGCTGCACCTTCTTTATGCATATCGATAAAAATTTCACCGAGAGAGCCATCATCGTATTCACCAGTTCTAAGGTAAACTTTGTGTCCGCCAATAGATGCTTTCTGGGTATAGCCTTTACGCCGATGCGGCAAAGCTCGACGTTTGTTCTGAATTATCTTTACCACCTGTTCTGCAGCTTTCACAGCCGGCGCAATCGGAGTAGCAGCAACCTCAGTGTTTTCCATTTGTAGTTGTTTAAAACTTTCGACCGCCACGCTGTTTAGAGGTTGGCTGAGTTTAGATCCATCCCGATATACAGCGGTTCCTTTCAGCATGAGTTTCCAGCTAAGCATATGGGCCTTTTCTACATCTTCTATGCTGGCATCGTTTGGCATATTGATAGTTTTGGAAATAGCTCCTGAAAGAAAGGGTTGAGCCGCAGCCATCATTTGGATATGTGCCTCCGGAAGAATAAATCGCTCGCCATATCTTCCGCATTTGGCAGCACAATCAAAAACCGAGTAATGTCTTTCTTGCAAATGTGGAGCATTCTCGACCGTCATGCGACCACAAATAAAATCGTTGGCAGATTGAATTTCTTCATCGGTATACCCCAAATGTGACAATAAATTAAAAGTAATGGAGTCGAGTTGCTCATCCGACAAATTCAAAACGTCTTTGCAGAATTTTTCGCCCAATACAAACTTGTTAAATGCAAAGCTGATATCAAAAACCCGTGGAAGTTCTAGTTGGATATTATCGATCACCTCATCAGAAAACCCTTTTGTCTTTAAAGAAGTGCGATTAATATAAGGAGAAGAATCCAGGCTCCCTGATCCCACACAATAATTAACAATTTCTTTAATCTCTTCTGGCTTATATCCCAATCGTCGCAAAGCGCCGGGAACCGATTGGTTGATGATTTTAAAATAACCACCGCCAGCAAGTTTTTTGTATTTGACCAACGCATAGTCGGGCTCGATACCAGTCGTATCACAATCCATTAACAGTCCAATGGTGCCTGTTGGCGCGATGCAAGTGGTTTGAGCATTGCGGAAACCATGTTTTTCTCCCAGAGCCAAAGCATCGGCCCATTCCTTTTGCGCAGCATCCAGAAGATAAGCGGGGCAATGCTCTGCTTGAATTCCTTGGGGGAAAACGGTGAGCCCGTCGTAATCTTTAGCATCAACATTATGTGCTGCCCGCGAGTGGTTTTTCAGCACACGCAGCATGGATGATTTATTTTTTTCATAATGGGTAAATGCTCCCAGTTCTTTTGCCATTTCGGCGGACATTGTGTAGGAAGATCCTGTCGTTATAGCAGAAATTGCGCCGGCAATAGCCCGACCCTTTTCAGAGTCGTAAGGAATACCCATGACCATGAGCATCGCGCCTAGGTTTGCGTAACCCAAACCAAGAGTGCGGAACTCATAACTCTTTTGTGCAATCGCTTTATTTGGAAACTGCGCCATAGAGACAGAGGTTTCAAGAGTGAGAGTCCACAATCGGCAAGCGTGTCGATAGTTTTCAACTTCAAATAACCCTTTTTCCTCGTTATAAAAGTTCATCAGGTTTATAGAGGCAAGGTTGCAGGCTGTATCATCGAGGAACATATATTCAGAACATGGGTTGGACGCTCGAATCTCGCCATCTTCAGGGCAGGTATGCCATTCGTTGATGGTTGTATGAAATTGAAGTCCCGGATCGGCACTAGACCATGAAGAAAAATTCACCTTATCCCAGAGATCTCTCGCAGACAAAGTTTTGGCGATTTTACCATCTGTTCTACGAACCAGGTTCCAGTCCCTATCGCATTCAACACTTCTCAAGAATTCGTTGCTGAGTCGAACTGAATTGTTGGAGTTTTGCCCAGAGACGGTCAGATAACCCTCAGAAGTCCAACTGGTATCATACTCTTCAAACTCAATATCCTTGATGCCCTGCTTCGCCAACTGGATAACTCGATAAATATAATTTTCAGGGATAAAACAATCGAGGGCTTTGCGTACGGCTTTTCTAAGTACTTTATTTTTCTGTACTTCAAAACGAGTTTCCTCTGTTAAACCCTCAGTCCAGCAGCCTTGTATAATATTTTTCAGACAACGGCGTGTGATCCGGCTTCCAGCTGCTAGAGCCGCAACTTTTCTTTCTTCCTTGACCTTCCATTCGATGAACTCCTCGATATCCGGATGATCCATATCAAGAGTGACCATTTTTGCAGCCCTTCTCGTGGTTCCCCCAGATTTAATAGCTCCAGCAGCACGATCGCCAATTTTCAAAAAGCTCATCAGACCTGAAGATTTTCCACCTCCCGATAATCCCTCCCCAGAACCGCGAAGATTGGAAAAGTTACTTCCTGTTCCCGAGCCAAATTTAAACAAGCGCGCCTCTTGCCGCCATAAATCCATGATTCCGCCATCCCCCACCAAATCATCATCAACAGAAAGGATAAAGCATGCATGCGGCTGTGGTCTTTCATAAGCATTTTTAGATTTTTTTAATTTCCCTGTTTCTTCATCAAAATAGTAATGACCCTGCGCCGGACCCTCCAAACCGTAGGCCCAATTGATTCCCGTATTGAACCATTGCGGAGAATTAGGAGCCGCAAGCTGACGGATCAGCATATAACGCATTTCATCGTAATAATTGCGCGCCGATTCTTCATTTTTGAAACAGTTTTTCTTCCAGGCCCAATATGTCCAGCACCCAGCTAGTCTATGAACCACTTCTTTAGAAGTAGCCTCTCGAGTATATTGATCTGAAATCGGAATTTGGTTCAGCGCCTCTTCATCCGGCACCGATGGGCAAAGCCACTCGGGTATTCCCGGTTCGAATTTCTTTTTCAACCGTGCCGGAACACCTGCTTTGCGAAAATATTTTTGCGCGATGATGTCCACCGCCACTTGAGACCAAGTATCCGGAACAAGGACGTTCTTGATCTCAGCAACCAAAGAACCATCAGCGTTATTGATTTTTGACACCCGTTCGACAAATCGAATCCCATCGAAGGGATCCTGAAATTCTTTGGTAAATTTCCGATCAATTCGCATAAAACCGCTCCGTCAAATCTGAATTTAATGGTGTCAACAAACCTAGAAACTTATATAAATACCGGGTATATTCCTCTTCTCTTGTCCACACCCTTATTAATAGGCCTTTATAAATCAAATACAACACAAAACATCCATATTTTGTGTTGTCAAACAAAATATATACAAGATGTAGGGTTGTCAACGAAATTCTGTGACCTGTTTGCAACTTTCGACCAAGCCCACAAACCATAAAGGTTTCTGGCCCCCGAGAAATTCAGAATATAGACGAATAAAAAGCAAAAATCAATATGCTAATTTCAACAATCAATTTAATACTTTGTTTTTAATGGTTTACAGAGGTAAAAATTTGATGTTTTCTTCGCAAGCTGATTTTAAGGCTCGGACCAGCTTATCGCTATCTTACCCACAAATTCCATTAGGTGAAACGGGCTTTCATTGGAATTTTCAGTCAATTTTATATGGGTAGCATCAACTCGGTCTTGCCCAAAAGTAGGGTCCATCGCTTTCCATTCACCCACAAAAACTTCCGGCCAGGCATGGTAAAGAAATCCTTCATACTCTTTGGAGTAAACTAACCCATTGACAATTCGAGTGGGAATTCCAGAAGCTCGAGTAAGAGCGGTAAACAAATAGGTATGTGATTGGCACTCACCGCGCTTTTCAAGAAGAGCATCCAAGGCAGTTACCGTATCTACCATTTCCTTCTTCAGGTTTAGATGCACCCATAAATTAATATCCTTTGCCAATTGCCATTTACTTTTTCCATCGGCAGACAGCTCCCTTGCCAACGTTTGGATCATCTTATGACGTGACTGCACCTCGGCAGTCTCTTCCAAATATTTTGGGTCTTGTTCCGTCTCATCTTTTTTCTGCCAAGTGCGGTCCATTATTTTCGGCTCACTTTTAATCCTTAAAGTGGTGATGTAATTTCCATCCTCCTGCTTTTCAACTTTTATTATTTTTTGTCGATGATCTTCCGGAATCGCCTCAGGCGAACTCACAGGATGAATTCGATAAATCAGATCATAGGTATTTTCCGTTCGTGGCACAGGCTTATTGGGTTTTACAAGACTCATGGTTATGACACTGCTTAGTGTCATAACCTCATCTATTTTTTGCGCCACCTGTGGCCTTTCTTTGAATGATTCAAACCCCATATTCGTAGATTCACGATAAACCGTACCATCATGCGAAACCCATATCATCGTTTCCATTCCACTGAACCTTTGACGAATCACAAACGTATCGATAGATTTCCCTTCATATTGCAGCGTTTCTTGTCTCAAGATTTTATATTCCAAGTCAACCATCAGTTGTAAAGGCTCCATGAATAATCGCAACTCCCCACGCTGCCCCACTTTTAATCCCTCCGAAACCAAATTAATAAGAAAGGTCGAAGAAGGGACAGTTTTTTCAGTAAACTTCACCGTTTTTTCTTTATCATAACCCAGCGATTTCGTTCGATAGTGAAGTTCATTACCCTCCATCTTTCCTTCCACCTGTTGTCGGTGTCCCGAGATTTCCTGCAATAGAGAAAAACTCGATAACTTTAAGTCAGGGCTGAGTCGGGTTGTATGTTTAATAATGGTGGACTGATCAATCGACTTCGACCGAATTTTGAAAAACACCGTCGAATCCATCACAATACCTTCTGGACTCCAGCGGGTTTTCGATTTGGTGAAACCCATCTTTTTACCCTTATAATAGGTACCTAACCAGTCTTCCCTCTCCCCTTCACCTCCGAACAACGGTTGAGAATGCGCAATATGGGCAAAAATCAGAAATACTAAATTTAGAAATAACTTCATCATGGTCTACTTTATTGGAACATGGCAAAAATGAATCTACAAGACAAAGAATTCTGGGGGTAAAGATTCACCCACCCGGCATGCAAAGAAATCTAATGCAAGAAGATGGGAAGCCGTGCTACTATTGTAGTTTTACATTTTATACAATTTTTTTTTAAAACTTATGATTGACCCACAAAAGATACCGACCTACCTTACTTTTGATGATGTTTTATTGCTGCCTGCATACTCTAAGGTCTTACCTGCGAGTGTGGATCTTTCTACCCGTTTGACCCGAAAAATCAAACTAAAATGCCCGTTGATCGGAGCACCGATGGACACTGTTACCGAAACGAATTTAGCTATTGCACTGGCACAGGAAGGTGGCATTGGCATCATTCATCGAAACCTCACCTCAGAAAGACAGCGAAAAATGGTAGACAAGGTCAAACGCTCGGTGAGCGCAATGATCCCCGATCCAATCACTATGGAACCTGAACAAAAAATCAGCGAAGCGCTTCAAGTAATGAAAAAATACAATATCACTGGAATTCCTATAACCCAGAAGAAAAAACTGGTCGGCATTTTAACAAACCGAGACTTGAGGTTTGAAACCAACCTCAACAAAAAAATAAAATCCCTGATGACCTGTGAAGATCTTGTCACCATCCCTGAAGGCACCCCCCTTTTAAAATCGAAAGAGATCCTGCACGACAACCGAATTGAAAAATTATTGGTGGTAGACAAAAAAGGAAACCTTAAAGGATTGATAACCATAAAAGACATAGAAAAAGCAGGAAGATTTCCTAATGCTGCCAAGGACTCCAAAGGCCGGTTGTTGGTTGGGGCCGCACTGGGCGTTACCCAGAATCCGGAACAACATATTGAGGACTTGGTACGAGTTGGACTAGATGTACTAGTTATTGACAGCGCACACGGCCATTCGGAAAAAGTACTGAGTACCATACGCAAAATCAAAAAATCTTTTCCAAAATTGCAAGTCATTGGTGGCAACGTTGCCACAGCTGAGGGAACCGCAGCACTCATCAAAGCGGGTGTTGATGCTGTGAAGGTGGGAATCGGCCCCGGCTCCATTTGCACCACACGAGTTGTGAGTGGGGTTGGTGTCCCACAAATTTCGGCGGTTGCCGAGTGCGTGAAAGTTGCGGCAAAGAAAAATATCCCTGTCATTTCAGATGGCGGAATAAAACTCTCTGGAGATGTCACTAAAGCCATCGCTGCGGGAGCCAGCACCGTAATGATAGGATCTTTATTTGCAGGCACAGAAGAAAGCCCAGGCGAAAAAATTCTTTATCAAGGTAGAAGCTACAAAGAGTATCGTGGAATGGGTTCGATCGGTGCTATGTCGCGAGGTTCGAGTGACCGTTATTTTCAGGAACTCGAACTATCCGAAAGCAAACTGGTACCCGAAGGAGTGGAAGCACGCATACCTTACCGGGGTGCCCTTTCATTTACGGTCCACCAATTGCTAGGAGGCCTTCGTGCCGGAATGGGTTACTGTGGTGCCGCCTCCATTGACGAGTTAAGGGAAAACACTTCCTTTATTAAAATCACCTCTTCTGGACTGCGCGAAAGCCATGTCCACGATGTGATCGTCACTAAAGAAGCACCTAATTACCACATCGACTAGAATTTCTTAGAAAATATTCATTGAAGTTGATTCCTACTTGAGCAAACTCAAAATGACATATCCGACCTGAGTTTAATCAAACAAAAATTTTATCTATAAAATCCGTAAAACATGGCAGACCTACTCCACGAACAAAAAGTTCTTATTCTAGATTTTGGGTCCCAGTACACTCAAAACATCGCCCGTAAAGTCCGCGAGTGCCAGGTTTATTGTGAAATCCACCCCTGCACCATGACGTTGGAAGCAATCTCCGAGTTCAAACCAAAAGGAATTATTTTATCAGGTGGTCCGGCGAGTGTTCTCGATTCAGGCTCTCCCATATGTGATTCGAAACTGTTTGAACTGGGAATTCCCGTTTTGGGTATTTGTTATGGAATGCAATTAATCACTCACCTGTTGGGAGGTAAAGTCAACCCTTCGGATCACCGTGAATTCGGTCGCGCCGAATTGATGCTTAAAGAGTTTTCGCATTTATTTGAAGATATCAAAAGCAATACTATCGTATGGATGAGTCACGGCGATCGAATTTCTAAGCTACCCAATAAATTTAAATCTATCGCTTTCACGGGCAATTCGCCGCTGGCTGCAATTGAGAATCCCATAGCAAAAATTTATGGCCTGCAATTTCACCCGGAGGTAGTTCACACTGTTGAAGGTGAAAAAATTCTAAACAATTTTCTATTTAAAATCTGTAAATGTGCTGCTAATTGGAAAATGGAATCGTTGATGGAATATATGATCGAGGATATTCGCAAACAGGTCGGCAATGAAAAAGTAATCTGCGGACTAAGTGGTGGTGTAGACTCTTCTGTGGCCGCTGTTCTGATACACAAAGCCATCGGCGATAATCTTTATTGCCTGTTCATCGATAACGGACTCCTGCGATCCGGAGAAAGAGATAAGGTAGAAAAAACCTTTCGCGATAATTTCAACATTAACCTGGATGTCATCGATGCTTCAGAGAAGTTTCTGAATAAACTAAAAGGAGTCGCTGATCCCGAAAAAAAACGCAAATCCATCGGTAACACATTCATAGATGTTT
>ENA-UPTF01002477-UPTF01002477.1-marine-metagenome-genome-assembly--contig:-NODE-2477-length-10672-cov-3.787730_pt1 | contig 10672 bp, 6 predicted proteins | sample MGYA00238166_ERZ767019 | MGnify/ENA primary metagenome ERZ767019 (study PRJEB28930, sample SAMN06266391) | marine metagenome | isolation source: Sea water from 250 m depth | place: Atlantic Ocean | study... | reverse complement strand
GAGCATCGAGCGCAAACTTTGGAGGTGGTTCTATTGAGCCCAGTCCAGGACTCTGATACAATACGCGTTCTTCCTTTTTCTCAATATCATTGAAATGCGACCATTTGCGTGCCAGAGCTTCGCATGCCTCTGCAATGTCGATGCCATATTCTCTGACATATCTTTTCAGCTCCGTGGCTATCTTTCTACGATCAACATATCCTCTGGTAAAATGAGAAAGCGCTTCTATGTGTTTCTCAACTGTGCTTATGTCCCCTCGCGATATTGGGCCAGTTAAAGAATCAGCTATTCCCTGATTTTCAATACTTGAAACTGTACTTTTTAGTAGAGGGAGCAATACTTTGAGTCCGTATTCTCTTTTGTATCCTAAGATCTCCCACAGACCCGAGGCTTGGTTAATGAGGGTAGTTACTGCTCCGCATGCTAGGAACCCGGATACATGATAGATAGCGCGGTGTTCAGGAGATACTTCCATAGACCAGCCGCCCAAATTTGAGGCCATATCCTTAAGCTTATTTAGTACGAGAGTGTCGCCCTCTATAGCGAAGCTGACCCCAGATAATTTATTATCGCCACCCCTTGTCTTGGGGAAGGTCTGCATAGGATGAAATGAACCAGTGCGTGCTCCGTCGTTCTTGGCTTTTTTCAATATATCGGAAGTTTTTGCTCCGGAGCAATGTACAACAGAGATCCCTTCCCGCCAATGTATTTGATCTACTACAGCTTCTATGGAATCATCAGGAGTGGTAATAAAAACAAAATCACAATGATTAGTGTAGGTGGAGCAAAGCGTATTGAAATTAATAATCTTTTAGAATTCCTACAAAAAAATGATGCCCTAAATAATATAATATTAATGACTGGATTTAAAAAATATCTCCTGGTTTTTATCGTAATAGTTACAATTCCTTGTATTGTAACTAGTCAGAACAATTATGTTGGTGTAGGTCAATATATTAAAAATATCCTACCAATGAGAGAGCGTGTTCAACACATGGAATTATGGTGGAAATGGAAGCGTAAACATGTATTACCCGATGTAATGCGTGAACAGTCTGTTGATATGTGGATCATTCGAAATAATGAAGCAGATTTATATTATAATAATGAGGGACCAGTGTTTACTTCTTTGCTATCTGCAAATTTTGAAGGTATGACATTACCCAGTAAGTATGCTTCACCCGGATCTCAAAGAATCCCCTCTTTTTTATTATTTTTTGATTCAGGTAATGAAATACAATATTACGAGCCACGGGACTATGAACATGTTGGATCATTAGCGAAAACACTTAATCCAAAGCGAATTGCTATATCAAGTGTTGATAATAAACTAATGCTTCGATCTTTAGGAAAAAAATATTCCAAACGCATTATTGATTCATGGACTTTAGGAGTGCGATGGCTTGAGACTATGTCGCCAGGACAAATAGATTCTTATACTCATGTACAGGGGTTAGCAAATGATATCATTGCTGAAGGATTTTCAAATGCAACAGTAGTTCCTGGTATCACGACAACAGATGACCTGAATTGGTGGTTTCGTCATAAGTATCTTGAACTTGATCTTGAAGTTGAAAATCATCCTACAGTAACTGTTAAACGTCGACCATCCTTAATACAAGAATACAGTCATATAGATGGTCCTGAAAAATTTAGAAATGGACGCACGCAAAATGGTACAAATGTAATTATTCAGAGAGGGGACATTATTAGTTTAGATTCGGATATAATGCTATTGGGATTGGTCACAGACTCTCATCAACATGCCTATGTTTTACAAAATGATGAAGAAAATGTACCAGCAGAACTTAAACAAGCATTGATAACCGTGAATAAAATGCAGGATTTATTTGCAGCAGAATTTATCCTGGGACGTACAGGTAAAGAAATAATTTCTGCTTCAGAAAGAATTCAACCTCTGAAAACTATCATTGAAACTGAATTGGGATTTCATCCACCACCAATGTTTATCAGACGATTTTTATTAGGTGGTTACATGTTTAGTCATAAAACTTATGTTGCAGGCATGACTTCTGGCCCAGGTTATTATCCCACCTCTATTGTGACTAATGATCATAAGTTGCATCTTAATACCATGTATGCTTTTGAACCTCACACTACTATAGCTGTCCCTGACTGGGGAGATAACGGTGTTGAAATTGGTATAGGTCAAATTGCCATCTTTGAAAAAAATGGTTTACGATACCTAAATAGACCTCAATATTCAAATTGGCATGTTATTAAATAAAGATGAGTCATAACAAAGAAATTCATTGTGTAAAAAATTCTATAATAAATAGAATTTGAAATGCGTGAAGCCCTAAAATCATTTTTATTAATTTTCTGTTTCATCAGTTTTCTTTTTGCAAAGTCTGAACCACTACCATTAAAGCCAACAAAAAATATTTCTTTTAGTACAGATGAAGGTACATGGATGAATATCGATGTATCCCCTGATGGAAAACATATTGTATTTGATATCCTTGGTGACTTGTATTTTCTATCAATACGAGGTGGTAAAGCAACACAAATTACTTCTGGAATGGCACTAGATACTCAACCTCGTTTTTCGCCTGACGGTTCAAAAATTCTTTTCATTAGCGATCGGGATGGTGCAGAAAATATTTGGATTTTGAACTTGGGCACTACTCTTAGCAGTAAATTATTTAATAAAGATAAAATTATCTTTTCTGCTATTACTAATGGTGATGATGCTTCTTATGCATCTCCTGAATGGTCCCCGGATGGGAAATATGTCGTTGTTTCTCGCACTCCACGGTTTACTTGGATTGATGTAAATCACAATTTATGGATTTACAACATAAATGGAGGGGTTGGTACCCCGTTAGTTTATAATGATGAAAAGATTTTTGCTCTTGGGACTGCATTCGGTCCTGATGCTGATCATCTATACTTTGTTAATCGACATCCAGAAAATAGAGACCCTTTTGGACATCAAGTTGAAAAATATAATTTAAAGACAGGTCTATTAGAATTAATTGCAACGCAAGTGGGTGGTGCAATTAGACCAGCAATTTCCCCTGATGGGAAATGGATGGTTTATGGATCCCGTCATGATGGGCGTACAGGTTATCGATTAAGGAATTTGATTAATAATACAGAAACGTGGCTGACGTACCCAGTTCAACAAGACCAGCAGGAAAATAATTGGATGGGTACTTCCACTGATCATATGCCAGGGTATTCATTTACTCCTGATAGTAAGAATATTATTACATCTATTGATGGTCATATCTATCGTGTTTCTATTCCCAATGGGGTTCGAAAAAAGATTCCTTTCCAAGCCGATGTAAAAATAAAAATTGTTCCTGTAGTACATTTTGATAAAAATGTACCTGATGGTCCTGTTGAATTAACACAAATACGCTATCCTGAGCTTTCACCGAAAGGTAACGAATTAGCTTTTACTGCAATAAATAAACTATACGTATTGAATCTTTCTAATGGATTAAGCAAACAGGTTGTCGATTTAGATGATGGACAATTTTATCCTTCCTGGAGTTCAGATGGTGAATTTATTGCATTTGTGACATGGAATGATTATACGGGTGGTCATTTATATAAAGTTCGGCCTGATGGAACTATGCTAAAGAAACTTACCCATCAAAGCGGATACTATAAAGAACCCATTTGGTCTGCCTCTAATAAACAATTATTTGTTTCAATGGGAAACTGGCAACAATTTGCATCCCGTTCAGATTTCAGGGGTAGGGGAAGAATGAATATTGTCAGCGTATCTGCAGATAGTAGAGAAATTAATCATATTACAGATTTTAATGGATCAGGATTACACTTTACAAATGATCCAACTCGATTATACTATAGTGATCACAATGATGGTCTAGTCTCAATTAAGCTGGATGGCACAGATCGCAAAATACACCTAAGAGCATTTGGTCAGCGTCCATATTTGGGGCATGGGGGGCCAGTTTTATCTAATCAAGTCTATATGTCACCTAATGGAACTCAAGCAATTGTTCAAGCTGATTACAATATTTATTTAGTGGAAGTTCCTAATCTTGGAACTGAAGTCCCGCATATATATTTGGATGACCCCACAAATGGGTTTCCTGTAAAAAAACTTAACTATCAAGACATACATTTCCCAAAATGGGAAAAAAGCGGGAAGAAGGTATACTGGTCTCTTGGGAGCTCATTATTTATTTCAGAGCAATTGTCAGATGGTTATTCCGATATCAATGATCCAAAAGAAATAAAAATAGATTTGAAATTTTCAAGATTTAAAGGTGATGGTATAATTGCTTTTAAAGGTTGTACAATATTATCTATGGATGAGGATTTACCAAATAAAGGAATTATTAAAAATGGTACAGTAATCATTAAGAATGACCGGATTGTAAAAATAGGGAAAGACTCTAAAATAAAACCCCCTCCAGGAGCGAAGATAATAAATGGTAAAGGCATGTATTTACTCCCGGGCTTTATTGATCTACACTCACATATGAATATTGATAGAGATATTCATCGAAAGACACTTTGGTCTTTCATGGTGAATTTGGCCTATGGTGTTACTACGGCTAGGGATCCCCAAAGTATGGATATAAATATTTTTACTTATGCTGATAGGGTTGCGGTTGGCGATATGATTGGACCAAGAGTATTTACAACTGGACCAGGAATATTTAATAATAGTCCCGTGAATAATCTTGAAGATGCAAAGAGAATAGTTCAAAAATATTCTGACTATTATCGGGTAAATACTGTAAAGCAATATTTATCAGGTAATCGCAGGCATCGTCAGTTGTTAAATATGGCCATACAAGATGCCCAACTAATACCAACGACTGAGGGTATGGATATGAAACTAATGGTAACGCAAATTATGGATGGATATTCACTAGAACATACCTTGCCCCATTACCCGCTTTATAAGGATATGATTGAACTGATTGTACAGTCTGGAACATACTACGACCCCACTGTAATTGTTGGGACCGGACCACGGGCTGAATATTATTATTGGACTAGAACAGATGTACATGGGAACAAAAAGTTAAATCATTTTTTCCCCCACGATATACTTGATCTTCAGACAAGACGGGTTCCTTGGTTTCATGAAAGTGAGTTCAGCTATAAAGAATACGCAAAAACCTTTAAGAATATTGTAAACGCAGGAGGAAAAATTGGCGTGGGAAGTCACGGGGAGATGCAAGGCATTTGTTATCACTGGGAATTATGGAATATTCAATCAGGGGGTATGTCAGAGATGGATGCTTTACGTTGCGCCACAATAATTGGATCAGAAGCCATAGGTTTTTCCAATGACTTAGGTTCGATAGAAGAGGGCAAGCTTGCTGATTTAATCTTATTAACAAAAAATCCTTTGGATAATATTAGAAATACAAACTCAATAAAATATGTTATGAAAAATGGAATTCTTTATGATGCAGATTCTCTTGATGAAGTATGGCCGACGATAAAGAAACTTCCACCACAATATTGGCATGGGAAAATGCCCAAACACCATGATAAATATTAAAAATTAGGGGATAAAAAAATGCAAAAAAAGTTATATATCTTTGTTGGAATCATATTATTTCATTTGGTATTTCTTATTGCGCAGGATGCGAAAGCACGATTTGAAATGATGAATACTATACGCAGGGATAAATTGGATCTGGTTTTACCAGGAGCGATGCGAGATAATAATGTTGATGTTTGGATTCATGTAATAAGGAGGGGGGATACAGATCCAATGAATCTAGATTTTGGAGTAACGATGGGTCATGTAGTTTTTACAGATAATGGTGGGGACCGGATTGAGCGTGCTTTATTTGGCCATCGTTTTGCTGCTCTTGCAGATGAAACTATCTATGATATTTTTGGTGATGAAAAAGATTTAACTAAATATATAAAAAAGAGAAACCCAAAAACGATTGCAGTGAATATGTCAAACTGGATTACTGTTGGAGATGGATTATCGTACACTGGCTATAATAATTTGGTAAATCTCTTAGGGAAGAAATATGCAAAGAGACTTATATCTTCAGAAAATGTAATTACCGATTTTAGTGCTCGAAGAGTGCAATCAGAAATCATTGCCTTTGCTAATATATGTGAGATTCAACGTAGGGTAATGGAAGAAGGTCTTCGCATGATTAAACCAGGATTGACATCCAGGGAGGAAGTTGGTTGGTGGGCTCAAGATGAATTAAGTAAATATGGTATTTACCCGTCACTTTTTGGGGCACCGATGCCAGGAATACTGTATATAGGTTCTAATCCCAAAACGGGAGTTATTCATCGTGAAGATAGCGGTCCGCATTATAAATTTCAAAGAGGTGATTTTATTTCTTGGGATCTAGGTGTTCATTATATGAACTATGGTACTGATTATAAACGAAATGCATATATATTGAAAGAAAATGAGACGCAACCTCCGAAAGGTCTTAGGCATGCTTGGCAGCGTGGATTAGATGCTAGAGAAATAATTCGGAAAAATATTTCAGTTGGCCGAACAGCGCGAGAAACGCTTGCTGCATGTGTTTCTGCCTTAGAAGAAGCAGGATACATTTATACACCATTCACAGATTTCTTTGAACAAGATAAGAAATTGATAGAATCATTGGGGAAATCTAAAAAATCAGGATTTTCAATTGATTGTCATACTGTTGGTAACACGGGGAATAGCGAGGTTTCTGTTGGGCCTTCTTTTGCACCTTTCAGAGATATATCTGCCAATGGTTATTCCGGCCGGGGACATCTAACTATACGTGAAAATAACTTATTTGCTTTTGAATTTATGGTACATACCTGGATACCAGAATGGAATAGACGAGTAAGTATAAACTTCGAAGACAATGCTATTGTGACTGCTAGGGGAGTAGAAATGCTGTACCCTAGAAATGAAAAAATTATTTTAGTTCCATAAAAATATTAGGAATTAATCCTTGCAGGTATTTAGGACTGCGTTAATACTAATAATAATGTTTCAAAATTGTTCGAAAGAATCATCGGCTAATTATGCCTTTGAAGTCTTTAGTAAAAAAATGAATATTTTCGGGATAAACATACTTGCTACGGAAGAAACCTCTAATGATAAAATAATTCATGCCGCCACAATATTAGCAGAATATCTTGATAATGATGAGAATGGTATTCCTGATAATGCTAAGGTAGTTGATGCCTTAATCAAACATAAAGCTACATTAGTTATGTTCAAATCTTATGAAACAATGAAGTATAAGAAATTTTTTCATTCTAGCAATTGGCCAGATGGACAAACAACGGATAAAAGGGCTGTGCAAGATCTGTACGATGATGAAACACATCCCAATGGCGCAGCTAATGGTATTTTTGATGCATCTCTTGAAGAAGTTTTACATTTGATTACTTTTGCTGGTTATTCCAATGCCTATCCCGAAATCTTTGGGACACAAAGAGGAACTGCTATTTCGAAAGCTGTAGATATTGCTAGAGGGGGTTATTTTGATACGATTCCTAATGAATACCCACAAAAGGCATGGTATTCTTATGATGATGAAACATGTGAATATGGTTGCCAGATACATGAATACTTGTACTGGTCAATAACTTCAATTTTGGGTGCTCAGAATTTTCCGGGTAGACTTGATGATATTGAACATGAATGGAGGTTAAATACTCATGAAAAAGTAAAAAATACTGATAAAGCATTCTATGCCATTTATACTAATCCTGAGTATAGACTACCAACCGTTTTACCAGATGGAAAATATAAAGGAAAGATTCCGAATATTATGCCTTATATAAAAAAATAATCTAGAAAGATATCCATGAATAAAATTCTATTTTATGTAATTCTAATACTAGTTTTTCAATTCGTAGGTTGTAACTCAAATAGAAGCAGTTTAGATAATACCCATTTGGGAGGTTGTATCCTTATTGATCCTGTGGCTGAGATTCCGAGTGATATTTATCAAATGACTAATATCATAGAAACAAATGAATATGAACCGTTTAATAAAAAGCTCACTGTATGCGGCATCATACTTATTGGCCGAGATGACATTTCTAATGATTTTATGCAAAAAGTCGGCGAAACAATAAAAGAAATGTTTTCCCCTAATGGAGAATATATAGATAGAGAATTGCAGAAAGATCTAATAAGGAATATGTATAAGTATAAAACTGTTATTCCTTTATTTAAAGGAGAGGATTTTTCTTTTACTTCTTCAGATGAAAAGTTGTGGGACCGTACGACAAGACAAAATAGTATCTGTGATATCATTATGGAGGGTGTGCCAGGTCAGGTTACTGAAGTTGTTGAACATATATTACATTTTGTTACTGACATTGGTATGCACTATACATTTTCCGATGATTGGGGTATTTCTAGATCATCGACATTGTATCAAGTGATGCAAGAAGCAATTGATAATCAATATTATAATGTAGACCAGTATTCTGAAATTGAAGATCATGAGGATAGACTACGTGTCCTACTACAGGAATATGCCTATTGGTTAATTTATACATCTTGGGATCTTAGAGAAAACTATGGTCCTCAAGAAGCTGAATGGTCCATATATAATAGTGCGGAATTGAATGAAAAGCTACCTGGATCCTATCAACTCTATAATAATGTTATTCCAAAGGTTATGACTTCACCAAGCATAGAAACTCTGGAGTCATTTATCAATTAGGTAAAGTTATGGTTCTTATATTTTCAAGATTCCGAAAAAACGGCAAGGTATTTGACACGAGAATATTTGAATAGCTGATAGTAGTTCTCAAAATGATATAAGAATTTCAAATACATAAAATTATAGGATTATTTTATGGAGTACAGAAATTTAGGCAGAACAGGATTAGAGGTTTCTAATATTGTGCTTGGAACAGATAATTTTCTTGATCCAACACCTGAAAAAGAATCAGCTAGGATGTTAGATCATGCTTTAGATGTAGGGATAAATTTAGTTGATACTGGTGATGTATATGCGGGCGGGGAAGCAGAAAAAATGATTGGACGGGCTCTTAAGAATAATGGTCGTCGCCACGATGTGCTCATATCAACTAAAGTAGATCATGGCATGAGTATTCCGGGAAAAACACTCGATGAACATATTCCAAAAGCTAAACCAAATTCTCATGGATTATCCAGAGCAAATATAATTCGGGCTTGTGAAAATTCGCTCAAAAGTTTTCAAACTGATTATATTGATATTTACTTTGCTCATCGTTTTTCACCAGAAATTCCATTAGACGAAACTTTAGGTGCTCTTGATTATTTAGTACAATCTGGAAAAGTGCGCTATATTGGTTTTTCTACTCATCCTGCATGGGCAATAATGGAATCATTAATGATTTCAAGACAATTTGGTTACCAAAAAATTGTTGCAGAACAGCCTCCTTATAATCTCCTTGATAGAAGGATAGAAAATGAGCTTATTCCTCTCGCAAAAAAATATGGTATTGGTTTGATTACTTGGGCGCCAATGGCCATGGGCGTTTTAGCTGGTCGATACAAAAATCTTAATTCTTTACCAAAAAGTTCGCGTGCGATTTATAGAGGTGGTTATTATCGAGATCGAGTTACACAAGCAGGCTTGGAAATTGGAAAAAATTTTAGTATTCTGGCCAAGAAAGTAGATTTATCTCCTGCACAATTAGCACTTTTATGGGTCAAAGAACAGTCTGGTGTAACTGCGCCATTAATGGGTCCCCGTACAATGAATCATCTTAAGGAACTAATACCAGTGATGTCGATGAGGCTAGATGACGAAACTCGTTTAGCTTGTGATCAATTGGTACCGCCGGGTACAGCAGTCACAGATTTTCACAATACATCTGGATGGATGAAAATGGTCATACAATAAAATAAATAATTGTATACCAATGGTTATTATCAATCCATCTTTCAAATAATCTATTATCCATATTTAAATAAGAAAGGATAGAGAAACATGCGTAACAGAAAAATACAAATCATTTTTCCAATTTATCTAATAATTATATTGTTGGTATTTCCATGTTTAGCTAAAGATAATAATTTTAAATCGCTACCTAATGATATTGATATTTCTAATTCATCCAATGGAATTGTGATGATGCCAAGAAATATCGATAATATATTCAAGGATTTTGATCGATATACAAAGATAAATGCTCCTAACGGCAAACCAATCCATATAGTTGTAGAGCCAGGGTACAGTGATCGACAAGTTATATATGCTCGTAAAATATTAATAAATCACCTTACAAATTTACCTGGAACAAAGTATGGTCATGATAAAACAACTATTGCAAATGCAATGGCCAATCATCAGTCTATCCTATTTTTATTCAAGGACACGAAATCTTTTCGGAGTTGGTTCAGGAATATTGAGCGGAAGGGTTTTGATGTCAATGGACAGGATTTACGAGCCTATGAAACAATTTTGGAGGGAACAGATGGATATATGGATCAGAAAAACCCTACAAGAGATGCAAGTTATGAAGAAATTATGCATTTTGTACAGCAATGGGGAATCGAACAAGCTCATCCCACATTAAGCCAAGATTTGTTTGATGCTTTCTGGGATGCACGAGCAAAAAATATTTATTTATTAGATTATGATGAAACCCACGAATATTTTATTTGTGGTTTTGAAGCATACTATGATATGTGGGCCCATGATCCGGAAAATGATGGCACAAGGGAGAATGAGTA
>ENA-UPTF01002476-UPTF01002476.1-marine-metagenome-genome-assembly--contig:-NODE-2476-length-10673-cov-2.996319_pt1 | contig 10673 bp, 13 predicted proteins | sample MGYA00238166_ERZ767019 | MGnify/ENA primary metagenome ERZ767019 (study PRJEB28930, sample SAMN06266391) | marine metagenome | isolation source: Sea water from 250 m depth | place: Atlantic Ocean... | reverse complement strand
GTTACAAAATATTTAATGTCTAAATTTACTAAAACTAGTATAACCCCAATAATATCAAGTGAACTTCCTTTTTCAATTAATAATATAGGAAAAAATTCCACATTTATTGGTAGTAGGGGATGAAGATATAAAAAATAACACTGTTGCTGACAACATTCGAAATGGCGATGAACCGGAACGAGGTTTATCAATACAAGATTTTCTACTTCGTTTAAATGAAGAAGTGGAGAAGAAAGTTTGAACAAATTAGAAAATTTGTGGGCTGGATGGCGGAAAGAATATTTGACTTTTACAAATAGTGACAATCCTAAAAATAATTCAGAGAAGACTCTGTTTGAAGCTATTGACCAAAGCCAGTTGCCAGATCAAGAAACTTTTGTTATAGAAAAAAGAACACTCACAATGGTTTTACTGAATGCTTACCCGTATACCAGTGGGCATCTTCTGATTGTTCCAAGAAGACCAGTTGAGACACTTGCAGAGTTAAGTATTGAAGAGCATGAATCTTTATGGAAAATGGTTACAGACGCAACCAAAACGCTGCAGGAAGTATTTTCCCCTGAGGGAATAAACGTAGGTTTAAATCAAGGTGAAGCCGCTGGGGCAGGAGTGCCAGATCATTTGCATGTTCATGTAGTCCCTCGCTGGAGTGGAGACACAAACTTCACCACAGTTACAGCTAATACTCGGGTGATACCTGAAGCTCTTACAGACACCTGGACCCGCGTATCTGAAGCATGGCCAAAAGAAAATTGAAAGGGACAAATCCATTAGGAAATAAAACTCAAATTACCTCTGCGAATTTCATTTCTGTTTACGAATTTACTAAGGGTCAAATATGAAAAGATCTCATTTGTTGACCTTTTTACTGCTACTTGTTTCAATCGTTTTAGGCGTAACAGGAGTTATAGAAACAAAAGCTGTTCTATTCCTCATTGTTATTTTCGGATTTACATCTGTTATAGCTGTTTTTTCTGACCGATACAGAAACAAGTAATCGCATTTTCTCCATCAAGCAAGCTACCTTGATACTGATCTATGAAGTTTCCTAATCGACCTCGTTGGGTTCCAAAGAGAAAACCAAAAACGGTTTTCGTTTTTTCAGGCGGTGCTGTTAGAGGTGCTGCACAAATAGGGATGTTAAAAGCTTTGTGCGATGCAGGGATAAAACCGGATGAAATAGTAGGTGTTTCCATAGGTGCCCTCAACGGCTTCTGGTTTGCATGCGACCCAACTCCCGCCCGAGTGGAAGAACTTGAGAGACTCTGGCTTGACATTGTTGAAGACCCCCCAATCAGTGGAAATGTCATGCGTCGGATTACATCGATACTTAGAGGGAAACCAAGCTTTGATACAGGTGAGAAATTGAAACTTTTTCTTGAAGAAAATGTTCCCTCGCCAGACCTAAGCGGGACAGAAATACCTTTCCATTTAGGAACCACGAGTGCTTCAACAGGCCTAATCAATTGGTGGCGTAAGGGTCCTAGCGTAGATTTACTTCTTGCCTCTGCGGCACTACCAGGGCTTCTGCCTGCAGTAAAGCTAGACAACAATGATTACCACTTAGATGGTGGTGTTGTTTCAAATATCCCGTTAAGAAAGGCGGTTTCTCTGAAGCCAACAAGGGTAATTGTCCTAGATGTTGCAACAAGATTCCTACCACCTGAAAAACAGACAGCTATCTCGTTGATGATGATTGGATTTCGTGCTGCTTCAGCTGAATTGTCACGACAAGAGTGGGCTGACGTACCAAAAAATGTAAAAGTAATACATATCGGACTTCAAGACCCAGATGGTGACTTAGACATAGATTTTCAGAATGTCCCCAACCTGATGAAAGAAGGAGAAAAGGTGGCGCGAAAAGTTTTATCAGAAAGTTTGACAAATGTTGCCGACTGACCAAGAAGGCTATGAAAACGCCCTAAAGAATTATCTTTCCAGAGAAAAACCTAATGCAAGTAATCTCGAAATCGTTGAGCTTGATATTCCCGTAGCTACTGGATTCTCCAATGAAACAATTATTTTCACAGCCCGATGGGAGGAAGAAGGAAAAGAACACAGTGAAAAATTTGTAGGTCGTATTGAACCCAAAGATGGTGGCATGTTCCCTGTTCAACACAGTGGCCTTGAAGAATCTTGTTACTTGCAGCACAGAATCATGCAAACTGTTGCAGATCAAAAAGTCGCTCCGATGCCTGAATTGTTGAGTTTCGAGGGAAACCTTGAACCTTTGGGCAGATCTTTTTTTGCAATGAGTTTTGTTGAAGGTGAGATACCCAGTGACAACCCTCGGTACACAGTAGAAGGTTTTCTAGTCGATTCATCCACCCCTGAGGAGAGAAAAATCCTGATTGAAGATGGATTACGAGCAATGGCAGGAATTCATTCAATCAAATGGAAAGAAGCTGGTCTTGAATGGCTTGATTCCAGCGGAACAGGAAAGCCGACCACACAAAATCAGATAGATATTTGGCGAGATTATTCCTTATCAGAGCTTAAAGGTAGAGAACATCCGGTTTTATATGAGGCCTTCAACTGGTTGGAAGCAAATGACCCAAAAGATGAAAGAGTGGGTCTCTCATGGGGTGATTCAAGAATAGGAAATATCATCTGGCAGAATTACAAAGCAGCAGCGATTCTGGATTGGGAAGCATGTTCCCTTTTACCTGCAGAGGCAGATCTTGGATGGTGGCTAATGTTCGACCGTATGAGCTTTGATGACATGGGTGTTGAAAGAATGAAGGGATACCCGACCCGAGAGGAAATGATTTCGATCTATGAAACATTCACAGGAGAAGCCAGCAGGAATGTCCATTATTGGGAGGTCTTTGCCACAATGAGATTTTGTTCTATCTTCATACGACTTGGCGACCGTCTCGTGAATGCCGGTTTCATGCAAGAAGATTCCAATCCAGCCATACCCAATATGGTCACTGCTTCATTGGCTAAGTATTTGGGAATAAATAACCCAACCCCCTCGATTTTATAAAAGGGTTTTATTGTTTTATCTGAGAAGAGCCTAAGTTCGTCGGTAAATCAAGTGGGTGAATTATCCCAGACTCAGCTTCACAAACTGGTATCACCGCATTAACAATTCGATTTGCCGCAGTGAAATTCCCACCTGATGCAGCACCAGGGTCAATCGGGTCTTCACCGTGAACCGAAACTGTCAAACACGGATCTCCGGTGAGGATTACATTATGGAACCCACCTTCTGGGCTGTTTTTCGGCCAATCAGGAGCACAGTCGTCATCAATTCTTGTTACATGCTCTATCACTAAGAGAGGTTTACCATTAACTATTCCTTTGACTTCGAAACGCAGTGCTCCTTGAGTGCCGGTTTCAAAATCTCCCATTCCTTCAACAAAAACATTTTTTTCAAGAGGACGTTTATCAACTTCAGTTGTAATTTCTTCCAGTTCTACTTGAAAACCATCGGCTAAAACTCTGACCATAGGTGCCCAAACTTGCATAAGAGCCCAGTCAGTAAGGATGGGGGCTTCGTATTCCATTGGTTGCCCAAAACCGCATAAAAATCTGACAGCATCCGGCTGGTCGTAACCGGCGTAGTTGGCGATTTCCTGAGCACGCACTTCGGTAATATTTGAGACCATGCTTGCCAAAAAAATGGGAAGCACATCGATTATCCAACCAGGATCGATACCTGAAACAAAAATAGAAGAATTACCTTCAGTACAAGCTTCTAATACTTGTGATCTCATAGGTTCCGGGGTTGAAGGTGGGTGAAGCAAAGGGTGAAAACTGGTCGAGACGATATTCGTGCCGGCCCTCAGTACAGGAAGAATCTCAGACAGTGAGTCGTCAGGGCGAAAATCAGCATTCACAGTGTAAACAACAGCATCGACCTCAGGTGATTCCGCGATCTTAATATCATCGGTCGCGAGGACTCCCAAATTGCCTATGTCAGCTATAGAACCAGCATCTGTTCCGATTTTGGAATCATTATGAACAATCACACCAATTAGATTCAGGTCTTTATGACTTGAAACTGCTCTTATAGCTAGTTTGCCTACGTTTCCGGTTCCCCAAACAACTACATTCTTAGTCATTTTTCCCCAATCTTGCTGTTCTACGCGGAATCCCATGATAAGGGGATCCGGCATTTTGATATCTTTCGTAAAGATCAAAAAACTCTTCTCCGAAAGGGTTGCCACCACGCATAGGCATGGAAGCTCTTACAATCGTGAAATCTAGAGGTGCTAATTCCTCAGCTTTTTTAAAATGGTATTCAGAGCGAGTATCTGCAGCAATTCGAAAGTGAAGGCGAGCTTTAATTTCATCTATATTAAAGTCCTCCACAGTGTGGCTTGCATCTTCTGGCAACTCTTCCTCTTTAACCCAAGCTTTGACCTGATTCATGTGATCGATACAAGATATGCCAGTTAGTTCAGAGAAAGTGTCACTACCGAACTCTCCAGCATTTGGTCTCACAATGGTGTCGTTCTCATCCACCCAAACAACAGTTGGAACGTTGCTGACCGCATACAGATCACTGAAAAGATGGTATGCATCAATTAGAACCGGATATGTCACATCTTTGGAAAGCTCTCTAATAGCATCAACGTTTTCATCTATAGCAATTGCAATAACAATAAAATTTTCATCGTTTAAATCTTCGAATAGTGTCTGCCAACCTGGCAGATCAAAAGCACAGCCTCACCAACTAGAAAAAGCGACAAGTAGCTTTTTCTTGTCGCTCCACTCAGACAGAGAGTGCAATTCTCCATCAACATCTGGGAGTTCTATGTCGGGAGCTTCACGATCCTTCAAGGCTGAACTGCGAAGTAAGGAAAAGGTGTCTACTGCTGCAAGACCTAATTCAACGTCTAGAACGTTAGAAAAACCAAGAGTATTTGCAACATCTAAAAAGTCAACGTACCCGCTATCCGGCTCGTTTAGAGGAGTGTAAGGAACACAGGAGTCGTCCTTGCAAAGACCTTCGGGTTTAAGTTCCCAACCCAGACTTTTTTCAATGTCTGTTTCCTTTACGAATGGGCGCTGATCATCCCAGATGGCATCAATATCGTAAGTGTTGTGAGTTAGAACACGTAAATTGCTTGTTTCTTTTTTTTCCAATTTTTATCCTTAAGTCATTCGTTGTATTGAGCTGCTCTTACATCTTCAAATCTATCTACAGAACGAAGCGCAGGGAAAAGTCGCCACCACAAGATAACAACTAAAAGAGTTCCTGCACCCCCAAAAAGTATTGCTCCTACTAAACCTAGTAATGCGGCTGCGACACCAGATTCTGCAGCACCTAGTTCATTCGATGCACCTATGAAAACACTTTCTACAGCAAGAACGCGACCCCTCATTTGTTCTGGTGTAGCCAGAGGAACAAGGCTGGCACGTATAAACATCGAGACGGCATCGGCTGCGGCAGCAATAAATATAAGAATTAAAGCGACAGCAAAACTTCGTGTCATCGCGAGGGCTATAGTGGCCACACCAAAAATTCCAACCATATGAATAAGTCTTTTACCTACATTTCGCTTTAAGGGTTTGAACGAAAGAGACAGCATTGTGATTCCTGCCCCAATTCCCACTGATGCGCGCAACCATCCAAGACCTACCGCTCCAACTCCGAGACGCTCTTCAGCTATTGCAGGCAGTAGGGCGATGACCCCACCGAATAGAACAGCAAAAAGATCAAGGCTTATAGCTCCAAAGAGAATTGGGGTTCTTCTGATGAAACGCAGACCTTCAAAAGCATCTTTTATCACTTGTTTTGTTCCGGTTGGTTTGTATTGAGTAACTGGAGGTTTTGGAACCAAGGTAAGAAGTACTATCCCAGTTGAAAGGCCGATTGCAGCCATCAGATAGGGAAGAGCTATATCGGCTACGAATAGAAAACTAAAAATGATTGGACCGGCAACAGTTCCTCCCATAAAGGAGACTGCTTTCAACGCGACCACCCTCTCGACAGTTCCCGGTGGAGCCAGATCAATAGGAAGAGCTCGATTGGCAGGCATAGCGAAAGATCTGAAGACACTGAATAGCAGAATCAAAGCAAAAATTGGCTTTAAAGAAGTTGGTTCAGTACGAATATAGGAAAAGAGGAGAATGGAAACAATTACCTCACCTGAAAGAGCTATTGCAAGTACTCGTCTTCTATCGAAACGGTCAGCTATGGATCCAGTTATAGGTGCTAGGAGAGCAACTGGTAAAAATTCAGCAACACCAATCAAACCTAAATCAAGTGCATTTCCAGTCATGTCCCACACTTGCTTGCCGATAATTGTAATTTGACCGATCTGAGATAATGATGAGAAAAAAGCCGATACCAGCAATACATAAATACCGAAAGGTATTTTCGGAGTCGATGATTGATCCATTTATTCAGATGAATTACTTAAGACAACCCAGCATGAGTAGCCATAAGTAGACGACCTGCCCTCGTGTCATGCTGAAGACTCGGAGCCATACGGTTCATAACATAAGCAAACGACATGTTTGCATCAACATCGATTACTGCCAGAGAGCCTCCCCATCCTCCCCAAAAACAAGCTTTCTCATTGGGGCTGATGGGCATCAGTTCACTTCGTAAACCGAAACCCATGCCGTGACGTATTGGAACACCAAGGATATGGTCTGTTCCATCAGTTTGGATTTCAAAAATCGTGTCAACTGTCTCAGGAGAAACAAGTTTAAAACTGTCTGAACTTCCATTTTGTGCGATCAAACTGTGCACAAGAGCAACAGACCGTGCATTTCCGTGCCCATTTGCAGCTGGGAATTCGGAGCTTCTCCAACGATCAGTATTAGCTAATTTTGCACCCATCCTTCCATGTTTCTCAACACGCTCCACAAAAGGGTGAGGTGCTTGGTCATTCAGAACTGCAGGTCCGTCAACGGAATCAGTATCCAAAAGAGCGACTCGATCAAAATGCTCTTCGGGCAATCCGATATGAAAATCTGCGCCAACCTTATTAGCAACTTCCTCTTTAAAAAAAGTTCCCAAAGTGCGGCCATCTACTTGTCTGAGCAGTTCTCCAAGTAGCCAGCCTTGAGTCATTGGGTGGTACCCCGAAGTGCTTCCTGGCTCCCACCATGTGGACTGAGATGCTAGTCGGTTGCATGTGTAATCCCAGTCGAATAACTGGTCTTCAGTTATAGGGGCATCAAATCCTGGTAATCCAGCAGAATGAGACAGCAGGTGACTAACGAGCACCCTTTCTTTTCCGTTTTGAGCGAAGTTTTCCCAATATTCACAAACAGGGGCATCTAGTTCAATTAACCCCCGATCAAAAAGCATCAAGATGCAAATTGCGGCCATTGTCTTTGTGGTTGACCACACATTTACGATTGTGTCTCTTTCCCACAAAGTCCCTTTTTCCGAGTTAGCGACTCCACCCCAAAGATCGACAACAATTTCTCCATCTACGAAAACAGCGCAACAAGCACCCAAGTCTCCTTCATCGAAGTTCTTTTCGAAAGCTTCCGCAACGGCTGCAAAAGATGGCTCAAAAGTTCCGTTAATTTCAGTCATTTAAATAAAAATCCGAATAATAGTAGTCATAATTTTTTTCTTTACAAGAAAAGACTCGATACAGGAGTCTAATTTCAAAGACTTTAAATGTCTTCATTTGGTTCAATAAGTTTTTGGAGAACTGAATCTATATTTACCTGATCATCAGGAAGATTTTTGAAATCCTCCAAACGTTCATAAACTTCAGCAGCAGCATCCCAAAAAACATTTGGAACTCCATTTGAAGCAAAAGTTTTAGAAATTTCATTCATTTCTGAAACAAACCTCCATGCTTTAGGAGCATTCAAAGTTGCTGACAATAAAGTCATTGTTTCAGCATTGGGTTGAGATAAACCCCATTCGTGAAGTAAATCTTCTTCGACACCGGCATTCCTCGCCATGGCCCTAACAGAAAGAATCAATGCACTCGACCCTTTAGTCCAAGCGCCATAAGCAATTTTTAAAGAAGCAGCTTTACCTATCTCATCTCCAAGTGAACGAACGCTTAAAAAACTATTAGTAAAAACAGCTTCAACCTCGTTGGACCTTTCGCCGGAAACATAAAGTCGTGTTGACCCTTCTGAGCTGACAGGAGGTCCGATAATCCCACCATCTACGAAGTCGATATCACTACCTTCTAAAAGCTTATTAATCAGGTGTTTCTTTTCTGGAGATCCTGCATTTGCATCCATGTACAGCCCTTTAAATCCAGTTTCCAGAACAGCTTTCGCGACCTCTATAGCTGATTGTGGCGGACAGATCGAAAAAACCATGTCACTTTCACCAATTTTAGAAAGTGTTCTAATATCCTCCAGCTTTTGATCTGAAGCACGCTTTCTGGTTGCTTCAGATCTTCCTTCGGAAACCCATAAAACCCTATGACCTGAATTGATTGCAGCAGACCCAACAGAAACACCCATTTCTCCCGGGTGAAGAATTGTCAATATCATTTTTTAAATCCATCAGGCATCGGATAACAGTAGCTAAAAAACTTATGCAACGGCGACAGTGGGCAAGAAGTAGTGTAAAGGTATGAAAGCTCCAGAAACGATTATTTGTGTTGATTGCGGTGGTGAATGCAAACTCTTGATACATCCAGAAACAGAAATTGAACCTGGGGATGTAGTTGCATACAGATGTCTTGAATGCATGGACCGTTGGGATGTAGTGATGGAAGAAGAGGGGATTGATTATGAGTGACTCCAGAGAAACATCATCAACTGATTAAGATCGATCTTATTGAAGAACTTCCAAATAGTTAAAAATTAGTCACCGTCCTGATTCCGGACGCGCGCTACTAGAAGAACAACCAGAAATTGTTCAGAGGGCTATTTAGGAGTGGTTAAGAGAACGAAATTAAGATTTTAATTATCAGATTTTGTTTACGTTCAAGGCTTCTGGGCCTTTTTTACCTTCACCGATTTCAAATTCTACGGTTTGTCCTTCATCAAGACTTTTGTATCCGTCACCCTCAATATTGGAATAATGGACGAATATGTCTTCTCCGTCGTCTACGGAAATGAATCCGAACCCTTTTTCATTTAGAAAAAATTTTACTGTACCTGTAGGCATAACTTTTATTTCCTTACATTAATTCATTCATGTCTGATGACATGATGTTTTTAGTCTACGAGGGATTAGGGAATTGCGGTTAAAGTCCAAATGATTCAACTATTGCCTTCCGCTATTTACCCTATTTCGATAGTGTTAATGCTAGAGGTGGGGGAAATGCCTGAAGAAAAATTTTTGAATCAGACGTATCGGCTTGAAACACAAGAAGAAACCCTTGCCCATTATGAAGCTTGGGCTGAGACGTATGACGAAGAGATAACAGAAAATGATTACGCTCAACCGAAAAGATGCGCCACAGCTCTGGCCCAATATTCAACCAGTAAAGAAGTCGATGTATTAGACATTGGTTGTGGTAGCGGACTTTCAGGACTGGCTTTAAGTGATTCTGGATTCAAAAATATTGATGGGTGTGATTTTTCTCCCGCGATGCTCGAAAAAGCCAAAAATACAAATGTTTATCGCCAACTATTTTTAGCTGACATAAATGAAGAATTGGATATAGAAGCAGAAACTTATGATGCAGTTTCCGCAGTCGGTGTTTTAGCATTTGCACATATCAGGACTGAGGCTTTACGCCAGATGCTTCGAGTCATAAAAAGTAAAGGTTTGCTAGTGATCGGTTTGAACGAACATTACTGGGACGGTGACTCTGTTGGCGATAAAATAAGAGCTCTTTCTGAAGAGGGTGCTGTTGAGTTGCTTTTTGAAGAATATGGCGACCATCTTCCAGGAGCTGATATAGGTGGCTGGGTAGCGGTCCTCAGAAAAAAATAAGTATCAGTAATTGTGTCCCTAAATGAAGTAGTTTGTCCGAATTGTGGTGAAGACGAAAACCTTAAAGGTGACTCCAAAGAATCTGGGAACCCAGAAAAAGTCACTGTAATTTGTGAGACGTGTGAAATAAAATGGGAACGAGATCTTACCCCTAGGTGCTCTACGTGTTCGTCAGAAGACCTACGTGCAGCAGTGCGTTCGATAGTTGATAAGTCTAGAGGTACGCAACTTTCTATTCAGTCACTTAGTGTTGAATACCTTTGTCCTAATTGTGATTCAGAAGAATTAAATGTATGGAACCATTCAAACACACCGCTTCCACCTCATGAATTACCGTATGACATCGAATAGTTCTAAGTAGGGTCATTCAATGACTTCACTTTTTGGTTTTATCCGGCCGGTGATTGGCGGAGTTGTAAGAACAACTTCAGAACTCTTTACGCGTTTGGCTGTAATCGGCCCTAAAGATATTCGTTCTAAACGGTTTGGAAAATTTGGGATAGGTTCAAGTATTTCCTGGCCTACCGGTCCAGGTTTCGGCGAAAAGTGGATATGGATAGGTGAAGATGTACTGATAGCGGCAGATGTGACTTTGTCAGCAGGTATGGGGCCAGGACAAGAGATGGTTACTAATCCAGTTGTTCGAATTGGGGATCGTTGCCTTATAGGCAGAGGCACGTCAATAATTGGACATCTAGCGATAGAGATAGGTGACGATGTTTACACCGGAATGAACGTTTATATAACTGATCAAAATCATGGTTATGAGAATCTTGACTTGCCAATTGGGAAACAATTACCTAATGAGCAGCCCGTAGCGATAGGGAAAGGCAGTTGG
>ENA-UPTF01002475-UPTF01002475.1-marine-metagenome-genome-assembly--contig:-NODE-2475-length-10678-cov-2.795963_pt1 | contig 10678 bp, 9 predicted proteins | sample MGYA00238166_ERZ767019 | MGnify/ENA primary metagenome ERZ767019 (study PRJEB28930, sample SAMN06266391) | marine metagenome | isolation source: Sea water from 250 m depth | place: Atlantic Ocean | study... | reverse complement strand
AGACGGACAGGGAACCGCCACGCCGAATTGGGAAGCCCGCAACGAGCGGCTCATCCGGCTCTGGGCCGGGCCGTGGGGTGCACCCAAGGCGGCCGCCGCGGATCCCGATGCCACGGTGGTCATGGAGGAAGGCAAGCCGGTCGTGACCTTCGCGATTCCTTTCGTTCAGGGCGCAACTGCACAGGCCACGCTCAATTCCAACAACCAGGCCGAGCGGATCGAGGTTCGACTGGGCAATGTCGTGACTGAGTTCATCTACGAGAACTATGCGGACTACAATCCAGCTGACGACCAAATCATGGGGTACACCCCTGGCCATATTGTGGAGAAGCGTGACGGCGTAACGGTGCTCGACATCACCGTGGCCGAGACACATGTGGGGAATCTGTATGTTGTGGTACCGGTGCCTGACAGTGTGCGAAATGCGTCGTCACAGTGAGGAAAGTGAGTAGAAGGTAGAGTCGTTCAGCAGGAGGAAGAATTGGAGCTCCCTTTATGGGTAGACGCGTTCGAGCAGTACGGTCTCAGTAAATGGCTCCGCGAGTCGCGCTCGTTAGTGATCGGTTACTATCCCATTCTTCTTCTTCACACCCTCGGATTGTCCCTCGTAGTTGGTCCCAACGCGGCCGAATTGGTCGGGTTATCTCCTCACCAATTTTCTCAGGACTCACTAACCGTCCAATCTGTAACCATGAATGGAATCGATACTCTAGCGGTTGGACAACCACTTGGTTCCTTGTCCAGGTACTGGCTAATCGTGAGACCTGACAATTTCGTTGGATTATGGCAGCACCTGGAGGAACGAGGAGCCGCTCCGATCGGCGCCAACGCAGTGAACGCCATCCGAATCAACTATGGCATACCCGAATATGGGCCAGAGCTAGGAGAACCCTATAATCCTTTAGAAGCTGGACTTATCGGCTCCGTCGATTTCACCAAGGGTTGCTACATAGGCCAAGAAGTGATTGCCAGACTAGATAGCTACAAGAAGGTAAAGCGGCATCTAGTGACACTGACCTTCGATAACGGGGCAGCCGTTTCATCAGGAGATGAACTTGAACAAGACGGTCAACCAGTTGGTAGAGTCACATCCGTTGCCCCAGAGTCCTCAGATGGAGTATTAAAGGGCCTGGGATACGTCAAAGCTAACAATGCTTCTCCTGGGTCAAAATTAACCATTACAGGTAACCACAAGGTGTCTGCAGACATACTATCCCTTGCCCAACCATATGGCCCAGCTAAAGATTAATCTCCAGCTTTTTCTATTGTTCCCTCAACTGTAGCTGCCAATAGCGTCGAGAAATTGTACCCTCTTTTCCGCATTTCTTCTGACCCACCCTCATTCCGATCCAAAATCGAGACCACTTTCACCACAGAACAACCTGTCTCTTCAGCAGCCTCAATAGCGTGGAACAAAGAGCCGCCGGTCGTGCAAACATCGTCTACAATAGCGACATTCGTACCCGGTTCAAGCGGCCCTTCAATATTCTGCTTAGTCCCGTGAGTTTTGCTCTCTTTTCGCACTATAAATGCAGGGATAGACCTACCTTTTATATGGCTAGCCAACGCCAAAGCGGCAACCATTGGATCTGCACCTAAGGTAGTACCACCAACAGCCTGGGCTCCAGCCTGTTCCAGCAAAGGGATTATCGCCTGGGATATGAGGTAAGCCCCTTCAGGGTCTAGACTCAGCAGTCGCCCATCAAAGTAATAGCTGCTTTTTTTCCCTGAGGTAAGCGTAAAATCGCCATATTTGATGGCGCCACGCTCCAATGCAAGTGCAAGTAATCGGTCCAGTGTTTCACTCAACTCGCCGTCCTCCATATTTAGTCAGCCCGATAAAGTCGCTGGTCTTGTATATATCCAACGACTAATTCTGGGATTTGTCCTTTTAACTCTATGCCAGCAGCAACGTTATGTCTTAACTCTGTAGCACTAATATCCATCGGAGGTGCAGTTATAAAGCGAACTCGCCGATTTGCCTCAGGCACTTTGCAATAAAAATCCGCCCAGTCAAAATTCTGTTCCCCTGGGCGGTCAAACACAAGTATTTGACAAAGCCCTAACACCCGGGCCGGGTCTTTCCACATATCTAATTGTCTGAGCACATCCAAACCTAATATAAAGAACAGTTCTGATTCTGGCCCTAACTCATCGGAAAGTTCAGTCAGTGTGTCGACAGTATAAGTAGGTCCTGAACGAAAAGCTTCGAGATCACAAACATTGAACCTAGGGTCGTCTGCCGTGGCCAATCTCACCATTTCGAGGCGGTGCTTAACCGATGCTATGGGTTCTGCTTGTTTGAGCCTAGGATGACCCGCTGGAACAAATAAAACTCGATCTAACGATGCTTGTTCTAAAGCGATCTCAGCGATGCTAAGATGCCCTATATGGACTGGGTCGAAAGTACCACCTAGTATGCCGACCTTCACAACTACAATCAGCTCAGAACCAAGCTAGCTCTACTTTACCAAATCGGATAGTATCCCCCGCCTCGATCCCAGCATCAATGAGCTTATCTGCTAAACCAGATTTTCTCATCTCACGCCAAAGTTGCAGGAGAACACGCTGATCGCGAGTATCAGCCATAGCAGTTAGCCGTTCCATCATCTCAGATTTCACCACATACACGCCATATCTGTCCCTTTGAACAGTGTCTGGACCAAATGACCGTTGGGGCCGATGCCGTATTGGCTCAGGAATTGGCTGATCGTCCATTTCAAACTTCGGCATTTCTGATAATCTGTGGTAAATTTGTCCTATAAGAGCATCAACGCCTTCCCCTGTCGCTGCTGATATGAAATGAACGCTAGAACTTTTATCACCGATAGTTAAACGCAATCGCTCATTCAATTCGTTCTGGGTTTCCCTAACCTCGGTAACGTCAAGCTTGTTAACGACTACCAACTGAGGTTTATTCGCCATCTCTGGATTAAATTGCTCGAGCTCTTTATTAATCATCTGATAGTCGTCAACTGGATCTTCAGATAACCCATCTAGCATATGAACATACAGTCGAGCACGTTCAGCATGCCTTAAGAATTCGTGCCCCAAGCCAATTCCGTCATGAGCACCTTCAAGTAAACCTGGAACTTCCATCATTACAAAGTCATTTTGCCCAACGTTAACTACACCTAATACAGGTTCCACTGTTGTAAACGGGTAATCTGCAACCTTCGCCTTAGCTGCTGAACACATTGATATTAAAGTCGATTTACCAGCGTTGGGTTTAGCTAATAACCCAACATCTGCCAAAAGTTTCAATTCTAGGAAAAGAACCGCTCTTTCACCTTTTTCCCCACGTTGAGCTAGCACTGGTTCTTGGTTTGTTGGAGTAGCAAACCTGGTATTTCCCCACCCTCCTCGTCCTCCAACCGCGACCAAACGTGGATTGGAATTAGTAATATCATCTAGATACTCTCTATTTCCATCCTCATCCATTCGATAAACAACAGTCCCTATAGGAACTGGAATATATTTATCATCACCGTTTCCACCACGTTTGTTTTTCCCTTTCCCATGCCCCCCATGAACTACATATATAGTGCTATTGAACTTAATATGTAACAGGGTATTTATAGAAGAGTCGCCAACTAAATAAGCACTTCCACCATCACCACCATCACCACCATTAGGACCACCTCTCGGGCGATATTTTTCTCGTAGAAAACTACTACAACCATTTCCGCCAGATCCGGCGTTAATATTTAATCTAACTGTATCAATCATTTGATATTTGAAATATTGAAGTAATAATAGTAATAAGAGTGTTTATGTCGGGGATAATTAGGCGTACGAGCGACTGGGATATTAGTTGATTACAAGTATTTTAACATGGAGAACTTCTATAACATTGTTGAAATGATTGGCTATAAAGGTAAGAGGGTTATTGATATTGTGTCTAGATTTTGCTGCTAATTTTAAGGGTTCGTTTTATCCATGGGTCACGGGAGTCTATGAGTACGATCTGCACAGATATATGACAATTGTCCACTATGTGTAGTGTGTAGTTGGTGTCTTAAAATGAATGTTGGGGTTGAGTCTGATATTTAAAGTGGATTTTAGGCATTTCATCGTAGATTGATATATAACAAGTCACCGTGTGGAGATAAGGAAGTTGAACCAAATAGCGTACATTGATCCAAATGGAGATCTTTTTACTGTTGGCCCAGACGGGGACCAACAGGTTCGACTTACAGGTAGTTTAGGGATTGCAAAAGGTGCTTCGAAAGAATCACAACTCCAGCTTCTTAGGATGAATGAGTATTATACGTGGCCGACCTGGTCACCAGACAGTACAAAATTAGCAACGTCACAAGTTATTGCTAGAGAAAGTGGAACTGAAATAACCCTTCAGGTATTGGATTCCCAAACTGGTAGTAAAGAGATGATCTATGAGAACGATCGAGCTGGTCTGATTGCAGATGGGACTCCACATTATATCTATTGGGCACCGATTAAGAACCAAGTGTCGTTTTTAGCAGCTACGGTTGAAGGACTTGCGATATTTCTTTGGGATGGCACATCTGGGAAGCCTGCGGTGCGAATTGATAGTGGAGCGCCGGTATTTTATCAATGGTCGCGAAACGCGGATGTACTAGCGTTACATATGGGATCTGAAATGATCTTGGCTAACCCTCTAAGTTTAAACCCATATAGAAAGTCTTTTCAGACAGGAGGCAATTTTAGAACTCCAGCTATTTCTCCTGATGGTTCAATCGTGGCTTATGTCGATCGTACCGTTGAAGGAACAGGTCTATATGTCACCCCTATTGCAGATTTAAGCAAAGCTGAAAAAATAATGGACTTGGGGTGGTCATCTGCGCTCATGTGGTCTCCTGATGGCTCACACATTGCAGTAGCCGACCAGTCGATCGCCAGGACACAGTTTTATGACACATTGGTGTTGGTTTCACCAGATGGTGGCGTAGTAACATCGTTAGTGTCAGAAAATAGAGGAGCCAATATTTGGGCATTTTTCTGGGCTCCAACAAGCGATAAATTAGCTTGGGTCTCCGAAAACGGGGTAAGCCAAGAGTTAGAAGTTATTATTAGCCCTACGGACGGTTTAGGAATAAAGAATATTTTCGATTTCCGGCCTTCTGCAGAAACTTTTATTATGATGAGTTTTTTTGACCAATACGCCCACTCCCATTCACTTTGGTCGCCAGATGGCCAGTCATTGGTTGTTGCTGGGTCTAAAGGAGAGGTAGCCCGGAGGAGCAACGGAAGAACTCCCACAGGTGATCGGATATACGTGTTGGATTCCAATGGATTAGAGGGTCCTAGAGATTTGGGAGCAGGAGTGCTGGCTATCTGGTCGTGGAATTAAAACTTAGAGCCTTAGGTATTCTTATGTTGCTCGTTGGGTTGGCGGCTGCTTGCAGTCCTGATTCTGCTGACCGTGCACCAAAAAGCGAACCTGTGATCGACGCCGAGCCTGTTTTATTACAGGCTGTGGAACAGTTAATGGGATTGGAATCGGCTTCTTTTAGTTTGAACCATTTAAAAGGCAGCACCGTTCTGATGCCCGGAGTACGAATGACCAAGATTTCGGGTGAAGTTTCGATTCCGGACCGGTCTAGAGTCACAGTAGAAGCTCAGATTGAATTCCCAAAGTCCTATGTTGAAATCGATATAGTAACGATCCAGGAGACTGCCTATATGACCAACATATTTGGCGGCGATTGGAACCAAGTTCCAGCTGAGTCGTTACCTTTTAACCTTTCTGGCTTAGGGCTGACCATGGCAGAAATAGTAGATGCCATACAAAAACCTAAAGTACTTGGTGAGGAGCGTTTAAATGGTATTGACACTCTGCGCATCGGTGGAAAGATTAATTCAAAAGACCTTGTGAAGCTAGTGCCGGGCGCTGAAGGGGACGTTAGGGTCGATCTTAAACTTTGGATCAATCGTGGAGACGGCCTGTTACAACGGGTCCTGATCGCTGGCCGAGTGGTTCTTACCGATGATGTGGATACTGTTCGGGATTTAATTCTGAAAAACATTAACCAGCCGGTGGTAATCGATGCCCCAATCGAAACCATAGGTTAGTTGACACTAAGTCATGCTGGGACGAGGTAGGACGGTTTCCACACCTTTGATATTAACTGTCATTGGATTTGGGGCCTTCACTACGGCACTTGATCAGACGGTCGTTGTGACTGCATTGCCCAGCGTGATGTTAGATCTAAATGTACCGATAATGGAACTTGACCATGCTGCGTGGATCATCACAGGGTATCTCTTGGGTTATACAGTTGCGATGCCATTAATCGGGCGTTTGGGTGATGCTTACGGATACCCTAGAGTCTACCAAGTATCCTTAATAGTTTTCTGTATCGGGACTGCTCTGGTGGCTGTTTCGCCTAGCCTAGGATGGATGGTAGGTGCCAGAGTTATTCAGGCAGTGGGCGGAGCTGCAGCGGTTCCGATTGGCATGGCGTTGGCTACCACATTGATTCCTAATGGGCAAAAAGGAATTGCTCTCGGGATAGTTGGCGCCTCGGCGGAGATGGGTTCTATGCTAGGCCCGGTATACGGTGGAGTGATAGCTGATTTATTAAGTTGGCGCTGGATCTTTTGGTTGAATATTCCACAAAGTGTAATTATTTTAATCGTTCTGATGTGGCTTCCTAATCAACGAGAAATAGGGGCTAAGGTCGATTACAAAGGCGCGATAGTCTTAGTGGGTGCACTTCTTTTCCTATCATTGGCATTGTCTCAGACCGATTTCTTTACATTTGAATCTCCGTATCCCTTTTTGCTTGCTATCGTTGGGATTGGATTAGTCATATTGTTAGTACTTGTAGAAAATAAAGTGTGCCAGCCTTTGCTTGAGTCATTCGTGTTTCACTCATGGGCGTTCTTAACTTCGAATTTAACGCAGATATTAGTTGGAGTAGCTTTAATAATAGCTATGGTAACAGTGGCTTTGATGGCGAACACAGTAATGGATAAATCTCCTTTTGTTGGCTCACTGTGGTTGCTTAGATTAACGGGCACCATTCCACTCGGTGCAATCGCCGGAGGCCTGCTGGTTTCTCGTTTTGGTTCTTCTCCAATTGCAATCATAGGTTTGGTTGTGGTGGCTGTCGGAATGTTTTTGGCTAGTACCTGGGACGTAGCAGTCGCTGATTCGCTATTGACAGGTTATCTGTTGGTGACTGGGTTTGGCTTTGGACTGGTTATTGTGCCGATCACTTTTACAGCTCTGGGTGCAGCTGGCAATGATTCTCAAGGAGCAGCGGCATCCTTGGTTGTGGTATCACGGATGCTTGGGATGATGTTCGGGTTGGCGGCGCTTTCAGCGTGGGGCGTACAGCATTTCCACATGCTGACAGCCGGACTTGAATTTCCATTGCCGATCGCTGGTCAAGAAATCGGGGTTTTCCAGTCCCAAACGGCTGAGTACACGGCGAAAATCCGCGCCGCTGGAATAATTCTATTTCAGCGATTTTTCCTAGTTTCTTCCATCATATCGTTGGTAGCGGTACTTCCTGCTTTAGCCATGAAGTGGGACCGACAAGGATAACTGGAATGTTATAGCTTGCCGGCAAATATTTGACGCGCTAACGGATGTGGGGTACGGTTGGGGCTGGAATTTTGGGTTAACTCTAAGAGAAATAGGCACAGAATCACATTTTTGTCTAGTAATTAGGTTGTTGAATAAGACCCCAAAGGAGAGTAGGAATCAAGTGATATTACGGAAAAAGAGCACGAAGGTTAGTTTGCTGGTGATGTTTGTCTTAATGTTCTCGGTGATTGCCACAGCTTGTGGTGGTACTGAGATAGAGACGGTCGAAGTTATTAAGGAAGTCACCAAGGAAGTACCTGTAGAGGTAGTTAAAGAAGTAGAAGTCGAAAAGGTAGTCGAAAAGGTAGTCGAAAAGAAAGTAATCGAAGAAAAGATAGTTGAGAAAATCGTCGAAGTCGAACCGACTAAAGACAAAAGAGAAATCGTATTTGGTGGGCTTGACTGGACCAGCGCATTGGTCCAGAACGGCGTGGCCCGGTACATTGTGGAACATGGCTATGGATATCCGACCAGCCAGATAGAGGGTTCGACGCTACCTCTTTTCCAGGGTCTTCGAAAGGGCGATGTCGATTTAACGATGGAAATTTGGCTTCCGAACCAAGCTACAGCTTGGAATGAAGCCGTAAAAGCCGGCGAAGTCCTTCCTGTTGGTAAAAGCTTGGAAGATAACTGGCAAAGTTCGTTCCTTATTCCTCAATATATGCAGGATGCCAATCCGGAACTAGATTCCGTCGAAGATCTGAAGGAAGATAAATTCAAGGATCTGTTCGAACAAGAAGGCGGAAAGGTACTGTTGCTCGGGTGCATAGCTGGGTGGGGTTGCCGGACCATGCAAGATGGCGACGATTCAGGACCGGGCCAGATAGTCGGAATGGGACTTGAAGACCACGTCGTTTTGCAAGACCCCGGGACGTCCGGAGCTTTAGCAGCTGCTATTGAAGCAGCATTTGCTAAAGAAGAGCCGCTTCTCTTTTATTACTGGGGGCCAACTGCGTTAGCCCTCAAACTAGAGACTGAAATGGGAGGGCTCGTTGACTTGGAGCAACCAGACCCGTCAACATGTGCGGACAACTCTCCTATACATGGATGTTCTTTCCCGCCAGCCGAAGTCATGATTGCAATGAACATGGAGTTGGTTGACGATGCCCCAGAACTGATCGCCTTCTTCAAGAACTGGGACTGGAGCGCAGTAAATCAATTGGCGGCAGAAAACTGGCACGCCGCGAACAGCGAAGCGCTTGCCGACAAAGGCGCATCTAGTGAAGAGGTCTTCGCCGCGACAGGCGTCGCGTATCTAAAGAACAACGAAGGCTGGAAGACCTGGGTCCCAGCTGACGTCCTGGCAAATGTGGAAGCGGCACTGGCTAAAGAATAGCTAGTAACCGTTAATCGGCAATGTAAAAAGGCCCCTCTAGTACAGAGGGGCCTTTTTGTGTCTATTAGAATCTTCGCCATCTGAATTATAGATTAGGACATGACCGAAAAAGATGCATGGCAATCCATAGGAACCAATACTTAAAAGGGAGGTTCCATGGACGAGGTATTTCTTATGTAGCGGCTATGGAGGATACAGGTAAATCTGCATGGATAAAGTAGCTTTTGGGCTTTAAACGAACAAAGACCAGGAGAGGAAAATCATATTTGAACCTGCACCGTATAAGACCCAAAAATAATCCACAAGGCCCGATTACTCTGATCGAGATACCACGACACTTTGAGTGATGCGATCAATGATAATAGCCATAACCACTATAGCGGAACCCGCAATAAAGGCGTTTCCCTCTTGTAATTGTCCCATGGAGCGAAGAACTTCTATCCCTAATCCCCCCGCGCCCACCATGGCTGCTATTGTCGACATAGCGAGTGCCATCATTATTGTTTGATTGATTCCAGCCATGATAGTGGGTATTGCCATAGGTAACTGGACCTTGGAAAGCAATTGGAAGGTGGTTGATCCAAATGATTCGCCAGCCTCAACCACCGAGGGATTAACCTGCCGGATCCCAAGATTAGTAAGTCGGATACAAGGCGGAATCGAATAGAGCACGGTGGCCAAAACAGCAGCCACATTGCCCAATCCGAAAAACATTATCCCCGGGACTAAATACACGAAACTGGGCATCGTTTGCATAGCATCCAAGACCGGGCGCACAAGAGTTTCTATCAAATCACTGCGAGCCATTAAGATGCCGATGGGAATACCGAATATGACTGCTACAGAAACCGAGACAGTCATGATAGCTATGGTGACCATCGCCGGTTCCCAAAGATTAACAAGGCCGATTAAGATCATGCCTAGGGCGGCAATGATTCCGATTCTTAATGAGCCGAGCCTCCAACCCAACAAGAATATGAGGGCAACCATCACAGGCCAAGGGACCCAAACCAAGAACTCGCGAAGTTTCCCCAAGACGACCTTTAAATTGTCGCTTATGCCGTCAAAGAACCATTCTCCATTAACCACTAACCATGCAATGGAATTATCGATAGCACGGGCAATCTCGGGCCCGATGTTGGTAGGATAGCCGAGGTCATCGTCCCCTTTTATTAAATGTATTATTACCGAAGCAATCAGAGCGCCGCATATAGCAGATACGAGAAAAATAGGACTTCGGAATTTCTGAATGAATTTCATAACTAGATTGGGATTTCAGTAGGAATGACGATGGTTAGTCAAAGATTATTGGCCACAACCTTTAAAAGGTCGGGCTGCGTCGCAACTCCAATAAAAGCGTTACTTTCATCAACTACCGGAATCGGCAGATTTTGGTCGCTAAGAAAATTTAACGCCTCGTCGAGCGTAGTATCCGGAAGGACTGAAATGATACTTGAGTCGATAAGGCTATCTATATCAATGGTGTGATCGACAACAGCATCTAACTGATCTTTGCAAAGTATTCCTAGATATTGTTTTTCCGGGTCGATCCCGATGGCGTAATCAGCGTTTGCTTGCTCCATTTTTGCCCGCACGAGTTCATGAGAATCAGTTGGCGAGAACACAACATCGGGTTTTGAAACCACATGTTCAATATCAATGACTTTCGTTTTGGGAATCCCCTGGGTGAATTCTTTGACGAAATCATCTGCAGGCTGGGTAATAATTTCCTTTGGAGTCCCGGTCTGGATGATTTCCCCATCGCG
>ENA-UPTF01002474-UPTF01002474.1-marine-metagenome-genome-assembly--contig:-NODE-2474-length-10686-cov-2.297389_pt1 | contig 10686 bp, 12 predicted proteins | sample MGYA00238166_ERZ767019 | MGnify/ENA primary metagenome ERZ767019 (study PRJEB28930, sample SAMN06266391) | marine metagenome | isolation source: Sea water from 250 m depth | place: Atlantic Ocean... | reverse complement strand
CGCTTGAGGTTGTAGAGCACCTGGTTGGAAACCAACGGATAATTGGCCATGGCGTGTTGAGCTTCTTGCATTTCAGCCACCGAGAAATTGCTCACTCCGATGTAGCGTACAATTCCTCGATCCACGAGTTCCTCCATGGCACCCATGGTCTCGATGATGGGTACAGACGGATTTGACCAGTGGATCTGATAGAGGTCTATCACATCGTCGTTTAGGAGTTCCAGGCTTTTCTCTGCGGCCCGCAGTAGGGCGTCGTGGCGTAGGTTGCTGCCCAGGACCTTAGTGGCGAGGAAAACATTGTTTCGGAAGCCTTTAATGGCTTCGCCAACCGCGTCTTCGGTCTTGTACATCTCTGCGGTGTCAATCAGATTGGCACCCAGATCAATCCCCTTTCTCAGTGGCTCAACTCCGCCACTGTATTTCCAAGTGCCAAGACCGATTTCAGGGACCATCTCTGCCGTGTTGCCTAGTTCTCTATATTCCAAGCTCTGGTCCTCGTATTCCTATTTGGTGGATGCGTTGGTGCTACCTGCTATGGTATACCAGAAGCCGCAACCAACTACCGACAAGGTTGTTGCGATATATAACCAGAGAGGCATAGTCATGGAGTTCGAAGACGTAAAATCTCATTTTGAGAATAACCACCGGGGAGTGATTACCACATTTCAACGTGACGGCGCTGGCCATTCGAGCATTGTGGTTTGTGGGGCCTACCAAGGGAACGCGGCTTTCGTCATAGTGCGCAGCAACTCTGCTAAGACCCGTAACCTCAGAAGAGACCCTCGGTGCACAGTGATGTCAGTTTCAGATAACTGGCGGACTTGCGCCGTAGTTGAGGGTATGGCCACATTGATGGACTACCAAAACACCGATGCAGAGATGATGCGGGTGGAATTGCGGGAAGTATTCCGCGCCTGCGGCGACAAAGACCACCCCGACTGGGAAGAATACGACGATGCCATGGTCAAGCAGGACGCAGTGATTGTTTTGGTCTCGCCCGACCGCGTCTACGGGAAGTTGTCCTAGGCGTTAGTCTAATACGAAGGAACTTTCGGAGAGACAAACCAAGTCGCCGCGTTGGTTGGTGCCCTTAACGTGGCACTCAACTAGGTTCCTACTTTCATCTTCCCGTTTGGCGGTAATCTCGCCTTGAAAGATAACTGTGTCACCGCTCCTGAAGGGCGTGATAGCCCGCATGAGGAGCCTACCCCCCGAGTAAAAACTGCTAACAGGGAAAGATAGGCCTAACATCTGGTCCACGTATGACATGGTGGCGGGGCCGGAGTTGGTAGTGCCGGCAAAGATGTTTTGTTTGGCGAACTCCTCATCTGTGTGAATGTTGCTGTCACTCCGGCGGCCAGCCAACCGGAAATCGTTCTTCTGGTTCATGATCGCTTGGCTTTCAGTAATTGCTAGTTCGTCCATTCGGTTGCCAACGGATGAATTAGCAAAATCAATCTGGCCCTGAGTTGCTAACAATGTAGTGGGTGCAGTTATTTCCTTTGCTCCGGGTGCAGGGACCTCTCTTTGCCCCTGAGCGTACTCAAATATGCAGGTGTAGTCGTATTCGGCGGCCAACAGGCCTCGTTGGTTGATGGCTTCTACCCGGAAGGTGACGAACTTGCTTCCCCGGCGTTCGTATTTCTCGAGGACTCGCCGCCTTCCGGTGATAACGTCTCCGGCGGTTACCGGCATGAACCAACGAATCTCACATTTGGCGAAGGGAGTTTGGCTTCGGGAGGTCTTTGAGACCTCAACGGCCACGAAGCCGTTGGCTGAGGCTATTTCTTCTCGGAGCAATGGCGCATAGCTCAGGACCATTGTGGGCATAGCCAATAGATTACTTGAGGCTGACTGGTAAATGGGAGAACTATTCAAGGCCAAGCGAGCGTATTCAGCGATGTTCTCAGATGTGATTTCCACTGTTGTCTCGTTACCGATCTGTCCAGGCTCAACGGCATCAAAAGTCCAAAGTCGTTCTTGCTGGTTTACCATGATTGGCTTGAGCCTCCGTCGAGTCGATTACCGTGGCCGCTATTCTACCTCACCGACAATAAAGAGGCCTGAGTGGTGCCTAAGTGTCAGGCTGTGATATGTTTGCCCCGCTGAAAGAATAGCTTCGAGCGCGGGCGTCGCCCGCTGCGGAGGACAATATGAAAGTAGGATTCATCGGATTGGGCACTATGGGCGGCAGCATGGCCTACAACGCCTTGGACGGAGGCAATGAGCTGGTTGTACACGATATTAACCCTGCCTCGGCCACGCGTCATTTGGAGGCGGGTGCCACATGGGCAGATACGCCAAGAGAGGTAGCCGAGCAATCGGAGATTGTTTTTACGTCACTTCCAGGTCCTACACAGGTTGAGGCCGTGGCCCTGGGAGAGTCGGGCATCATGGAGGGCATGAGTGCCGGCAAAGTCTATTTCGACCTTAGTACCAGCACGCCAGGCATGATCCGTAAGATTCATGAAGAGGCCGCAGCACGTGGCATATATGTTTTGGATGCCCCTGTGAGTGGTGGACCGAGAGGAGCTGCTAGTCGCAACCTGGCGATCTGGGTGGGCGGAGACCAAGATGTGTTCGACCGCTGCAAGCCGGTGTTGGATACTATCGGAAATGCCGCTTATTACGTTGGACCCATAGGCTGCGGCGCTATTGCCAAGCTTGTCCATAACTGCACTGGGTACGTTGTCCAGGCGGCGTTGGCCGAGGTGTTCACCATGGGTGTCAAGGCTGGTGTAGAACCGCTTGCCCTCTGGCAGGCTGTTCGGAAGGGAGCACAGGGCCGACGTGGCACGTTTGAAGGGCTGGCTGAACACTTGCTGCCCGGCAAATTCGATCCGCCCGATTTCGCTTTGAATCTCGCCCGGAAAGATGTGGACTTAGCGGTGTCTGTAGGCCGCGAATTTGACGTACCCATGCGCCTGGCTAACCTGGCGCTAATGGAGATGACAGAGGCAATCAACCGTGGCTGGGGTAACCGGGACTCCCGCGTGGCCATGTTGCTCCAAGAGGAGCGCGCCGGCGTGGAGGTTCGGGTGGACGAGGAGGTGTTGAACGCGCTTTTGGAGTCTGAAAAGAATTCTTAGGACTAATCGGCAGCTTCGGGCTGCCATCTGAGGTCGGGCTGGCGGGCGGCTTTGGCTTCGTCCAGCCGGGCTACAGGAGTCGTATGAGGAGCGTCGTTCACGAGTGCGGTGTTTACCGTGACCTCATGGTCGATATCGATAAGGGCCTGGATGAACATGTCGATGGTTTCTTTGGTCTCTGACTCGGTCGGCTCTATCATCAGCGCTTCGTGGACGATGAGAGGGAAGTACATTGTAGGGGCGTGGAATCCGTAATCTAACAACCGCTTGGCTATCTCTAGGCCACTGGAACCTCGCTCCTTCTGTAAGTCGGCCGAAAATACTGCTTCGTGCATGCACGTGCGGTCGTAGGGCAGGTGGTAGATGCCGCGTAGGGCCTTCATCATGTAATTGGCATTCAGAACCGCGTTCCCACTGATGGACAGGATGCCTGCATCGCCTAGGGTCCTGATGTAAGTGTAGGCCCGTACTAGGACGCCGAAGTTCCCGTGGAATCCGCTTAGCTTTCCGATGCTTTTCTCAGGAATGGACAATTGGTAATTGCCGTTGTTCTCAGTGATGACTGGGGCGGCCAAATATGGGGCTAATTGGCTGGTGGCGCATACCGGCCCTGCTCCAGGTCCACCCCCTCCATGGGGAGTGCTGAAGGTCTTGTGCAAGTTTAGGTGGGCAACGTCGAAGCCCAGACGTCCAAGCTTCACTCGCCCAAGAAGGGCGTTCATGTTGGCTCCGTCGCCGTAGACTAGGCCTCCGGACTCATGGACGATTTGGCAAACTTCGACAATGTTGGTGTCAAATAGCCCCAGGGTGCTGGGCAGGGTGATCATTACCCCTGCCAGGTTAGGGCCGGCGACCTCGCGTAGAGCTTCCAGGTCGACATTTCCATCTTTGTCGGAAGCCAGCTCAACCACGTCAAAACCGGCCATGGCCGCTGAAGCCGGATTGGTGCCGTGGGCGCTGTCGGGGATAGCCACGGTTGTGCGGCCGTTGTCTCCGTTGGCCAGGTGGTGGGCTCGAATCATGAGCATGCCACCCAATTCCCCATGAGCTCCGGCAAGGGTGGACAGCCCCACAGCCGGCAGGCCTGTAATTTCGCCCAAAAATCCTTGTAGCTTGTACAGCAACTCCAGTGCGCCCTGGGATTGTTCGGCGGGTTGCATCGGGTGAATGCCCGCGAAACCGGGCAGGAAGGCCAATTCATCATTGACCTTGGGGTTGTACTTCATAGTGCAACTTCCCAAGGGGTAGAAGTGTGTGTCAATAGAAAAATTCAGCTGGCTTAGCCCTGTGAAATACTGGACCACTTCAGGTTCAGAGACCTCGGGCAGCAGCAAGTCGTTCCTGAGAAGGGCTTTGTCTGGCAAAGGCTGGGCTGGGACATCTAGATCGGGCAGCACTGTGCCCACGCGTCCGGGCACACTCCTCTCTAGCAGCAATTTTTCCGTTTGCCTGTTTCCGCCTTGCTGCATTATTCGAACTCCGAGAGCGCCGACACTAAGGCAGTAATGTCATCTTGAGAATTCATCTCCGTTACACATAACAGCATGCCGTTTGGTATCTTTTGACTCACGTCTAGCCCGCCTAATATGTCTTGTTCCATCAGCCTTTTGTTGATGTTGACAGGGGCCGTGGGGCACTGGACGACAAACTCTTGGAAGAAAGGACTGTCCAGGGGTAAGGAGTATCCGGGTAATTCAACAATCTTAGCTGCTGCATAGTGGGCTTTGTGGTAGCACAACTCAGCCACTCGACGAAGTCCGTGTTTGCCCATGGCTGCCAAGTAGATAGTCGAGGCTAACGCGTAAAGCGCTTCATTTGTGCAGATGTTGGATGTGGCTCGTTCTCGGCGGATGTGCTGTTCCCGTGTTTGCAAAGTCAATACATAGCCGGTTTTGCCGTTCTTGTCCACCGTCCGACCCGAGAGTCGGCTTGGCATCTGGCGGACGTATTCTTGTTTGGTGGCGAAAAGCCCCACATAAGGGCCACCGAAACTGGAAGGGATACCAAGTGGCTGGCCGTCACCAGTCACGATATCCGCGCCGTAGTGTCCTGGAGTCTGGAACATGCCCATGGCAGTGGGGTCCGTGGAGATTACCGCCAACGCACCTTCGGCGTGGGCCCCGTTGATCAAGCCCTGCAGACCCTCAATGTTGCCGAAATAATTCGGGTATTGCAGCACCAGGCAAGCCGTTTCTCCGTCCAACACAAAGTTGGATGGACCGATAGTTTCTACGGCAATGTCCTGGGATTGGCAGTATGTATGAATCACCGCGGAGTAAGCCGGCGAAACTGTATCGGCCAGCGCAACTTTCTCCCTTTTGGTGACTCGGCAGGCCATCAATACCGCTTCAGCGAGGCTGGTGGCCCCGTCATACATGCCAGCGTTGGCCACCTCCATGCCGTAGAGATTGCAGATCAAGGTCTGGAACTCGTAAATCACCTGAAGAGTGCCCTGGCTAGCCTCCGCCTGGTAGGGAGTGTAGGCGGTGATAAATTCTCCGCGGGTGATTAACGGCTTGATGATTGACGGGATGAAGTGGTTGTAGGACCCTGCCCCTAGGAATGATGGCCCGCTACCCAGAGAGCGATTTTTGGAGGCCATGCCCCCTAATTCCCTCTGGATCTCTAATTCTGAAAGGGGCGCAGGCAGGTCCAGGGCGGGATTGCGGTATTCGTCTGGAATGTCTGCGAAGAGCTGGTCTATGGAATCAATGCCCAGAGCGGAAAGCATCTCGGCTTGTTCGTCCGTGGTGTTTGGAATGTAATGAGATTGAAAATGCCCGGTCGTATCGGGAGAGATGGCACTCATTACAGTCCGGCGATGAATGCATCATAGTCTGCTGCTGACATCAATCCATCGAGCGCAGCGGCGTCTGCCATGGTCGCTTTGATGATCCAGCCATCACCAAAGGGGTCTCTGTTGACCAACTCCGGGTGGTCTAGCAACTTTTCGTTGATCTCTGTAACCACGCCATCAATTGGCGAGAAGAGATCTGAGACCGCTTTCACCGACTCGACCTCACCCATCTTGCCGAGGTGGGTAATATTATCGCCGACTTTGGGGAGTTCGAAATACACGATGTCTCCCAGTTGGTCTTGAGCGTAATCGGTGATGCCGGCTACGGCGGTATTTGCGGTCGAGTCGTCAATCATGACCCACTCGTGTTCTTCAGTGTATTTGCGGTCTTTAGGGTTGCTCACGTTGGCTAGGTCCTCCGGGTGCGGGTGTAAAAGGGAAGATCGGTGATGGTCACCGGGACGGTCCTGCCTCTTATATTTAGGTCCAGGATGGTGCCGGGCTCGACATAACGTTCCAAAACGTAGCCCATGCCGATGCTGGTGTCAAGGGTAGGGGAGTAGCTTCCGCTGGTCACCGTACCGATTTTTTCACCATTGTCCAACAAAGCGTAGCCTGCCCTAGGTGCACTCCTTCCTTGGAGCGTGAAACCCACTAACTTCTTCGCAACACCATTCATTCGCTGGGACTCTAGGAATTGGGAGGATATGAACGTACCCTCTCGGCGGACGAAGCGGTCCAGTCCCGCCTCGATGGGTGTGGTCTCCTCATCGAGCTCGTGTCCATGCAACGGAAGCCCGGCTTCCAGCCTTAAAACATCCCGGGCTCCCAGCCCACAGGGCACTGCGCCCGAACCGGTTAGTGCGGTCCAGATCTTGACAGCATCGTGGCCTTGCACCAGCAATTCAAACCCGTCTTCCCCGGTATATCCAGTACGACCCACAAACACAGACACCCCCTGGATGGATCCCTCGGCCCAAGAGAAAGGCCGCATGCCAGAAAGTGGGTTATCGAACACCTGGTCAATAAAATCGGGTGTATGAGGCCCTTGGAACGCGATCAGCCCGGTTTGCGTCGTGACATCTTCCATGGAACAGCCAGGAGAGAACTTTTCGTCGATCCACTTTTGAAACCAGGCCATCACAGCCGGTCTGTTGCCGGCATTAGGGATTAGAAGGTAGCGATCATCAGTCAGGCGGTAAAAGATGGTGTCATCGATAACGCCCCCTTTCTCGTTGCAGATCAAGCAGTATCGAGCCCGACCTACCCGCAGAGTTGAGGCAGATCCCGTGAGCACCCAGTCTAGGAACTCGGTGGCCTTCGGGCCAGAGATGTAAAGTCGCCCCATGTGAGAGACGTCGAACACTCCAGCGGCCGTACGGACGGCCTTGACCTCAGCTAGGATGCCGTTAGGGTACTGCACCGGCATATCCCAGCCACCAAAGGGCACTATGCGTCCGCCTAGTTCGACATGAGTGTCAAAAAGACCGGTCCGTAGATTATCTGAAGTCACCATAAGGCCATAGTGCGCAATGCTCCAGAGGGCAAAATACAGGTATGCGCAGACGCGCTGAGAATCATAACTGCTGCCTGGGTCGGAGGCAAGTGAAGTGACGGCGTATGCTACAATCTCGGCCAATTGAACCACGACTCAAAGACGCGTCCCGAAGGTGAAAAGGTTGGCCGGTAGGTTGGAAGACAAGGTAGCTATAGTCACGGGCGGTGCTTCGGGCATCGGCAGGGCTATTTGCCAGCGATTTGGCCGCGAAGGAGCCAAGGTGGTTGTTGCTGATCGGAATATAAACGGGGCCGAAGAGACGCTGTCTTTGATGAGTGCTACGCCTCACAACGCCTCCGCGGTAGACGTTAACATCTCTGATGCCTTCCAGGTTGAGCGGATGGTTGAAGAGGCGGTAAGCCGGTTCGGACGATTGGATATCCTGATTAATGGCGCAGCCATCCTGATTCGGACCCCTCCGTTGGTGGAAGTAGACGAAGTTTTGTGGGACCTGACCATGGAGACCAACGTCAAAGGGGTGTTCCTGTGCTGCAAGTACGCCATTCCTGCCATGACCGTTAACGATGGCGGTTCTATCGTTAATATCTCTTCGATGTCTGGAGTCCGTGGTGTTGGTTATTCGGTTCCTTATGCTGTGAGTAAGGCTGGGGTCATTCACCTAACTACTGTGGCCGCTAGCCAGTACACATCCCAGGGTGTTCGTATTAATTGCATTGCCCCAGGTGGCGTAGACACCCCTCAGATGCGGGGCAGTACTGCCAGCGCAGAGGCGTTCGTTGGCCGGAATGAAGGCCATCCTATGGGCCGGGTAGGTACAGCAGATGAGATTGCCAACCTAGTGTTGTGGCTGTCCTCTGATGAAGCGTCATACGTGAGCGGCAGCACTTATATCATTGACGGTGGTGCCTGGGCAGGAGCCCAGTAACAGAGAGCGATGGAAAAAATCATCGACATAGCAAATCGCGCTATCGCCGACTATGGCTTTCGCCAGGCGGTAATCTATGGTGTTGCCGATATATCGGCTAAATGGTCGCTTACCGACACAGAGGCTGCCGTACTCTCTGGTCCGGTTCTAAATGAGCTCAGCGCATTGCCTATCCCGGTACAGCCGTCGGATATTCCATCAGAACAGGCCCGGATAGAGGAGATAATCAGGGGACTGAGTTCTTAAGGGGCATATTTCGTCTCCGATTGCTGAGAATCATAACTGTTGAGTCCTGCAAAACCCCTACCGGCCATGTTTCACATTGCCCGATCCCGCTGAGATTTACTTTGCCTCCCCAGTTGGTTTTTGGACCGTGGCGGTTACCAGTCAGTCCTTCGTCTACAAACATAGGTTATGGTTCTAGGCTTAATCCCATCAAAAGAACTAAGACAGCCGTGATGCTGCGGTATTCAAGGCCAGCCTTTTGACTCGCTCTAGTCTCGACGGATGTCTGCTATATTAATCGAAGCTTGTGTTTGAAACTATGCGGAGAAGATCATGGCCAGACTCACCCAAGAAGAGCAGGAATCGTTCTTAGCCCAGCCTCAGATTGCTCATCTAGTTACCATCCGTCCTGCGGGCAGGCCACATGTTGCGCCGGTATGGTTCCTCTGGGATGAGGGGAAGGCGTGGGTCATGGCCGACGGTGGCGCTGTTAAGGTGAAGAACATTCTCCAGAATCCGTCTGTTGCAGTTTCGGTTGCCACGCCCGAGCGACCATTGTCTTATGTGGTTCTTGAGGGGCAGGCAAAACTATCAGTGGAGGCCTTAGGACCGCGGGTAGAGCGAATGTGCGTCCTCTATGACGGACCTGATAGAGGGGCCGAGTTCGCCAAGGAGCTGTTGGGCGAAAACCGTATGGTTCTGCTGGAGATCACTATAGACAAGATGATGACATGGAAAGACGACGGGGCTTAGGCTTTTGGCGGCAACACTCTAGCCATCCAGGGGACAAGATCTCCCAGTTCTTCGCCACTGATTTCATGGCCCATGTCGTAAAGGTAGAAGTCAGGGTTGTATCCGTTGTTTTCTAGAAATGTCCTGGCTGAGTGGGCGGTATCTTCGGAGACCATTTGGTCGTGTTGGCCGTGGCCGACGAATATCGGTTGGTTCCGTTCTGCCGGCAGACGTGCCACAAGCTCATCCGGGTCTGGCAACGTCGCGCTTAAGGCAGCCAATCCCGCGAATTTGTCTGCTCTGCCTAGTCCGCATCGGTAGGTCATCCCCCCGCCTTGGGAGAAACCAAGGAGAAGTGCCTGCCCCGGTGCGACGTTGAACTGTTGAAAGACGTTGTCAAAGAAGTCGCTTAGTAATTGTTCGGATTTTGCAGTCTCTTCCGGTGTTCCGCCTCCTCTGGGAGTCATCCACCCGAACCCGGAGTGGCCAGGTCCTAGTTCGAAAGGGATCGGAGCATTTGGGCAGGCATAAACGTAGCCGGTTGCGTTGATGGCGGGGGCCAGTCCGGCCAGGTCCTGCATGTTGGCGCCGAAGCCGTGGAGCATTATCACAAGAGGATAGGTCGACTCTGGAGTGTACTCATCGGGCACTATGGTGATGTATTGGAGGCCGACTCCTTCGTGGATCTCGGCTTTCATGCAGGAACTCCTTCCAGTCGGTTGCGGCTATCATCCTAACATTCGCTGCTCTGAGGTACAATTCGCTGGGGCGCAGCCCAGAAACTAGTTGGAGTATTCTTAATGGCCTTAATCTTCCATCTGACCTATAAAGACGTCTGGGAGGCAGCGAAGGCGGCTGGTGAATACGCGGCCCCTAGCCTAGCCGAAGAAGGATTCATCCACTGTTCAAGGGATATTCCTCAACTTCTGAAGGTAGCGGCCCGCCTCTACCCTGGTGAGACCGGACTTATGGTGTTGGACGTTGATTTGGGCAAACTCAAGTCACCCGTAAAGCGGGAGCCTAGCCGTTCTGGCGAGATATACCCGCATATCTATGGAATGTTGAACGTTGAGGCCGTGGTGCGGGAACGGGATTTACAGTTGGGCGCTAACGGCGTGCATTTCGTGCCGGACTGATGCTCCTCGATTACACAACAGATGAAATTACGGTTATCCGCCGGGCCCTCGCCCCACCTCCCCCTAAACCTCCTGAAGAAGTGATTGAGGCTATGCGCCCTGCGGCAGGCATGCCCGTTCCCGAGCATATGCCGCCGTTTTGGAAGTTGTCTGACCTTGAGATGCCGTTATTCATGCGATTAACCGCTGACCCGGTAGTAAAAACTCTCTCTCGCTATGCGTTCTTTCCAGAGGTGTACGAGGCCTTGTTAGCGGGCCAAGAG
>ENA-UPTF01002472-UPTF01002472.1-marine-metagenome-genome-assembly--contig:-NODE-2472-length-10687-cov-2.506409_pt1 | contig 10687 bp, 7 predicted proteins | sample MGYA00238166_ERZ767019 | MGnify/ENA primary metagenome ERZ767019 (study PRJEB28930, sample SAMN06266391) | marine metagenome | isolation source: Sea water from 250 m depth | place: Atlantic Ocean | study... | reverse complement strand
AATTATTCAAAACCTCCGCTACCTCTACCTCACCCACATGAGGAACCTGAGGACGTATCATAAGCCGATACTTAAAATGAGAATTTCCTTTTCGACGAGTGACATCAGCAATTTTAAGGAAAAATTTACCACCATTTTTCACTTTAAAAATTGTTTTAGCTTCCGCTGTTTTCCAAAACCACATGTTCTGAGAAGCCTGTCTTTTATAAATATTGTCGACCACTTCTTTTCCATATTCATCAATAACTGTGACTCGTGGATTGAAAAAGGGGTATGGACTGTCAGGAGTTTCAATTTCAAGTGCTAGGTCTGCACCATCTTCTAATTTAAATGCAAAGAAGTCAGTGTCAGCTGGCTGATCAATGGTACCTTCAAGAATAGACGGTATGGAAAAACTCAATGACTCTTTTGGACTATCATTAGGTTCTTTTTCATGAAAAATAGGAACTTTTTCATCAAAATTTTGAACATCTTCTTCCTGCTTGATAGGTAAATCCATAAAACCCTTCAACTGTTCTTCCATCAGTGCCAAAGAAGCTCTTTCTAGAGATTCTTCAGAACGTCTTTGGAGACTTCTCATTCGATCAACTGAAAGTCTTCGGAAAAAATCCCTCTCTTTCCATCGATCTCTTGCTAACTTGTCCAAACCATTTCTTCTAATCAAAGTAGGAAGCTGTGAAGGAGAAGCAATTTGCAACTGGTAAGAAGCTCCAAGTTCACCGCTAACCCTTAAGTGATACCAATCATTTTTTTTGAAGCGATAGACTAATCTAGGTTTAAAGTTTGCAATGTATTTATGGAAAACGATAGTATTAGTAGCACCTAACTTAATGTCCCGGCGATGATCAAACCAACTCTCATTTGGACCATATAATTCAAGAGAAAACCCCGGAGCTCTTCTGACGTCTCCTAACATTCGCTGTACACCTTCAACTACCTCAAAAGCCAGCTCCTGATTCTCGAGTCCTCTAAACTTGTAATAGTCCGTCTCACCTTCTTTATCTATCTTGCCACTAATGGCTACTGGAACAGTTAAAGATTGCGCTTTTTCTTTAGTATCATGGCTTTTTTGAATCTCAATGATATTTTTTACAGGAACTACCCAAAAAATTAGGGCATTTGAAACCCCTTTAGACGAAATTAACCTTAAAGCATGCGGTCCTACTTTGGCATTTTGATGAATTTGGACTCGTAACTTAATTTTCTGACCAGTAATTTCATCAACCTTGTAATATTTCCCCTCCCTCAATCTTGCCATTCCTATTTCTTGACTAATGACACTAACCTCAATGTCAGCTGTATCAACCCAAACATTTTGGGTGTCTTCCAAATTACGTCCTAGAACCTCAATTACTACCTCCGTTCCAGGTGATCCTCCAAGCGGGAACATATAAATTACTTCAGGATCAGTGGGCTGGATCTTAGCGCTACCAACGGCATTCAATAATCCTACAAGTATTAGAACCATTAACGATGTGTAGCACTGCTTTAAAGTTATGTAACTGAAATAAAACATTTTATTGTTTATTCCATATAAAATTGCACGATATTTTTGAATCTAGAAATGATTTGGAATTTCCACCGAAAAAATAGAGTTATTATGGGCTAAATTCTGTCGGTGATTCTGGCGATAATGCTGTGCAAGTAAATCCCTTCCAAAGTCACCTGAAAAGTCTCTCCAAACACAATGACTGTGATTGTTTTTATTTTGTGTATTATCATACTCAATTAAAAACTTTGGTGACTGCACTCGGTAGTAGTCTCCTAAACCAGGCTGGACCGAACCAGCCCAAGCAAAGAATAACCGGTCTCGAGGCGTTTTGTCTGCTGAATTAATTCGATCCTGAGCAATATCGGGAGAGAGTACCCTAGCGTATTCGTAGATTAGAGCCATTAAATTTTCAAATTGCTTTTCTGTCATCTCAGAAGCTGGCAGACCCATAGGTTGTCCGTCTAACCGAGCACGGGAATCTGCTTTGGTTAGAATATCCGGATAGGCCACCCCAGCAACCAGAGCCCGCTTAAGCTGTTTTTTGCTTAGTGATTTAACTAAAGTTCTAGCTATATCTTCCTCTTTAGCAAGAACTCTCATTCCCTTATTAGGACCTGCAGGAACCTTATGGGGATTTGCTCCAAGAAACGTTGGACTAGATGAGATAAGTCGACCCTTTTTAAGGGTAAAATTGAGAGAAAGATGGTGTCCTTCTACGCGAAAACCCCAAGTTCCTTTTAGTGAAGGTTTTCCAAAAATACTGAAATAATACTTTTCAATGTCCCTCATTCCTGTAGTGTCATTATCCAGAACTCTTAAGATTTCTTCCAGAGTCTGGACTGCAGTAACTTTCGCAAAACCTGCCCTACTTAGCCCTGCACTCAATAGCGCATCAGCCAATTTACGCTGTCCAGGCTCCATGTGTTTATAACTAATTCCTTTTCTTGGATATCCATATTCCTTAGTGAAAAACTTATCGGGGAAAAAGTGCCATTCCGTTCTACTCTTGTCACTAAAATCTAACACTGCCATTGATTGACCCCTTACTGAAAGTGAATCAATAAAACGAGTAGCTGTCTCATACATTAAAACCTCAGTATTAGACTGGTTATGAGCAGCTATCAGAGCTACAAAACAAAGAACTAATGCAATCATTCGAAAACTGGTCAGCTTAGTCATATTAAACCTCTCCTGACATAGTTCATTTCGACTCACTTTAGATAATACTGCAATCTAAACGTTTATCAAATGAAAGGCTTTGTAATAAACAATTATTTAAGGCCGTTCTTATTTTAATTATTTAGAGAATCGATTTTTAAAGACCTCTCTGAATTAACACTAGGGTATTCTGATCTCCTAGAAACACTCATTCCATGCCAGAGCTGGCCTAAGCTAGACTTGACTAAATAATTTACTTAACTTCTCACTTGACTCAAGTAATTCTTCGTTGCTGGACCAAGAACTGATTCCAAAGCAATAGCAATGAAGCGAGCTCCTTTTTCTTTCCATTCTAAAGCCGTTTCAGGATTTCGAACCATTAGGCCTAAAGCAGCTTCTGATTGACTCACACAGTCCGCAATTCTTTGCATAGCATCCTGAACTTTTGGATGTTGTCCCTGGCCTGGAAGCCCCATCGATTGAGATAAATCAGAGGGTCCAATAAAAATTACATCAATTTCATTTATCTTAAGAATTTCTGGTAATTGTTCAATCGCCTGGAATGTTTCTATTTGAAGAACTACTAATGTTTCCGAATTAGCCTCCTGGACATAGTCTCCTAATGACTTAGTCTGACCAAAATCCGCCGCACGAACACCTGCTAATCCACGAATCCCTAAAGGATAGTACTTTATTGAATCAACAGCTGCCTTTGCTTCAACAGAAGATTGAACCCATGGCACTAAAACTCCCTGGGCACCAGTATCCAAGAAACGTAGGATAATAGGTTGCAAATTAGTTGTAACTCGGACGATTGGAGTCACACCTCGTAACTCTGCAGACCGCGTCATGTTTTCGCAGTCTCGTGGCTCTATTGTTCCATGTTCAGCATCAAAAACTAAAAAATCCCAGCCCTGGTATCCTAGAAACTCGATGAGAGCTGGATCAGGATATCGAACGAAAGATCCGAAAACAGTTTCACCAGCTTTTAGTTTTTCTTTGGTTTGGTTTTTCTGCAAAATAACACCCCTTATCTAAGTTAAACTTGATAGTAGATCTACTCCTATCATCATCCTAAACTGAATAGTAAGTGAATCCCCAAATTAAATTGTGACTATTGCTCATAGTCGGGACAAACGGGTTGCCTAGATTTATAGGATTCCCATGCAGCTAGTCCCATAACCAATGCCCGACGACCATCGTTACCACTAACCCTTGGAACTGCATCTTTTGTCACTGAATCGATAAAAGATCTGATTTCTGCAACATAAGAATCTTGATAACGTTCCAAAAAGAAATAAAGAGGCAAAGCTGAGTGAACTCCTTTAGTATTGCTATACACAGCTTGATGAGCAACCTGGTTCCCAACCACTATTTGTCCTTCAGAACCAAAAATCTCAACACGTTGATCATAGCCATAAACAGCTCGCCGACTATTGTCAATTGTCCCTATGGCGCCATTCGTATAGCGAAGTGAAACAATGGCGGTATCCAAATCACCAGCCTTACCGATATCAGGATCAATCAAAACACTTCCGATTGCATGGATCTCCTCGACCTCTTCATCTAACAGAAAACGGGCCATATCAAAATCATGAACCGTCATGTCCAGAAAGATACCTCCTGAAGCCTTTACATAATCAGGGGAGGGTGGATGCGGATCACGGCTAGAAATTTTAATAAGCTGTGGTTCTCCGATCTTACCTACACCTATTAATTCATGAGCTTCATGAAAACTTGGATCGAAACGGCGGTTAAACCCAACTTGAAATTTCACCCTTTGTTCACAAACAATACTCATAGCCTCATCGACTTGATTAAGGGCAAGGGCAATGGGCTTCTCACAAAAAATATGCTTCCCGGCCTTGGCAGCTTTAATGATTAGATTAGGATGGCTCGGAGTAGCTGAACATATAACAACTACATCAATAGACCTATCATCAAGAATTTCATTCAGGTTGGAACCAAAGGAAGGGATTTGAAAATCAGTCGCACAACGTTCTGCAGCCTCCAGAGATGAATCCATTACAGCCAACAGATTAACTTCTGGAATTCGCCAAGACAAGTTTTGTGCGTGAACACGTCCAATACGACCGGCTCCTATCAAAGCAAAATTGAGCTTCCCCATATTGACCAAACCTTAGTTGGTTTTTTGCGAGCAAAAAAACAGTTTTTTTTCACCTTGTTAACAAGCTTATTAGTTAAAAAAATTGATTTTGTTAAGGTTCAAAGATTATTTTCTTCATGCTAAATTCATAACTAAGGCAAATCCAAACCCACAAAATTTTGACTCAAAGCATCAACATCATCCAATTCCAATACTTCTCAAATATTCTCGGGTCCGTCTAGCAATAGGCAGTGGCTTATCAAAAGGTGCCGGATACAGATCTTGTTCAACAATTGCATAACCATTAAAATCAATGTCCCTAAGAACCTGAGTAAGAGCTGGAAAGTTTACTATTCCCTGAGAAGGTTCACAGAACAAATCCATCCCCACAGCATGAGCAAAAGGAATTTTCTCATCCGCCACCTTTTTTTGTAGTTTCGGTTCGACACTTTTTAAATGGAGATATGGAATTCGCTTGTGGTGACGTCTCAAAAACTCCACAGGATCGCCCCCGCGATAAGCATGATGACCAGTATCCAAACAAAAGAAAACACGGTCAGGATCGGTTTGATCTAAAAGAAATTCTATTTGGTCCTCGTATTCTACATGAGTTTCAGCATGAGGGTGAAAAACAACTTGCAGATCAAAACGAGTTCGGACTAGATCAGTCACATGATGAACACGGTCAATGAGTTTTTTCCAATCATCATTACCTAGAGAATTAGACGCAGTAGCTTCTCCAGTCCAAAGATTTGTATAAGTATCGTCAATCAAGATGAGAAATTGTGCGCCTAAATAAGAAAGAGACTCTCCGGCACCCAAAATCTGTTTCTCTAGATTAGGCCAGGCAGCATCGTCTTCAAGATGACCCATAGCAAAGGTTCCAGAAGCTTTCAAGCCTCGCTTGGACAGCTCTATTTCTAAAGTTGACAAATCGGTGGGTAAATATCCATAAGGACCTAATTCAGTCCATTCGTATCCAGCCTCTGCTATCTCATCAAGGACACGTTGCCACGGCGGTTGTTTATTATCTTGTGGAAACCAAACACCCCAGCTATCTGGAGCACTGCCAATTTTAACATCCATAGGACTTTATAAACCTCGTCTTTGTTAAGTCAATAATGAAATTTTTGAAGCTTCCTGCGCTCAGTTTCATATTCTTCGCGTCGCTTCTGTATTTCAGGATCATTGCTCACTTCAGCAACTGCTACGTCCCACCACACTCCTGATCCTGGCAGCATACGATATTTTTCTGTTTCTACTACAATCACACAAGTTTGATGATTTTTACGAGCTTCACGCAATGCCTCTCGAAATTCACCTGGGGTATATACATGACAGGCCTTGGCTCCTAAGCTTTGGGCATTATGAGCAAAATCAATTTGAAGAAATTCTGCTTCGAGTCGATTAGTTTCATTCTGACGAGCTCTAAATTCATTTCCAAAACTATGGCCAGCTTTTGCCACTTGTAAACTTCGAATACATTGATAACCATGATTCTCTGAAATAACCACAGTAATCTTCAAATTTTCTTGAACAGCTGTAAGTAATTCCATAGGATTCATTAAATAGGTCCCATCCCCAACAAAAACATATACCTCACCATCTGGTTGGGCCATTCGGACACCCAAACCTGCTGGAATCTCGTAACCCATACAGGAATTTCCAAACTCCAAATGACAGTTCCTTCCCCCAGTTGCTTCCCAAAGTTTAAGCAGATCACCTGGTGGGTTACCAGCTGCTGCCACAATCGTGTCACCTTCTTTAGCTTCCTCGTTAAGTACTCCTATTAGTTGGCCCTGACTCATTGCCTCCCCTGAGACTTGCTGGAAAATCTCGTTATTGACTTGATTTTGCCATTTCTGTTTCACTGAAGAAATCTCTTTGACATAACTACTGTTGGATTTTACTCCACTGGACCGTGCAGCTTGAAGCAACTTGTCTAAACCTTTTCTAGCATCTGCCAATATGGGTATAGCTCCTTGCTTATGGGCATCATGAGAACAAACATTGATACTAATAAAATTGACTCCAGGATGATTAAAAGCTGATTGAGAACCAGTAGAAAAATCGGTTAGTCTAGTGCCTACACTAATTAATAAATCTGACTGATTTGCAATTTCACCAGCACAAGGATTTCCAGTCACTCCAAAGCCACCCAGACCTAATACAGATTCTTGACGCAGTGCCCCCTTTCCTGCAAAAGTTTCACCCACTGGAATTCCAAGTTCCTCTGAAAAATTCTTTAAAGATTCCCATGCTTCTGAATAGTGAATACCACCTCCAGCAATCAACATAGGACGTTTAGCTTCTTTCAACAGACTTACTGCTTCTTTGATGCGTTCAGGACTAGGAATTTGTCGATCGATTCTCCAAATCTTCTTTTCAAAAAAAGCAATGGGATAGTCATAAGCATGCGCCTGAACATCTTGGGGCAATGACAAAGTTACCGCTCCCGTTTCTACAGGATCAGTTAAAACCCTCATAGCCTCAGGAAGAGCCGTAAGTAATTGTTCCGGTCGAGAAATTCGATCAAAAAACCGACTTACCGGACGCAAGCAATCATTCACACTTACATCGGCAGAAATCGGATGTTCTAACTGTTGTAAAACCGGACCTTGATAGCGCGTTGCATAATAGTCACTAACAAGCAATAACACGGGTAACCGGTTAATCGTTGCTGTTGCTGCACCAGTTACCATATTAGTTGCTCCTGGACCGATTGATGATGTACATGCCATGGTAGCTAATCGATAATTTGCCTTGGCAAATCCAGATGCAGTATGCACCATCGATTGTTCGTTACATGGTTGATAATAGGGAAGATCACCTCCATACTCATATAAAGCTTGGCCTAAGCCAGCTACATTTCCATGCCCAAAAATTCCAAAAATAGCTGGAATAAAACGACGGATTCTTTCATCCCGCTGGCTGAACTGAACCTGAAGATACTTAACTACAGCCTGTGCCATCGTTAAACGAATTGTCTCACCATCCCTACCTTTTAACATGAGCAATCACTCCTTTATTTTCTAAAATCCCCATGCGGTTAAACTCCTGAATTTCCAAATAAAACCTATTGCCAACGAAACCACCTCAAAGCAATCAAAAAACTTATAGATGCCCAGATTAGCATGATCCCAAGCTCTGACAAGTGTGAATTTAAAGGTAACCCCTCATTAATGACACCCCTCAAGGCATTATTTAATGCTGTTAAAGGTAGAGCTTGAATTACTGGCTGCATAAGATCAGGAAATTTTTCCGAGGAAAAAAATGTACCTGACAGCAACCACATCGGCAACATTACCAAATTCATTAAACCAGAGACTCCTTCGATAGTCACAGGACGTGCTGCAACTAGCAACCCTAAGCCAGCAAAAGTCAAAGAGCCAACTAAACTTATTAGACCTACTGTCAAAACTGATCCCCTAATAGAAACATCAAAAATGACCCATCCAAAACTAATTACTACAATTACTTCTAGGATCAAGAATAAAAGACGAGAAAAAATAAAAGAAAACAAAAAATGGGTCTTTCGCATTGGTGTTGCAACAAATAGCTTCATCAGCTTACGCGTCCGGGCTTGAACAACTGCAAAACCTAAGCCCCACATACCACTACCCATAAGATTTAAACCTACTAGTCCCGGAATTAAGAAGTCTATATAACGGGAACCTGACTGATCAAATCTCTTATCAATCACCTGAGCTACATTTTCCCGTCCCATAGCTCTTTGCAAGACATCATCAACAATTAAACGAGCCGTTCGACTCTTCAGTTGACTAGCATCATATTGGTACACAAGTTTTCCTAAAGCATCTTTCTGTGAAGATGCCCCCTCTGTCCTAGTGCTTACAACTAAAGATACCCTACCACTTTGGAGGGCTCTGGAAATCTCTTTTGGAGGTAGCTGAATTGCGTGAATATTTGGATCTTGGGATAACCATTCCATCATTTGATTTGAAGCCAACCTCGATTCCGCTTGCGACTGAACTTCAATTGCTACGAAAACTTGCTCTGTCCCAGTATTTCGAAAGGCAACACCTAAAACCATCGCCAACAAAACCGGAAAAACAAAAACCCAGAAAACCGCTTCAGGTTCCCTTACAAACTCTCTTATTCTTGTTAAGGTTAATTCCCAAAGCGGATTAACCCATTGAAAAGAAATTTTTCCTTTAAAAAACCAAAGATCTTTCATACTCGATAAGAATTCATTTATAAAAGATTAATTGCTTTTAATTTAAAAACTTGACAAAAATAAAATCTCAAATTGAAATAAGATTTAATTGAAAAAAGTTTTCCTCTTGCTTAACGCTATACATCCCTAAGACTTCTACCTGTTAATTTGACAAAAACATCCTCCAGGGTACCCTGGTGGCTTGTGACACCTATGATATTGGCATTACATTTTCCTAGTTCAAATAGTATCCTCTTGATAGCTTCACCTGCACTGGAAACAGTCAGCAAACCAATACCGTTTTGATCAAAATTCCATTGAACACCAGGAAACTTGTTGATTATTTCTTCCTCGATTTGTCCTTCTACCTTAAATTCGATAATTTGTTTGGTTCCAAGGGATTCAATCAAAGCAGCGGGGGTGTTGATTGCAATCACCTTGCCATGATCCATAATTGCAATTCGGTCACATAGTCGGGAAGCCTCCTCCATAGAATGGGTTGTCAGTAATGTGGTGCCACCTCTTGATCCAAACTTTTCTAATAGACCCCAAAGCTTCAGCCTTGCTTGAGGATCTAATCCTGTTGTTGGCTCATCTAAAAAAAGGATTTCAGGGTTACTGACTAATGCACAAGCAATTGCTAGGCGTTGTTTTTGTCCCCCCGAAAGCTGACCTACCCGAACATATTGTTTTTCATTCAGTTCCAACAGTCTTATAATTTCTTCTGGATCTTTACCAAACTTGTAAAAACTTCGAAACAACTGCACCGTCTCTAGAACACTTAATCGTTCAGAAAATTGAGTCTCTTGTAACTGCACAGCAAAACGTTCACGAAGAGCTCGGCCATTGTCATTACCCCAGGATTGTCCAAAGATCCTTATTGTCCCGCAGTCAGGTTTAACTAGGCCTTCTAAAATTTCAACAGCTGTTGTTTTTCCTGCACCATTTGGTCCCAGCAGACCGAAACACTCCCCTTTTTTAACCTCTAAAGTGAGCCCATTTACCGCTACTACTTCTAAGTATCGTTTTACAAGATTTGAACAATAGATTGCTAGGGGTTCTGTATCATCCATTTTTCTTCAAAACCTTCTTCAATCACATAATCATTGATTACTAAATAGTTTGTTTCCAAAAATATAAGTGGAATCTAGTTATTTGGTTTAAGATTGAAAATACTACACAAACATTACCTCTATTGTAGCGTCCATTTAGCTTTTACCCCGGGATTAACATAGGACTCAGGCCAACGACCCTCTGATAGATCAATCAAGGTTTCTAAAGATAGTCTCCAAAAAGAGTCCTGGCTTAAATCTGATTCACCAGCTATGTGGGGTGTTAGCACTACATTCTCCATTTTTAAAAGAGGACTTTTTGAATCTAATGGTTCCTCTTCGAAAACGTCAAGACCCGCAGCTGAAATCCAACCTTCCTGAAGTGCTTTAATAAGGGCTTCTTCATCAACTACCGGTCCACGACAAGTATTAATAAAAATGGAATTAGGCTTCATTAATTTTAGTTGTTCTTCACCAAGTAAGTGATGAGTATCTTTATTCAACGGGCAGTGGACAGAAACAAAATCTGATTGGGATAAAAGAGCGTCAAGTTCAACCCATTCTACTTCTGAAGTTTTATCTGGTTTGAAATAGGGGTCGTAAACCTTGATTTGAATGTCAAAACCACTCATCTTTTGGGCAACACTGCGAGCAATGCGACCAAAACCTATTAAACCCAGCACAGTACCTCTGAGGTGCCA
>ENA-UPTF01002470-UPTF01002470.1-marine-metagenome-genome-assembly--contig:-NODE-2470-length-10691-cov-1.873092_pt1 | contig 10691 bp, 5 predicted proteins | sample MGYA00238166_ERZ767019 | MGnify/ENA primary metagenome ERZ767019 (study PRJEB28930, sample SAMN06266391) | marine metagenome | isolation source: Sea water from 250 m depth | place: Atlantic Ocean | study... | reverse complement strand
AAAAAATACTAAACATACTTTGTGTAGGAAATATTAATAAAATAAAGGGTTATGATTTTCTATTAAATAGTTTAAGTAAAAGTAAGTTCAATTGGTATCTTACAATTGCTGGCGCAGAAATTAATACACAGAAAAAATATTTAAATAAAATAATTAATCAAATAAAAGTAATAGAATCAGAAAGGAAGCTGTGTAAAATCAAATTTATTGGCTGGCAGTCTCAAAAAAACCTAAGACACCAGTATGAAGTTTGTGATATTTTTATATTGCCGTCTTATTCCGAGGGATCATCAATAGCTCTATTTGAAGCTATGTCAATGGAATGTTTTTGTATTGCGGCTAAGGTGGGCGATGTATCTCGAATTATTAGTAATAAGTCAAATGGACTTGTATTCGACCATACAGAAAAAAATTTTAATAATTCGATAAATTATTATACTAAATTAAGTTCAAAAAAAATAAGTGTAATTAAGAAACGCGCAAGAACAAGTTTACAAAAAAGTATATTTGGAAAAAAATATTATAAAAATTTTTATAAAAAAATTATATTTGGTAAATGAAATTAAATCTCTTTTTTTAAAAAGTTTTATTTTTTGATTTAGCCCCGTATGCCAACTTTAATTGAAGACACAATTGCAGCTATTTCGACACCTATTGGTAAAAGTGCTGTAGGAGTTATTCGTCTCAGTGGTCAAGATTCCCGGAAGATAACCGAATCAATTTTTTATTTCGCTCAACACACTCTCCAAGACCGCACTCCAGTTTTAGGCAATATCCAACGTTCCCATTCAGAACCGATATTGGATGAAGCAGTAGTCACTTATTTTCAAAAGCCTAGGTCTTTCACTAGGGAGGATGTAGTCGAAATCAGCTGTCATGGGAGTCCTATAGTATTAAAAGCTGTTTTGAATCTCTTGCTTGAGAAAGGCGCCCGGATGGCCACTCCTGGGGAGTTTACCCTTCGTGCTTATCTTAGGGGCCGGATTGATCTAATGCAGGCAGAAGGAATTCGTGATTTAATTGAAGCAAAAACTCTTTTCCAGGCCCAAGTGGCACGTCAGCAAGCTTCGGGATCACTTTCTAAAAGAGTTAAGCCGATTAAAGAGTCGTTGGTTAATTTAATTGCCCTGCTTGAAGCAGGTATTGATTTTGCAGATGATGATGTCTCCATTTTGTCTGATTTAGAAATAGATCGCCGTTTAGATGATATCATTGTGAGCTTATCGGATCTTGACAATAGTTTCTCAGTTGGCAGACTGATAAACGAGGGATTAACCGTGGCGATAGTCGGTCGGCCTAATGTTGGTAAGTCTAGCCTTTTCAATAAGATACTTGATCAAAACCGAGCGATTGTAAGTGAAATTCCCGGGACCACGCGAGACATTATTTCTGAGACCAGCAATTTAGAAGGGATGCCAATTCGATGGTTAGATACTGCTGGCATTCGAGACTCTTCCAGCCGTTTAGAGAATATTGGGGTTGATAGATCAAAAGAAGTCTTAGGAGAAGTAGATAGAGTGCTTTTAGTGTTTGATGGTTCAGTTTCTTTGACCGAGGAAGATAAAGCCTTGCTTAGTACAATTAGAAAACAACCCTTTTTTCTTGTGATCAATAAAATTGATTTGGATCAAAAACTGACCCAGAAACAATTACCGCCACTTAAAGAGCCAATTGTCAGAGTTTCGTCCCTGACGGGAGATGGTATAGGTTCTTTAAAAGCCCTTTTGCTAGGCGAGCTGGCTGATCATTCGGCTCTTGAGCAAGACGGGGCCTTTCTTAGTAATTTTAGACAGAAGCAACAAGTGGAAGAAGCACTAAAGGCAACAAAGGGATCGTTACGGTCATTTAAGCAAGAAATGCCCCATGAGGTATTTTTAATTGATCTTCACCGAGCTTTAAAGTCTCTAAATGGTTTGACAGGGGAGACAACAATAGAAGATATTCTTGGAAATATCTTCTCAACATTCTGTATAGGGAAGTAAAAGTTTAAGTAATTTTTGGACTTATATTTTAAAGGATGATCCATGAAGAGTAATAACTTTTTTGAAAGCTTTGATGTGGTGGTGGTTGGGGCTGGTCATGCAGGGGTAGAAGCAGCAGTTGCTTCATCTAGAATGGGGTTACACACCGCCCTTTATACTATGAATATAGATCTCATTGCCCAAATGTCATGCAATCCTGCTATCGGAGGAATAGGTAAAGGCCATCTTGTCAGAGAAATTGATGCGTTGGGTGGAGTAATGGGGCAAGTGATTGATCGTACAGGGATTCAGTTTCGTTTACTTAACCGAAGCCGTGGTCCTGCAGTTTGGTCACCTAGGGCTCAAGCTGATAAGCAAAATTATAGGATAGAGATGAAATTTCTGTTAGAAAAAGAAAAGTTACTAAAGATCAAACAAGCGGAAGTAGCTGGTCTTTTGAATCAGAGGAATCGAGTTAGCGGGATTGAATTAAGAGATGGACGAAAGATACAAGCTAAGGCTGTAATTCTAACAACTGGAACTTTTCTTAATGGGTTAATTCACGTTGGCAAGAAACGTCAGTCTGGAGGACGTGGGGGTGAAACCCCTTCAATTTCCCTGGCGGAATCAATTAAGTTGCTTAGGTTCAAGTGGGGACGGATGAAAACGGGCACACCTCCTCGACTAGATAGTCGGACAATCAATTTTAGTTATACTGAAGAGCAAAAAGGAGACGAAATACCTACCCCTTTTTCTTTTCGGACCAAAAAGATCGATCAACCCCAAATCTCTTGTTTTATAGCCTATAGTAATGAGAAAACCCACAAAATTGTCACACGATTACAAAATAAAATGGGTATTCCTGCTGCAGCGCATTTAACATGCGTTGCGGCATCTAAAGCAGAGGTCAATCGGGTTGCCAGGCGTTATTGGGAAGCCGGCATTCGCCATATTGTAGCGTTGAGAGGCGATCCTCCGGATGGTCAGGGTAAATACGCTGCGCATCCAGAAGGATACAACAACGCTTCCGATCTAGTTCGAGGTTTGATGCAGATTGGTGATTTTGAAATAAGTGTAGCGGCGCATCCAGAGGGGCACCCGGAAGCAGATAGTATTGAAGCTGACATTGAGAATTTAAAGCGTAAAGTCGACGAAGGAGCAATCCGTGGGATCACTCAGTTTTTCTTTCAACCCGAACATTTCTTGCGCTTCAGGGATAAAACCCAAAAGGCGGGTTTAAGTATACCAATAATCCCAGGAATTTTGCCGGTTACTAATTTTTCCCAAGTTCGGCGGTTTAGCAGAACTTGCGGAGCGTCGATACCACATTGGATGTCTACTTTATTTGAGGGCTTGGATAATGATCCTGATACTCGCCTTCTAATAGCTGCTAACATCGCCATTGACCTGTGTAGAATTTTGAAGGCGGAGGATGTTACACATTTTCATTTCTACACGTTAAATCGCGCCGACCTGACTTACGCAATTTGTCATGTTTTAGGTAACACCTCTAACACTCAACCAAATGTAGCGCTCTAATTGAGTTCCCTAATAATATGAATAGATCTCACCATTTTAACAATGAAGAGGTATCCGACAGTCGATCCACATTAAAGCGATTATTAAACGATCGTATTGTGCTGCTTGATGGTGCGATAGGTACCATGATTCAGGCACTAAATTTAGATGAACAAGATTTTCGAGGAGATATCCTTAAAAACCATACCTGCGATGTTAAAGGTAACTATGACATTCTAAATATAACAAATCCTGGTGTTATACGTGATATCCATCGGGCGTATTTGAAATCCGGCGCTGATATAATTGAAACCAATACTTTTAATTCGACAACTATTTCTCAAGCTGACTATCTTACGGAAAATCTTGTTTATGAACTCAATTTAGAGGGTGCTAAAATAGCATCTCAGGTAATTGAAGATCAAAAGAAACAACAACCAGACCGCGCTATGTTTGTGGCCGGTGTCTTGGGGCCAACCAACAGAACTACATCAATTTCGCCCGATGTAAACGATCCCGGATTTCGTAACATCGGATTTGACGAGCTTGCTGCAGCATACGCCCAATCAACGGGGGCTCTCATTGACGGTGGGGTTGATTTACTCATGGTTGAAACCGTTTTTGACACCCTGAATGCCAAGGCGGCTATATTTGCTGTTAAGGAAGTATTGTCTGAGCGCGGATTGGATATCCCTTTGATGATTTCGGGAACTATCACGGATGCGTCCGGTAGAACCCTCTCTGGTCAAACACCAGAAGCTTTCTGGTATTCTGTCGCCCACGCCCGTCCATTCATAGTAGGCTTTAACTGTGCACTCGGTGCCGCTGACCTAAGGCCCCACATTCAAGCGCTGTCGCGCATTGCTGATACGTATGTCAGTATCCATCCAAATGCCGGTTTACCCAATGCATTTGGAGAGTATGAGGATCAGCCCCATTACATGGCTGATTTGATAGGTGAATTTGCCGAGAGCGGATTGGTTAATATAGTTGGTGGGTGTTGTGGTACTACCCCTGATCACGTACATGCGATATGGAAACGGGTTAGAGGTATCCGACCTAGGCAAGCTCCTTCCATAGCGAAGTGTTGTACTTTGAGTGGTATGGAGCCGTTAATCGTCAATGATGTAACTGGCTTTGTAAATATTGGGGAGCGTACCAACGTAGCTGGATCAGCACGTTTCAAAAAATTGATTGTTGATGGAGATTTAGAAGCTGCACTCGATGTTGCACGCCAGCAGGTTGATAACGGCGCACAAATTATTGATGTCAATATGGACGAGGCAATGTTGGATTCTGTTGCAGTGATGGATCGTTTTCTAAAACTTGTCGCATCGGAACCTGATATTAGTCGGGTGCCAATCATGATTGACTCTTCGAAATGGGAGGTAATTGAAGCTGGCCTCAAATGTATACAAGGAAAATCGGTTGTTAATTCGATTAGTTTGAAGGAAGGCGAACTTCTTTTCAAAGAGCAGGCAAAGAAAATACAATATTACGGCGCGGCTGCTATCGTGATGGCTTTTGATGAAATTGGCCAGGCGGATTCTTATGATCGTATGATTAGTATTTGCCATCGTAGTTATAAAATACTGACGGAAGAAGTTGGATTTCCTCCCCAAGATATAATTTTTGATCCCAATATATTTCCCGTGGCTACAGGACTAGAGGAACATCGTAATTTTTCAGCCGATTACATAAAAGCGGTCCGTTACATAAAAAAAGAATTACCACATGCCCTGGTTAGCGGTGGAGTAAGTAATGTTTCCTTCTCCTTTCGAGGAAGTAACGCAGTAAGAGAGGCTCTGCATGCAGTTTTTTTGTACCATGCCGTCAAGGCTGGAATGGACATGGGTATAGTTAATGCCGGGCAATTAGCAATATATTCAGATTTAGATGAAGACCTTCGGAACAGAGCTGAAGATGTCATTCTCAACCGACGAGATGATGCGACGGAGTGCCTGATAGCCATAGCTGGTGATGCGAAGGGTGTCGTTAGTAAAAAGGCCGGAGATTTTAAATGGCGGAAGAAAGCCGTATCAGAAAGGCTCGGACATGCGTTGGTGCACGGAATAACGGATTTTATTATTGAGGATACAGAGGAGGCTCGTCTTGATTCGGAAAAGCCCATCGACGTAATTGAAGGGCCTCTAATGGACGGCATGAATATTGTTGGCGATCTTTTTGGTTCCGGTCAAATGTTTTTACCTCAGGTTGTAAAGAGTGCGCGGGTAATGAAGTTGGCGGTTGCCCATCTAATCCCGTTTATTGAAGAAGAGCACGAGGCGAGTGGAACGTCATTAAATAAGGGTAAAATCTTGCTGGCGACGGTGAAGGGGGATGTCCATGATATTGGAAAAAATATCGTGGGTGTTGTTCTTCAATGTAACAATTATGAAGTTATAGATTTGGGTGTCATGGTTCCTTATGAGAAGATTGCCGAGGAAGCCAATATTAATGAAGTGGATGTAATAGGCCTTTCCGGTCTGATTACGCCGTCTCTGGAAGAAATGGTGACCGTCGCTAACGAATTAACTCGAAAGGATTTTTCTATCCCGCTTTTGATAGGTGGTGCGACGACATCAAAGACCCACACTGCGGTGAAGATAGCGCCAAATTACCAGGGGACAACAATACACGTTCTCGATGCTTCCCGTGCGGTTGGTGTGATTGGTAGGCTACTAAGCCCTGATCTAAGGAAAAAATTTATAAATGAGATGGCTTCGGAATATGAAAATCTTCGTCATGTTTATAAAGCCAGGGATCATTCACAGTTGGTTTCCATTGAAAAAGCACGAGAAGGGAAATTTGTGATTGATTCGGAGAATATTTTGCCAGTCAAGCCGACGTTTCTTGGGCAAAGGGTTTTGAAATGTTACGAATTGGATGAATTAGTTGCCCGCATCGACTGGACTCCATTTTTCCGGACTTGGGAACTATCAGGTAACTATCCCCAGATACTTGATGATGACAAACTTGGTAAATCCGCAAGGGCGCTCTATGACGATGCTCAAACTATGTTACAATCTATTATTAGTGAGAAGTGGTTAACGGCTAATGGTGTTTTTGGTTTTTTCCCTGCAAATTCTATAATGGATGATGTAGAGCTTTACCGGGATGAAAAGAGAGATCAGGTGGTCTCTACTATTTCGTTTATCCGTCAACAGATGGAACGAAAAAGAGATAGGGCTAATTATTGTCTTTCAGATTTTATTTCAGAGAAGTCGGCAGGAAGAGCAGATTATTTAGGGGTGTTTGCAGTTACTTCAGGCATAGGAATTGATAAAAAGTTGGCGGAATTCAAGGCATCTCAAGACGATTACAGCGAAATTCTGTTAAAATCGTTAGCTGATCGATTAGCGGAGGCTTTTGCTGAAAGGCTTCATGAACGCGTGCGAACAGAGTTTTGGGGATACTCGGCTAAAGAGAAGTTGGATAATAATGAACTTATCAAGGAAGCTTATATTGGCATCAGACCTGCGCCAGGTTATCCCGCCTGCCCTGACCACAGTGCGAAGCAGCAAATATTTGATTTGTTGGATGCGCAGTTCAATACTGGAATTCAGCTAACTGAAAATTTTGCTATGACGCCCGCTGCGTCTGTTTGCGGTTATTATTTTTCTAACCCCGATGCTCGGTACTTTGGAATTGGACGAATTGGAAAGGATCAAGTTACGGACTATTCATTGAGGCGAGGTGTTTCCCTAAAAAATGCCGAAAGATGGCTGGCTCCGAGTTTAGGGTATGAACGCTAATTTAACTCTAAAATTAGAACCATATTTGTATTATCAATATCCGCCCGACAACTTTTACTGGCGGCACCTAATTTATCACTGTAATTATTCAATCTCGGGGCTATAGAAACACATTTTTATCATGGTATAGTGCTGCCTTTCATGCCTGATCCTTTTGAACTAACCGCGGATCCGGATCCTACTAATAAAGATCCGGCACCCACTAAGTCACCTGACACAAACCCTTATTATTTTGGGTTGAATAAAGCTCAAAAAGAGGCTGTTGAAGCAGTTGATGGTCCAGTACTTGTATTGGCTGGTGCCGGTACAGGTAAAACACGGGTTCTGACAACCCGCGTTGCCCATATTTTAATGAATAGGAAAGCTCGACCTTGGGAAATCCTAGCGGTTACCTTCACCAACAAAGCTGCGCGAGAAATGCGAGAACGGGTAGCAAAGCTAATTGGCGGACCTGTAGAAGGTTGGTGGGTCGGAACATTCCATGCAATTGGTGCCCGTATTTTGCGTTCTCACGCTGAAGCAGTTGGTCTAAAACCTAATTTCACCATTATTGATACAGACGACCAAATCCGTTTGTTAAAACAAATTATGGACGGTCATCAGATCGACGACAAGAAATGGCCTGCTAGGGTTCTTTTAGGTGTTATTCAGCGTTGGAAGGATCGCGGTTTGACGCCGGAAAAAGTCACGGCTGAGGAAGGTGGAGAATTTGCAGAGGGGTTGATAACCGTACTTTATGAGGAATACCAGGCGCGTTTGCAGACCATAAATGCTGTAGATTTCGGAGACCTTCTGCTTCATTGTTTAACTTTGTTCATTGATTTTCCCGATACTTTGTCAGACTACCAGCAAAAATTTCGCTACATCCTGGTTGATGAATATCAAGACACAAATGTTGCTCAGTATTTATGGCTAAGGCTACTAGCGCATGAACATCGTAATATTTGTTGTGTGGGGGATGATGATCAGTCTATTTATTCCTGGCGTGGCGCTGAAGTTGGTAACATTCTAAAATTTGAAAAGGATTTTGAGAATGCAACGGTTATTCGTCTGGAACAGAACTACCGTTCTACACCACATATTCTTGCAGCAGCCTCGGGTTTAATATCTCACAATGAAGGAAGGCTTGGAAAAATTCTTTGGACGGGGATAGAAACCGGAGAAAAGGTTTCGGTCCATGGCTTGTGGGATGGGGAAGCCGAGGCACGCGCCATTGGAGATGAAGTGGAAACTAGACAGAGTAGAGGAAACTCCCTCGAAGAAATGGCTGTTTTAGTGAGAGCGGGGTTCCAAACAAGGGAATTTGAGGAGCGCTTGATCACCCTTGGTATTCCCTACCGGGTAATTGGTGGCCCACGTTTTTATGAACGTCAGGAAATCCGTGATGCTATTGCGTATTTTCGAGTTGTTATAAGTGCGGATGACGATTTGGCATTCGAGCGTATTCTCAACGTTCCGAAGCGTGGTTTGGGTAAGGCTAGTTTGCAGGCTGTCCACCATTTATCGCGAATTAAAGAGTTATCGCTCTTCAATGCGGCGCATCTAATTGTGGAAACGGATGAATTGAAGTCGAAGGGTAGAAGCGCACTTAGATCCTTAATCCAGGCGTTCGAGCGATGGCGGAATAACTTGAAAGTTATTCCGCATTCGGAATTAGCTTCAATTATTTTAGATGAGTCAGGCTATACAGAAATGTGGCAGTACGACAAATCTCCTGAAGCTCCGGGTAGACTCGAAAATTTGAAAGAACTTATCTCGGGTTTGGAAGAATTCGAGAATTTACAGGGCTTTCTTGAACATGTCAGTTTGGTAATGGAAAACGATGCAAATGATGCTGAAGAAAAAATCACATTGATGACATTGCATGCGGCAAAGGGCTTGGAGTTTGACACCATATTCCTGCCTGGTTGGGAGGAAGGACTTTTTCCGCATCAGCGCAGCCTCGATGAAGAGGGTATTAAGGGTCTTGAGGAGGAGCGTCGTCTCGCTTATGTCGGCATCACGCGTGCCCGTAAGGAAGCCCGCATCACCTTTGCGGCAAACCGGCGAATATATAATAACTGGCAGAATGCATTGCCATCTCGATTTATTGATGAACTGCCAGAAGAGAACGTCGAAGTTGCCAGTGAGCTTGGTCTCTACGGTGGCCAATTTCAACTATTGGGAGACAGTGCCAGCACTGATAGCTTTAGTTCGGAAAACAGTCATACAACTAGTTTTGTAGACGATCCAACGGGTTTTACGCGCAGGAGATCAGGTTACACAAGAGAAGGCTTGGTGCTTGAGGGCGATGCTATAACAGTCACACCCTCGGAACCAGAACGGGGCTTTGAAGTAGGGGTGCGGGTATTCCATCAAAAATTCGGATACGGTAGGATCCTCTATGTTGATGGAAACAAACTCGAAGTGAAGTTTGAGAAATCCGGCACGAAGAAGGTCATTGACAGCTTTGTTGAACCGGTATGAGGTGCTTCGCTCGTAACTATGAGTAACCACCTTTATCGTTTAGTGCTTCAAGTTTCCCATGAGTCTGCCGAAGCGTTTGCGGAAGCAATCGAAATTCATTGTGACACGGTAGCTTGGACGGAATGCCAAGGTGAAACCACGGCAAAGGTCACTGGATTTTCGCTAAAACTGCCAAAAGAAGAAACAGTTGTACGTGCCGTTTCAATTGCTGCCGAGGCTATGGGTGTTTTGGCGCCTGAAGTAGATATTTCCCAGATCTCCTCAAAAAATTGGGTTTTAGAAAATATCAAGCAATTTCCCCCGCTCACGGTTGGACGATTTTTTATTTATGGTAGTGACTTTGATGGTCAAATTCCGGTTTTTCGCATCCCAATGAAGATTCCAGCGAGCACGGCTTTTGGCACTGGGCATCACGGTTCAACCCAGGGATGCTTAATAGCGCTAAACGGATTGAAATATGCGTCTGTTCAAACGGCATTAGATATGGGGTGTGGTTCCGGTATTCTCGCTATTGCTATCGCAAAACGTTGGCGTTGTCCGGTGGTAGCTTCTGATAAAGATATTAAGGCCGTGAGAATAGCCAAAAAAAATGTTGCCGCCAACTGCGAAAGAAGTTTGATAACAGTCGTTGATGGGCCTGGGTATCAAAAGCGGATACTTAAGGGTAGGCGTTTCAACCTTATAATAAGCAATATATTGGCACGACCTCTTGTAAAGATGTCCAATGACCTTTCAAATTATATAGCTCCAGGAGGTACGGTTGTGCTTGCCGGATTGCTAGCCTCTCAAGAAGTGCAGGTTTTGATGGCACACCGGATGCAGGGGTTAAAGTTGAAGCGTCGAATCAGGGTCGACGGTTGGTCAACACTGGTGCTACAAAAATATGCACAACTTTGACCGAGTAGATTAATGTCGCCCAGAGGCCATAGAAGGTTTTTGATCGTGAAGCTAGCCACCGATCAGCATGGAAAGAATTGCAAGTCCGCCCATC
>ENA-UPTF01002469-UPTF01002469.1-marine-metagenome-genome-assembly--contig:-NODE-2469-length-10691-cov-2.296778_pt1 | contig 10691 bp, 10 predicted proteins | sample MGYA00238166_ERZ767019 | MGnify/ENA primary metagenome ERZ767019 (study PRJEB28930, sample SAMN06266391) | marine metagenome | isolation source: Sea water from 250 m depth | place: Atlantic Ocean... | reverse complement strand
CCCAATATTTTTTGTTTTCTTACCGCTAGGAATTTTTGGATTTTTTAGGAATAGAAATTTTGATAAATACGTAGTTTTATCGTTCTTAGTTTTTCTATCATTACCTATAATTTATGCAGCTATACGAGAGATATCAGATCCACGGTACTTTCTTACTTTATTTCCTATTCTTTCACTTTTTTCGATTTATGCTGTAAAAGAAATTGCTAGGAAACTTGACAAAATTAAATTGATTCTAATTATTATTGGTGTTATAGTTTTGTCACTATCGATAATTTATCTAGAATACACCAAAACTGATCATCAACATGAATTAGAAGCTTATCATATAGCATTGGAAGTGCACAATAAAACATTTGTAATTAACAAGTATGCCCCGGAAGATAAGTATGCACATGGTAAAGATGACGTGTTTTGGGGTCTAGGAACTTTTCCTATACTACAATCTGAAACTGAGAGAAAAGTAAAATCAATTAAAACATTTGATTACGCTAAATGCTTGGAAGAAAGAAAGTTTGACAAAGGTTCGGCATATTTATCGGGTTGCATAAAATACGAATACCCCTCATTGAATGAATTTATTGATTCTGGCAAAAATGAAGGCTTAACACATATTGTTGCTGACAAAAACCCAAATAGACCAGAATTCTTGAAGGATGTTTTTAAAAATGAAGAAAAATTTCCGTATTTAATTAAAATATATGATTCCTCTGAGCATGGTTATGAATACCACCTTAAGATTTTTAGAATAGATTATGAAAAATTTCAATCAACAATACAATATAATTAATAGATTCTGAAAAATTTGGAGAAACAGTATGAAAATTATTAATAAAATTATAATAATAGTTATAGCCGTAATAGGCCTTTATGCAATATTTCTTATTGCCTCTGACATCAATACTATAGCAGATAAGATTTCTAGTTTTAAAATAGAATTTTTACCTATTATCATCATCCTTGTTACGTGTAGTTGGTTTGTGCTATTTGCTAGATGGCATTTACTATTAATAAATTCTAAAATTTTCATACCAAAAAAAAATAGTTTTGTAATTTATCTATCTGGAATAGCATTAACTATTATTCCTGGAAAAGTAGGTGAGCTCGTTAAATCTCAACTATTAAAAACAAAATTTGGAATTCCAAGAAGTAAAACTGTGCCCATAGTAATTCTGGAACAATTTTACACTCTAGTTGGTCTAATAGTTATATCATTTTTTGGTATTTGGTATTTTGAATTAGGTACGTATGTAATTGGATTTTTTACTGCAGTGTTAGTTTTTTCTTTCATTTTGATTTCATCAAAAAGAATTTTCAATAAATTGATGGTAATATTAGAAAAAAGAAAGATAACATCAAAATTTGTAGAACCGTTATCATTATCATATGACACTATTAGAAAGTCAATCCGAGGGCCTATTGTTTTTTATGCTACTGCATTAACATCTATTTTTTGGCTGTTAGAAGCTGTAACTGTTTACTTCGTGCTATTATCATTTGGGGTTGACGGCATAGAATTCCTCATGGTTATACCAACTTATGCAACTTCGATAATGTTAGGATTTTTATCATTTCTTCCTATGGGACTTGGTGTAGTTGAAGGTAGTTTAGTCAGTTTCTTTTCATTACAAGGTATTGAAGTCTCATTATCATTAACGCTGGTGATAATTATTCGTATATTTACACGGTGGTACGGTGTTGCTGTTGGTTTTGTTGCATTAAGATTTAGTGGTGGTCTTACCTTTACGGATGAGCAAACTAAAACTTAAACCTCTATTATGATTGATTCCCAAACCATATTAGGAAGAAAAAATTCTTTAAAAAAATGAAGAAAGCTCTAGTGACTGGTGTAACTGGACAAGATGGAGCATATCTTGCAAAACTACTTTTAGAAAAAGGTTACAAAGTTTATGGGACGTTTAGGAGACTTTCCACTCCAAATTTTTGGCGATTACAAAATCTTGATATCTATTCAAAAATTCATCTGATTCCTGCCGACTTGGTTGATATGGGTTCGTTATTACAAGCTTTGAAAGCTTCTGATCCAGATGAAGTATACAATCTTGCTGCATCAAGTTTCGTTGGAACATCATTTGAAGAAGCTGTTGAGAATACTGAGATTACAGGTCTGGCGGTAACAAAATTTTTGGAATCTATTTTACACCAAAATCCTGATATAAAATTTTACCAAGCATCTACTAGTGAAATGTTTGGGAATAGTAAAGTAGTAACTCAGAATGAATCAACTCCATTTGTTCCAAATAGTCCATATGCTGCTTCAAAATTATATGCACATTGGATAACTAACATGTATAGAGATTCCTATGATATGTTTGCTTGTGCTGGAATTTTATTTAATCACGAGTCACCTTTACGTGGTCTGCAGTTTGTTTCTAGAAAAATTACCAATGGTGTTGCACAAATTTCACTAGGCCTAAAAAACAAATTAGTACTTGGAAATTTGAAAGCGAAAAGAGATTGGGGATTTGCTGGCGAATACGTGTATGCCATGTATAAAATGATGCAACAGAGGAAACCTGATAATTTTGTCATTAGCACAGGAGAATCTCATTCAGTAAGTGAATTTGCAAAGGAAGCATTTGATCTTGTTGGTCTTAATTGGAAAAAATATGTCAAATCAGATCCAAGATTCTTTAGACCGTTAGAGGTAGATTATCTTCGTGGTAATAGTCAGAAGGCTATAAAACATCTAAAGTGGAAACCTAAAATAACTTTTAAAAAATTAGTAAAACTCATGTTGGATGCTGATCTAAAACGATGGAATGATTTCCTTGATGGTAAAGCATTTCCATGGGATGCCCCACTATATCCAGAGGAAACCAACCTTATCACTAGATTAAGCAATAAGAAAAAACGTAGACGCTAAATTATACAATATTAAATTTTTCTAAAATTTCTTAGATCCATCTTTTCATAAATTCTTCAAAAACACTTACAACATAATCACGTTGAATTTTATTTATCCCTTGATGAACACCGATAAAAAAAGAGTTAGAATGGATTAATTTTGAATTAGTTAATGGTTTATTGATTTTCGTTTTGATTAGCTTTATTGCAGGTTGCTCTGTTATGTTGCCCGCCATAATTGGTCTAGTTTCAATATTCTTTTTTTCTAAGAAATTTACAAGTTGATCCTTTGAGAATGGTGAAGATGCTCTAACTGTGATTGGATATGCAAACCAAGCATGCCTAGTATTAGGCTTTTCAGAGTGTAATAATAGATAATTGGAAAATTTAGCTAATTTTTTATTCCAATAGTTTGCATTGCCTGTTCGTATTTTAATAAACTTCTCCAATTTTTTAATTTGATGAATTCCAAAAGCTCCCTGAATCTCTGTAGGTCTAATATTATATCCAAGACTATCAAAAAGAAAACGAGGATCTAAGCCTGGATTTTTTTTAGCCGTTTGTTTTTTATTTTTATTGTCTCTTATAGATCCAAATATCCGCATTGTTTTAGATAACTCAAAAATCTCTTCATTCTGGGTTAATAACATACCACCTTCCATTGTGGATATATGATGCGATAAATAGAAACTAAATGTAGAAATGTCACCAAATGAGCCTACTTTTTTATTTTTAAATTTGGCACCATGAGCTTCACATGAATCTTCTATAACAAAAAGATTGTATTCTTTTGCGATATCAGTTACTTCTTTCATATTAGTTGGGTTGCCTAATAGATGTACTGGCATGATAGCTTTTGTTTTCTTTGTTATCGACTTTCTTAATTTATCAACGTCTAAATTAAAATTTTCCAAATCTACGTCTATTATGGATGGAACGAGGTTAACATTTACAATAGGAAATATAGTGGTTGCCCAAGTAACCGCAGGGGTTAGTACCTCAGAACCAGGTTTAATTCTCTTAGAAAATTTAGGGTTTGTTAAAACTGATAATGCTAATAGGTTTGCGCTAGAACCTGAATTTACCATTACTGCATGTTTAGAACCAATATAACTAGCAAATTTTTTTTCAAATTTTTTGACTTTTTCCCCCATTGTTACCCAAGAAGAAAGTAGTGAATCTACCGCTTCATTAACTTCGGCAAAACCATATGTTGGTTCAGCTATAGCAATTTTTGTTTTACCAGGAATAAATTCCTCTTTTGAATTCTCAAAATGTTGTTGGAGAAGTTTTGAAATTTTGTTCAATTAAGAAGAACAAAAAACATATTCTTTAATAAACCATTAAATTCGTTAGTGGGTAACTTTTTTAAATCTACTAAAAAGTCATTCCAAGTTCTTTTTGAGTGAGCATAAATCAACCTAATATGTCGCGAAATGGCCCTAATTGTTTAATTCATGAAAATCTTTGTAGTTAATTTCAAAAATTTTAATTTTAAATTCTTGATAACCTATTGCATCTGAATCAAAAACTTTGTTCATGTAAGGATAATTTTCTTCTTTGTAATAGAGATCATTTAAAAATGGGAAAAAGTAACTGCCCCCTTCTAGAATACCTATGTATTTTAATCCTTTAGTTTCACCATTAATAATTAATTCTTCGATTGTGTTTCCATACACACTTATTCTTACAACTTTCCCTGGCTCATAAAGATCAGGATATGGATCTTTTCCTCTTGGGGATTTGAATATTTTAAAATCATTATTGCCTGATGTAAGATTCACATAAGCCAGATAATCATCAACTGTTTGATCTCTCAATATTCTCCCATCAAAATTTTCAATTAAATTCTCAGTAAATTTAATTTTTTCATATTCAAGAGCTGAATTTGGTGAACCATAACCAAACTCTCCTATCCCCATTGTAAACATGCAAGAAAGAAGAAATGCAATACTGACAATTATGATTAAGAATGCTGATTTATGCGTCTCTAAAATTAAACGCATCAAGCCCATAATTGGTTATTCTTTGAATAGGAATGATTGATAAAATAATTAAAAATGGAAATATCGGTAGTAGATATCTTCTTTCTTCAAATATTGCAAATATTATCGTCAGCACAGAAATTATACTAATAATTATGATCCAATTTGCTTTAATATTATTCATTTTTTGTCCTACTGGCCTTAATGAAAATAAAATTCCAAATGGCAATAGGATGAACAAGTATGGGTATAACATTCTAGCTAAAATACCAAACAAATTCAATAGTCCATTTGCTAATCTATCAACCAGTCCAAGAATACCATGTTTTTCAACAAAGTCTCCTATTCCCGCATTTTCAGGAGTTGTCAATAACTCAGCATAATCTTCTGATAATATAGTACCACTTTGCCATATGTAAAATGGATCATTAAATTGTATATCTCGTTGAATGAAAAGTGGTGAAATAATTAAAAATAAAAATATCATACAGAAAAAAAAGTTTCTTAGAGAATTAGATTTGGCTCTATGTACAATAAAATATATCGAAATAATTGCAATGATAGGATATATTGCTTCTAATCTTATCCACCAACAAAATCCAGCAAAAATAAAGGCTAGATAATGATATTTTATTTTATCATTTAATATAAAAACCATAGATAAAATTAGAACAAAAATAAATAATGGCTCAGATAATGCTGTACCAGCATTATAATTCAAGTGTGGTTCAAATGCAAAAAAACAGGAAGCCACTAGTGAATGTTTTTCATCAAAAAATCGTCTAGCGAGTATATACATTGGTATTATGGTAACTGTTGAGATTGCTATACTCAAAATTCTAGCTGCACTTGCATGATCAAGAAAATTATCTGAATTCAAAAACGTAGGAATCGGAGATAAAACTAGAGACCAGCCTGGTTGTTTCTTTTGGCTAATAAAAAAATCTCCTTGATTATATTGGATTGAATCTAGGATGTAACCAAAATCATCAGAACGTGGAGGAATGGAAAAATCAACTGTGTATAATTTTAAACCTAGTGAAATGATAACTATCAAAATAAAATAGAATATTATCCAAGTCTTTTTCAATAATTTTTCACACTTTCCAAAAAATAAAGTTTTTTATAATTTCCCAACTTAGAGTTGCACCTACCTGAAATGGACGCATCTTTCTTACCCCACCAACTCTTTTACGTTCATTTCCATCCAAATTACAAATCTTATGTCGTAATTTGAGGCTTCTTGCTGTCATCTGCATAACACCAGCAAAATTTCTGCCGTTATCATGAAAATTAATTTCGTTTAATGCCTTCCTAGAAATCATTCTGCTTCCATTCAAAGAATCGGTCAAATAACCTTCAAAGAAAATGTTTGCTAAAAATGTAAACATTCTATTTCCAAATGCATCAAATAACCCCGCATCTTCATTAACTGAAGTTTTTGCAAATCTAGAAATTATTACTTGATCATAATATCCCTCCTTAGCTAGTTCAGCAAATTTTGGAATTTCTTCAGGTTCAAAATTACCATCTGGACCCCACATAATGATATAATCCGCATTTGATGCGTTTGCACCCATTAAAAATCCATTACCATGTCCTTTTTCTTTTTGCACTAATACTTCAAAACCCATTTTTCTTGCTTCTTCTATTGTTCCATCTGTTGAACCACCATCAACTATTATGATTCTATCAACCCATTCTTTTTTTACTTTTGGCATGATTTTTTTAATACCATCTACCTCATTTAGTGTCATAACAAGCAAGTCAACAGTCATGATTTGTTCAAACCGGTTTTACCTTTTAAAAAGTATCTCTCAAAAGATCTGTGTCATGTCTCAGAAAAACATAATAGGTTAGTGAAAAAAAAATGGAACATATGAAATTACATATAGGTTGTGGTGACGTAATCATACCTGGTTGGACCAATTTAGATATTGATAATCTTCCTGGTGTTGATATTAATGATGATGCACGTACATTATCGAAGATCTCAGATGAATCATGCGATATCATTTATGCATGTCACATACTAGAGCACCTTGGTAGACATGAAGTAGGAAGTGTGTTAAAAACATGGAATAAGAAACTAAAAAAGAATGGGATGGTTAGATTAGCTGTACCGGATTTTGAGAAAGCTATTCAATGGTATCAGAAAAATCCACATTTGGAAGATGTCTTAGGTCTGATTATAGGTGGTCAAAAAACAAAATATGATTTTCATAAGATGGTTTTTGATAAAAAAAAATTAACTGAATTACTTATCGATTCAGGATTTTCTGACATAAAGGAATGGGACTGGAGAAAGACTGAACATAGTGATATAGATGACTACAGTCAAGCTTACTTGCCTCATATGGATAAAGAGAATGGACTCTTGATGAGTATGAATATTGAAGCAACTAAAAAATAGTTTGCTAGACTATAATTTGAATAGTGGCCACGATGAATCTTTTTTAGAGATCATTGAAACTTCAAGCGGAAATGACATATCAAATGTAGGATCCGCATAATTGATTCCTTTTTCAAAATCAGGATTATAATCTTGAGAATTTATATAAAATACTTCACTGTTGTCTACAAGTGTTTGGTATCCATGTGCACATCCTTCAGGTACATAGTTACCTTTGTAATTATCAGAGGTTAATTCTACACCGTACCACTCTTTGAAAGTTTTTGAATCTGGTCTAAGGTCTAAAACTACATCCCATATACGCCCTCTTGTACATCTAACTAATTTGGCGCCTTCATATGGAGCAGATTGAAAGTGAAGTCCTCTTATAGTACCTTTTTTTTTATTGAACACCATATTGAATTCAGTAATGTGTATGTTTAGATTATTTTTCTGAAAAAATTTTTTGTTCCAAACATTTGAAAATAATCCTCTTTCATCTTCAGATTTTTCTGGTTCTATTATGAATGCCCCATCCAATTTTGTTTTCAAGAATTTCATTTTAACTTGTGGATTCTTTTATCACGCGAGCTACTAATTCTTGTTGATCCTGTGTCATATTGATGAATATAGGTAGACCCAATATACGCTCAGACATATCTTCTGATACTGGAAGATGTCCTTTTTTGCCACCATATTTTTCAGCATATGCAGGTTGAAGATGCATGGAGGGAAAATTTATTCTAGTTTCAATACCATGTTTTTCTAAACTAGTTCTGATTTTCTCCCGCATTGTTAGACTTTCAGTTAAAATTGAATAAAGCATGTATGTGACTTTGTTGTATTGCCGCACAACCGGAGTAGTAATACCCTTGACAGAATCTAATAATTCGCCGTAGATTTTTGCGCGCAAGTTTTTTGCGTCAATTATTGATTCTATTCGTTTTAACTGTGAAATTCCTAATGCCGCACAAATATCTGGCATTTTGAAATTCCAGCCTATGTGAGTATTATAGTATCTTTTTGACGCACCATTTTTTTTCAAAATTTGACATGTTTCTGCCAATTCTGAATCATTTGTTACAATCATTCCTCCTTCACCGGTAGTCATATTTTTGTCAGGAAAAAATGAAAATCCGGCAATATTACCTAAAGTACCTGCTTTTTTCCCTTTGTACAATGCACCTACAGCTGGTGCAGCATCTTCAACTACGTGCAAATTATGTTTCTGTGCAATTTCATTTATTTCGTCCATTTCACAGACTTGACCAGCATAATGAATAGGCATGATTGCCTTAGTCTTTGATGTAATAGATTTCTCAATTTTTGATGGATCTATGTTAAATGTTTCCGATTCAATATCGACAAAAACTGGTTTGGCATTTTGTACAACAATAACATTAGGTGTGGCTGCAAATGTAAATGGGGTTGTAATTACTTCATCTCCATTTTTAATTCCTAATGCCTCTAATGAAAGATGTAATGCTGCAGTTCCAGAATTAACTGCTATTGCATTTTTAATCCCTAAATATTTTGAAAATTCGTGCTCAAATTGCTTGTTGTAAGGTCCTGATCCACTCAAACAATTTTCTTTCACTGCTTTGTATACAGCCTGTGCATCATCCTCAGTAATATTGGGTTCCGCTACTCTGATTTTAAAATTTGTTCCCTTCAATCTTCTAATCACTTCCAAAAAATAAATTCCTTGATTATTTGATAACTCAATTTAGAGCCTGTAATATGTGGAATCATCTTTCTTTCCCCCCCAATTCTGGATGGTTCATCCCCATCTATTTCCGCAACTTTCAAACCAAATTTACTAGATTTAATAGATATTTGTTGTTCTAGTGTTAGACCTTCTGCATCCAAATTTATATCCTGAAAAACTTTTTTCTTAATTATTTTATACCCAAATAATGAATCGGTTAGATGACCACCAAAAAACACATTGACTAAAAATGTAAACATTTTATTTCCAAACGATGTTATCAAATCATCATCATCGCTAGAACCAAATTTACCAAAACGTGATATTTGAACAACATCATAGTTTCCTTCTTCCATTTTTTTGATTAGTTTTGGTATGTACTCTATCTTAAAATTTCCATCTGGATGAAAGAACAATACATTTTCTGAATGTGAATGTTCAATTCCTTCTCTCTCTGCATTAGCTGCACCAATACCTTTTTGTTGAATAACTTTGAAGTCTAATTTTTCTGCTGCTTCAATAGTACCATCATTTGAATTACCATCCATGACAATCCACTCATCTGCCCATTCTTTTTTGATTTGAGGAAGAATTTTTCTAACTCCTGTCACCTCATTTTTTGTAGGTATTACTACTGTTGTAGACATACTGATATCATGGCAAAAAACGCTTTTATATATTCAGAATCAATCCTACTAGTTTTTATTATAATACTTAGGAATAGCAAGCTCAATAAAGATGAATTTAGGAGCAAAACCAGAATGAATTGGTCTGAAAAAAGAGTATTGGTGACGGGCGCTGCCGGGTTTTTGGGCTCTCATTTAGTTAATCAATTACAAAAAGCAGGGGCTAAAGATATTGTAACTCCTTCTTCCAAAGAATATGATTTACGCAAAAATGAGAATTGCAAGAAAGTTGTTCGTGATATTGACATAGTCTTCAACCTAGCTGGTCGTATTGGTGGTATTGAATTTAACAAACAAATGCCAGGTGAGCTTTTTTATGATAATTTGATGATTGGCACTCAATTATTACATGAAGCAAAAAATGCATCAGTCGAAAAATTTGTTGCCCAAGGTACAGTATGTAGTTATCCTAAATTTGGTCAGATTCCTTTTACTGAAGATATGATTTGGGATGGATATCCGGAGGAAATTAATGCACCATATGGACTGGCGAAAAAAATGTTGCTAGTTCAATCACAAGCGTATAGACAACAATACAAGTTCAAATCCATAGTAGTCATCCCAACAAATTTTTATGGGCCAAATGATAATTTTGACCTTTCGTCATCACATGTAATACCTGCGTTAATACGAAAAATTCTCAATGCTAAAAAAAATAATGATGATGAAATTGTTGTTTGGGGTGATGGTAGTGCCACCCGTGATTTCATGTATGTTGAAGATACTGCCAAGGGATTAATTTTAGCTGGTGAAAAATATGATGATGATGAACCACTTAACATTGGTACATCAGAGGAAACATCGATAAAGACATTGACAAAAACAATTTGTGAATTATTAGATTATAACGGAAATGTAGTATGGGATAAAACGAAATCAAATGGTCAACCTAGAAGATGTATAAGTAATCTCAGAGCTAAAGAGATGATTGGATTTGAAGCTACAACAAAACTAAAAGATGGTCTCAAAAATACAATTGAATGGTTTGTTGAAAACCAGGAAAAAATTACTATTAAAAATAAATTATGAACAATTCATCGTCATTAAAGAAA
>ENA-UPTF01002468-UPTF01002468.1-marine-metagenome-genome-assembly--contig:-NODE-2468-length-10695-cov-2.249482_pt1 | contig 10695 bp, 9 predicted proteins | sample MGYA00238166_ERZ767019 | MGnify/ENA primary metagenome ERZ767019 (study PRJEB28930, sample SAMN06266391) | marine metagenome | isolation source: Sea water from 250 m depth | place: Atlantic Ocean | study... | reverse complement strand
AAATAACTTGCGGTCAAATAGGCGCTGCAAAAGAGTCCGACAATTGTCATCTGTATAGGCTCCCCTGACGATTATTGCCGGAATATCTCCAATCGCAACACCATGGATGGCATTAGCAAATTCAGTACTGACGGGCTTTGCTTGAAAACTAAGCGCGTTCCATGATTCCGACACAATCAATCTCCACTTTATCCAAAATAATATACTAAATCAGTTGTTTGACATGCCTATTACTTTGTTCCCGAAGTGAAAAAATTGTGGCGTAAGCCATGAACGCCACAAATACCTTTTCGAGATCGTGAATATGCTTGCTATCTTTGTTTTATATCTTTTTTACTCTAAATCCTGATTACCCGTCTTTTAGATTTTTTTTCAATGCAATTCTTGTCTTGAATTATCGCCCACCCACTCATACAATTTTCCGTCTTTAGTCAGCGGACAAGGCAATCATCAGCCAACGGTGTGATCGGCGTACAATCCCTTGAAACTATATAACCAGGCCGAGAAGACTCGCCAAGAACATTATCAATTGAATTAAGCGTCATAGATATCATCCCGCGTCTCCATGGAGACATATTAGGCCCCGACCCGTGAATAATATTCGCATGTGCGAAGATTACCGAGCCGGCCCGCCCCTTCGGCGCGATAATCCCTTTTCTCTTAACCAGATTCTCGAATTTTTCTGGCGCCAGCCAGCGACCTGCATAACCAGTTGTCGATTTGTCTAATTCTGGCACAGGGTATTCTTCTTTATGAGAGCCTGGAACCATCATTAGTGGGCCGTTATATTGATTTACTGAATCGAGAAATACCAAAATATTTACGCACCGGGGCGACGACATACCGTCGTCAGTTCGATATGTTGGATAATCCTGATGCCAAGGCCAAATATCACCCGAATAAGCCTCTTTAAAATTTAAAATCAACTGAAACAGATGCACATGACTATTAACAAGCTGGCTAGCGGCTTTGACTAATTTCGGATGTCGTATAAAACGAGCATAGACCTCATTAAAGTTATGCATATCAAAAATCGAACGTACCGTCTTTCCATCTTTTTCTAGCACCAATTCCCGATTTCGACTATCCAGCATAGCTGGTATTTGACTTCGCAAAACCGACACTTCACCTGCGCTGAGTAAGTCTGTCAAAAATACATACCCTTCGTTCCAAAATTGTTCAAACTGGCTACGTGAAAGAATCATAACTATCGATTTGGCATTTGAGGTAATTGTCTCAACCCATGATGAATAATTAACCCGCTGTAGCACTTTCCAAATAGAAACGAGACACTCCCTCTCCCACATTTAAGGCAAGAGCCGCCTTTACGCCAATTCCTTGAAACTGTATAACTTCACTCGGCTTAATAACATTACATTGTTGCTGTCCAATAATCACAACTTCGTCGCCAATCTGGGCATCGGGAATATCCGTGAGGTCAATGCGAGTATGTTCAAGCGAGAAAGGACCAAGTATTTGTACGCGATGCCCACGAACCAACACGTAGCCACAAGTTAAGGAGGCCATACCATCGCGCAGACCAATCGGAATCACCCCTAGCCGAAGTCCTTTACGCAATTGGAATGGAACCATTTCTGGGTATTCTTGCCGGACTACTTCCTTGATATGAATGAGACGACTTGTTAGAGCATGAAAGACTGGCTGAAGTTTCATTTCCGAGGTAGAAGGTCCCGGCGGGGTAAGTCCGAATAGAATATGGCCAGGATCAACAGCATCGAGATTAAATTCTCTGGTATAACGAAGTACCGCACTACTTGAAACAAACTTAATGGGGATATCAATGCCCAAGGCTTTAAGATCTTTACAGACATCAAAATAACGATCGAGTTGCCAAGATATATAAGATTGCACATCACCTTCTCCTGGCACATCTACATGGGTATAAAGACCTTGGATTTTTAAGTTAGGAAGACTACAAATGTATTTTATTAGCTGAATGGCATCCGCGGGATCGACACCTAGCCGCTCCAACCCAACGTCAATCTTGACAAAAATTTTAATAGTTTTTGTCGCTAAAGAAGAGTATGTATCAGCGGCTGTCCGATGGAATACAGTCGGCATAACATTGGCATGTTCAACAGCTGCGACGGTAGGCGCATCAGTCACATGTCCAGCGTAAAGTAATATGGGCAAATCGATACCCTGCCCTCTCAACTCAGCTGCATCAGCAAGATCTGCAACCGCGATTGCATTACAACCGCAAGAAGCAGTAATGCGAGCGACTTCCCCTAAGCCAAATCCATAACCGTTACCCTTTAGAGCCGCAATGATCTGCGTTTTATTACCAACAACTTGGCGAATTTCGCTTATGTTATGCCTAATCGCGTTTAGATCAATTTCAAATCGATTCGGTCGACGTAGTGGAGGTTGCGACATGGCAATTTTCCTATAACAGAATGGGTAAATTTTGGGTCTTAAAATGACATTAATGACCAGCGATTACCTATAGTTTACACTTCACCAATAGGAACATATCTAATCACTTTCTTGTATTCTCTAGACCAACTGCTGCCTATCTAATATTACGTCATGACTAAATTTCCAAAATCCCGAAAAAATTGGGTAAGCCTAAAAGAATCCATGATTCTGGCTCGCGCAAAAGATTTAACCTGGAATAGCGATCGATCGTTCAAGCCCGCCTATTTCGCGGGTAATGATGTTCTCGAAGTGGCCCATGAGGGTTACAAAATGTACATTGATGAAAATGCCCTCTACGGAAAGACCTCCTATCCGAGTCTTCATCGATACGAAACTGAAATCATCGAGATGCTGGTTGACCTTTTAAATGGGTCAAAAAATTCTGGAGGAAGCCTTACGTCAGGCGGTACTGAAAGCAATATTATTGCCATGAACACTGCTCGAGAATGGGCAAACGAGCACAAACCAGAAATATGTTCTCCTGAAATAATTGTGCCTCGCACAGCGCACCCTTCTTTTGAAAAAGGAGCAAAAATTCTTCAGATGAAGGTAGTGAGACTAGAGAAAAGCTCCGATCTGGACGTAGACCTAATTGGCATGGAGCAAGCGATTAATGCCAATACTGTCATGGTGGTTGGTTCTGCACCACCGTACCCCTATGGACACACAGACCCTATTGGGGAGATCGGTGTAATTGCGGCGAAACATAGCCTTTGGCTACATGTCGATGGCTGCCTTGGGGGATTCATCCTCCCATTTGCAAGAGAATTTGATCCGTCAATTCCCGACTTTGACTTCGTGGTCCCCAGTGTCAACTCTATTTCACTCGATATCCATAAATACGGATACGCCGCCAAGGGAGTTTCTGCACTAATGTTTCAGAACAAAACCCATGCCGATTACAACCGTACTTCGTTTGATGATTGGCCGGGTGGACTGTACTCGACGCCAAACTTAGCTGGCTCCCGGTCTGGTGGCGCCATCGCGTCAGCATGGGCAGTTATAAATTACTTAGGCCATGAGGGATATCGAGATATCGTCAGAGCTCTGATCAATTTGAGACAAGAATTCGCTGTTGGGATAAATGCTATCAACGGCCTGAGCATGGTAGGGAATCCTCAAACATTTCAATTCGCGTTTGCTTCAGATACTTATGACATTTTCGCGGTTGCAGACGGATTATCTGATTTGGGCTGGCATATTGGACGAGCTCTTGAGCCTAAATCAATTCAACTGATGATTACGATGTCGCACAAACCAATAGTTGAAGAATTTTTGTCAGACTTGGCAAGCATTTCCAATCGTGTAGAAAACGGAACTATTGTGTCTCGGAATATCGGCCCTGTATATGCAAATGGATAGATACTAGCTTCAATTGAATCCGGTGCCTCTTTGACAAAACACGCCACATATTTGGACAATCAAACAATACCGGTTTTGTTTCCTTTTTGAGGAAAGTTCGTTGCTAACCTAGAATTTATAGCCTGAATTTCTTAGTTCCTTAAGATAATGATCAACTTACTTTTAAAACAATCTCGACCCCGCTAAAGGAGAAGTGAAAACAATGAATGATCGCGAACAAATTTCTAAAACTCTACAACATTATATTGATGGCGCAATCTCAGGAAAAGGCGATGACATGAAACCAGCATTCCATGAAGACGCAACGATTTTTGGGTATGTTGGGGACGATTTGTTTGCTGGACCTATAAATCAGCTATTCGAGTGGAATGATAATAATGGACCCGCAACGGGTCTGGATGCAACCATTTCAAATATTGATATTGAAGGCACTGTCGCAACCGTCCGCCTTGAGGCAGATAACTGGACCGGTAATCGTTTCACAGATTTTTTTACACTCCTGAAATTGAATGGACACTGGTTGATCATGAACAAGGTGTTTCATCTTCACTCGTGAAACTCCGGCATGTCTAGAGCACCCAAATACACCCATCAACAGAATTGCTATAGCCTATAACCTTTGTAAATCCTTTCCCAAGCTCGATAACTAGGGACATCCTTGTCGACCAGAAAATTCGCCAACTTGCCTAGTCATCAGCTATTCAAGGATCTAGTGCATCTGTTGTGCTTGTTTAATTTTCATTTAGAGTAATCGACGACTGCCATTAAAAATACATAATTTCTAGCAGTTAAGGTCGCTAGTCGCCTAGAAGTCACCGGGGCAAATGAAGTTTTACAAATTAACAAGCGCGGAAACACCGGCATGTGATCTACAGCAGAACCTAGTCAGCGTATCCAGGCAATTCTCTGTCAAGCACCCTTTTCATTGCGTCAAAAAACAACTCTGTACGAAGAGTTGGCGAATGAGGGTCATTTCCAGCCGTATATTTGCTCTTGTCAATTGTTTCCTTTGGGATCGGAACGATCGTCTTGTTAGTAGCCATGGCTAATACCTGTACGCGACAAACTCTTTCCAGCAAATACAGGCGATGGTAAGCTTCTGCAACAGTCGAACCTACGACCAAAACCCCATGGTTTTTCATAAACAAAGTATGTTTATCTCCCAGCGCGGAACATAGTCGTTCCCCTTCCGAAAGAGTAGTTGCAGCCCCGGTATAGTCATCGTCATAAGCGACCTGATTGTCGAAATAAATGGCGCTTGTTTGGTTCGCGGAGATCAGCTTGTTATCTTCAAGCATGTTAAGTGCTAGCGCCCAATGCTGGTGTGTATGCATTACAACTTTTGCGCCAGTAATTCGGTGAATAGGCGCGTGAATAACTTGGGCTGATAACTCTAGGTCCCCCTTAGCGCCTTCAAACAGATGGCCATCTTCGCTGAAAACAATTAAGTCGCTCGCTCTTGCCTCAGACCAATGGAGACCAAATGGAAGAAAAAAGTATCGGTCGTTGTGCCCGGGCACCGTCACCGTGAAGTGATTATCAATTCCCTCTTCTAAATTATGCAGAACTGCAAGCCGGTGAGCCGCTGCGAGGTCGACTCTAGCGCTCTGTACAGGATCAACCTCTCCGGCAGCTTTAAGTGTAGAGACAGCCATGCCATACCTCATCGTTCCGATTAAAATCAGTATATCATATGCCTACACGCCAGTTGGTCGTTTGGTTCCGGGGAATTGTCGATCTGACTGTGACCATTCGATTCCGGAGCGGCTTCTTGTTTTATTTATTTTAGGATACAGATATGAAAACTGCCCTTATTCAAATGGATAGTAAATTTGCTGAAATTGACGAGAACATCAAAACTGCGAGCAGGCTGATTGATGACGCAGCCGAACAAGGCGCAAAGATAATACTTCTTCCTGAATATTGGAGCACAGCTTTCTTTCCGGCAACACGTGATTACAAATGCTACGAACTTGCCGCCCCTGATACTGGCCCCTCAATTACTGCTATGCGAGAGAAGGCTGTTGAACACAATTTACATATAATCGCCACGATCTTTGAGCAAGACGGGTCGGATCTCTTTTACGACACCGCCATGTTGATCGACCCAGATGGCAACATAATAGGTAAATATAGAAAAACTCATATCGGTGGTGAAAGACACATTGTAATTGATGGCAAGCTAAACACCGACCTTGGAATTGAATCCATATATTTTCGTACGGGTTCTCTCTATCCAGTGTTTCGTATCGGGGAATGGAACGTCGGTATCATCCTTTGTTACGACACATATTTTCCAGAAGCGGCTCGTTGCCTCACTCTGGCTGGCGCCGAAGTCATCATGGCGCCATTTGGAATCTCCGACACGAAAGATACAATTTGGAAGGAACTTCTCGCTACCCGCGCTTTCGAAAATATGGTTTATTTTCTTGCGGCAAATAATATCGGCACTGTTCCGGCGCCGGATATCCCTATTTATTCTCTTGGAGGGAAAAGTATTGCGTTTGACCCCATAGGAAAATTGATTGCCGAGGCCAGTTATGACCAAGAGGAAGTATTAATGATCGAGCTAGATCGAGAACACCTCGAATATTCGCGCAAGTTACATATGATGTTTAGAGACCGCAGACCTGAGACATACAGCATCATCAGCACGAGTACTGACAAAATCCAACGAAAATGATTCTATCGTCTACCTTGGATTCGACGACGTCCAGACAAGTCAAGGATGAATTGTAATCCTCTTGCCAGTTTCGATAGAAAAGAAATGTAGCGACTGTGGATTAATTCCGAATTTGAAGCAATCGCCAGCAACTGGGCTTAGCTCTGGATCGACTCCAATACCAAGTCGTTGGCTTGCGGCCAAATTACCGTACACAAATGTCTGGCTGCCTAGGGTCTCCACGATCTCTACTGTAAGCTCATTGCTTCCGTCTTGAGAAATGACAAAATGCTCTGGTCGAATACCCAACACTACGTTTTGCCCTTGACTCACTGGGATATCGCCTATAGGACCCAATACTAATGACAAGCCACTTGACGTTAATACAGCGTTTGCACCTTCTTGCTTAATATTTCCTTCGATAAAGTTCATCATTGGCGAACCAATAAAACCTGCGACAAAACGGTCAGCTGGCTGGTGATAAATCTCATCAGGATTCGCATACTGATGTAACACACCGTTTTTCATAATAGCGATCTTATCTGCAAGCGTCATGGCTTCTACTTGGTCATGAGTCACAAAAATGAACGTTGCACGAAGTCGTTTTTGTAGTTGGGCTAATTCAAGACGCATGTCACCACGAAGTTGAGCATCCAAATTGGATAACGGCTCGTCTAACAAAAAAGCATCGGGATCTCTTATGATTGCCCGCCCCAAGGCAACGCGCTGACGCTCCCCGCCCGATAGCTGAGCCGGATAACGCTCCAACAACTTCCCGAGACCAAGCGTTTGGCCAACATCCACAACACGCCTTTCTGTCTCTGTTCGTGAGACGCCCTGCATTTTAAGAGGGAATCCGATGTTTTTTGCCACTGACATATGAGGATAAAGCGCATAATTTTGAAAGACAAACGGCAAATTACGCCGCTGTGGCGGCACATCGTTCACGACCTTATCGTTAATTCGTATTTCCCCTCGATCTGGCTTCTCCAAACCCGCAATCATTCTTAATGTTGTCGATTTACCGCACCCCGATGGGCCTAGCAGGACGACAAAATGATCCGATGGAATCTCGAGCGTGACATCGTCTACCGCTATCACCTTCCGACGCCCACCAAACGATTTAGTAATGTGGCTTAATGAAATAGTCGACATAAGTTAATTGTGTTTTTATCCCTTTACGGCTCCCGTCAGGAATCCGGAAACCAGGTATCGTTGAAAATACGCGAATATGATTACACTTGGCAAACTGACAAAAACCGACGCTGCCATCAATTGCGCCATCACGGATTCTGTCGCATTACGCCCCGTGAAGAAGGCATGGACCCCAACCGGAGCCGTCATGGCATCATTTGATTGTACCAACAAAAATGCGAATAAAAATTCGGTCCAAGACAATATAAAAGAATAGGCACCCGCTGCTAAAAGACCCGGGACAGATAGTGGCAAAATAATTCGCCACAAGACTTGGCGTAGGCTGGCTCCGTCTATATAACCGGCTTCCTCTAGGTCAGCCGGAATAGAATGATAAAAATCTTGGAGCACCCAAGTTGTAAACGGAATAGTGAATGTGGCGTGCAATATGATTAGCGCAAAATAAGAGTTGCTTAGCCGCAACGTCGTCAGTAGCACGAACACTGGAATCGCTAACATAATAGACGGGATCGCATAACTCGAAATCAATATGGTTGCACCAGCTGCACGTCCTTTAAAGCGCAATCTCGCTATGGCAAATGCCGCAGGCGCTGCTACTGTTAACGATAACAAAGTTGTCGCTGTAGCAATGAACAAACTATTAGCAGTCCACCTCACCAAATCACTGCGGCCCAGCGCTAATTTGTAACTCGTTAGATCGAACGTTTTCGGCAGGGCGTTAGACAATTCGAAGCTGAAAAAGTCATCAACCCCACGCAGTGAAGACAATACGATCCACAGGAATGGAAAAATGACCAACAACATTGCAATGAGTCCCAGCAGTGTAAGGTATGATTTTCGAAACCCGGGTGATCGCAACCACCCTATTCTCTTTGCTGTCATCTCGTCACATACCTATGTTCTTTTTGCCCTGTCCCGAGCCATCAAGACAAACAAGGCCGATAACGCCACTATGCAGGAAAAAAAGATCGTCATACCGATAACGGCGGCCCGTCCGATGTTAAGGCTTCTAAACATCTGGTTATATTCGAGCATTGGGAGCCCCATGGTCAAACCTGCGGGGCCTCCTCCGGTCAACAAAAACGTCAAATCGAACAACGAAAAATTATAAGCACCTGAAAGAACCGCTGCCAGAGCGATCGATGTTTTTAGATGCGGCAAAATCACGTACTGCAGTTGGCGTAATTTTCCAGCGCCATCGATCTTGGAAGCCTCTATCTGTTCCTCCGGAAGTGATTGCAACGAGGCAAAGACAATAATAAATACCAACGGCAACCCCTTCCAAGCGTGAGCGACGATCACAGACAAAAGCGCTAGGTCGGGATCCCCAAAAAAAGCCAATGGCGTTTTAAGGAGTCCAATCTCTAAGCCAATCTGATTAAAAATTCCGTAATGGGGATTACCTAACCAGAGAAATGCGCCAGCAACCGCTATAGTAGGAACTGCCCAGGGTAGGGTTATAAGCGCTCTCCACAATCCGCGCAAATACATTTTTTGATTTAATAAAATTGCTAGTGGAACAGCAATAATAATCTCGAGTAAAACCGACCCTACCCCAATAATTAAACTATTTCTGAAGCTCGGCAAAAATAGCGGACTCGAGAGCCACGCATAATTACCAAAACTGAACCCTTGAGATCCCTTTTCAATAAAACTCGCAACAATAATGTAGCCAAAAGGCGCCACTAGCAACATTAACAACAACAAAATAGCGGGGACCACCATCACGATCCCCGCTATTTGCATGCTACCTTCGATGCCTAGATTGTTATACCAATCTTTGATCGATTTTGGCAATTTTAGCTAGCCTATTGGTCAGCCCTAATTACATTTCCGACTTAATTACATCGACTGCCCACTTCAAAACGTCTTCCGGCTTTTGATCTAGAACAACAAGGCGATCACCAATTTGCTTTTCGACATCAGTAGCGGTCAGCGCGCCTGCGTGCTTGCTGGGCCCGAAGTAACCGGTGCCAACAACACCATTGGCTGCTGCCTTGCCGCCTATATCGATAAAATCACCGACGATCGAAATGCGTGGATGATTCAAGTATGCATCCGAATATGCATCACTCATCATCGGGACCCAACCAACAACTGTCCGCGCCAAATACTCTTGAAAGACGTCATAAGTCAACCAGTGCTTGATAAATTCTTCTGCAAGTTCTGGGTTTTTGGCTTTGGTCGGGATAACAGCACCATAAAAATCAAGTGATGCACCTAGCGCGCCTGGCTTGCTGGGATAAATCGCTGCCCCAAAACGCCCAATGTTCTCCGGAGTGAAATTAGCGGACATACTGGTCGTTGTGAACATATGTGCACACTTTCCATCAACATACAAAGCACGGCTCTCGACATCACTTTGAGCCATCGATCCTGGCGGCGTCCATTTACCCAATTCCTTGTAAAAGTTCCACGCGTCTATTGTTTCTGGCCGATCGAGCGCCAAATTATCATCTTCATCGAAATAATATGCGCCATGTGTCCACATTGCAGTTTTCAAGTTCCACACGTCTGAGATTGCTTGGTTAGTCAGCTGGTAACCGTAGATCTCTGGCGGGTTATGGCATGCTTCGATATTGTGAAGGAGCTCCTCATGAGTCGTTGGCGGGTTCAAGCCCAATTTCTCATAAAGATCCTTTCGATAATAGATAAAGAACGGAAAACCTACAAACGGAACCGAATAGACATTTCCATCCACGGTTATTCCGTTAATCGCACCGTCCATAAATCTATCCCGACCAATCGCTTCTACGGTTCCATTCATATTGCTAGCGATTCCCTCGAGTCCGAAAGTAAACAGAAAATCACTGTAAACCCACGTAATATCTGGAACATCGCCTGCAGCGTGCCCTGAAACTAACTTTGCAGTGTCGTCTCCATACGGAACGTTCAGGTGATCTACTGTCGCACCGGGGTTAGCAGCCATAAACGCCGCATTTAGCCAATCCTCGGACGCGATAGCTGCATCTCTGGTGTCCGGGCTCCAAGTTTTAATCGTTCCAGACGCGCCCCATGCCGGCATCATCGGCGCAAGCGTCAATCCGCCCGCTGTTAGTAAACTCGAATAAATGAAG
>ENA-UPTF01002467-UPTF01002467.1-marine-metagenome-genome-assembly--contig:-NODE-2467-length-10703-cov-5.059477_pt1 | contig 10703 bp, 9 predicted proteins | sample MGYA00238166_ERZ767019 | MGnify/ENA primary metagenome ERZ767019 (study PRJEB28930, sample SAMN06266391) | marine metagenome | isolation source: Sea water from 250 m depth | place: Atlantic Ocean | study... | reverse complement strand
AATAATTCTGTGATACATGTTTCAGATTTATCTAAAAACTATGGATCCGTAGAAGCTGTAAAATCAATATCCTTTGATTTATTGGATGGTGAAATTATAGGTTTTTTAGGGGCGAATGGTGCTGGTAAAACCACCACTCTTAAAATGATGACCGGATACTTGGTACCGACAGAAGGCTCGATAAAAGTAAATGACTTGGATATTATAGATGATATTCATGCTATACAGAAACAAATTGGTTATTTACCAGAATTAAATCCCCTATATATTGAGATGCGCGTTTATGAGTATCTTGAATTCTTAGCAACCATACGAAATATTTCTGGACGTGATTTTAAAGATGCACTGGCCAGAGTTGTAGAGCAATGTGGATTGCGTGGCGTTGTTCATAAAACAATATCGGATTGTTCAAAGGGATATAAACAGAGAATTGGCTTGGCTGCTGCCATGATTCATGATCCTAAAATATTAATATTGGATGAACCCGTTACTGGTTTAGATCCAAACCAAATTGTAGAAATTCGAGAGCTAATTAAAACGCTTGGTAAAGAAAAATTAGTTTTTATGTCTAGTCATATCTTACAGGAAATTGAAGCAACTGTTGACCGAATCATTATAATTAATCAAGGTGAGATTGTTGCAAATGGGACAAGTGATGAGCTTATGAGTAGCTCTAAAGGTAATGTTTTATTACATATGGATGTCAAAGGTGCGACTAAAGATAGTGTGGAGCATATACAAGCTAAAGTTCCCGCAGTAAAATTTGTTTCAATTGATGAAACAGATGGATTGCAAAGCTTGCAATTTGAATATGGAAAGGATAAAGACCCTCGTGAAGATTTATTTAAATATGCTATTAAAAATAAATGGACAATATTGAAAATGAATCCTCATACAACAAACTTAGAAGATATATTCCGAAACTTGACAATGGAGGATAATACAGATGCGTAATATTAACACAGTCTGTAAACGTGAGTTAGGTGGATTCTTTAATAGTCCAATGGCCTATATTTTTCTAGTGATATTTGCAATTGTAAATGGATACTTTTTTACCAATACTTTTTTTCTTTTTGGCCAATCAGATCTCAGGGTTCTTTTTGATATTGTTCCATTGGTTTATCTTTTTTTTATTCCTGCTGTATCAATGGGATTAATTGCACGTGAAAATAATCTTGGCACAATGGAAACAATGTCTACTATGCCTCTTAATTCCTATGAGTTTGTTATAGGAAAATTTTTAGCTGCATTTTTATTAATCCTTTTAGGTTTAGTAGCAACGTCTATTCATTTGTTCACATTGATTTCTGTTGGAACAAACGTGGATTATGGTGCCATATTTAGCGGTTATTTGGGTCTTGCTTTAATGGGAGGTACTTACGCTGCTATAGGTACATATGCTAGTAGTGTTACGGAAAATCAGGTGGTTGCCTTTATCGTTGGCGTTTTTATTGTTCTTGTCTTCTTTATGTTAGATAAAACATTAGTTTTTGTTCCACCCTCCATTGCAGGGTTTGTACAATTTTTGGCGGTTGATTACCATTTATCTAATATATCAAGAGGTGTAATTGATTCTAGAAATTTAGTTTATTTCTTTTCAGTAATAGGATTTTTCATTTTTCTTACGATTCAAACTCTTGAAATGAAGAGGTGGAAGTAATGATTGATAAAATGAAAAATTTTGATTTTAAAAAATCAGTGTTTGTTCCAGGATTATTGCTTTTTACTATGCTACTATTATTAAATGCAATATCGAATAACTATTTTTTCCGTTTAGATCTTACTGATAATGATATGTATTCATTATCTGCCTCAAGCAAATCAGTTGTTAAACAAGTAGATGACCTACTTGCAATGAAAGTTTATTTTTCTGATGATCTTCCAGGTGAATATGCAAATAATCGCCGTTATTTACAGGACCTCTTAGAGGAATTTGAGGCAATATCTGATGGTAATATTAGATTTGAGTTTTTCAGACCTGAGGATGATCAAAATATTGAACAAGAAGCCCAAAAAGCTGGCATTATGCCTGTTCAAATGCAAGTCGTTGAGAATGATAAGATGGAAGTTAAGCGGGTTCTTATGGGAATGGTAATACTATATGAAGATAAAAAAGAAGTGCTTCCTGTCATTCAAACAACTACTGGTCTTGAATATGAAATTACAACCAAAATTAAAAAATTGGTTGAAACTAATAAGCCTGTAGTTGGTATTGCTGTATTAGAGTCTCAGTCTGATCAATTCCAAACTATTCGAAATGTATTAAACCAACGCTATAGTGCAAGATCAATTAATTTCTCAGAAAAAATCCCAAGTGATATCAATGCTGTACTTATGGCGGGTGTTTCTGATTCACTTTCCCTGGATGAAAATAAAAATTTGACAGATTATCTTGAAAGAGGAGGAAATTTATTCCTTACTCAAAATAGAATAAAAACAAATTTACAAGTTCAACAAGCATTTCCTATAGAATCAGATATTTTTTCAATAATAAAAAAGTATGGATTTTCTATTGAAGAGAATTTGGTCACAGACAAAATATGTGGTCGCGTAAGTGTACAACAACAAATGGGTCCTATTCGAATGAATGTGCCGATGGAATATCCATTATTGCCGGTTATCCGTTCATTTAATTCTGAAGAAGCAATCGTATCTGGTCTTGAACAAATGCAATTAGTATTTGCAAGCGAGATTAAACAAGATTCCTCCTCAATGGGAAATGTTAATTTTGTCCCACTACTATTTTCTTCAGACCAGTCAGGTGAGATGAGGGGAAATTATAATTTAAACCCAGATCCTCAGCAAAACCCCTTCATGAGACTGTTCAATAAATCAAAACAGATACTCGGCGCACGATCAGAATATGTAAATAATAATGGTATCATGAGTCAAATGATTTTAGTTGGTGATTCTGAATTTATGTCCGATCAAGGAGGTGGCCGTTCACCTGAAAATCATATATTTATAATGAATTCGGTTGATTTTTTGGTTGGCGATCGTGATCTTATTGCACTCCGATCACGGCAGATAACTTCTAGGCCGCTTGAAGAGGTTTCAGATGGTGCAAGGCGCACTTGGAAATGGATTAATATTATTACACCTTCATTGCTCATTATTGGATTTGGTTTAATTCGAATTCGAAACCAAAAAAATAGAAGTGGTGTGTTGGAGGAATTATATGGCTAAGTATAGGATATGGATTATTGGATTAGTTTCACTCCTAATTGTTTTCTCGCTCAGTCAGTTTAAACAAAATTCTTTGGATACACGAAGTGACCAAATTTTTAATATTGATAAAACCGATATTTTTGGAATAAATATTCGCCAAGGAATTGATTCACTTTCATTGTCATTTAATGGGGATAGTTGGTCAATACTAAATCATGACTCCCTTCAAGTTAAGGATAATACCTTAAATGATTTTTTTGATAAACTATTAAGCCTAAAACGGACTTCACTTGTTTCAAAAAATGCATCAAAATGGGACAAATTTATGGTTGGTGATTCAACAGGAACCCACCTTGATTTTTTAGATTATAATGGTGAATACTTAGGTAGTATAATTGTAGGCCGATCAAATGCTGAATGGTCTTCGAGTAATGTTAGAATTGAGGATGAAGTTGAAGTCTATCAAACAAATGAAAATGTAAGTTGGCAATTGAATACATCACCAACCCATTGGGGTGAAGTTCCTGCTCCAGCTGAACAAGATAGTACAGATAGTGATTTATAATTTTTTTTTGCTTTTACTAAATATAGATTATTGTATTTTGAAGCCATTGAATTAATTACAATTTTTTCTTTTCTATAATGACAGGGAAATAATAATGGATAATAATATTAAGAGCGTGATTACTTGTGATCTTGATGGGAAGGTTGAAACTTTTTCAGAAGGTGCGGAAAAATTATTTGATTACTCTTCAAAAGAGGTAGTCGGTAAACTACGAGTTAGCGATTTCAGCGATGGTCAAGTTGTGTTAGGGCACGTAGTTAAATGGTTAAAAATCGCAGTGGAAGAAGGAGAATGGCAGGGGGATACAGTATTTTTAAACAAAAATAAAAAAGAAATTCCTTGTCATATAAAGATTACCCCCACAAAAAATAAAAATGGAGAGCATATTGGTTATTGTGGCGTAACTACACCTCTTAACGACAAAACGCCAGATGAGGTAAGACCAAAAATTAATTTGATGACAAAAGTCTTTACATGGTTGGTTATTATGCGACTACCATTCTTAACAGCAACTTTTGTTCCATTATTTGCGGGTGCAGCTGTTGCAAATATGCTAGGATTCTCTGTGAGTTGGGGCTGGTTAGGTCTTACTATACTTGGTGGTTCTCTACTGCATATTGGAACCAATACAGCCAATGATTATTATGATCATACTAGTGGGACTGATGAAGCTAATGTTAATTATATGGTGCCTTTCTCAGGCGGAAGTCGCAGTATTCAAATGGGTCTGATCTCAGCAAAAGGCATGATAACTGTTGCCATTATATCGTTTGCATTAAGTGCTTTAGTTGGAGTTCCTTTGATTCAAAAAGCAGGAATGCCGGTTCTCTGGTTAGGATTAATAGGATTCTTCTCAGGTTTGTTTTATACCGCACCGCCTTTTCGTTTTGCGTCAAGAAAAGGACTAGGTGAATTGTTAATTGGCCTAAACTTTGGTCCTCTAATGGTTGCAGGAAGTGCACTTGTACAAACTGGGAAATTACTTCCTGAAGCTTTTTTGGCTGGTATACCTATTGGTTTACTAGTAGCCGCAATTGTCTATGTTAATGAATTCCCTGATTATCATGGTGATAAAGCTACTGGTAAAGATACCTTGATTGTCGTTTTTGGACCTGAAAAAGCTAGATTAGGCTATGTAATTTTAGTAATTGGTGCATTCTTAAGTATTGCAATAATGGCTATGGCGGGTACTTTTCCAATGCTTAGCCTTATAGCTTTATTAGCTTCTTTTCTTGTTATAAATATAGTTAAGGTACTATATAAGAATTATGATAGTCGTCTTCTGCAACCAGCAAATGCGGGTACAATCAATCTTCATGCTATAACAGGAACATTATTTTGCATTGGAATATGGCTAGGTTCCTTTTAGAGATATTATATTCTTAATATAAGTATTGAGGTTTTTCCTCAAAAATTATGCGAAATATTCAATCTAAAGGAATTTTCTTTCTATTATTATTAGGATTATCATTTTTTAGTGATAACCTATTTAAAACATCTACAAATCCTGGATTACCTAATTCATTACAGTTCGAATCAGGTGAAGAAGGAGGCCCTGCTTCACGAATCGAATTTGATTGGCTACGTTTAAAAAGTCCTCATACTAATACAATCCCAAAAGGTATTAAGAGGCGGGCTCTAGAATTTTCAAAAAATATTCCTATTCGGAGGGACATTAAAGATGGATTAAAAAGGTCCAAAGGTTTTGATGCATCTCTAAAATGGAATCAAAGAGGTCCATATAATGTAGGTGGCAGAACCCGGGCATTAGCCATTGATATTTCAGATTCAAATACATTCATTGCTGGTGGTGTTTCTGGTGGAATATGGCGCTCAGAAGACACTGGGCAAACTTGGGAAAAAATGACCAAAGCCGATCAGCTGCATAGTGTTACCTCCATAGCTCAAGATCCTAGAGAGGGATATAGAAATATTTGGTATGCTGGCACAGGAGAAGGACGTGGAAATTCAGCTGGTGCAAGAGGGGCACCTTTTCGTGGTGATGGGATTTATAAATCAACTGATAATGGAAAAACTTGGGCTTTACTTCCTTCCACTTCAACTCAAATGCCAGAGTCTTTTGATAATTATTTGAATTATTCTTGGAGGATAAAAGTTCATCCTATTTCAGGAGATGTATTTTCTGCATCATATGGTACTATTTATCACAGTAAAGATGAAGGGAATAGTTGGACACCAATATTAGGCAATGGGAATGCTAGTCAATCGGATTTAGCAATGACTGATAAAGGATTGATGATTGCAGTTGTAGGTGGAGAAACTGATGGTATTATTTTTCGTTCACCAGATGGTGATTCTTGGGAAAACATTACACCTACAGCTTTCCCAAGTGATTATTTACGTGTAGTCCCCGATATTTCACTTTCTAATGATTCAATTGTTTATGTAATTGGCAATAGAAGCAATGATGAGCATCTTTTGTGGAAATATAAACATGCATCTCAAGATAGTTTACATAAGATGTGGACTGACCTTTCTGTAAATCTTCCAAGTGATTATAACTCTCAGAGTGGATATGATATTTATGTTCGCATAAGCCCTAGTGATGAAAACTTTGTCTTTATTGGAGGAACCAATCTTTATTATTCAACTGATGGATTTAAATCAAAGGGAAAAGTCTTTCAATTAGGTGGATATGGTCATGACGATCACCATGCTGATCAACATGATGTATTATTTTATAAGGATAAGAAACATAAAGTTTTTTCTGCAAGTGATGGTGGTTTACATATTATGGAAGATTTAACTGCTTTTGGTAAAAGTTGGACTTCTTTGAATAATGGATATACAACTACGCAGTTCTACACTATTGCTATTGATCCAAAAGGATCTTATCCAGATCTAATTATGGGTGGCATGCAAGATAATGGAACATGGGAGTCTCTTGTTTCAAGTACAACAAATCCGTGGGCTGAAGTATTTGGAGGTGACGGCGCTTATTGCTCAATTATTAATCATGGAAGATCATATATTTTATCTTCTCAGAGAGGTTATACACTAATTAAAGATTGGAATAATCCATTTAATTGGTCTTATGGAAATGGTGAAGGTAAATATAACAACTATTCCTGGGCTTATTTGTATCCTCCAGATTTTGATCGTAGTAACGATGCCTTATTTATAAGTCCGGTTCACTCAAGTCCAACAAATGATCACATATTATTTTATGCTGCTGGTAAATATATTTATAGAAATAATGATGTTTATTTAACTGAATCAAATTATCAACGACCAGCAGGTGGGGGTGGATATGAAAGTACTAAATGGGAAAAATTAAATGGGACTTCTGCGATTGGTAGTATTTCTGCGTTTGGAGAAAGTATAAATCCTCCAAATATATTGTATTATGGAACTTCTTCAGGATATCTATATAGATTGGACAATTCAGATAAAAATGATAAAGCTGTTCAAATAAAAAATAATCAAGGAAGAGGATATGTGAGCAGTATATCTGTGGATCCTTATAATGGAAATAACGTGATGATAAGTTATTCAAGCTATGAGGTTAAAAGTATTTTTTATTCCAATGATGGTGGAAAATCGTGGACTGATGTAAGTGGAAATTTAGAAGAGGAAGAAAGTGGGTATGGCTCAGGACCATCTGTACGAGATATTGATATTTACCCATTAAAAAATGGTTATAGATATTTTGCAGGTACTAGCACGGGTCTTTATTCAACTTCTATTTTAAATGGAACTAAAACGCAGTGGGTTTTAGAAGGGCCTGAAATAATTGGAAATGTTGTGGTTGACATGATAAGTGGCAGACCTTCTGATGGCTATATTGCTATTGGAACTCATGGAAATGGTACATATTCTGCTAAATTTGAAACAGATGAATTGTCCATAGGTGAGCCTAATATTCCCGATCGATTTGAATTAGAACAAAATTACCCAAACCCTTTTAACCCTTCAACGCAAATTCCCTTTACAATTAAAACTTCTGGAACAGTAAGTATCAAAGTTTTTGATTTACAAGGGAAAGAGATAATTACACTCTTTAATGGAGTAAAAGCAGCGGGGTCATATCATGTATCTTGGAATAGTAAGGATCAATTTGGCAAGATTATGCCTTCTGGAACTTATATTTATCAGATTAATTCAAATGGATTTTCTAAATCAAAGAAAATGCAGTTGATAAAATAAACCGTCCGTTAATTTTTTAATATAATTAGGATCTTAGATAGGAGGCACCGTTGATATCAACTATGCTTCCTGTTAAAAAATCGTTCCCTTCGGAAGCAAGCCAAACTGCCGTTCTAGCAACCTCTTCAGGTTTGGCAACACGGTTCAATGGGCTTTGTGATCTTATTTCATCATTGATTATATCAGCAACACGATCTGTTTCTACAAAACCAGGAGCAATAGTATAAATAAAAATATTATCTTTAGCTAAGGCCTGAGCCATAGATTGACCTAATGCATTTAAGCCAGCTTTACTTGCTCCGTAAGCCGGAGCTTTAGGTTCACCCCTAAAAGCACCTCTCGATGAAATATTAATAAATTTTCCACCACCATTTTTTTGCATATTCTTTGATACAAGAAACATCAAATTAGCAGGGCCCATGAGATTTGCACCAATTGTTTTATGCCAAATATTTTCCCACTCTTTATAATCAAGTTGATCAAAATCATGTTGTTCAACAACAGCTGCATTGTTAATTACAATATCAATTTGTCCAATTTTATCTATCATTTCTTTAACATCGACAGGTTTAGAAAGATCACTTTGATGTAAATAATGGCTCTTACCAGAAAGTAGTTGGATAGTTCTTTCGGCTTCTTTTTTATTAGAATTATAATGAGCATGGATTATGGCATTGGATTTTGAAAACTCTAAACAAATCGCTCTACCAATGCCTCCAGAAGCCCCAGTAACTAAAACTCTCTTTCCTGTAAAATCAATTTTCATTTGATAGTGAACTATAATATTTGACTAAAGCAACAATTTCCATAACTATCCCTGCCAACAAAAAGATTATTGAAGCAGTTAAAAGAGGATCAATTTTAGAAAATACATGTAATGCGTAAAGTAAAATGCCAAGTAATATTGATAATTTACCCTTTTCGTAAAATGGATTCGATAATTTTAGGCGTCGCATACTAATTGGATACTGTTTTTGGACCCACTCATCAAGTTCTTTTTTTTCTTCTGGTGACATTCTCATATTTTATTAGCTAGAATCGACACCATATTAGATTCAAGAGATTCTTCTGGTTTTTCAATAATTCGTCCAACTTCTTTTTTATTATTATAAAAAATTATAGTAGGTGTGTTTGTAATATTATATCGACTATAATCATTGAAGTAACCTTTTTTCTCTTTAGTTAATCCAATAATTTCCACATTTGACTGATCAAAAATTAGATTATCTAATATTTTAATTAAACGTGGAATTTCTCTTTTACTATCATGGCACCAAGTACCCATAAATATTTTTATTTTTATTTCACTAAAATTGATTTGACTTAATTTTTCGATTGAAGGTTGGTATTTATCATATTGGTTCAAAAACCAAGGATAACCTTCATGATTCATTAAAATATTTTTGTTTAGTATTCCATAGTGATATGGTTTTTTATAAATATAGGGTGTCTTGTTCTTTGCTAAAGAACCTATACTGCATCCCGCTAAGGTCATATAAGCAAATAATAAAAATATAGATTTACTCATCTATCACCAAACTTGGATCCTATTGGAGGTCGATATTTACCAAATGGAATAAATAACATTGTTTTAATATTACTTATTTCTTTTTTTCCCATATGAGTATCTAGCCCATAAGTAAGTTCATTTACATTGTTTACTTCAATGGAAGTCCCAAAAATCCTATCCCAAATTGAAAAAATATTTCCGTAATTACGATCAGTATGAGGCAGGATATAATGGTGGTGTACTTTGTGAAAATGTGGTGTTACAAATACTTTATCTAAAATATTATCGATAATTTTCGGAACAGTAATATTCGCGTGTGTCAGGTGTGCAAAAAATGCAGAAACAGTTTGGTATAACATGACTATGCCAAATGATGCACCTGAAACAAATACCGCAAGAGCAGTAAATAATAATCTAAAGACACTTTCACCTGGATGGTGTCTCAAGCCAGTGGTGACGTCGACTTCCTTATCTGTGTGATGAATGATATGAAATTTCCACATCCACTTAACATTATGCTCTATCCAGTGAATAAGCCAGGCACCGATTAAATCTAATAACATTAATCCAATAATAATATTTAACCATATTGGTAATTCTATTAGGTTAAGTAGACCTGTTTTATTTGTGGCATTGTAGTTAGCTAAGAATAATATTAGAGATGCACCTAATAGGTTTATAATAAGTGTTGTCGATGTAAAAAAAATATTTAAAGCAGCATGTTTTAGTTTATTATATTTAAATCGAATTAATGGTAAACCAGACTCTAAAAGTAAAAAAAATGCTAAACCTGAGACCAAAATAATTGATCGAATACTAGAAGGGATTGCCTCAAAATAAATTATGATATCATTGAACATTATTAATTTTATTTTATTACAACTTGTAAATTGATAATAATGTTGATTCAAACCCTAATTATTTATGAAAAATGATAATTTTATTTTAATTAACGAAGTAGGCCTTAGAGATGGCCTGCAAGGCGTAGCTCAAGAGGTCACGATTGAACAAAGAATAAAGATCATTGATTTACTAATAGAATCAGGGATAAAAAATATTCAAGTTTGTAGTTTTGTTAATCCAAAAAAAATTCCTCAAATGAATAATGCTGAGGAATTAGTAAAAAAATTACCTAAAAAAAGTGATGTTAGTTTTAGTGCATTTATATTAAACCAATATGGATTACAAAGAGCATTTAACTCTGGAATAAAGAAAATAGAAACTTCTATAGCGGTAAGTGAGACTTATAGTCAAAAAAATATGGGTATTTCTATAATAAAAGCTCAAGAGAAT
>ENA-UPTF01002464-UPTF01002464.1-marine-metagenome-genome-assembly--contig:-NODE-2464-length-10707-cov-6.142992_pt1 | contig 10707 bp, 8 predicted proteins | sample MGYA00238166_ERZ767019 | MGnify/ENA primary metagenome ERZ767019 (study PRJEB28930, sample SAMN06266391) | marine metagenome | isolation source: Sea water from 250 m depth | place: Atlantic Ocean | study... | reverse complement strand
GCATGTTTAGCTTATGGATTAGACAAGATTACTCATAAAGACAAAATGAACATTATGGTCTTTACGTTTGGTGGAGGAACGCACGATGTAACTACTATGCTATTAGAAAATGAGAAGTTCAAAGTAATCGCGACAAGTGGAGATACGCGTACAGGAGGAACTGACATTGATCAAGTGATTGTAAATCGACTTAAAGAATTGATAAAAGAAAAATACAACAAAGAGGTTGACGATCCTTCTGTAGAAGCAAGATTGAAACTTGCTGCGGAAGAAGCAAAGATTCATCTATCTTATCATTTAGCAGCAGATATTGAAATGGGGGGAATATTTCCCGATGATGATTCAACTTTTGAATATACATTATCGCAGGAAGAATTAGAACAACTATCCATGTCTGTAGTCAAACGTGTTGAAGACACAATAAAAGCAGTGTTATTTGATTCACGATTAGGAACTGAAGGCATTGATAAATTGATATTGATTGGAGGACAAACGCGTATGCCACTTGTAAGAAAAACAGTAGAAGACTACATGCAGACTGCTGCGGAAGATGGATTAGATCCAATGTCTTGTGTTGCAAATGGCGCTGCAATCAATGCGGCAATATTACAAGGGAAAATATCATTTGAAATGGTAGACGTAACCCCATTGACTTTAGGCGTAGGTACAGCTCCAGGAACTGTACAGAGATTAATTAGACGAAATAGTCCTATTCCGATTTCCAGGCAACAGATTTTCACTACGTCAAAAGATAATCAAAAGTCAGTAGCTGTAAAAATAGTTCAAGGAGAAAGAATAATGACAAAAGACAATACTTTGATAGGAAATTTCACGTTATCAGGAATACCAGAGAGAGAAAGAGGAGCTCCTCAGATAATGGTAAACTTTGACATTGATGCAAATGGAGTTCTTAATGTTTCTGCAAGAGAGACTTCGAGTGGTGCATCGAAAGAAATAACGATAGAGAACCGCCTGGATGTAAAAGAAACATCGGTTAAAGAAGCTATGGATAATGCAGACAAATATGCATATGATGATAGTAAGAAAAAGAACGTGGTAGAGTTAGTGAATACTGCAGAAAGGGCAGTCTATCGAGGAAACAAGGTACAAAAACAATTAATTATACCCAATATGGATTCACGAAAACTCAATGCAAAGATGGATGAAGTTTCGAAACTTGCAAAAATAGAGATAATTGAGAATGATGAAAAGAAATATGATGAATTACGTAGATTGATTATTGATATTAATGCCATTGTAGATCAATTAAGAGAAATATATTCAGTAACAGAAGGATTATAGTTTTTTTATTAAAAAAAATTTACTGGGTGAGTTTTATACTCACCAGCAATATTGTTAAAATGGTTTTCGAGTAGAATTAATAGAATATAATTACTTTAATTCGTTAATTATATCTTTAACTCGACTTGTTTCCCATCTTACTAGTTCGATGTCTTGTAATGTATAGTAATTACTGTTGTTTCTTAAACCAGCAGTAATTGATACATAACGATCATAATAATGCTTTGATGCAACATCTTGATTACTTTTCTCAAGTTTGATTAAAGCAAGCTTACGATCATAATGACCAAGAATTGGGCGTTCTGGCATTTCTCTGTCATGTTCAGTTCTTCCACCATGTTGTGACTTGATGTTGTTGTTATGTAACAAAACATCAATTGCCTGATACAGAGCAGTCCATGCTTTTTCAGCTGCGTTCTTGTAGTCTAACCAGCCAGCAGGTCCTCCACGAGAATATGTGTACGATCTACCTTCATAATCTGTTTTAGAAACATCTGCTTTCTCTAGTAATGAATCGACTTCTTTAAGAATCTCTTCTGAATTACTCAAAAGTTGATCATACGGAATGGAATAATCCTGTGTATTTTCAACTTTATTTGGATGTGTTAGAAAAGTCATTTCTATTGTTCTCCTTCACCTAATTCAGGAACGACAGATTCTTCAGATGCAACGGCGTATTTGTTACCGAATGCTTGAATAGTACCTGCAAGTTCTTCGTGTGTCTTAGCATATTCTTCGACTGGAATTGATTGCATGTAAGCATCAACAGCTTGTCGTGCTCCAATTGCGCCTCCTTTGGTTCCCCAAGGATGTCCATGAATTCCTCCTCCATTCTGAAGTTGGATATCATTACCCATTAAATCGATTGAGAAATGGTAGTTTTGAGGTGTCAATCCACCTGAACAGATTCCCATCATTGGTTTAATGTGTTCTAATGGATCCTGGATCTTATTCATAATCTGAGGGATTTCAGTGAATTTATTCTGATCTCCGAGTTTACCTCGTGCAGTTCCAACATGAACCATGTCACCGCCTGCAAGTCTTGCAATAAAGTCAGTGACTGGAAGATTAATTCCATGTCTTGGATGACGTGTAAGTGCTGCATGTGATGCACGATGTAAGTGAATTGGAACATTGATACTAGCGTCTTCTGCAAGAGCACGAAGTGCAGGATACCATGTACACATAAAGTTTAACATCATTCCTCGAGCACCATGTGCAATCATTCGATCTGCAGTTTCCAAGGTAGTTTCCAAGTCAGAAGTGACTTGTGGAACATAAAACATCTCACCTTCAGGATGATGTCCTTCAGATTTAGCTTTATCAAGTGCTTCATAAATCTTTGTAATTCGATCCATTAAAGGAGAACACCATTGATTATGATAAGTTTCATCATCTTTGTAAGTGTCAAAATCACCACAAGCTGCATCATAAAATTGATCAGCTGCACCTTGGTCTGTAACACCCATTTTTGGTTTTAATGTAGCACCAAGATGAGGTCTTCTTGTCTCTGTTGTACCACAGATTTTCCTCATACCTTCAGTACCAAATTGAGGGCCTTTGAAGAGTTTGAGAATACTCTTAGGTAATTCTAAGTCAACCCATTTACAATTAGGAATTGGAGTGAAACCCATCCAATTTCCTGTAATAAATGTAAAGAGGTCAGGGATACCACGATTATCCATATCTAGAAGATAAAGGGGGTATGCAACTTTTACTAAACCTGAGTGTTTAGCAGATCCACTTGGATCTTCATATTCCCAGGAGAATACTTTAGCAGCAGTTTTGTGTGCTAAATCAGTTGCAGTAGAAACGTCAGTAAAAGTACCTACGGATTGTTCAGCAGCAATAATTACACCGGCGTGATCGATAGTCATTCTAGGATCACAAGTGATGAAATATGTTGCGACAATGTACTTTTCTGGATCTATTTGATCAGGGGTTGTTTGAAATACACTACTTTCACTGTGTTCAACAGTTGGTGTATTCCATTGTCTTTTGATTTCTGGCATCTTAATCAAAAAAAAATGTGCTTTGGGATATTTATACGTTTATGGAATTCCTATTATAGAAAATTAGAGATTATTTTTTCGAATAATAACTAATAAGGTTTTCTACACCGGCTTCCAAATCATATTTATTTTTGAAATTCAATTTGTCTGCGGCAGCACTCATATCGAATGGGAATTTCTTTGAACCAGGTTTAGAAGTATCAACATGAATTTTTGATACATCGCCTTTTTTACCTAAAATATCTTTTACATCAGATAATCCGGATATTGTTCCGGAACCTGCATTAAATATTCCATGTTTAAGATTTGGAGAAGTTAAAGCTGCATAATGCTCTTCTGCTAAATCATAAAGGTAAGTCCATTGTGCAACTTGTTCTTCAACAGTGATTTCTTGGTCATTAAGAAAAGCATCTATCATTTCGCCAACTGATCTACCTCTTCCCATTTCTCCAGGCCAAGGTCCGTAAACATGTGCCATTCGGATAGAAGCAAATTCTATTCCATAAGCTTTTGCATAATTAAATCCTTGATACTCACAAGCGACTTTACCAGAGGCATAAATGTCACTGCTATCAAAAGGTACTACAGCATCTGTTTCTTTAATGAATGTTCCGTCAGGAGGATGAACTTTGTTTGCAAGATATACAGAACCAGTACTAGTGTAGATAACTCTTTTAACGCCAAGTTTGCGTGCAGCTTCTAGAACATTAGAGGTACCCATGGTATGAACGCGAATTCCTGTTTCAGAGTCATTTGCATAATCATGATTTCTACATTGAGTGGCACGAGGTCCAGCAGTATGAATGATATGATCTATATTATTATCTTTGATAACAGATTCGAGTTTTGCAGAATCTAATATATCGCCTTTGTGCATCTCGACTTTATCAATATCCACAATTTTAGAAATAGCTTCAGTTTGACGACATGTACCGTATAACGAGGTATCAACATTTTTATCAATCAGAACTTTTGAAATATGTGCACCCATTCCGCCTGTGCCAGTTATAAGAACTTTCATTTTCCAAATTCCTCCTATTGTTTCTAATACTTTAATGTTTCGTCAGAACCCATGTCAGACATGAATTGATCGAATCCAATCTTGGTTAATGGATGTTTAAACATCATATCTAGTACTTTGAATGGCATTGTAGCTAGAGGAGCACCCATCATGGCAGCTTGCACTACATGAACAGGATGTCGAATACTAGAAACTAATGTGTCTGCTTTATTTGGAATGTGTTCCTCGTTATCTTTATAATTATTTCGAATTTGTTCGATTTCCTCTATAAGATGTAAATTACCATCAAGGCCAATATCATCTAGTCTTCCTATAAACGGACTAACAACTCGTGCTCCTGCTTTTGCAGCCAATAGATATTGAGTGGCAGAGAAAGTGAGAGTGACGTTACAATCAATTCCAGAGTCAAACAATTGTCGAACTGCTTTTAGTCCTGCCTTTGTATTTGCAACTTTAACATAGATTTTACTACTGTTTTTACCGTATGTGTCAACAAGTCCTTGTCCTTCTTTGACAATCTTTGCGGTATCGTTCGTGGTAGTTTCTAAACTAACAGGTTTACCGTTACAGATTTCTACGATTTCTGAATATAATTCATGGGTATCTTTACTTTCTTTTGCAACCAGAGTAGGGTTAGTTGTAACTCCGTCCAACATTCCCATATCTTTTGCTTCTTTGATTTGCTCAACATTTGCGGTATCTAAGAAAAATTTCATTTATTATCAATATTATAGAATTTGTTGCCATAATAAAATCTTTCTTTTCGATTTATATATGGCCAGATTTCAATATAACGTGAGAAAGGGCAATTATAATGACAGACGAGAGATTAGAGGAGTTATGTATCAATACAATTAGATTTTTGTCGGTTGATGCTGTAGAAGCGGCAAATTCAGGCCATCCGGGTCAACCAATGGAAGCAGCGGCAATGGGATACAAATTATTTACGCAAATTTTAAAACATAATCCAAGCAATCCAAAATGGGTTAATCGAGATCGATTCATTTTATCATCAGGTCATGGATCAATGATACTATATGCATTGTTACATCTATCGGGATATGATTTAGCTCTAGACGAGATTAAGAAGTTTAGAAAACTGGGAAGTAAGGCTCCAGGTCATCCTGAATTTGGAGAGACTCCAGGTGTTGAAACAACTACCGGTCCATTAGGACAAGGTTTTAGTGCGGGTGTCGGTATGGCGTTTGCACAAAGGTATCTAGCTAACAGATTCAATACGAACGATCATAAAATAATCGATCACAAGATTTACGCATTTTGCAGTGATGGAGACTTGATGGAAGGAATTTCTTCAGAAGCGGCTGCTGTTGCAGGTCACCAAAAATTCAATAATTTAATCTATGTTTACCTAGACAATCACATTAGTATTGATGGAAATACTGAATTAACTACAAATGAAGATATAAAGAAGAGATTTGAAGCACATGGATGGTTTGTCCAGAATATTGAAGGAAATGATTTATCGAGTTTTAGTGAAGCAATAAAGAATAGTCAAGAACAGGAGGAAAAACCTTCGTTAATTATTGCTAGAACGCATATTGGCTTCGGAAGTCCAAATAAACAAGATAGTGAAGCTGCACACGGAGCTCCATTAGGAGCAGAAGAAACGAAGCTTACGAAAGAGAATCTAGGTTGGCCTTTAGAACCGACATTTTATATTCCCGATGAAGTAAAGCAAGAATTTCAAAAAGTTGTGACTAACGGAGATGGTTATGAGAACAACTGGAATAAGATTTATGACGCGTATAAGAATGCAAATAAAGAACTAGCTGAAGAATTTGAAGATACAATAAATGGCAACCTTCCAAGTAATTGGGATAGCAATATGCCTACATTCAAAGAAGATGAATCTCTTGCTACAAGACAAGCGTCGGGAAAGACATTAAATGCATTGGCTGAGAATATTCCTGCCATAATTGGTGGATCAGCAGATTTGATGGATTCCACAAATGTACGAATTAAGAATTCAGTAGATTCTTTACCAAATGCTCCTCATGGACGAAATATCCATTTCGGTATAAGAGAACATGCAATGGGTGCAATAGTACATGGAATGGCTGCTTATGGAGGAGTAATTCCGTTTGGAAGTACATTCCTAATTTTTTCAGACTATATGAGAGGTTCGGTTAGATTGGCGTCTTTGATGGGATTACGTGTTGTTTTTGTCTATACTCACGATAGCATAGGAGTAGGTGAAGATGGCCCTACACATCAACCGATTGAACAAGTATCTAATTTACGTGCAGTGCCAAATCTTACTGTAATACGACCGGGTGATGCTAACGAAACGGTAGTTGCCTGGAAAACTGCGTTGCAGACAACTAGCGGTCCAACTGCATTAGTACTGACAAGACAAGCGCTACCTGTTTTATATGGAGAATCTAGTAAGGATACAATTTCTTCACCGGAAAATTTACAAAAAGGTGGTTATACTCTGATTGATTCAGAAGGTTTACCTGAATTAATAATAATTGCAACAGGTTCTGAATTACATTTAGCAGTAGAAGCTCAAAAAGAATTGAAAAATAAGGGTGTAAATGTCAGAGTAGTAAGTATGCCTAGTTGGGAATTATTTGAAAAACAATCAGATGATTATAAAGAACAAGTATTGCCAAATTCAGTTAAAAAAAGAATTTCTGTTGAAGCTGCAAGTACTTTTGGTTGGGAAAGATTTGTTGGTTTAGATGGAGAGAAAATAGGAATGACAACTTTCGGTACGTCAGCTCCTGGAAAAGATGTAATGAACAAATTTGGTTTTACGGTTGAGAATGTCGTGAAGAAGAGTTTAGAATTACTAAAGAAGTAGATTACTTAGATGCAAGTGCTCGTAAATCTTCAACTGCTTTAATCATATCGTCTTTGTAGAGAATACCTGCACCACATACAACAACATCTACACCAGCTTCAATAGCTAAAGGTGCAGTCTTTTCATTGATTCCGCCATCAACGCACAACTCTACATCATAATTATGTTTGTCAATAAGTTGACGAGCTTCCTTAACTTTCGAGAGAGGAGCTTCAATGAAAGATTGACCCGTTTTACCAGGAACTACTGTCATAATTAATATTCGATCCAATTCTCCAATATAATCAACGATAGAAGATAAAGGAGTGTCAGGGTTCACAGCTAGTCCTACCATTTTATCGTATTTTTTTACTGCGTCGATATATTTTCTTGGGTTCACTGCTTCAACATGAGCAGTAAGCATATCTCCGCCTGCTTCAATATATTCAGGTAATGATTCAATTGGATGATTAGTCATCAAATGGATATCCATTGGAAAATCAGTAGCGTTGTTAATAATTTTTAGGTCTTCTACTGGAAAAGCATGAGTATTAGTAAAGGTGCCATCAAGCATATCAATATGGAACCATTCGACATTTGCCTTTTCTAAAATTTGTGCATCTTTAACATAATTTTCTGGTTTTGATGCTAACATAGATGGAGCGATTTTCATGATTATATGTTAATTCTTTTATTCAACTATAAAAAATTTTAAAAATGCAATTTCGTTATTAAAAAATATTTCTCAACACTTAAGTAAGTTATAATGAATATTTTTTATTGATATGACAGATGATCCAATAAATATTCCGACAGTTTCGGGAGTAGTTGACATTGATGTAGATACCGCATATAATCAAATCAAAGATATGCGCATCCATGGAGCCGGAAGAATTGCAAGATTAGCGGCAAGTGCTTTAAAGAATTATGTAGAGAATACAAATAATTCAAACCGTGAACAATTTTATAATGATATAATGAAAAACGGAGAAAAGTTAAGGTCGGCAAGACCTACTGCAGTTTCTCTTCCAAATGGAGTAAACATTGTATTGGCATCAACCAAAAAGGCATACAATGCAGGAGATTCAGCAGATAATATAAAAGAGGTCACTGTTAAGGCAGCAGAACAATTTGTTCATAATAGTTTAGACGCATATAATAAAATTGGCGAATATGGTGGAAAACGAATTAGAAATGGTGACACAGTTATTACGATTTGCAATAGTGAAGCGGCAATAAGTGTATTGAAAGCAGCGCATGATATGGGCAAAGGAATTAAAATAATTTGTTGTGAAACACGACCTTTATTCCAAGGACATAAAACAGCAGCTACATTGTCAAAACATGGTTGTGATGTTACAATAATAATAGATTCAGCGGCAAGACGATTTGTTGAGAAGGCTGATCGAGCAGTATGTGGAGCTGATGCAGTAGCAGTAAACGGAGCAGTAGTTAACAAGATTGGTACTTCACAATTAGCAGCTGTAGCACATGAAGCTCGTGTTAAATTAATGGCTGCAGCGGAAACATACAAATTTTATGCAGATACAATGTACGGAGAGCTAACAGAGATTGAAGAAAGAGATGCAACAGAAGTTTGTTCGGAAGAATATCTAAAAGCATATCCAAATATAAAAATTCGAAATCCTGTATTTGATGTAACACCGCCAGAGAATATTGATGTCATAATTACTGAAAAAGGTATAATTCCTCCATCCGGTGCGTCTACGATAATAAAAGAATTAATACAACTAATGTAGAGGATATATAAAATGATAATATATGGAGGTTCAAAAGGAGACGTCCTTGCAACAAAAGTCTCTCAACTAGTTGGTGCAACGTTAGGTAAAATTGAACTAACAAAATTCCCCGATGGAGAAAAATATGTTCGTATACATGATAAAGTAGAAGGCGAAGATGTGGTCGTAATACAACCTATGGGAAATGCACCTGATGAATTACTAATCGAATATTTGTTAATCACTTCTGCATTAAAAGATTCTAAAGCAAAAACAATAACTGCTTTTATTCCTTATTTCGCTTATGCTCGACAAGATTCTAGGTTTAATCCAGGCGAACCAGGAAGTTTTCATTTAGTTTCACAATTCATTGATATGATAGGAGTAGACATGATTTATACAATAGATCTACATTTACAGCGAATACCTGATCTATCTGAGCTAATTACAAAAACTCCCACTAAGAATATTACAGCAGTTCCAAATATATCACAATGGATTAAGAATAGTGTAGAACTTAATGATGCTATAGTCTTAGGCCCAGATGAAGAATCAGAACAGTGGGCTAAGGTTGCTGCTAAAGAAATTGGCACAAATTATGAAATCATGTTCAAAACTCGTTATAGTGCTACGGAAGTTAGTATAGCAACAAAAGATGGAACTCCTTTGGAGCTAAAAGGAAAAGATGTAGTAATAATAGATGATATTATCAGTTCAGGAGGAACTATGGTGGAAGCTATAAAATTAATCAAAGAAGCAGGGGCAAACAAAATTGTAATTGGATGCACTCATCCTGTATTAAGTGGTAAAGCTCTTTCAAACATATATAATGCAGGCGCAGAAATTGTGGTGGGAACTGACACTGTGGCAAGTCAAGTGAGCTACGTAAGTGTTGCACCTGTTATTGCAGACGCAATTAAAAATAATTCAGTTTAATCACGAGTGGTTGATAATCTAATTAGGATTATGTTTTGTAATTTTATTAAAGGTGAAACATATGCTAACTCTAAATGATCTTGATACAAAAGGCAAAACAGTCTTCCTTCGTTGTGATATAAACTGCCCAATAGATGATGAAAGCGGAGACATTATTGACGATTCCAGAATTGAAGAAGTCGTTCTAACAATTAAAGAATTAATTGGAAGCAAACTTGTTATAGCATCTCATCAAGGCAGACCTGGAAAAAAAGATTTTATTTCTTTGCGGAAGCATTCAGAAATAATATCGAGGTTAGTTGGCCGTGAAATTAAGTTTGTTGAAGATATTTGCGGAGACTTGGCAAAAGATTCTATTAAATCAATGAAAGACGGCGATATAATATTACTTGATAATTTGAGATTTGATGAAGAGGAAAACAATCAAGTAAGTATAGAAGAAGCTATTCAATCAAAACTTGTGAAGAATCTATCACCATATATTGATATTTGTGTGTTAGATGCTTTTTCTACTGCTCATAGATCTACTCCATCCATTGTAGGATTTCCTACGATTATCCCATCATGCGCAGGAAAAATTGTTCAAAGAGAAGTTGATGCATTGAGCAAAATCGTAAACATTCCAAATGCTCAATTCACTGTTATAACTGGTGGAGCAAAAATCCCTGACCGATTAGCAGCTATCACAAAATTATTGGAAGCAAATAAAGTCCATAAAGTATGTTTAGGAGGAAAAATTGGTAATGCATTTTTAGTAGCAAAAAATCTCATAGAATCAAAAAATGCATTTAGTGAATATACTATAGATGAAGAAGAAAACAAAGAACACTATAATGTCGAATATGCTAAAAAAGCAAAAGCAAACGATGAAAAGGCAATTAACGGCGCTCG
>ENA-UPTF01002463-UPTF01002463.1-marine-metagenome-genome-assembly--contig:-NODE-2463-length-10708-cov-2.616217_pt1 | contig 10708 bp, 11 predicted proteins | sample MGYA00238166_ERZ767019 | MGnify/ENA primary metagenome ERZ767019 (study PRJEB28930, sample SAMN06266391) | marine metagenome | isolation source: Sea water from 250 m depth | place: Atlantic Ocean... | reverse complement strand
ATTTTAGGTTAGTGCTTATTATATGACCACCACTAACGAATAGTGATAAGCTAAATAGTGCATTTATTATCATTGTAATCATTTTTATCTCCTCTCAATTGCTAATAAGTTTTTAAAAACATATTTATATAATATACTAAGAGTGGAACCTAATTGTTCCTTCTACTTGATCCAGAGGAATTATTTGGTCTTTGGTTATTAAAAGTGTCTTGTTGAGGATTGCTTTCAAGAGAATATGGCTTATTAACAGAATGATCTATATGATCTATTTTCATCTCTTGGTTAGCCTTTTTAGCGGGCTTTCCATCGGTGAGTTCAACTACTAAAAGTCCTGCTACAAATCCGAAGAAAAAATATGCAATTGCTTTACCACTCATAATATTTTCCTATTAAAATAACTACGTGAATATACACAAATTTAATTGGATTTTTTCATTTAGCGATGATTTATTGGTTTGCTAATTCTAACTCTTCATGGACTAAAGTTTTTAATTCGGAAAGGGTGGTTTTAAATTGATCAATAAATAACATAACAAAATACCGATGTCTATTTTTTAGACTGATGTAAGTACGAACATAATCTTTAGTCAAAAAATATTTTAACTGTTCAATCTGTTTATCATAATTCACTACATTATCTCTAAACCGGTCTTTCAATTCAGATTGTGAAATAGATAATATTTCTCCCAGTTTAGCATCATTTTTATTAATAAGTGTGTTTCTAAAATCTATTTGCATATCAATTTCAGTTTGAACATTTTTCAAAACAAATGCTAAATCAGTTTTTACTAGTTGATTTATTTTTTTTCTGATTTCTATGTTATGAATTTCTTTTAACGAACCGTCTTGCATAATTAATTCTATAGAAGATATAGGTGGGTGAAATTCTCTGAAATCTAAAAAGGTATTGTGAAAACTAACCCGTGTTCCATGTTTACTTAATTCAATTGCAACAGAATCCACATTCATATTTTCCCAATTATCTGCAAAAAAATCCATCCATGTGCTATCAGCTTTAAATGCTGGAGTTCTTCTATTTTTAATAAAGTTTTCAGTTTGAATAATATCTTCATAAACAGCCTCTAGGATAGTGATTTGTTTTTTATTCTGATCATAAGCTTTTCTATTTTCATCAATCCACAGTGATCCAGTAATGCCTAATAAAACTGCTATAAATTCAATTCCTCCTCGTGCAAGTATATTCTTCATTATTTTCCTTTATTTAAGCAAAAAAGGGTTGTACCCCCGACTGGAGTCGAACCAGTATCTAATCCTTAGGAGGGACTTATTCTATCCATTGAACTACAGGGGCTTAAGACAAACAAATTATTAATTCTTTTTAAATGATTAAAAGAGCGAATGAAGCTAATTATTAGTCTCATTCACTAAGTCTCTATTCATTAGTTCTGAAACAATTGACTTGGGATTTTTATTTTCAAATAATATTTTATAAACGCCCTCAGAAATAGGCATATCTAAATTGTGTTTTATTGATAAGTCATGTACTGAATGTGTAGTCTTTACACCTTCAGCAACCATATCCATATTTTCTAATATGGTAGATAAACTTTTTCCCTTACCTATTTCTTCACCAACATGTCTGTTTCTACTATGTTCACTTAAACAGGTTGCAATTAAATCACCTATGCCGCTTAAACCTGAAAATGTTGATTCTTTTGCGCCCAAAGATATACCTAATCGAGTAATTTCAGCCATACCTCTAGTTAATAAAGCTGCCTTCGTATTATCACCAAAACCAATTCCATCACAAATACCAGCTGCGATAGCAATAACATTTTTTAGTGACCCACCTAGCTCTACACCTTTAATATCATTATTATTATATACTCGTAAAATATTTGAAGAAAATATATCTTGTACCAATGCTGATATTTTCTCATCCACTGATGCAGCAACTAATGTCGTAGGAAAACCTTGTAAAACTTCTTCAGCATGGCTTGGTCCATATAGTGAAACTATCCTTTTTTCATCAATCCCAGATGCATCAAGTATCACTTCACTCATAGTTTTTAAAGTATTATTTTCTAGACCTTTAGAAAGATTAATTAATATTGTTTTATCTGTGAAAAAACTGAAAGAATCATTCATTAATTCCCTTACAGCATGAGATGGTACAGCTATAACAATTAAATTACTTTTTGATATACAAGATTCAATATTTTTTTCAAAAGAAATATTTTCATGAAAGTCAAAATTAGGCAGCTTAGGATGTTTTCTACTTTCATTCATTGAATCTACTATGGCGCTATCATAGTGCCAGGCATATACTACATGCCCATTTTTAGCCAATTCTTGAGATATAGCACTACCCCAAGTACCGCAACCTAATAATGAGATATTTGACATGGTTAATCTATATACATAGATTCAATATTAGACGACCAGTTCTGACTTATCTGTTTACGCCTTATTTTAAGGGTAGGAGTTAGTTCACCATCATCAATAGTAAAATCCCGAGGTAAAATTGAAAACTTCTTTAATTGCTCTGGATCTGAAAATCTAGTATTAAGATCATTTACCTGAGCTTCAATTTCAGAATATATTTCTTTATTATCTGTAAAATCTGAAAGACTATGGCCTTTTTCACTAAGTAAAGTTAACTGGGCAATCGGATCTTTAGGGATCAATTGACTATCCATACCAATTTTATCACGTAGAATCACACCTACATCCAAAGTAAATAAAGCTGAACAATATTTTCTACCATCTCCAACTAGAAAACATTGCGATACTATTGGAATTGATTTCATGGTTTCTTCAATAACTAAGGGAGCGATATTTTTTCCACCTGAACTAACATAGATTTCCTTTAACCTACCCGTTATAGATAAGAACCCATCAGAGTCAATCTCCCCTTTATCTCCTGTGTGAAGCCACCCACTTTTAAGAGACTGATTTGTTGCGTCATGGTTTTTATAATATCCTTTCATTACATGTTTTCCTTTTAAAAGAATTTCACCATTTTCTCCAATTTTAGCTTCTGTCCCAGGTATTATGGTGCCAACTGTTCCAATTTTATTATTTCCATCAGAATTTGTTGTAGCTACTGCTGTGTTCTCAGTCATGCCGTATCCTTCAAAAACATTAATATCTAATGATTTAAAAAACGTCAATATTTCTGGATTTATAGGTGCAGCGCCAGTGCCTGCATAGGTTAAATTAGAGAAACCAACAGCTTCCTTTAGTTTTTTCTTAAATATTGAGGATAAACCCGGAATTTTTAAACCTATTTTTAATATTGATTTGTTATCTATTGCCGATTTCAAATTAGAGTATATTTTTTCATAGATTCTTGGAACGCCTATAAATAGATGCGGATTTACTTCTTTTGCATAATCAACAATATTTAATGGGCTATCTACGACATGTAAATGAAGAGCATCTTTAATCCAGGTATGATTATCTACTAATTGTCCAAAAACATGCGCTAGAGGTAACCAGGATACATATTTCTCGCCTTGGTTAAATCGTAATATATCCCCTAAAGAATTCACCGAAAACTCCCAATTGCCATGAGTGAGTTCAACTCCTTTAGGATTACCTGTTGTTCCGGATGTATAAATTAAAGATGATACATCATCTTCATTTATCTGATCAATAAGAGAATGAACTTTTGAATCTTCAATTTCATCACCATATTGGATAAACTTATCCCAAGATATGACCTTTTCATGATTTATTGTTTCAATTCCATCGAGTACTACAACCTTCTCAAGATTATCTAATTTATCTATTATTTCGTGTAAACGATTAATTGGCATCTTTTTAGTGTCATCATTATCATTTGGATTATGACCTACAAAAACAATTTTGGAATCGGAATTTCCAACAATCCATTCTACTTCATCGCTAGAACAAGTATGATATACTCCTACAGCAACTCCTCTTATCATTTGCGTAGCTGCATAAATACCTGTCCATTCCTTTCTATTGTAGCTATAAATACTAATTTTATCATTAAAATCTATCCCTAGCTTTATGAGCGACTTTCCAATTGAAAAAACGTATTCGCTAAATTCGGACCAAGTATTATTTTCCCATTTACCATCATTATCTTTAATTGAAAATGCAATTTCAGAAGAAAATTCTTGTGCATTTTTTATTAATCTTTTAGATGTTATCATATTTAACTACCTATTTATTGTTGTTTTATAGACACAATACTGAGCTATTATTTAGTTGCAGAATATAGTTTTAAATCATTCTATAAACAATTCAATGCCCTTGATATAAAATAAATATACTTATAATTTCTAATCAATGCCGGGGTGGCGGAATTGGTAGACGCGCGCGACTCAAACTCGCGTATCGAAAGGTGTGGGGGTTCGAGTCCCCCCTCCGGCACATCTATAATTTTTATAAATAAAAAAAAATCTTGCATTAATTTAATTAAACTTTTACTTTAAGATATCAAGGTGCTGGCTTGGTACCTTTGGTATGTGGAAGGGGTAGACGTTCATTTAGTTCCGAGGTCTTTGTGAACTCTACCCCAATCTTTTACTATATACATATAATCCATAGATTTAAGTCTTTCTATTTTGTCCTCATATATTGTGAAAATATTTAAGATAGAATTAACTTTAATAAATTAATTTATTTAGTAGTGATTTTTTATAAATATATGTTATTCAGTCCTACTACAATAGCGCAATACATCCAATTCATTTACAAAAATGCTAACTTAGTTAATAAAACCTTAAGTAATACTTGTAGTACGTTAATCAACGTATTTGTATATAATTATATTTTTATAGTAAAAAAAATGGTCGCAATATTTTGCGACCATTTAAATATAAATATTATTCAGATGCTATATCTGCTATGCTACTTCTTCTTTTTACCTTCTTCAGGTTCTTCATGTAATTCTTTTACTTGATTTTGTAACTGAGTGAGGGTTTGCTCTAGATCGGCAAATTTTCTGCGATCCTGACGCTTTTGGCTATCAAATGAGTCTTCTAAATCAGCAACATTATTATTTGTTCTTTCAATCTTCTTATCTGTAATACGGGAATACTCATCAAGATTGAATTGCACTTCTTCAATCTGATCTATCAGCTCAGCTGCTTTTTGGTTTATTAAATCAGTATTTGCAATAATATCTTCCTGCGCTTTTCTAATATGTTTTCCTCTGCCTTCAAAACGCAAATTTAATTTTCGAAGATCTTCGCGGAACTCTCTATCAATAGTATCCAGATGCTCTTGGTCATTTTGATTTAAAGTATCCATGCGAGTTTTCATGTCACTGGCCATCCATTGAAAATATCCACCTCCAGCCAATAAAACAGCTAATAATCCAAAAATTACCTTATCTTTAACGCTCATCAATTCCCCTTAAAAATTATTATTTCATTCCTTCTAGTCTTTTTTCCCACTCACTTAAATCTCTTTCTTCAGTTTCTGTATCATCAGAGATAGCAGTTGCATCTTGGGGTTCATCCGGTTCATTAGCTTTAATTTGCTGCATCAACTTTTCTTTCTCATCGGAACTTTTTTTAAGTGAATCCATCAAATCATCAACTTCTTTATTGAAATCATCAATGGTGGTTTCTAACCTAACCATTAATTCATCAAGAAGAGATTGACCATAGGAGGAATTGATTCCATCAAGAAGGTCATCTAGCTTTGCGTTAAGATATCCTTCTCTTTCTTCTTTTTTACTAAAGTCTATACTCATATTTCTAATTTAAAATTAATTACTGAAACTAAAAAAGTGAATGCGAAATTAATACACTTTATTTAAAAAAAATGCGAATATATTTATTTATTCTATAATTGTTTGAAATTGTTAATAGTTAAATTTTTGTGGATAGGTTCAAATATTTTCATTTGCAGAGATGTCGGTAAGTATGTTTCAGTTTGTTTAATAATAATACTACTACCACCTAAAGTAGACTCTGAACCACGATTAAAAATATTTCTTTCAGCTGCAACATGTATATTTATACGGTCTGAAATTTTTATATAAACAATGTAATCATATTTCCTTAAAACTCTACGAAGCCGAGTGGGTTTAGTCGTAAGCATAAAACTTTCTGGTGCATAAATATCAATTTCATACTCTAATTCTTGAAGTAGTTTTCTACAAATATCTAAAGTTTCAAGTTTATTTCCTGAAATGTCATAAGCCCGATTCATCCTTGGAGGATTTGTACATCCTACAATTAAAGCTGTTAGAATTAATAATAATTTTTCAATATTTATTTTAGGCAAATAAATAAATTAATATATATCAAAAATAGAGGGTAAGGATTCTGGTTCAGGCTGAGGATCAGAAGAGTGCATATAATCAGGATTATAGTACACAAGTTTTAACGCAGTATAATTTCTAGAAAAGATTGATAAATCAGTTACAGGCATTAAAACTGTAGCATTTAGTAATAGTTCTACAAAAACCGGAGTTATAGACCATTTTGATCTATAAAATGCAGTTGAAAATTTCTGATCTAAAATCATAGAATAAGCAGCAGAGGGACCAGATTCTTTTTGTTTTGTAGCTAGAGGAGGTCCATATACTTCAGATATATTTCTCTCAAGTCTTTTAAACTTCTCTATTAAGTTTTGTACATTGTTTTCATTAACAACAAAATCAATTTCAGCTTTCCAAAACCCACTATCAGCATATGCATATGTTACTACAACAGAATCCAATCCTAATATTCCAGAAAAAGATTGATTTAGATTAGTACTATCCCCACTAGGTAATAATGAAAAGACTGTGGAGATTGCAGAGCTTGGTGCGCTACCCCAAGCATAACCCTTATATCCAGAATCTAGACCTAAAGAAGTTAAAGTTTGAGTCGTTGTAGGCGGATCGACTACAACCTGAGACTCTTCATCTAAATTTTGATTGTTATTATTAGATAATGAATCATTAGGGACAGTTTCATCCTGTGCAAAAATATTCACAAATAAAAATAATATTAATATTAATCGGTGTTTCATTTAAATAACTATACTCATTTTAGTGACTCAAAATACAATTTTGGTTTTCTGACAGTCAAGTCCTATTGAATAATTGTTCCAATTCTGTCAAACCTTGGAATCCAAGACTCCAAGTCTAGTGAAAAATAAGAAAATAATGCTTCTCCTAATATGTAATCTTTAGGAACAAAACCCCAAAATCTAGAATCAAGACTGTCGTCTCTATTATCACCCATAGCCCAATAGTAATCTTTCTCTACCACATATTCATTAATATCAGATATAGGCTTTCCATCAATATATAAACTTCCTTTTGGTAAATTATTAATAGACCATGGCACTAATAGATTTCCTTCAGGAAAATAGGGACTGTAAACTTCAGGCTTACCTTTTCTCCTATATAATTCATCCGGGCTAACCATAGTAAAAGGGTAAGTTTTCTTGCCCTTAATCAATGTTATTTCATGACCGTCCAATAGCATTAAGTGAAGTAATAATTTCGCATTTTCTGGAGACACTTTAATAGTATCTCCTTTTTTAGGGATTCTTAATTTTTTGAATTGATCTTTATTACCCTGATTAGAAAGAAAAATATCTTTCTGCTCAAAAGACTCTGATAATGTAGACGTAATAAATTTTCCATTTTCAGGTAAATGATATGGCTCATTATTAATAAATATGAGCTTGTCTCTAACTTCTAAAACATCACCTGGCTCAGCAACACACCTTTTAACATATTTCTGACGTACATCCCTAGGAAACTTAAATATTATCACATCGCCCCTTTTAGGTTCGCGGAATGAAGGAAATTTTATTGAAGGAATTTCAAAACCTATATCAGTATAAGGAATACCAATCCAGTCTGGAGTACGCATCCCAAAAACAAAACGATTCCCAGCTAAAAAATCACCAGTCATTATAGTATTTTCCATACTTCCAGTAGGTACGATATATAATTCAAAAATAGTGACTTTCAATGTTAGAACTATTATCACTAAAATGAATAATGACCATATTTCTCGAATAACTTTATTTTTCATAGATATTTTAGGCATCAAACGTAATACATATTTTATTGACTAAGATCATAATAATTACTTATCAAATAATATAATTATTTATTTCAATAATTGGATTTTTTGATAAACCTATGTTAGCTATATGGAGGCATACTTCAGAATCATTGTTATGTTCTATCATTTGCTCATTTATTGCACTTTTGATTTGTTTCAATTCAATTGAAGATGGATAATTATTGAGTTCTCTCACGTTAATAATAATGATTCCATTGTTTTTTTCAGCGATAATATCAAAAGTAATATTATCATTATACTTTTTATTGATTTCTATAATATTAAACCCATTATTGAAATAATGAAGTGCGACAAGTTCTAAAGATATTTTTTTTGCTTTTTTTTCATCTTTGAATATTGCAGATGAAGGTAAATTGTTTTTAACAGGCGTAAAGGATTTTCTGTGAATAGGAGTAGCTTTTTCAACTGCTAGAGTATTCATATGATATTTTGTTCCATAACCTTTATGTTCTCGAAATTTAAAGATAGGGAAAATAGGATCAATTTTTTTCATAATGCTATCCCTGGTCACTTTTGCAATAATTGATGCAGCGCTAATACATTCGACTTGATCATCTCCACCTATTATGCCTTCACTCTTAATATCTTTGTTTGGCAATGCATATCCATCAATTAATGAAATTTTAGGAGTATTATCTAGACCTGCAATTGCTTTTTCCATAGCTAGATATGTTGCATTTAACACATTTATTTTATCAATAGTCCTATGTGAAACCACTCCAATCGACACATCAGCAATATCTATAATATCATTGTATATATTGTTGCGCTTTTTGGGAGATATTTTTTTTGAATCTTTTATATCTTCTAAATTATGGTTGGTAGGTAAAATAACAGCAGCAGCTACTACTGGCCCTGCTAATGGTCCGCGACCAGCTTCATCGACTCCACAAACTTTATTCATTTATTTTTCCAAATATTGTTTGATTAGTTTATTTCACATGTTCTAACATTCCTAACGTCAAATAATCGAAAAATATCCCCTAGAACAATTAATAACCTATTAAATAGAAAACATATAAAATGAATAAAAAAACAGGCGGATTAGTATTTTTTGGAGTAATTGCAATAATCCTTTACGCTTTTGGAGTAAAATTCTTTGAAGCCATTTGGTCATTCCCATCTTTTAGCTTAGTTCCATTGATGGTCTTTGCATTATTGGGAACAGGAATATTCATTACCTTTTATCTTGGTTTTCCACAAATTCGATATTTTAAGCATGGGTTAAAAGTAACTCGTGGTGTATACGATGATCCTAATGAGCCTGGAGATTTAAATCATTTTCAAGCTTTAACTACTGCGCTTTCTGCAACAGTTGGAATTGGAAACATAGCTGGAGTAGCCACAGCAATTTATTATGGTGGGCCTGGTGCTCTTTTTTGGATGTGGATCACTGCATTCTTTGGTTCAGCTCTTAAATATGCTGAATGCACCCTTGCTGTAGAATATAGAGATTTCGACAGTCAAGGAATGACCGCCGGTGGTCCAATGTACACTATTGAAAAAGGTTTGGGAATAAAATGGAGATGGTTAGCAATCATATTTGCTTGTTTTGCAGTTATCTGCTCATTTGCTACTGGAAATGCAATTCAATCTTTCACGCTATCAGATCAATTATATTCTGAGGTCACCCAAATGGTGGGCAACGACCATTTTCTAACTGTCAAACATGCAATTACTGATTCATACAACTTATCTATACAACAAATAATTAATGGTATAATCATAGCTGGAATTGCAGGTATGGTCATTATTGGTGGCATCAAAAGAATCGGCAATGTAACCTCGTACTTGGCTCCAATTATGGCAGCTATTTATTTTTTAGCAGCGCTTCTCATCTTATTATATAATATGGCTGAAGTTCCCTCTAGTTTTGGTAAAATAATATCTATGGCATTTAATCCCCCTGCGGCAGTTGGGGGCGTTGCTGGTGGCACATTACTTGTCATTATGAATACAATGTTATGGGGTGTCAAGCGTGGGCTTTATTCAAATGAAGCTGGACAAGGTAGTGCCCCTATTGCTCATTCAACTGCAAAAACAGAGTTTCCTGTCCGAGAAGGTGTTGTTGCATTATTAGAACCTTTTATTGATACAATAATAATTTGCACATTAACGGGACTTACAATTATTGTAACTGGATCATGGCAACATACTGAATTTTATGCAACTCGTATTGATCCTACTTTTACTGGTGAGATGCTTAATGGCAGTCTATTGACATCTCTAGCATTTAAAGAAGGTTTGAGTTGGATCTTTCCATATGGAGACAAAATAATCACTCTAGGTGTTTTGCTTTTCGCTATATCAACTGTTATTAGTTGGTCTTTCTATGGTGATCGTGCCACTGAATATCTATTTGGTGAAACTGCTATACCTGTATATCGCTCGTTTTATATCGTATTTGTATTTATTGGGGCAATTGCAAGTTTAGAGGCAATATGGGCGTTTGGCGATGCAGCGTTAGGTTTCATGACATTCCCAAACTTAATATCAATTATTCTATTATCTGGTGGACTCAAAAAAATGACGAATTCCTATTTCGAACTTGATCATAAAACTTTTAAATAAAATCATATGGCCTATCTAGGCCATCTTTAAGTTTTATTAAACAACTTATTGACATAGCTGAATCGTCTGCAATATCCGCTTCCAAAGTGATATTGGAATCA
>ENA-UPTF01002462-UPTF01002462.1-marine-metagenome-genome-assembly--contig:-NODE-2462-length-10709-cov-3.889108_pt1 | contig 10709 bp, 9 predicted proteins | sample MGYA00238166_ERZ767019 | MGnify/ENA primary metagenome ERZ767019 (study PRJEB28930, sample SAMN06266391) | marine metagenome | isolation source: Sea water from 250 m depth | place: Atlantic Ocean | study... | reverse complement strand
AATATCCAAGTTGCATGAGCAACGCCGTCTCGAACCAGGTCAAATTGCTTTGGGGGAGGGGCTAGTTTGTATTCAATCTTCGTAGTAACTCTACCCTCGGTTGCTTCTTCGACCCACTTTCCCCAAGTTGGCCAGACTATCGAGTTCGTCAGGTGTGTTGGGGGAGCCCAGCTACTGATAATGAGCGTCTTTTGGGCATGAGCTGGGGCGGTGATCGCGAAGAAAACCGCAGTTAGGCCAAATAAATAAAGTCGTTTAATCATCGACACCCTCCTTGTAGGATCGAATTGTTGGTATATAGCTATTTTTCAAGGCCATAACGCAATCGCAAGGCCAACTAAAACAGCCTAGCGCGTATGGTTGAGTGAAACTGTTTGGCTGTCAAGTTTCTGTTATCGTAAACGAATTGGTTTGGTGATATGTCACAGGTTACTTTCTCTTGAGAGGCATCAATACGGCGTTTCCTGTTTCGTAAGGCTACACTAGTGCTGGTACAAATATAGAACGTTATTCGTGAGCCCAGGAAACTAGAGATTTAGAATGAAAAACAGGATTCCACCGGTTTGGATTGAAGGAAACGCCAGTCGGCAAGCTCATTGCGATTTACCGGATGGCACTTATGAGCGTGAGGTTGGTCGGGATGGATTTTTCGGTCCGTCTAGCCATATCCACCATTCTCACCCCCCAACGGGATGGACCTCATTTGATGGGCCGCTTCGACCTCGGGCCTATGACTTAACGAAGTTGAGTATCCAGTTGCAGAACCCCTGGGAGGCCCCTCTTGTTTTGTCCAATAGTGCGGTACAAATCCGACTGTGGACAACCAGCGGCAATATGGACTCTCTAGTAAGTAATGCTGACGGTGATCAAGTGTTGTTTGTACATCAAGGCTCAGGACATTTGTATTGCGACTATGGTCATCTTGAATTTCGGCAAGGGGACTATCTATTAATTCCGCGTTCCACGATGTGGCGTCTCGAGTGTGATGGCTTGACTATGATGCTCATGATTGAGTCCACAGGCGCTGCATTCGGTTTGCCGGACAAGGGCCCCATTGGCCAGCATGCAATTTTTGATCCTGCAATGCTGGACCATCCCCAAATCGATGAACCATTCAAAGTCCAGTATTCTGAACAAGAAACTATAGTCAGTATCAAGCGTCAGAACAGCATAACGACGTTGGCCTATCCATTTAATCCGCTCGATGCTGTTGGTTGGCATGGGGATTTAACAGTACAACGATTAAATTGGCGTGACATTCGGCCGATTATGAGCGCTCGTTATCACCTTGCACCCTCAGCCCATACTACCTGGCTCTCAGACCGGCTAGTAATTTGTACCTTTTGTCCGCGACCAATTGAGAGTGATCCCGGAGCTCTTAAGCTGCCGTTCTATCATTCGAACAATGACTACGATGAATTTATTTTTTATCACCAAGGTCAGTTCTTCAGTCGAGATCACATGAAGCCCGGGATGTGTACCTACCATCCTGCTGGGTTTCCGCATGGCCCACATCCTGAAGCCTATCGGATAGCGGCGACTCATGCACGAAAAGAAACCGACGAGGTGGCGGTCATGGTCGACACAAGGGACCCACTACAAGTCCATGATGTTGATGACGGTGTTGAATGGCATGGTTATGTGGACAGTTGGAAAGGGTGATTTGACTGAGGGGTAGAACGGAGTCCCGTTTCAGTTTAGTACCACGGGGAGCTTCCGAAAACCGCGAAAACGTATTCGTGGGTCCCGCTCCGGGTTGCCTTTCAGGTCAATAGATGGGAAGCGCCGGACTAAGGCACTAAAGGCGATTCGGCCTTCGAGTCGCGCCACATTCATTCCCGAACAAGCGTGGTGACCCTGGCCAAAGGCGACGTGATTATTGGGTGAACGGCCAATATCGAGTCGATCAGGTTGGTTGAACTGATCTGGATCTCGATTCGCTGCCCCTACACCAAGTGTCAAAAAAGCGCCTTTGGGTATAGTTGTTTTACCGATCATCATGGGTTCAGTCGTTAGTCGATTATTTAGCTGGAGCGGGCTTTCAAATCGAAGTAGCTCCTCTACCGCAGAGTGTTCGAGTGCTGGTTCAGCAGCAAGACGCTCCAGCTGATCGCGGTGGCTGATCAGCGCGTGGAGCCCATTGCCGATCAGATTAGTGGTGGTTTCGTGTCCGGCATTTAGGAGAAAAATGCAGTTGTGTAGCAGTTCGGCTTCCGTCAGCTTTTCTCCACTCTGTTCGCCATGAATGAGACGAGTTAGCACATCGACTTCGCGGTCACCAGGATTTTTCCGACGATCGCTGACCAGAATCCTGAGATAGTCCGTGAAATCCATCACTGCCTGGTTACCAATTTCCAATACTTTAGGGTCGGGTACCGGTTCGAGTGCGGATAGAATTGCCAGCGACCAGCCCCGTAGTGGATCCCGTTCGTCCCGCGGTATATCCAGTAGATTGCCAATCACTTCAATCGGAATTCGAGCTGCGAAATCGCCAATCATATCGACGGAATCCTGGTTTTCTAGGTTGTCAAGCAGATCCTCGATCAGTTGGATTAGTCCAGGCTCCATTTTCTTGATAGCTCTTCGATTCAATGCGCCCATAATCAATCGACGTACGCGGGTATGTAACGGTGGATCATTAAAGACTAGGCTCGTAGTATGGTGTTCGAGCAAGGGGCTATCACCAAACTTTGGCGAGAATTCGGCTTCCTTATCGGAACTAGTACGCGGATCACGGTAGGCGGCTATCACATCATTGTAGCGAGACAGGAAATAGGATCCTGCATCCAGCTGGTGAACTGGGCTATGGCGTCTTAGCTCCTGATACCAGGAATAGGGTTCATCGACAAATCCGGCTGGGGGGTCAGTCAGTCTAAACCCAGTCACCGCATCGCCGCTGGTTTTGTTTCTGTCTTTCGTATGTTCCGGCATGGGGGTTCGACAAAGACCTATTACCAACCAGTGTAGCACCCGGCAACACTATGTGGTTTTCTGGATTCAAAAAACGTGCTTGAATGGTAACGGCTAGGGTCAGGAGAACAGTTATGAAAAAAGCTAAAAGCGCAAACCTACAGTCAAAAAAGCCTCATCGCATCCTCTCGGAAATTATGCGCCGACGTCGCAGCGTACGTCAGTTTGAGCGTGGTCGCAAAGTTACCCGCGATACGTTGTTATCGGTAGCGGAGTCCGCGCGTTGGGCACCAACCGGCGCAAACAGCCAGTGTTGGGATCTGATCGTTATTGACGATCCGACGGTACGCGACGCCGTGATCGAAATATTTGTCGAGCAATCGAAACGTTTATTTGTCAAGGCCAAGGGATTCCCGGCTGTGAGCAAAGCTTATCTGGCGAATACTGTAGCAATTTTTATTGTTGTGGGTGATCCGCGCTGGAAGGTTGCTTTTCCGCAGCACAACGAAGATGCGGAAGGACCTGATGAATATGCTGCCAATAACGAAAACATCTATTTTTGCTCGCTGGGTGCCGTGATTCAGAATATTCAACTTGCCGTCACAGCCCAAGGATTGACATCAGCGTGGTTGTCCGGGGGCGGTGAGCCATCGACCAACCAAGCGTTATCTGATCTTCTGGGGTATCCGTCTTATCTCTCTGCGTGCGGAACAATACCTGTCGGGTATCCAAAGAAAGATGTCGGTATGCGCTATCGGCGACCATTAGAACAGCTGGTCCATTGGAATGGTTACGCGGCGACACAGTTTCGGCCTCAGGGCATGTTGGACTATTACCTGGACCGCTTACGCCCTTTCCTGATGTATCGCAACACAGAAAGTGTGGAAGATTGGGAAGACGCGCGAGAGAAATGTGGAAACTGGTACGATGCGTTTAGTAGTTCCGAGCCGAACCCATCGGGTCAATTCGAGCAATAGCGCGATAGACTTGCGCCAATCAAAATTGATTAGGTTCTGTGGCGAGCCCTGGTACAAAATTTACAAATTAACCTGAATGCCATCCGACAAACCGAATTACATTTTTTTTGTGAGTGATCAGCATCGAGCGGATCACCTTGGTTGCTATGGTAATTCAGTGGTACAGACGCCAAATATTGATCGAATGGCACGGTCCGGCACGCGATTCGAACAGTTTTATGTTGCTAATCCATTCTGTATGCCTAACCGGGCGTCAATGATGACTGGTCGGATGCCGTCGTTGCATCGGGCACGTACCAACGGAAACCCTCTACCATTGGAATCTCGAACCTTTGTTAAATCGTTGCGTAGTGCGGGCTACCACACCGCACTAATAGGCAAGTCCCACCTCCAAAATATGACGGGATTACCCAGGGCCCACACACCGACCGAAGCCGTTGGGGACGATGGAGAGGTGTTTGAGGCGTTTGAGCATGTATATGCAGGTCCAGATTACGACAACGAAAATTCCAGACTGTGGCGTGAGGATCCGAGCCACGACGTGAAAACACCGTATTATGGTTTTGAGCATGTCGATCTATGCACCGAACATGGTGATCGGGTTGGGGGCGCTTATCTCAGGTGGTTATCAAAACAACACTCGAAACCCGAGTCACTACGTGGGCCGGAGAACGCAATTAAAGACGAGAATGTTGTAACGCCACAGGCTTGGCGCACCCGGATGCCGGAAGAGCTTTATCCTACGAGATATATCGCTGATCGTACCTGCGAACACATTAAACATTTGGCTACAAATGCAGACCAAGCTCCTTTTTTTATACAGTGCTCCTTTCCGGATCCACATCACCCGTTTACACCACCGGGACGCTACTGGGATATGTACGATTCGGCACAGATTGAAGTACCTGCGAGTTTTGGTCTAGGTGATTCGCCGATGTTGCGTCACATGCGTAAAGATTTGGCAGGTGGTACTGCCGAACGCCACAGTACATTGCCTTACGCCGTGACTGAGCAAGAAGCGAAAGAGGCGATCGCACTGACCTACGGTATGATTACGATGATCGATGACGCTGTTGGCCAAGTGAGTCGAACTTTGGCAGACAACGGGCTTGCCGACAACACGGTTCTGGTATTTGTCAGTGACCACGGTGACTTTATGGGTGATCACGGAATTATGCTGAAAGGTCCGCTGCACTACAGAGGACTCATTCGGGTGCCTTTTATTTGGTTTGATCCTGCCTCTGATACGTTGCCAGTTATTACGTCACTTGCGCAGAGCATCGATATCCCAGCAACGTTTCTAGAACGCAGTGGCATTCGCCCCTATTTTGGTATCCAGGGTAGAGGATTAATCTCAACCATCTATGATGGTGAAACGGACGACCGTGATGCACTGCTGATCGAAGACGACCGCGAACTGATTTATCTCGGTTTCGACCGTGCACAACGGGTGCGGACTGTGGTGACAGCTGACGCCCGTCTGACGCTCTATGAACCTGCTCAGTGGGGAGAGCTCTACGATCTTGCCGCGGATCCGCTGGAGGTTAACAACTTATGGGATAACGCTGCCCACGAATCGCTGCAGACAGATATGACCCGTCGCCTGCTTGAATTGATCATGCGTTTTCAGGATTGGGCGCCGTTGCCTACAGGGCGGGCATGACTCCGCAGGAGATCGAAGTCGCCGAGCTTTACTTACGCTCCGGAGGAGTAGGTGAGACTACGTATCTTCTGCTTCACGGCCTCGGCGCAACCGGAGAAGTGTGGGAAGGATTTGTTGACCTGCTTGATCGCAATGAGGCCGGTCGCTGGCTAGTGCCAGATTTTCGGGGACACGGGCGTTCGCCCTGGAAACTACCTTATACCTATGACAGTCTGATGGGCGACCTGATGCCACTCATCGATGAGGTCAATCAGCTGGTAGTGGTTGGGCACTCTATGGGGGGTGTCGTTGGACTGATGCTCGGTGGTGCGCTGTCGAATGTTGAGCGTGTACTGGGAGTAGGGATCAAGGTCAGCTGGAACAAGGATGAACTGGAACAGATGCAGGCGTTGTCGACACGCCCGGCTCGCTGGTGGTCAACGCAACCCGAGGCTGTAGAACGCTACCTCAAGGTATCAGGACTGATTGATCTGGTGAGCCCCGATTCCCTAGCTGCACAGCGTGGAGTCTTTGCGGGTGACGATGACCAGTATCGCCTTGCCGCTGACCCAGCAATTTATGCGGTTGGTCGACCACCTGTCGCTGAACTGGTTCAGGCCGCCCGCTGCAATGTGGTGTTGGCGTGTGGGGAACACGACAAGATGGTCAGTGCAGAAGAACTAAGTGCCTTGGATGTCGCAGTACGGGAACTTCAAAGCCTTGGGCACAATGCACAGGTCGAAGGTCCTGAACAAGTTTGGTTACTTGCCAACGAACTACTCGAAAATAATCGGTAAACTCCATGAGCCTATTAATGATTCGCCACGGCGAAACTGCGTTTAATCGCGATCGTGTCATGCAACCGGCGGACACACCACTGTCGGATCGGGGCGAGGAGCAGGCGCTCCGCCTCGCCCAACGTCTTAGCAAGGAAGGAATTACGCGGATCCTAGCCAGTGATTTACCCCGGGCCGCAATGACGGCCCAGGCACTGTCAGATGAAATTGGTGTCGGTATTGAGTTTGAACCGTTGCTTCGGGAGCGTAATTTTGGTCGACTGCGGGGCCAACGTTTCACTGACCTGGAGGCGCAGGACATAGATCCGTTTGCCGAAAACTACGAGCCCGAAGAGGGGGAAACCTGGCAGGAATTCGACCAGCGTGTGACTCATGCCTGGTTAAACATTCAGTCAGCGCTGCCTCCAGATGGGATCTTGGCTGTGGTCACTCACGGGTTGGTTTGCGCGGCTCTTTTGCGCAATCATCTAGATACCCAAGCGGATGTCTCTGGCAGTGGAAGACTGTATCCATTTCGCAACGCAAGTTTCACCCGCATCGAATCGTCACCACCTTGGCGGGTCGAGTTGCTGAACTGTGCAGAACATCTTGAAGCGCTGGGTGACCAGACCTCGATCTACGGTCAGGTTTAAATAGTTCCAATTCTGTGGGTTACGGCCGGTGCAGCGACTACTACGCAGTACAGCCCACAGCCGTTCAAAGGGAATTGTGAGTACCGTCACACAGAGGTTTGCGGCTAGTGTGTTTACAGCCGCAGAAAAAGACCTTTTTAGATTCTTCTGCATGGTAGCGTATCGGGGTAAACGCTGTTGATTTATGGGAACCGTCGCAGAAAGGCTGTTTGCTGCTGAGGCCACACTGACACCAGAAATAGGTCTTCCCCGTTTCTACTTCGACCGCGATTGGGCTCCTCTGGGCTATGACAGGCGTGTCGTTCATATGGCGCTATCCTTTAGGGTTGTTGCCGTGATTACCAGGGCCAGTTGATTGCGGCCATTTTAACCTTAAATTCTCTGTCGAATACCTGGGCGAGTTCGGGCGTGAAGTGGTTTGCCCAGTCTCCGGCCTCACCCTTGCGCATGAATGGCATGCCTGGCTTGCGCTGTTCTTCATCCCACAGTTGCATACTGGTTCGGGGATCTTTCTTCATGCTCGAGAACGTCGACAGTTGTGCGATGCGCTCGATTTCTTCGTTGGTCAGAGGCTGATCTAGAAAGTGGGCAACCCGTGCAACCGTTGCAGCTAAGTCAACCTGCATTTCTTCATAATGCAGGACCAGAATATTGCGTTGCTCGCGTTGGGTGTACCAGCTTTTGAGGTGAGTCCAGTAAGGACCGTACTCCACCCTTCCCGCCATAAACTCATCAATAAAATGTTCGATCGGCTCGTCATACTCGTACATTTTGAAACCGAAGGTGTGAAAATACATCGACACCGCAGTGTCTTTCGCACTGCGCGTGACGTAGATCAGCCGGTTGGACTCGGTCAGTTTACGCGGTAAAAGATGATAGGGGTTGTGTGACTTGAAGACCCTGGGGGAGGTCATCGAGTCGACAACCGACAGATCGGGCAGATCCTCCGAATCATCAAGCCATGGAATGATGGCATGGAGAGGCGGGTCGCTGTCGTGGATTAGTCCGCGGCTGTAAACCAGGCGTACGATCTGCTGCGTCCAAGTGGTGCCGCTCTTGGGAAAGCTGGCAATAAACACGTCATCGGCTCGCGGTGTCCAATGCTGGTGCACCCATTCGAATCTCTGTGTATCCACCGGTGTTACCAGCATGTCCCGCCAGCGGTTGTAGTTGATCGCACTCACGGCTGCAAATTCGAAGTCGCCAGTCGATGGGATTCGATCAGTCCGGGGACACGCTCGGGGTCGGTACGGCCCCAACCACATTCGCTGGCAATCCCGAATGACGGTACCACTTTCTGCGCAGTCGCGATACGCTGTTTATCGCCGCTGTGATCCTGGTGGTGGATCAATCCCAAGTACAGTTCTGTCTGAGCGGGGAGTTGAAGTCCAGTCAGTGGAGCGTAGTACGCATCATCGACACGGTCTCGTGGTACGGGCATGTGGATAAAATCCAGTCGCCGTTGAATTTGTGAAGCTAATCCGTTCGCGATTTCGACCAGAATCGAGGTGTCTTTGGGCATAACCAGGTGCTCGTCCCTGGGCGTGCCGTAACACAGGTGGTAGCCCAGTTCTACATCGGGTGGCACCTGCGCCCCAAGTCGGCTCATCTGATCAAAGATCTGCAGTTTGTAGTTATCGGGGCGATAAGGAAAATAATCTTCAAAGATCAGTACTTCCTGGCAGATGTCCCATTGGATCGAAAGGTCCTGATGAGGAATAGCATCGACAATCGACCTGAGAGCTGTCAGCAGTGACTTTTCATAGGTGAGTAGGTAATCCTCGATACATGTTGGGCTGACATACATATAGCCTGAAGCCATCGGGGTAGGCAGGCAGACCTGGAAGCGCACGCCAGCCGGGATCACACCATCATCACGCAATTGTCTGAAAACGTCATAAGACGCAATAGCGGCGGGTGCATAACCGGTTTCAAACACGACCGACGATGGGTCTATATCGGGCTTAAAGCGTACCAGCTCTGTTTCGCGTATGAGTTCGCCATCCCATTGGCGAAGTGTCAGCGGTGTCGCATCGGGGTCGAGTTCCATGTCTGGGTGAGACAGCAGCATCTCGCGCTGCCAGTAGATCCAGCGATGACGTTCGCCGGTTTCGCCATCTGGAATCCGGCGAAGCCAGGGCGCAAGTTCTGATGACAGAGCCCTGAAAACGGATTCTGAATCCGACATGGCGACACTGCCCACGAGATGGATACCTGGGTGCATGGATTACTCTCCTGGAGATAAGTGAGTCATGCCTCAAGGGGTAACGCTAACACGCTGGCTCTCAATTAGAGCAGTCAGTGCGCTACTCAGTGATCGGGGCTCAGAAATTTATCAACACGGTCCATCAGGGGCTGCTTATCGTAGGTTCGGTAGAGCACCGACATCATGCGTACGGGATCGCCAAAAAAGAATCGTTCGTACAATACCTGACGCCCCGCAAACGCGCTGCAGGCGACATCCCACGCCAGGCGAAACAATTTGATGCGATCGCGCGCAGTACAATTGGCAGCTGCCAGGTAACGGTCGATATCCTCTGCGACTGGGCTGTCCAACGCCGAATCCGGGGGGATCAGCATCAGGCTGGAGGCGCTCAGAAGCTGCAGTATCTCGATCATTCGTGGATACATCTTCGGGAAGACATTGCGTGCGGCATCGAGCGGTACGCGGTCAGGCGCCATCACACCCCACTTATCAATCTTGGCATCGGCTTCCGATGCGCGCAGACAGGCTCTCATGATCTCAAGGTTAATCATGCACTCCGCGATCTTTTCCTGTACGTGCTGAAATTCGTTCGATCCCAGCGCGTCGGCAATGGAACAGGCAATACCCAGGACAAATTCCGTTTTACATATGTTTTTGATGGTGACCTGCTGTGCCATATGGGCAAGGCAGCCGGTCTCCGGGAAGTGGCGAGTACATAGTTCAGGATCTGATTTGAGGAACACTCGGTCCCACGGTACAAGAACATCGTCAAATACTACGATCGTATCCATCTCCTCAAAGCGAGAACCCAGAGGGTGGTCGATCTGGGATTCGCTGTATACAAGTGACTCCCGACAGATAAATTTCATACCTGGTGTGCCGCAGGGGATCGTAAATGCAAAGGCGAATGAGTTGGTATCGGATGCGGCCTTGAGTACCGTTGATGGAAATACCATGATCTCATCTGCAAGCGCTCCCAGCGTCGCCAGGATGCGCGCACCCCGAACCACCATGCCATCGGCATTTTCGTCGACAATGCGAAGTGCAACGTCAGTACTCGGGTGGCCGCTGGCGGTTAACGCGCGATTCGACTGTGGATTGACCAGTGTATGGGTCATGCATAGATCGTTTTCTCGCGCGTATTCGTAGTAGTTACGTGCGTTTTCTCCGAAGCGGGGATCATTCTGATTGTAGAAGTCCGCTGCGGCCGCGGCCGCCATAATTTCGACATTGATGTAGTCCGATGAACGGCCGAGCATGCCGCCGCTGAACCGGGACCAGTTGAACATCATCCCAGATCGTTTTTCGAGGTCTTCGTGGGTGCGTGGGGTAATGAAGGACAGACCGACGGGGTCTCCCGTAGTCGGTGATGGATAGGTCATCTCATCACGTAGATTTTCAGTGTGCTGCATGTCATACAGAGCGGCCATCGACTGCGCACAGCCCTGCAGAGCAGGGTGGGTTGTTACATCAGTAATACGTTCGTCACCGAGCCATATCTCTGCGCTGCTCTGACGAAGACCTTCCAGATACTCACTGCCGGTA
>ENA-UPTF01002461-UPTF01002461.1-marine-metagenome-genome-assembly--contig:-NODE-2461-length-10709-cov-11.787058_pt1 | contig 10709 bp, 8 predicted proteins | sample MGYA00238166_ERZ767019 | MGnify/ENA primary metagenome ERZ767019 (study PRJEB28930, sample SAMN06266391) | marine metagenome | isolation source: Sea water from 250 m depth | place: Atlantic Ocean... | reverse complement strand
CCCCTTTTTCGAAATTGTGCTTTTTTTCCTTTTTTAGGCATATTTTATCTTCTAATTTAATCCTGAATCTGATATCTCCTTCAGAAATCATCTCTTAATGTAATTCTTTCGGAGCATAGCTATGTTTGTCCTCATAATTGGAATTGTCATATTCTTCGGTGTCCATTTGATTCCACTAACCTCCGCAAAGGGTAACCTGGTTGAACGTATGGGGGAGAAAAAATATCAGGGAGTTTTTTCAATATTTTCCTTAATTGGATTAATAGTAATGATTTACGGTTTCAGTCTTGTCGATGACTGCAACCCGATGATGGCGGATTGTGATACAAATAACATCCATTTCTGGGAACCTTTAGAATACAGCAGGGAAATTTCATTTATACTAATGCCCCTCAGCATAATCCTGCTTGTTGCTTTTTTAGTTGAATCAAATATAAAAAGGATTCTGCGCCATCCATGGCTGTTTGCAATCATTCTCTGGTCTTTCTGCCATCTGATTTCTAATGGCGACCTTAGATCAGTTCTCCTGTTCGCCTCTTTTGGAGTTTATTCAATCATAGATATTGTTTTCTCTAAAAAAGAAGTTCAGTCATCGGAGAGTTTACCTGTTACAAAGGATGTGATAGTAATTGTCGCAGGATTAATCCTGTATTCTATTCTTCTGTATTTTCATCAGTATGTTTCAGGCGAGCAGATAGTTGAAAAGAACAATCTTTTCTTTTTCCTGCCTTAGTCAAAATTAAGCTTTAGATATCCTTCCATCATTTTTCTTTGGTGTCAGTAATCAGCTGAACCCCTTGGACTGATTACAGGCAGCAGCCCGTTCTATAGCAAATTAATTCAGTCTTCGTCTTGAGTCTTCCCTTAAACACAATTCTGCACAATACAGATCTGGTCTTGAGAAACACAGCAGATTATTGTATACCTTGGTTTTTTGTGAACCAAAATTATTAGAAATCCCTGTGAGACACATACTCATTTTCCTGGCTGTATTTCTTCTGTCTTCCCCTGTGTTTGGTCAATCTGAAGAAAGTATTCAGTTTGAAACATTTTATCAGGAAGATGAAACTTCAAATTCTGCACAGGAAGAATTTCAGGAACCAGTGCTGTTCCCTGACAAACAGCTGGAGCCATTTCAGGACGAAGATGCTGATAGTGCAGCAGATACAGTACCTCATTCTGAAACTGAAGCTAGGCTTGAGCAGGAACTGCTTACAGAGATCGAAGAAAAAACAGTTACAGAAGCTGATCAGCAAATTGATTCTGAAAATCCGGAAACTTCACAACAAAAATCCCGTAATCAGGCAGTTACTGCAGTAAAAAAACGTCATGGTGTTTTGTCTTACCGCAAGGAAAATGGTGCCTGGGGCTGGTATGATTATGGAGATGAAGGAAATGACGGCAAATATGTGGGAGACATCGTGAATATGAAACCAAATGGTTCGGGAATTTTTGTATACGGAAAAGGTAAATGGGAAGGTGACAGGTATGAGGGCCAATGGAAGGATGGTGAGTTTCATGGTAAAGGTACATTTACTCGGACCAACGGGCAGAGGTTTTTCGGGGAATGGAAAAGCAGTATGCTCTGGAATATCACCGGTTATGACAAATTTGGAAGAATTATTAAAAAATACAAGAGAGGCGTACAGGTAATTATCCGTAAGAAAGATGAGGAAGAAAAGAAAACTGCAGTACAAAAAAGAGAAAGAGGAATACTGTACAGGGAAGTCCCCCTTTCAAAATGGGAGCGGGGAGGGAAAAAGTGGATGACCGAGGGTGACAGGAAAATACATGGAATTTATGAAGGTGAAATTCTGGATGGTGTGCCTGACGGTGAAGGGACATACACCTGGTACAACGTTGAAAAATATGTAGGAGAATTCAGGAAAGGTTTTTTTCATGGTCATGGAACGTTCACTTATCTCAGTGGAATTACTGCGGAGGGTGTATTCAGGAAAAATAAGGAATGGGATACCCTGCGTTCTGAAGAAAACGGTGAAGTCACGGGAAAGTTTGTAAAAGGAAGATATTATCCATTGAAACCCTGAAACAGTAATCATTCCCTAAAATAGATTTCTTATCCGCCTTCGCCTTCACAGCCTGTCAGTCTGCATTTACCTTCCAATATTTACAAAGCTTCGAATCAAGGATGTATTTTTATTCCACGTAAACCAAGTTTTGTCACCTAGAACAAACTTACTATTCTCTATTCCCGACTACTATTCAGTTGCTTATGCTTCGGGATGAATGATGATGCAGTATTGGATTTTCACTCAAGAGGTTGACTAGAAAACTGAATCTTGCGGGTATTTTTTCCTTCTCCATTAAATGAAAAAAATATTTTCCGCTAAGTAAATACATATTCTCCCCAACTTGCTGCTCGGAAATAGAATTTGGCTGAAATTCAACTTTACCTTTTTGAACTTCAATCACTTTAACAAAATATTCTTTTATCTGTTCGTGATCTGTAAGAATCTCTGAGGAAAAAGTTGGAATCAGTACACAGCTTATGTCATAAAGCTTCAGAACCCCCGATAAATTTTTCTCATTCAGATGCTGCTGCCAGCTATTTAAGATTTCAAATGGTTTGATATTTATTGCATTCATTAATTTTCTTGATTGAGAATTATAATTGATGTTACAAATTAACTGAATTATGCATGGAATATGACAAAATATCAGTCTGGAAGAATTATTAGATTCTTTGATTGGTTTTTCTGCTTGTCCTCAGGATCAGACTCCGATTAATGGATGGAATTGTTCAGAAATGAAAATCAATATATGGAAGAAAAAAATAGTAATTATGAAGCGATTTTGAACTAGGTTTAACAATTGATTCCAACAATTAGCACTTTAATTCCTTTAACTTCAGCAAAAATAATCTGCTGATTCCTCATATTCAGACACTCTCCCAGTAAACCTCCTTTTCTTGTATAATCACCGTAAAAATGGTATATATTTGGCTCACGTTAGCCAACAAACAGGGAACAATGAAACATTTACTCTTCATCATAACTTTCCAGCTTTTTACATTTAATCTGTATGCACAGTCCAGTGAGATAGGTGTTTTATACCAATTTAAAAGTTCTTCAGGATTAGTATGGAAGACTTTTGGACAAGATAAAGTTCAGCCTAAATATGAAGGTGAGGTCTCTAATGGGGCTCCTGATGGGTTTGGTGTTTTATCTTACCCGTTTTCTTATGGTAAAAGTGTGGTAGGTGAATGGAAAATTGGTAAGGAGTGGTTCACAGAGCATTACAACAAAGAAGGAACTCTTCTTGGAAAGTATGTTAAAGGGGAGTGGATTCTGAAGTGGGGTGTTTTGTTTCATCACAGTAAAAAAGACGGTATAGAAGGGTGGTATGAGGATGGAGATGAAAAAAAGGATAGAAAATATGTTGGTGATGTAACAAATGGTAAACCAAATGGCCAGGGAACAGAGACTTCACCTGAAGGAGAAAAATATGAAGGTGAATGGAAGGATGGTAAAAAGGAGGGTCAAGGAAAATTCATTCAAGTTGATGGTTCAAAGTATGTAGGGGAATGGATAAATGGGGAAAGGAATGGTTATGGAACCCTCACTTCAACTAACGGCACAAAGTATGTAGGTAAATGGAAAGATGGTAAAAAAAACGGTCAGGGAATTTTCACTTCATCTGGCGGTTCAAGGTATGTAGGGGAATTCCGTAATGATAAAAGAAATGGTTATGGAACCTTCACTTGGCCTGACGGCGGTAAATATGAAGGTGAATGGAAGAATGGAGTATTTCACGGTCAAGGTACAGTATTTTTAGCAGATGGGGAGAAGTATGAAGGTGAATGGAAGGAAGGTGAAAAACATGGCCAGGGAATTTATTCTTTTCTTGATGAAAGTAAGTACGAAGGTGAGTTTATTGGGAACGAGCCCTGGAACGTTACATTTTATGACAAAGACGGCAACATCATATGGAAAATGGTGAATGGGAAACAGGTTGATGATGTTTATATAAAAGATAGTTTGAGAAATCTATTGAGCACTAACAATGGTGTTATGAAGAGCTGCTGGGGTTTAGATCTGTTAAAAGCTGGCCAAACTACATTCATCAAAGTAGATAAAAACAACAAAGTCAAAGGAGGTTTTGTATATGAAATATTGAAAAAATATGAGAATGTTACTGGCATTAAAATCAAATTTAGAATAGAAAAAACTTTTCAAAATTGTATCGATCAAATGAGAAACGGTACAAATGACGTTATGGCAGGATTATTAGAAAAAGGCGATAGAAATACTTATATGGATTATTATTACTGGGGTAAAGGTAAAGATGATCAGTTTAAGCAAATTGTAATCTCGAAAAATAGTCCTTTTGCTAAACATAGTAATGAACTGAAAACATCAATGTATTTCATGCAGAATTAAGATTACGAATTTGCTGTTCTCATTTTCATGTATTGGTGATTCGTTCCACGCCCTGAATTTCTTCAAAATACAATTCATTTTCACTACCACCAAATTAAATCTACAGTTCTTGTAAATTCATCCAAATAGTGAGAGATGTAAGGCTCTCATGACACATAATCAGTTATATTAGTTTTTCAATATTGAGTAAAAGATGAAAAAGTGTTTGATGATTTTTCTAGTTTACTGTTTTAGTCTTACTGTTATCTCCTGCGGGACAAAAGACAATACATCAGATAATACTAGTGCAGAAAGTTCCAGCTACAGTGACAATGGGACTACATTTACAGTGACAGTTAATTCATCTAAATATTACATTGACGGAATCTTGACAAAATCATTGATCTTGAAGAAAGGATATACCTATTATTTTGATTCCACTGATTCAACCACAAATAACCATCCCTTATTTATTGGTACAACCTCTTCTGGTGGAAGTTATACGTACGAATACACATCTGGTGTAACAAACAGTCGAACAACGACTGCAACTTTAACATTTATAGTTCCGTCAGACTCTCCTTCAACACTTTATTACAATTGTGGTAACCATGCATCAATGGGCGGTTCGATAACAATTTTGTAATATTTTTTCTTCTTAAGCCCTGATATCTTTTTCATTCCAATTTCTGAAAAAATTAACAAATTGAAAAATTGTAATGAAAAATAGAGCAACTCTCCTCCACTAATTCTCCACAGTCAGAGAAAACTCCAAGTAAAACTCCCACCTTCTTGTAAAATTTACCTTAAACATGACATTTGGGAACTAAATGAGTGTTTTTCATATGAACCTATAACAAAAAGTGTGACTGAATGGACACTTTTATACCAAAAGGTTCAGTGTGGAAGAATTTTGACTTAGAAAGGGAGACTGAAGAACCAATGATTGAAGGGATTATCTTCGTTGGATTTCAAGTAAAGAATCGAGGTGAGAGGATTTGAACCTCCGACCTCTTCGTCCCGAACGAAGCGCGCTACCAGACTGCCCTACACCTCGATTGAGAGAGGGATTATAACACTAGATGGGGGAAATGGCAACGAAGGGTGGTGAATGCCTGTTATCGCAGTACGCTTTGAAGAGAAGCAATTTTATGCTGCTGGTCCTCATTGGAAGCATAACGCTCTGCCTGCGCAAGCTGTGCCAGCAGTTCCCTGCTAAGTTCAGGGTCAGCTTTGGTTCCCTGCTGATCAAGTTTCTTTGCAAGGATTGTCATCTGCACATTCCTGATAATCAGCTTGGGAAGTGTTCTCAGCAGGACATCACGCTGATTCAAAGCCTGGGTAATCTGGATATCATTCTCTGCTGACAGGGAAGCTTTTTTCAGAGCTTCCAGGGCTTTAAAATAGGCATTGATCCTGAGATTCATGTTCTGCTGCTGCTGTGCCTCCCTGATCAAAACTAGTACCTGCATGTATTTTTTTTCAAATTCTGTCTCAAGCTTATCAGGTGTGAAAACAGAGCGTGGAACTTCACTCGGGGATTGCGTAACCGGCAGGTCTGGAGGCTGAGTAAGGTTCCGGTTTTGTGACCTGTAATAATTTACTACAACAGAATTACGATCAGTGACCTCAACATAAGGCGGCAGGTCCATTACATCCGGATCAACCATGGCCTTCAATATGACACGTTTCTGGTGCTCCTTATCTGTTTCAATTTTAACTTGATGCAGGTATTCATGTTTCCTGAAACCCTTTACCAAGGTTCTTTTTTCTGCGTTTGGGAAAACAATCTGCAGGAAAAAGCTGGATTTAAGCCTTCCAGTATTTAGATCCTTCTTTTTTACCTCAACCACACGGTAAGGGAACTTGTCCGCGTCTGTCATTATAGGCTTGTCAAAAACCACTTCAATGCCGAAGCGCCAGATGTCGTGCAGTTCATCCTCAAGCCGCAGCGGGATTTTTTTCATTTCCTTTACCTTGTAAGACTTCCGTAATACATTGACGGTTTCCGGAACCTCTTCCAGCAAAGCGGATCTCTGCATAAGCAAGAATGCATCAGTGTAGGTCAAATACTCATGGGTGCCGTTTTCCAGCTCCAGTACATAACGGTAGCGGTCACCGTGTTTATTTGTTTTTAAATAATTGCTGTCATCTTCCTGAAGAATTCGGAAGCGAAGGATTCCCAGGACGAGGCTTTTACCTTCCAGTACATCATGTTTGCCAAAAGTTTTTACATATGCAGTGGCATTCAAAGCTGTACGGTAAAAATCATTCTTTTCCAGTACTCCAAAATCGGTAGTTGCAGCTGAAGGAAAAACAAGCGCCCTATTATTGCTGAGAATCAGCTCATCAGTGTGTGTCCACTCACGAATGCGGTTAAGCAGCCATTTTCTACTGGAACCATCACTTAGTAATGCCTGCAGGTAATAGTCGTCTTCTCCGATGTTTTTCACAAAAACTGAGGAAATTTTTATGGATTTGAAATAGCCCTTTTCCAACACTCCTGCCAGTTTGAGCGCTTTCTGGCGTGAGGTATATTCCGGAAAAGCATAGGATGCAGTACCGTGGCTTGCCAGCATGAGTAATGCTGAAAATAATGAAATGACAGTAATTTTATTCAAAATTCTTCCCTACAAAAATTTCCACATCAGTTGCAAGTTTGCTTGCTCTTGCAGTCGGAACAGGTTCCAGCAGTTGTTCTCCCGGCAAAACCTGGGCCAGCTTGATGGCCTGCTTCAGCAGGTTTGCATGAAAGTAAATTTTAGTTTTGGGCAGGATTTCCTGCTCTCGCACTGAAGAAATATTAACTATATTAAATTTGGCTCCGATTTTTTTTTCAATGGCAAGTTTATGCCGCTTGGTGAGCATCTCGGCCATGCGGTGTGCTCCATTGGGTTTTAGTGAGGCATTGAGAATGGCAACATTCAACTGGTCAAACTGGCGATATGACATCAAGGCTGTTACAGGATGCAGAAGAATTTTTTCTCGCTTGTTGACCATGCGTGGAGTGAAGACACTCCAGAATATGACATCTGCTTCAGCCTGTGGCACTGTTTGTTCCTGTGCCGCCATTTCTTCCTTTTCAATGGTGGAAATCAGCATTTTCTTTAGCTTCTGCATGGAAAAGGTTATGCGGCGTGAATTTGATTTTTCAGCATCAAACTCAATTTTGTAATTCACCATTGTGGAAATATTTAGTATTACCCTGGGATCTATTTCTCCGGTTTTTGTCCGTTTAATCTTTTCCTCAAGGGATAATTTCTCAAGAATTCCTTCCTCGGCAAAGGAAGTTATTTCAGGTTCAGCAAAAAAAATGTTATTGATGAATGTGTTGGGAAGTATTACAGAGGTTTCGGTCTTTTTATCCCCAGGAATAATCTGTATCTGGGAAAATAATGATGGTTCAAAGAAACCCTCAAAGGACAGGTAGGGTGTTTGCTTGTCCGGAACCAGTTCAAAACGCTCGAGCATATTTCCGAATTTTACGGAAAGTGCCGATGCTGCTGAAAACAAAACCAGCAGAAAGCTTATCACAATAAATTGGAGAAACTGCTTCATGATGCGTGGAATAGTCTGCAAAATATGAGTCTGGCGCAAGTCTGACAGAGTCAGAGATACCGACCTATAAATGCAGAAAATGAGCCACTAAAGCTAAGCAGTCATGAATCGTCAGAATCGTTTTCGGAAGGATGTATTTCAGGTTCCACAGGCATTTCTTCCTGATCGGGGATTTCAGGCTCTGCAGTTGATATTGAGGCCTCAGCAGTCTCTGGATCTGCTGTTTCCTTCTTTCCTGTTTCAATCTCTTCCTCATCCCCGTTTTCGATCACCGGAGCAATGCCGATTACCTGTTCATCCTGTTCAAGATGAATCAGCCGATTGCCTTGAGTGACACGCCCGATTGTACGGATGTTTTCAACAGGAATCCGGATCAGTTTGCCCAGCTGAGTGATCAGGAAAAGCTGGAAATGCTCTTCAACTTCAAGCACATTCACTACTGGACCATTTGTGTCAGTGATCCGGATTGTGCGCATTCCAAAATTGCCCCTGTTTTTTGCAAGTGTGTAATCCGCAATCGGTGTTTTTTTCCCGTAACCGCCTTCGGTTACAGTCAGCAGTTCCCCGGTACCTGAAAGCGCAAGCGCGGATACAACCCTGTCTCCTTTTCGAAGTTTGACTCCACGCACACCTCGTGCCTGGCGTCCCATCGGACGAAGTGTTTTTTCGTGGACCCTTAATCCCATACCGTCCCTGGTGGCAAAAAACAGTTCCTGTTCTCCATCGGTAAGCTGAACGGAAATTACCGAATCTCCTTCATCAAGAGTGATTACCCTCAAACCGCTTACACGGATCTTTGCACAATCCAGCATGGGTGTTTTTTTGGCTACACCTCCTTCTGTACAGAGGAAAATATACTTGTTTTCTGCTTCCTTCGGCACATTCAGGCAGGCACAAATGCTTTCACCCTCACGTAAAGGCAGCATATTGATTAATGCTTTGCCGCGTCCGGTAGGTCCTGCCTGGGGCAGCTCAAACACGATTTTACGGAAAACCTGGCCTTTGTTGGTGAAAAAGAGCAGGTAATCATGTGTGTTGGCAACAAACAGCTGCTCAACGAAATCTTCATCCTTGGTGCCCATGCCAAGGCGTCCCTTTCCGCCACGGCGCTGAAGCCTGTATTCACTGACTGAACTCCGCTTGATGTAGCCCTCTCGAGAAATTGTGACTACCATGTCTTCTTCATTGATCAATTCCTCAATCATGATTGAGCTGTCGCCCTCAATTATTTGAGTACGTCGTTCGTCTCCATATTTGTCACGGATTTCCACGCTCTCATCACGAATAATCTTGATTACACGCTCCTCTTTTTCCAGGATGTCCTTGTAGTCAGCAATGGCTTTTCCTAATTCTTCGTGATCAGAACGGATTTTATCCTGCTCCATTCCTGTCAAACGCTGCAGTTTCATGTCTAAAATTCCATGTGCCTGCCGTTTAGAGAGGGCATAACGCTCTACCAGAGCTGCTTCTGCAGTTGCACCGCTTTCAGCTTTTCTGATGATTTCCAGCACATCATCCAGGTTTTGAAGAGCGATCATCAGGCCTTCAAGCAGGTGCATCTTATCTTCAGCCTGGCGGAGTTCGTAGCGTGTACGTCGGGTTACTACTTCAATTCGGTGCTGCAGGAAAAACTCCAGCAATTGTGGCAAGGCCAGCACCTTTGGCTGCCTGTCCACAATGGCAAGCATGATGATGCCGAAACTTGACTGCAGTGAGGTGTGCTTGTAAAGATTGCTCAAAACAACATCAGGATTTTCTCCACGCTTGAGCTGGATGTAAATTCGCATTCCCTTACGGTCTGATTCATCACGGAGATCTGCAATTCCTTCCATTTTCTTCTGCCTAACAAGATCAGCAATTTTTTCCAGTAGTACAGACTTGTTGACCATGAAAGGAAGTTCAGTCACGATTATCAGGTCTCGTCCGTCATTTGTCTGTTCAAAGTGTGTTTTCGCCCGAATACGTATTATTCCGCGACCGTTGCTGTAAGCTTCATAAATTCCACTTTTGCCTATTATTGTCCCTCCCGTGGGAAAATCCGGTCCGGGTACGATCTGCATCAGTTCCTGGACAGTGGCCGTGTAGCGATTATCAATGTAGTAAAGTAGGGCGTCCATTACCTCCTTGAGATTGTGCGGAGGAATATTGCTTGCCATGCCTACTGCAATGCCGGTGGAACCATTGGTCAGTAAGTTTGGAATGCGTGAAGGCAAAACTATGGGTTCTTTGAGCGAATCATCGTAATTCGGTATAAAGTCAACGGTGTCCTTGTCCAGGTTTGCCAGCAGCTCATGCGCAATCCTTCGCATCCTGACTTCCGTATAGCGCATTGCCGCAGGTGAATCACCATCCACTGAACCAAAATTGCCCTGTCCGTCAATTAGCTGGTAGCGCATTGAAAAATCCTGAGAAAGTCGCACAACTGTGTCGTAAATCGCTGCGTCTCCGTGCGGATGGTATTTACCCATAACATCACCAACCACATTTGCCGATTTTCGGTAGGGCTTATTGTACTCATTCCCCTGTTCGCTCATGGAGAAAAGCACACGCCTGTGTACAGGCTTCAAACCGTCCCTGACATCCGGAAGGGCGCGTCCTACAATCACGCTCATGGCGTATTCCATGTAGGAGTCACGCATTTCGTGGACAATGTCAGATTCAAATATTGATTCGCTCATGATTTTATTTGTTGCTGTTTCTGGTTAAGACACCCTGTTGCAAACTGCTCTCTCAAAGAGTTTCCACTTGATATGCATGATCACGTTTCTGCAG
>ENA-UPTF01002459-UPTF01002459.1-marine-metagenome-genome-assembly--contig:-NODE-2459-length-10711-cov-4.047301_pt1 | contig 10711 bp, 7 predicted proteins | sample MGYA00238166_ERZ767019 | MGnify/ENA primary metagenome ERZ767019 (study PRJEB28930, sample SAMN06266391) | marine metagenome | isolation source: Sea water from 250 m depth | place: Atlantic Ocean | study... | reverse complement strand
GTCCTCAGTGCCTGAAACATTATCCTCGGCTCTTGAAGGGCAAGGTGTTGAATTACGAACCGGGGTCGCTCCACTCAAAGCACAGGGCGGACAAGGTGTTCGTGCACTGACGCTGGCAGAGGCCGACGGATCAGACTGGCGGGAATCCGGTACCGAGAACTGCGACCTGGTATTGGTATCGGGGGGTTGGTCTCCCGTGGTCAATCTGCTGTCGCACCGGGGAGTCAGGCCAAAGTGGAGTGCGGATAATGCATGTTTTCTGCCTGATGGGACTACGGAGCCTGTTACCGTTGCCGGGTCTGCGGCTGGAGTTTGGCGCACCGGAGACTGCGTGGCCTCAGGGGAAGCTGCCGGATTGCGGGCTGCCCGAGCGCTAGATCGGTCCGCTTTAGATCCAAGCATACCGGAGCCAGGTGGATGGTTGGCGCCGATCCGTCCGCTCTATGAGGTGCGCGTGCCCAACCGTAAGCTCAAGAGTTTTGTGGATCTGCAACATGATGTCAGTGCAGCTGATGTACGCCTCGCCCACCGGGAAGGTTATGTGTCGGTCGAGCACCTGAAGCGCTACACGACCTTAGGTATGGCCAATGATGGTGGCAAGATGGGAAATGTCATTGGCCTTGCTTTGATGGCCGAGGCGCTTGGCAAAAACATTCCAGAGGTTGGTACAACCACCTTCCGGCCACCCTATACACCTATCAGTATTGGAGCACTAAGTGGCAGAAGCGTAGGAGCGCACTTTCGTCCGTTGCGACGTACGTCGCTGCATGACTGGAACCTTGAGCATGGGGCCAGAATGATGGAGGTGGGCCTCTATCAGCGTCCCTGGTATTACGCGCAGGGTGATGAGACCCTGGCGGATGCGTACGTCAGAGAGGCTGCGACAACCCGTACAACCGTTGGCCTTTGTGATGTGACTTCGCTCGGCAAGATCGCGGTGCAGGGGCCCGGTGCCACCGAATTTCTTAATCGGGTCTATACCAACCCATTCGCCAAGCTTCCCATCGGCAAAGCCCGTTATGGAATCATGCTAAGGGATGACGGGCTGGTCATGGATGACGGCACCACTTGGCGTCTCAGTGAAACAGACTATTTCATGACCACGACCACAGCGCATGCAGCTAAAGTCATGGTCTGGTTGGAGGAGTTACTGCAAACCCGCTGGCCTGATCTGAAAGTCCATGTGACATCTGTTTCAGAGCAATGGACCGGAATTGCGGTGGCGGGACCGAAGTCCAGAGAAGTTTTGGAAGCCAATGTAAAAAATCCTTCCGAAGTGTCTAATGATGTTTTCCCATTTATGGGGGTTATCGAAACGATTCTCGAAGGAGACATTCCGTGCCGCATTGCGCGAATTAGTTTTTCTGGCGAACTGGCCTACGAAGTCTACGTGCCCGCGGATTTTGGCCCGCCGGCGATGGATCGACTCTGGGCCAGCGCGAAGGCGATGGACGGTTGTCTCTATGGCCTCGAAGCCCTCGGTGCGATGCGCATCGAAAAAGGGCACGTAACCGGGGCAGAGCTCGATGGCAGAGTGACCCTTGAAGATGCAGGCTTGGGCCGGATGGGTTCCCCTAAAAAGGTCTTTATTGGCGACGCCCTGCGAAGGCGTCCTGAGTTACTGCGCGATGATCGGCCGCAGTTGGTCGGCATATTTCCGAAGGATCGAAGTCTCATCTTTAATGCAGGATCGATCCTATGCGCAGCGGATCAGGTGAGTGGTCATGGCGACGGTTGGATTACAGCCGTCACACACTCGCCGGAACTGGGGCACTGGATTGGCATCGGTTTCATCGCAGGTGGTCAGAGCGCGTGGGAAGGTAAACGGGTGATATCAGCGGATCCTGTTCGCGAGGCCAATGTCGAGGTCGAGATTGTCTCACCACACATGGTGGACCCCGAAGGAGAACGATTGCATGGCTGAGCGCGCGTCCGCACTTTCTGGGCACTACCAGAGAGGCAATTTCGGCAAAAGCGGGGAAGCCGGCGTGATACTTTCGGAAGTACCAGGTCTGGTGTTGCACCAACTGTCGGCTTGGCCCGATACCTTGGACCAAGTAGGTTTGACGGGGGCTCAGGCCTGTATGGTCAAACAAGCGCCAGGCCCAGGACGAGCAGCGGTTGGTTCCCGTGGCGCGCTGCTTCGAATCGAACCACTTAAATGGTGGTGTTATGGCAGCCAATTGCCAGAATTGGCGGCGGAAGACGGCACTACCCTCGACTTGTCTCACTCGAGAACCCACCTGCGGATTCGGGGGCAAGCAGCACAGGCTTGCCTTAATCGACTGGTGCCAGTTGATTTGCGGCCCAATGGGTGCCCGCTCAACAGTGTCATGTCGACGGCATTTCATCACGTCGGTATCACACTTTGGCATTCGAAAGATGGATTCGAACTTTTCGTTCCCCGCGGGTTTGCCCTGTCGTTGTGGGAGGTACTCACAGATACGGCCGCGCAATTCGGGGTCGAGATCGCATAACGAACGAAACTGGGCCGAACCGTGTCGGTTCTATCCAGTGGAGCCTGTATTAAATGCCGAACCACGTAATCGACGGGCGCCAAGTCGCCGCGACCATGCTAGAAGGAGTAGCGTTCGATGTCGATGCATTGCGGGAGGAGGGTTGGATTCCACAGTTGGTGTCGATTCGAATTGGCGACAGCCCCGCGGTCGACTTGTATGTTCGAAACCAGAAACGAAACGCCGACAAGGTTGGTATTCAATTTGTCGAGAAGCAGTTTCCGGTTAATATTTCGGAAGCCGAAGTTCACGCAACGATTCTGAATCTGAACGTCGACCCGCGGGTAACTGGAATCATCTTGCAACGGCCGATTCCCGAAAACCTACCTATTAAGTCGTTACAGACAACAATCCATCCGCTCAAAGATGTTGAGGGCATGCACCCGGCTTCTATTGGCAACATCGTCTACCGGGAGTTGGAACTTGGACCGTGTACGGCGATTGCTGCAGTGGAGCTATTGAAAAGTACAGGCCTTTCGTTGGAAGGATTGGAGGTGACGGTGATTGGCCATTCTGAAATCGTCGGCAAGCCAATCGCATTCCTTTTGATGGCGGAAGGAGCGACCGTGACTGTTTGTCATCATCTCACGCGTGAAGTTGCCCTTCATTCTCGTGCTGCAGACGCGGTTCTGATTGCTGTTGGTAGGCCGGGATTGCTGAAAGGCGATATGATCCGTCCCGGCGCAGCAGTGATCGATATTGGCATCAATCAGGTCGAGGGTGCCGAGGGGGCGTTACAGGTGGTCGGCGACTGCGATTACGATTCCTGCCGGTCTGTTGCCGGGTGGATTACCCCAGTACCGGGAGGCGTTGGTCCCGTGACTGTAGCGGTATTGATGCGAAATACGGTTGTTGCAGCCCGTCGACTGAAAGACCAGTATCAAGAGCAGATGACTGACCATCTTTAAGTTGGTGCGACGCTACGTTGGGACCCCAACGTATGTCAGGCCAGATCAATACACGATACTCAGCCGCCTGATTGTCGTTTTCCTTCATCCAGTACAAACTGCTTGAAGGATTGTGCTGTCGGAGTAAGCCGTTTGCCGCTGCGGTGCGCCACGTACCAACGGCGAATAATTGGCATGCCCACAACATCAAGGCGAACCAGGCGACCTGCAGATAATTCCAATTCTACTGTGTGGGCGGAAAGCACCGACAGACCCAAACCCACTTCGATTGCTTGTTTTATCACTTCGTTGCCGGTCATCTCGACCGTAGATTGCGGTTTGAATTTGTAGTCTGAGAAAAAACGCTCCATCGCGAGGCGTGTGCCAGAGCCAGGTTCGCGAACGACAAAGGTTTCGTCTGCCAGCGACTTGAGCTCAAGTCGTTTCGATTTCGCCAATCTGTGATCCGGTGCAGCAACAAGCAACAGCGGATTGTCCATGAAGTCAGCAGCATCCACATCAAGACCATTCGGTGGTTGACCCATCAGAACGAGGTCGGGTTCGTTTGCTTCGAGTTTTTGTAACAAGGATTCTCGATTGGTGACGTCGAGCCGGATTTCGACTTTCGGATGTTGACGGGAGAAAGCCGCGAGCAATCTGGCGGCAAAATAGTTGACGGTCGAGACGACTCCAATCGAAAGGCGTCCTGAGTCGACCCCTTTGAGCTCGTCCATCTCGCGCTTAGCAACCGTGAGATGCTCCTGGATGGTCAGCGCATGACCCAGCATCAATTCGCCGGCTTCGGTTCGATAGATCTTTTTGCCGATCTGCTCGAGCAGCGGCAGACCGATTGATTCTTCCAACTGTTTCACCTGCATGGAGACCGCAGGCTGTGTTAAATGCAGCTCCTCGGCCGCCCGCGTATAGCTTAAATGCCGGGCAACCGATTCAAATACCTGGAGTTGTCGGATCGTGATATGCAAAGTGGATTCCTACCATCGAGCATGCTCTGCCTTTGGTAGGATAATATATTACTTATCACACAATAAGAAATATTTTGTTTTTCTAATGGTTTGGTCGGCGAATAGTGAACAGTGGCGCTTGTCGTCTCTTCCCAACCGAAGATTCTTGGCAAGGTGCTCCGAGAAAGAGAGAAGGAGTCTTCGCGGGAAATAACGCTACCTGTTGGCGGTGTTGGCAGCGGCTGTATCAGCTTAGCGGGCAACGGCTGGCTTAAGCCTTAAATGATAGTTTCTTAGGTGAGCAGTTTTAAGCTAATCCCAATACTTTCTTTCTGGCCTCGGCCCAGGTTCGTATCACTTGATCAGCAGCCAGACCAATGAAAGCCACACACAGGCCCAGTGTTAATCCATTGCCTGTGCCATTTTTATCGGACAAAGCTTTCAAAATAAATTGTCCCAGATCATCGGTGCCAATCATCGCGCCAATGATGACCATGGATAACGCAAACACGACGGTTTGATTAACGCCCAACGCCATGTGTGGAAAAGACATGGGCAATTCAATTTTGATCCATCTTTGCAGTCGATTAACACCTGACATTGAGCCCGCATCATGCAAATCTGGTGACACACTAAGCAATCCTTCCACGGTATAACGGGTAGCAGGAACCGTGGCATAGACAATAACTGCAATACATACGGAGGTATCGGTTACGCCAAAAAGCATAATCACGGGAATCAAATATATAAAGGATGGAAAAGTTTGAAACGTATCACAAACCAATAAAATGAATTTTGCGGTATACGAATTTTGCGCACATAAAGTTCCCACCGTAACGCCAATAATGGTTGACACAATGACTGCAAAGCTCATTAAGTACATCGTAATAAGGGCTCTGTCCCACCATTCTGTCAAAGCGATAAACAAAATAAATCCGCCAACAATTGCTGCCGATCGTATTCCGCCGATGATGTAACCAACGCCCATGGTTAAAGCAAGCGTTGCAACAACCGGCATACTGAGATACGCGGCTTTCATCGGCATCAGAATCTGCTGAATCAAAAATACATTAAACCCTTTTAATGTGAAGAAGAAGGTATCCCATATCCAATCAACGCCGTTTTGCAAAGTATCCTTAATCGTGATGCCTTTGTTGTGCGGAACAATATACAAATAGTTAAAACCGTCTCGAAAAAAGAACGTGCCAACATAGGCCAATACACTGCCTGCTACAAGAATCACGAGGAACAGCAATGAATATTTATGGCGCTTAAAAAAAGTAAGATCAGCAAAATAATCCGTCTTTTTGTTTGCCCAGGCGAGAGACATTCGATCTAAAACCACCGCGATCAGCACAATACAAATACCTTGTTCTATTGCCTCCCCAATTCTGAGCCCATTCAGTGAAAGCAATAAATTAAAACCTAATCCCTTGGCGCCAATAAAAGAGGCAATCACCGCCATGGCCAAGCACTGCATGATGACCTGATTGACGCCAATTAAAATATCGCGCCTCGCTGTTGGAATTAATACTTTATACATGAGTTGAAAATTACTGCAGCCGCTCATCATGCCCGCTTCTAAAGTTTCCGGCGACACCCTTTTCAGCCCCAACACCGTCAGACGCACCATCGGGGGAGTGGCAAAAATAATGGTCGCAATGGCACCCGCATGATCGCCAATTCCAAAAAATACCATCACCGGCACCAAATAGGAAAAATGCGGCATGATCTGCATGACGTTAAGGAAAGGATTCAGCGTGAGTTCGACTTTCCTATTTTTGTATGCCCAGATTCCCAGAGTTAGGCCTAAAATAAAAGAAACGGGCGCTGCGAACAGTACGAATGAGAGCGTTTGCATGGACGGCAGCCATTGACCAAACACGGCAAGGTATATGGTCGAAAAGCCTGCCAGCATCGCAAGGCCTTTGCCCTGGAGCTTATAGCCTAAAAGAATTGCGCCGCCGGCAACGACCGTCCAGGGCAATGCGGGCCACCGGGCCCACTTGTTTTCACTCACAAAATCCCAGCTCGTAAAAGTAACGATGGTTTTAAATCCGCCCAGAATAATTTCGCGAATTAACCCAATTACAAAAAGGATGCTCGCCGAGATGGCTCTCGTCAGTTGTAGTACTAACGGTTTTTCCTCAAATTCTTCAATCTCGGGGTCATAGACCTGAATCGGCCACCAATCGAACATCAAGTACTCGACCGAGTCATTAATCAGGTATGGCAGACCGGCAATCAGTGAAGGAAAACGCCAAAGAACATTGCTGTCTGATGGGGCAATAAACAAGCAGAGCAAGGCAAATACAACCAACAAACCAAAAAATTGAACTAATTTAGGATGGTTTGTTAACTGATTCATAACCCTAGAATCAATCGCTAGTTTCCGTTTCAGCCCTGCTGCCAAACAACACATGAATCACTTTAGAGGCATGTACGGCTCCAACCACGTTGTTATCGGCATCGATCACTGCAACAGGCTTTTCTTGACCCAAGACCGCTTCAGCAACCGTTTCAATAATCGCATCTTTGGATACCTTTAAGTCACTTAACACTTCTGAAGTGTCTACCGGATCCATTACAGATTCGATTCTTAGCACCTTCTCTCTGGGTACTTCTTCGGTGAACTTACGCACGTATTCCGTGGCTGGATTCAAAACGATGTTGGCGGGTGTGTCTAATTGCTCGATGATGCCATCTTTCATAATGGCAATACGATCGGCCAGGCGAAGCGCCTCATCAAAGTCATGCGTTACGAATAAAATCGTTTTATTCAAGACACCCTGCAACCTCATAAATTCGTCCTGCATTTCTTTGCGAATCAATGGATCAAGCGCTGAAAAGGGCTCATCCAAAAACCATATATCAGGCTCAACGGCGAGTGAGCGGGCGATCCCTACCCGCTGTTGCTGACCGCCCGACAATTCCCTTGGAAAATAATTTTCTCTTCCATCCAGACCGACGAGGTCCACCATGTCTTTGGCTCTTTTAATGCTGTCTTGCGTGCTGCTGCCTTTAACCTGCAAGGGGAAAGCGATATTTTCCAAAACGGTTTTGTGGGGCAATAGGGCAAAACTCTGAAACACCATGCCCATTTTGTTGCGCCTAAGTTCAATGAGCTTTTTGTTGCTCATGGCCAGCAAATCTTCACCGTCGATATAAATTTTTCCTGAAGTCGCGTCTGTTAACCTTGATGTGCAGCGAAGCAGCGTTGATTTGCCGGATCCGGACAAACCCATGACAACCAGAAGATCACCTTCTTGAACCTGAAAAGAAGCATTGTTGACACCGACAATGCAGCCCGCTTCCTGGAACACTTTGGCATCCACATTGCCGTTGGAGCTCTGGAGCATTTTCTTGGCGTTCGGGCCAAATATCTTGTAAACAGAATCGCACTGAATGACAGGCTGCCTGTTTTGTGTTGCTTCACTTGGAGACGACATAATTATTCTTCTAAATGAATATTGGCTGGCCGGGATCGGTAACCCGATTCTACGACAATTAAACTACGATAAAACGCAAAAAAAACCCCCCCAGTACAAACTGGGGGGGTTTGAGATTAGAGCTCTATAAGTATTTTACATACCTTTTCCAATGAATGGCTTCCAGACATCTTCGTTGTCAGCCAGCCACTTCTTACCAGCTTCTTCATGTGTCAATCCATCAATGTCGACCAGTGCGGCCATTTGGCCGATTTGACCCGCATTAAATGACAATCGAGAGAACATTGTATAAGCTGCCGGATGCGTCTTCGGGAACTTATAGTTGGCGGCTTTCTTCAACCAACCGATTGGCGAACCGCATTTGCTGTCACCACCATCTTGTTTTCTGCAACCAAGATAGTATGGCGGCCACTCGATAAAGACAAAACCTTCAGCATCGGTGAAGTTCGGCGTCCAGTTGAACACGATAGTCCCGCGTCCTTCTTTTTTCGCAGCTGCAAGTTCTGCCCATAAGGCATCCGCACCGCCCGCAAACTTAACGACCCAGTCATCACCTAACAGGGCTTCAACACGGTCAGGATATTCCTGCCCATGCCAGCTTTGAGGACCTTCTAAGATACGGCCCTTGCCGCCGGAATCAGCGGTTGCGAACACGTCTTTACAGTTTTTCAAAGCTTCCCAATTTGGGAGGCCTGGGCACAGGTCTTGGTCGATTACCCACTGCGGGACACCAACTTCTTCCAGTGTCTTTGCAGCATGTGTTCCAGCATCAATGACGCCGCCTTTTGCCATTGCGGCATAAAACGACGCACCAAAAGTCGACTGCCAGACTTCATGGGATATGGTGACATCACCCTGACGGATAGACTCATAAACCGCTTGCGTGTCTGCTGATACATATTCAACATTGTTGCCCATACTTTCAAAAATTCCACCAATAACATAGGCCATCACCACTTGGCTTGACCAGTTATGTGTTGGGATTACGATGGGTGCGCTGCTGTCAGCGGCTTTTACTGCGCTCGCGCCAAATGCGAGCATGGTGCTCACTAACATAGCACCTAGGGTCTTCGTAAATTTTCTACTCACGATTTCCTCCCTCTGTTAAAAAAAGTCGTGGTGCCTTTCGTTGCCGCAATATCAAAACTCGTAGGATATTGCCCAACGCCTCACCGGTGAGGCACTCATTTTGAGTTACGTTTGGCCTGTCGGGCCCCACTCCCTTTTATTGTTGAGAATTACCCGGATTGCCATTACAGCTCCGGATAGGCGTCAGTCTAGGGGAATTTGGTCCTACAGGCTATAGACCAAAATTAAACCAATTCTTATATGTGAAATAAGCTGGTAGTAGGGAGTTATGGGGGGTTTTAGGGGGGGGGTAGGAGCTGAATGTTGTGGTCAGCCAGTGGCGTTATGTGACCGCATCTGATCCAGTGGTTGGCACTGGCCGATTGGTGCCACCGGCGAGAATAACGAGGAGCGTGCAGCCTTTTTCCGAATATGACCAATGCTCTGAGCCCGGCTCGAAACGGACAAAGTCACCGGATTGGAAGACCATGCCGTCGTGATCCGTCAATTCACCGTCCAGCACCAGAAATTCCTCGGAGCCCTGATGGATATGGGGATGTGAGCGACTCCCGGGACCGAAACGAATCAGGTAGACCTCTTTGTCGGCCTCCGCGCCACCACTGAGCGGCAGCCATTCCACACCTGGCAAAGTCTTGCCATACCGGTTGTATGGCTGAAATTTTTCGTCTGATGTCCGAATCAAACTGCGCAGAACCGATTGAATCGTTAATGGCTCAGCCATAGCAAAAAAGACTCAATTGGCCTTTTGTCGGGGGGCGGGTAAAGGAATCAGGCTACGCTCGCACCCGCTCTTTCTTGGGATCATAGAACGGGAACGGCACGATCGTCGCTGGGATACGTTTTTGATGACCATCCAATTTACCCACTTCGATAGTGGTGCCAGGTTCTGTGTGCGTGATGTCGAGTCTTGCGAGGGCAATGTTTTTTCGCAGCACAGGGGAGCGCGTTCCACTGGTGATTATCCCCACTTGTGCTCGTCCAATATGGACACAGTCGCCGTGCGCGGCTGGTTCGTTCCCTTCAAGTTCGAGGCCGACAAGCTTGCGCTGGGGATTGGCTTTTCGTTCTACGAGTGCGTCGCGACCGACGAAGTCATCTTCTTTTGATTTGAGCGGCACTGTGAAGCCAATGCCTGCTTCAAAAGGGTCGGTCTGGTCACAGAACTCATAGCCGGCAAATACGAGTCCCGCCTCAATTCGGACCATGTCGAGTGCGTCCAGACCCAGAGGCGACAGGTCGTGGGGTCCACCAGCTTCCCAAATTGCATCCCATACTGGGACTGCATCTTTGGGATGACAGAAGACCTCAAACCCGAGTTCGCCGGTGTAGCCGGTTCGTGACACCATCACTGGAATTCCATTTAGGTCGCCGATCCGGCCAATCGTGAACCGAAACCATTCGAGCTCGTCGACTTGGGGTTGTGCCGGGGGCGTCCAGACCACCTCCTTCACGATCGTGCGACTGGCTGGCCCCTGCACCGCGATGTTGTGCAACTGGTCAGTCGAGGATTTGACCCACACCCGGTAGCCAAGACGTTTTGCTTCTTCCCGCATCCAGATTCCACCATAGTCATTACCGCCGATCCAGCGGAAATTGTCGGGTCCTAAGCGCAGCAAAGTGCCGTCATCAAGCATACCGCCGTGGGGATAGCAGATCGCCGAATACACGACTTGACCGATAGCAAGACGACGGACATTTCGAGTGAGCACATGCTGCATCAACGCTTCAGCATCGGGCCCGAGTACCTCGAATTTTCGAAGTGGGGACAGATCCATCACCACAGCTTTTTCGCGACAGGCCCAGTACTC
>ENA-UPTF01002458-UPTF01002458.1-marine-metagenome-genome-assembly--contig:-NODE-2458-length-10713-cov-7.588285_pt1 | contig 10713 bp, 10 predicted proteins | sample MGYA00238166_ERZ767019 | MGnify/ENA primary metagenome ERZ767019 (study PRJEB28930, sample SAMN06266391) | marine metagenome | isolation source: Sea water from 250 m depth | place: Atlantic Ocean... | reverse complement strand
ATATCAATAAGTTTGTAATCAAGACCAAGCTCACCAATAACTTTTAACGCATCACCAGTTTCACTTGATGGCGACACTGTAGAATCAGGCATGACTAATGCTAGTGTTTTTTTCCCAAATACTTTTCCAGCCAAGTATGCAACTGTCACTGAATCTATTCCACCGCTAAGACCAAAAACAACACCATCAGCTTTCTTTTCTGAAACTGTGTTTTTTAGAAATTCCTCAATATTTTGTTGTATATTTGGCCATTTAGCATCGAAGTTCATTACTTCCTGACCAAGTTTTTCTAAATAATCCATTCCATCATCTTTGAATTCTAGGCATAAAAATTGTTATCTAATCAATAATAGTAACTATTTTTTTCAATTAATCAACAAAATTACATTACGGATTTTTTATTGGTTTTTAAAAATGATAGTGAATGATTGGTAAGCTGGTATTAACAATACTAATTTTTGGTGCTGGGGCTTTTCTATTACTATCTGATAGTTTTGAGGTATTTATTTCACCATATGCTAATGCGGCAGCTAGTGATATTGAAAATATAAAAAACGACCCAGTAATACAAACTGGATTTAGTCAGGCACTTGATCTAATACATGAAAATTCATCCAAAATAAAATTTCTATTAAGTGATTTTTTTAGAAATTAATTTTTATTATAAATCAATGTATACTCCATCGTTTCTTTCTTCAATTGGATACGTTTGGAGTTTTACACCCTTCAGATAATCTTGAAGTTCACCTGTTTTGATATTATAATGCCAAAAGTGTGATGGGCATTCAACAATGTCACCATCTAGTTTACCAGCAGTGATTGAATTATCTTGGTGTACGCATATAGCATCCAATGCATGATATCCACCCTGATTAAAAACAGCTATTTTTTTCCCATCAATATCAAATTCTTTCCCACTATTGGATGATATTACATTTTTTTCAGTTATTTTCTTCCATACCATTCTGTTTTAAAATAATTGGTTTAGGTAAAAAGTTTTTCAATGTTGATAGGATTTTATATAGATATAAAATACAAGTTTACATTGAGTAAGGTAAAAAATCCAAAATTAGCAAAACAAGGCAAGCTTTCTTATGAATGGGCAAGATCTCATATGCAGATTCTAGATAATACTATAAATCGTCTAAAAAAATCAAAACCACTTAAGGGAATTACATTAGGGTTTTGTTTACATATAACAAAGGAAACATCGGTTTTACTTATGGGCGCCAAGGAGTTGGGTGCTAATGTTGCATGTTGTGGTGGAAATCCGCTTACTACACAGGACGACATTGCAGCTTTTCTTGCTTCGCAGGGAATTCATACATACTGTTGGGCTGGACAAAGTCCTAAAGAATATGATTGGTGTATACAACAAGTTCTAAACCACAAACCACAGATTTTAACGGATGATGGTTCTGACATGAACATAAAAGCACATTTTGATAAAAAATATAATTCATTGAAAATTTTTGGTGCAACAGAAGAAACTACTGCAGGTGTAAATCGAATTAGAGCTGTAGAAAAAGATGGTAAGCTCCGCTATCCTGTCATCTCAGTCAATGATGCATATACTAAACATATGTTTGATAACAAATATGGTACTGGTCAAAGTACAATAGATGGTTATCTACGGGCCATGAACTTGTTACTTGCATCTAAACGAATTGTAGTGGCAGGCTACGGTTGGGTTGGAAAGGGTGTTGCTGCAAACTGTCGTGGAATGAATGCCAAAGTTATCGTGACGGAAGTAGATCCTGTGCGAGCGCTGGAGGCACATATGGATGGTTTTGATGTAATGCCAATGTCACAGGCTGCAAAAATTGGTGAGATCTTCATAACAACTACTGGAATGACTAGTATTATCAGAAAGGAACACATCTTAACAATGAAAGACGGTGTAGTGCTTGGAAATGTTGGTCACTTTGACGTTGAAGTGGACTCTAAATTTCTTCTGAAGCAGTCAAAATCTGTTAGACGGGTTCGCCCATATCTTGACGAGTGCGTACTAAAAAATGGTAAAAAAGTCTATCTTATCGGTGAGGGTAGGATAGCTAACTTAACAGCTGCGGAAGGTCACCCGCCAGAAGTCATGGCACAATCATTCTCAAACCAGATGCTTTCAATTCTTTATATTTTGAAAAATCATAAGAAAATGCCAAAAAAGGTTGTTAGTGTTCCAAAGGAGATAGACAAGCAGATAGCAATTGATGCTCTGAAAGCTATGAATGTTAAGATTGACAAGCTGACAAAGGAACAGATCAAATACATGGGTAGTTGGTAACTTCTAAAATTACTTTTATTCATAATGGGAAACGAGATGGAATCAGAAAAAAGATGGTGTGAAAACTGTATGAGTCATACTTCACATGAAATCCTTGATTCTGACAAAGTTATGGTCGGAAAGAAAACAAAATTCCTGTACAAATGTGTAAATTGTGGAAAGAAAAAACGCATGCCTGCATTTCGAGGCATGGCAGAATCTACATACTAATATTAACTATTTTGACAAGAACAAACTTCATAACCAAACTTTACAAAATCTATATCAAATGAACTCAAAGGCAATCATCACAAGTGCGTTACCATATGCAAACGGGGAAATTCATCTTGGTCATGTTGCATCTACATATCTACCAGCTGATGTTACAACTAGATTTCTAAGGCAAAAAGGAGTTGAAGCATATTACATATGTGCATCTGACGATTTTGGAACTCCAATCCTAATACAATCTGAAAAAGAAGGAAAAACACCTGAGGAATATGTAGAATATTGGAACAAGCGTGATTTTGAAGACTTTACTGCATTTAACATAAAATTTGATTTCTTTTACAAAACAAGTTCCTTAGAAAATAGGCAATTTGTACAGGATGTTTTCAAAAAACTTGAACAGGCTGGGCATATTTATGAAAATGAAATCATACAACTTTATTGTAATACGGACAAGAAATTTTTACCAGACAGATATGTAATTGGAACGTGTCCATACTGCAAGGCGAATGATCAATATTCAGATTTATGCGAAAAATGTGGTCGTGTACCAGAAGAGATTGAAAATCCACACTGTTCAATTTGTGGACAGACACCAGTTAAAGAAAAAACAAAGCATTATTTTTTCAAGCTGAAAAACTTTTCAGATAAGTTATCTCAATATCTTGAAAGTAATCAAAATCTCCAAAAAGATGTGAAAAAGTATGTCCAAAACTGGATTAAAGAAGGGTTAACTGATTGGGATATCACCCGCGATATATCTTGGGGTGTTCCTATTCCAGTTGATGGAGAAAAAGAAAAGGTGTTCTATGGTTGGTTTGATAATCATCTAGCATACATTTCATCCACAATAAAATTTCTAAATGATAATGGTAAAGATGGGAAAAAATTTTGGAACGAGGCGGATATCTATCACTTTATTGGAAAAGATATTGTTTATCATCACTTTCTGTTTTTGCCTGCAATGCGTTTAGGAATTGATGAAGAGTACAAACTTCCTGATTACATTCCAACAAGAGGACATCTTACGTTGGAGTCAAAGAAAATTTCAAAGAGCAGAAACTGGTATATTGGTCTTAAGGATTTTTTGAAAATTTTTCCCTCAGACTATCTAAGATTTTATCTTGTTTCAATAAATCCATATTCACAGGACGATCTTAATTTTAACTGGGATGAGTTTGCGACAAAAATTAATTCTGAATTGATAGGAAATCTTGGAAACTTGGTTAACCGTGCGCTTGGTTTTACTGTAAAATCTTTCAATGGTATTGTTCCAGATCCAGAGAAGTTTGATGATATGGATAAAGAATCAGAAAAGATGATCCATGAACTTGCATCACAACTGAGCGTGCTAATGGAAGAAAATCATCTTGATAGAGCATTAAAAAAGATTTTACAGTTTTCAGCTCACTTTAACCAGTACTTTCAACATAAGGAACCCTGGAAGAATGGTGCAGGCACAAACTCCTGCGTTTTTTTGGCAGTTAATGCAGTAAGAAGTTTAGCGATAGCAATTCATCCATTCTTGCCAGAATCATCACAAAAAATTTGGGCACAGCTTGGATTGGATGGTAACGTTTCAACAGAAATGTTTGATGAGATTTCAAGTATTACGCTAAAACAGGGTCACAAGCTAGGACAAGTTTCTCCATTGTTTGAAAAAGTGGAAGAATCAGTTATAGAAGAACAGAAGTCAAAGCTTGGGGGCACAAGCTAGATTGAAAAAGATTTTCCCTCGAATATCTACCAGAGGATTTTATGATCTTTATTCAGGTCGAACGATAAAACATGAACCATATCGCTTGTACCCAAAGACAGATTTTGATGCATTAATCGGCTCAAAGGATATTACTATAATGATTCATGGGCTAAGAAACAATACCTCTGGTGCACTGACAAAATTTGTAATTGCAAAAAGAAGATTAGCGCATCTTGGTTACAAAAGTCCTGTAATAGGATACAGTTATGATTCAAACACAACAGGCGCACAATATGTCACGTCTGCACTTCATGCATTGTATACTGGTGTAACCATAGCAAACAAGAACGGAAGAAACTTGGCACGATTTGTTACTGACTTTAAGCGTAAAAGCCCAGGTACGAAGATTCGCTTAATGGGACATTCACTTGGTGCACATGTAATTCAGAGTACGATAAAAAATCTTGCAAGAAACGCCAAAAATAGTGGAATCTTGGAGGCAGTTTATTTTTTTGGAGGTTCGATTCCTAGCAACGCGCTAAGTCCAAGAAATGGTTCTGCCGCACAAAAAATTGTTACAACAAAAATTAGAAACTATTACAGCCCATACGATGATGTACTCAGTTTAGTAGATGATTGGAATTGGGTAGATACCCCAATTGGTTATAGGGGTGCACATGGAAAGACAATATCAAAATACACTCAAACAATGGTAAAACCGAAAAACCATCGCTTTGCAAGTTATGCTGCGGTCCTTAGGTCATTTCCATAAAATCAGTCAAGCAATTTTGGTCTTGGCTAACAAATAATTATAATTATGATATCAACCGGCTAGACCAATACAGATTATGAAGGCTATTATACCAACAGCTACTGCAGCTCCCTTTCTATTAATTCCCATTAATTAGGTGGGTAAATTACGACTATAAAAAAATAATCATGATCGGCTAATCAATTAGTACGGAAACTAAACTTACAAATGTAGTTTATCAAAAATACAATATGTGAAGCAAATACGTGCATTATTATGAACTCGATCAATTTTGTTGTTCTTGGAGAACAGACAATTGCAAATGATTTTGGTAAAAAAGGTACAACTACAGATCTTACACTTTATGATAAAAAGGAGTCTGATGTTATTAGAACATGGGTTATTCCAAATGGATTCCCAGAAAAGATTCAACCTCTGTTACAAGCCATAAACATTGCGGAGTATGTAATTTTCTATATTGCATCGCTTGACAAGTATGTTGGAGAACAAATTATTGCATTGGATATGCTAGGAAAAAAAGATGGGATTCTAAGCCATTCTTACGAAGTCGATGAAAATCGCCTTAATTCTATGATCAAAGGAACAGTTTTGAATAATTACAAGAAAGTTGATTCATCAAACATTAAACAGGAATTAACAAAATTTCCATCAATTTCAAGCGATGGTGCTGTACAAATTGTAATAGATCATTGTTTTGACGTGAAAGGTGTTGGAACTGTCGTGTTAGGCAAAGTATTACAAGGCATAGTAAATCAGTATGATAAGCTAAGGCATTTACCGTCAGGATCTGAGATTATGATAAAGTCCATTCAAATGCATGACGATGACGTAAAACAGGCAATTTGTTCAGCAAGGGTTGGTCTTTCACTAAAGGGAATCAAGCCGGATGAAATTCAAAGAGGTGACATTCTTACAATTGACGATTCCTTAGAAGTAAAAACTGAACTTGTGATTAATTTCAACCAGTCACCATTTTACAAAGGAGAAATTTCGGAGAATCAGATGTGTCTTCTTAACGTTGGACTTCAAATAAAGGCAGCAAAGATTTCATCCATATCACCATTCAAGTTAACGTTGGAAAAACCAATTATCTATAAGAAAAATGATATCTGTATTGTCATAAAACCGGAATCCACTACAGTACGAATAATAGGTAGTGGGAAAATCAATTAACTTCAAATGTAGTTTACAAAACTATTATTTGTGAAGCCAGCACGGGCATGCCCAATTTGCACAAATTGTGGCTCAAAGAAGTTTGAGCGCCTTGATTCTGATGGCGTGAAAGTCAGATGTGTCAAATGCAATAAGGAATACAAGATATAGATTATATGGGTAGACCCTAAAATTTTTTCAATGGCAAAGACCTGGAAAGATTCTGATATTAGCCTAGACCCGATTAAAGATCAAATAATCGCAATCATCGGATATGGTATCCAGGGAGATGCACAAGCAAACAATCTCAAAGATTCTGGTCTCAAAGTAATCGTTGGGCTTAAAGAGGGTGGTTCTAGCTGGAACAAGGCAAAGGACGACGGCCATGAAGTGATGTCTGTAGCAGAAGCTTGCAAAAAAGCTGACATTATACACATCTTAATTCCTGATATGGTTCAATCTAAGGTATACAAGGATGAGATAGAACCAAATCTTTCCGAGGGAAAGGCATTGGCGTTTTCACATGCAGCAGCAATTTACTGGGGATGGATAAAGGCACCAGATAATATTGATATTATCATGGTTGCACCGAAGGGTCCTGGCTCTAAGGTAAGAGAAACATATCTTGATAACTTTGGAACACCATCAATTGTTGCTGTCGAACAAGATAAGACTGGAACTGCTTGGGACAGAACACTTGGAATTGCCAAGGGAATTGGAAGTGCACGTGCTGGTTTGATCAAAACTACATTCAAGGAAGAAGTTGAGACTGACTGGTTTGGTGAACAGGCGGATCTTTGTGGCGGTTCTGCTTCTATGGTTGTTAACGCATTTGAAACATTGGTTGAAGCTGGCTATCAACCAGAAATTGCATACTTTGAAGTTTTGCATGAGTTGAAACTAATTGTTGACATGATTCAGAAATATGGAATCAACGGAATGTGGAGACGTGTAAGCGAAACTGCAAGATATGGTGGTCTTACTCGTGGTCCAATGGTTATGAATAAGCAGACCAAGGAAGAAATGAAAAAAGTTCTGCAGGAAATACAGGATGGGACATTTAACAAAGAATGGTTAAGTGAATATGAAAAAAGTGGTAAAAACGCGTTTGACAAATACATGAAACAATTAGATTCACATCAAATAGAGCAGGTTGGAAAACAGATGCGAAAAATGATGTGGCCTGATTCTACTGAATGATTATAGTTTTCTTAGTTTTGATACACCGTTTCTAATATGACTAGTTATGTCATTAAGTGATGTTCCCGGTCCAAAGTTGCCGCTAACACCAGATTTCTCAAGTATTTTTTTATCTTCCTCCGGAATTGTTCCGCCACCTACAACAAGTACATCATTAATTCCCTTCTTCTTTAATTCCTTAACAACTCTGGGAAATAATGTTCCATGTGCTCCGTTCAAGAGACTAAGCGCAACTGCATCCACATCTTCATCCTCAGCAATTTGTGCTACTCTGTCCGGTGTGGCAAACAAACCAGAGTAAATTACTTCCATACCAGCATCCCTGAACCCACGGCATAGTACTAGCGCACCTCTGTCATGACCATCTAAGCCCAGTTTTGCAACAAGGATCTTAATCTTACGGGACGCAGTTTTCTGCTTCATATTATAATATACTCATGTTTCCCTTAAAATCTTTTGAATCTGAATAAACTTACATAACGTTTCAAATTATCCACGGTATGGCAGGCGTAATCCCAACCAACTATGAGATTGTGTTTGAACCATTATTTCATAATTTCAAGTTTAACGGTGAGGAAATTATTACTCTCAATTTATCAAAACCGACTAATTCAATCATACTAGACGCTGCAGAACTCAGCATAAAAGAATCTCATATAACACAAGGAAGGAAAATCATCCCTGCAAAATCATCTCTAAATGAAAAAAATGAAAAACTGACAATTAAACTTGCAAAGAAAATAAAAGGGAAAGTAAAACTTTCCATCAAGTTTACTGGAACCTTGAATGATAGACTTTTAGGATTTTACAGAAGCCAGTACAAGGATAAAAAGGGAAAAACAAAGTATCTTGCAACAACACAGTTTGAGGCTGCTGATGCTAGAAGGGCATTTCCCTGTTGGGATGAACCAGCTGTCAAGGCAACATTTGATGTGTCTCTTTTAGTCGATAAGCACTTGGATGCAATCTCAAACATGCCAGTTGCATCTAAAAAAATTGTTGGTTCAAAAATCCTATACAAGTTTGGGCGAACTCCAGTAATGTCAACGTATCTTTTGTATCTTGGTGTAGGTGAGTTTGAATATTTACATGGAAAGTTACGAAATATCAAGATAAGAATTGTTACCACAAAAGGCAATAAGAATAAGGGTAAACTTTCACTAGACTTTACCAAGAAGTTTCTCAGTGAGTATGAAAAATATTTTGGAATAAAGTATCCACTTCCAAAACTTGACATGATAGCTATACCTGATTTTGCTGCTGGTGCAATGGAGAATTGGGGTGCAATTACATTCAGAGAGGCAATTTTACTTTATGATCCAAAGACATCTTCAACTAGGACAAAGCAGTACATTGCGGAAGTAATATCCCATGAGATAGCTCACCAATGGTTTGGTAATCTTGTTACGATGAAGTGGTGGAATGATCTTTGGCTGAATGAAAGCTTTGCAACATTCATGGCAACAAAAATCGTGGACAAGTTTTATCCAGAGTGGGATCTTTGGGACCAGTTTTTAGATGATGCAATGTTACAAGCCATGAGTCTTGACGCATTAAAAAATTCTCACCCAATAAATGTGGACGTAAAACATCCAGCACAAATTAGAGAAATTTTTGACGCAATCAGCTATGATAAGGGTGGAAGTGTTTTACGTATGTTGGAGAATTATGTTGGAATAGAAAACTTTCGTAAAGGACTGAAACATTATCTTACTAAACATAGATATTCAAATGCAGAAGGACGGGATTTATGGAATTCAATTGGGAAAATTGCACATAAACCTGTTGACTCTATGATGAAAACATGGATTGATCAGGTTGGGTATCCAGTTGTGAATGTTAAACGAAATAATTCAAAAATATCATTAACACAGAAACGCTTCTTATCTGATGGGAGTAGAGCTTCTAAAAATAAATGGGCAATTCCAATACAGATTGAAGAGGGAAATCACGAAAACTCAATCTTAATGAAATCACACTCTAGCAGTGTATCTCTGAAAAACAGAGATTCAAATTTTATAATTAATTCAGGTCGCTATGGGTTTTACAGAGTTCAATACGATGATCACAGTTTAGCGAATCTATCATTATTGATTGATGAAAAAATATTGAATCATGTTGATAGATGGAGTTTACAGAATGATTTGTTTTCACAGTGTACATCAGGCACAAAACAACTCCAGGAATATCTTGATTTTACAACATCATATCACGATGAGGATGATTATATCACTCTGCTGAATTTAGCGCAAAATCTTTACTATCTATACAAACTAACCACTAAAGAAAAATTCTCTGATGAAATCCGTACCTATACTGCACAATTTTTGGGAACAATATTTGACCGCCTTGGTTGGGATTCCAAAAAAAATGAGAAACACACTGATTCATTGTTACGTAGTTTTGTGATAACCGCACTTGGTAAACTTGGTGATAAGGAAATACTCAGCGAAGCAAACAAACGTTTTAATAAATTTCTTAAAAATAAAAATTCTCTTGCCGCTGATCTGCAGGAACCAGTTTTTGTATTAGCAGCATGGCAAGGAGATAAAAAAACTTACAATAGACTTTTGTCGCTTTACAGAAAGTCTACTTTACAAGAAGAAAAGATTAGATTTCTTATGGCGATGTGTAATTTCAAGCAAAAAAATTTATTGCTTAAAACACTAGCCCTTTCCCTAACCCCAGAAGTACGTTCTCAAAACATCCGTGCTCCAATTATGGGTGTATCAGCTAATATTTACGGCAAAGATATTCTTTGGCCATGGCTTAAGAATAATTGGAAAAAATTAGTTAGAAAGTTTGGAGTTGGTAATCCACTTGCGAATAGAATTGTTGCTAGCGTTGGTAGTGTAATTGATGATAAACAGGAAAGAGATGTACGTAACTTTTTCAAAAGAAATCCCTTACCTGGAACAGAGCGTGTTATAGAACAAACATTGGAAAGAGTTAGAATTAGATCAAAATTTTTGCGTCGTATTAAAGCAGAATTTGGATGAGAATGAATAGGAAAATTATTGCTGTTGCGTCAATAATCGCAATTGCGGCTATAGTGATATCAGTCACATCTGACTCAGCATTAGATGAATCTACAATATCTCAGACAATTTTTGTTGATGCAATATATGATCCAAAAAATAAGATTGTTAAAATTATGTACAACGATAATTCTAAAAAGACAAACTTAGCCACTCTTGAGATTTTGGGCATGGAAGAAACATTCCATAAGGAATTTGCACGGAGCTCATTTGTAGAAACTGTCCAAATTAATTCTGAGCCAAAGTATGGATGGTCAACTACCCCAGTTGTGTTTTCTATAAATCACGATGAATTTGGTAAGATTGGATTAAAAACTGAAATTTATGAGCAGGGTGAATCAAAACCTAGAATAATCTATAG
>ENA-UPTF01002455-UPTF01002455.1-marine-metagenome-genome-assembly--contig:-NODE-2455-length-10715-cov-4.352510_pt1 | contig 10715 bp, 7 predicted proteins | sample MGYA00238166_ERZ767019 | MGnify/ENA primary metagenome ERZ767019 (study PRJEB28930, sample SAMN06266391) | marine metagenome | isolation source: Sea water from 250 m depth | place: Atlantic Ocean | study... | reverse complement strand
CCGCTGAAAATTCCGGGGAGTCCAAAGTAGATAGACAAAAGCCAGGTCAGCGGAATTAGCAGGATAAACAAACGTACCAGTGTCAGGCTTGCACCCAGAAACGGTCGACCTGTTGCTGTATGGATACTTGAAATCATGAAGACGAGGGCAAATCCGGGCCAGGACCAGGATACTATTTGAAGAAAGTTGGTTGCTGTTTCCTGTACTGGACCGCCGCTAATGAAAATACCGGCGATGTGTGGTGCAAACAGGTACACCGGTATGGCGACGATCAACGAGATAACAACACCGGTCGAGAGGATGAATTTTCGCGCGCTTAAAAGACGCTCGCTATGGCCAGCGCCGTAGTTTTGGGCCATAACTGGAAAGCTACCTACCGCAAGCGCAAAAACGCCTAGCAGTGCGCACATTTCAATCCGCATGGCGGTCGTGAGACCAGCGACAGCGGCATCACCGAAACCAGCGACTACCGCTGTCACTAAACCCGTGGCGAGTGGTGTGACAGCATTGGTCGTGGCGCTGGGAAGTCCGACTTGCCCAATCTGTCGAAGGGAATCAACTAGACCCTTCCAGGCTGGTCTGGACCACGAAATCAGGCGTTCGCGGTAGTGCAGAATTCCAAGAGCAATGAATACTGATACAACCCGGGCGAGTAACGTGGCCCAAGCAGCACCCTGTAGCCCAAATGCCGGTACGGGACCGAAACCAAAAATCAGTAACGGGTCAAGGGCAGCATTGAGTATAGCCACGATCACCATAATGATAGCTGGCCAACGCGTATCACCGGCACCGCGGAGCATTCCATTTGAGACCATCGGTATAACCAACACCAACGCACTGGGATAAAAGACCGTCATGAAACTCTTGACTTGCACGAGTGTTGTGCCCGTGGCGCCAATCGCACTAAAAACCAGGTCTATGGTCAGTAGGCCAATGACTGCAACAATCGCCATTAGAAGAACTGAAAGGATCAAGCTATCGCGGGCAAAATTTCTCGCGCCATCGGTGTTTCCAGCACCGATTCGCTGGGCCATCACGGCAGTGGCGGCAGTCGATAGCCCCAGGCTGATACTGAAAATGACATGCACGGCCGGAAAACAATATCCTAATGCGGCCAGTTCCAATGTGCCCAATCGTGCAACCCAGAATGCATCAGCAAGGTCGACCGCGAAGATTGCAAGTAGTCCGATAACCATGGGTCCAGTCAGCCGTAGAACGTGACGGCTGAGACTGCCCTTGGTCAAATCTCGATGCGAGACCTGATTGCGTTGCGTTGTAATCGCCAACGATTCACCGTGTCTGTAATTGAGATTTACAGCGTGGTTGCTGGCAGCTTGTTTGTCGCTGTAGCTAGAACGATTTTTCTGGGAAGTCCATAATGCTGTCAGAACCGGACATAATGGATGAAAACAATGCACCGCTCTGGGGCAGAATTTTTTCCATGAAAAACTTAGCTGTGGCTACTTTGGCAGCGTAGAAATCTGCGTCGTCATCATTTTGGTGATCGAGGCCAATCTTTGCCATTTGAGCCCAGAGATAGCCAGTAGCGACTAGGCCGAACAGTTTGAGGTAGTCGGTTGATGCCGCACCGGCTTCATCTGGATTCTTTAGACCACGTTGTGCGATATGCCCGGTCGCGATCTGCAGTCGGCCGAAGGCCTTTGCGAGTGGCAGTACAAACGAATTAAGTTCTGGCTGTGCCGTGTTGTTGTCGATCCAGGCCTGTACAGGGTGAAAAAAACGTCGTAGGTAGCGGCCCATATGGGCGGGTAATTTGCGTCCAACTAGATCGAGCGCTTGAACACCGTTGGTTCCCTCGTAGATCTGTGCAATGCGAGCATCGCGGGCATACTGTTCGACGCCGTTATCGCGAATGTAACCGTGTCCTCCGTACACCTGGATACACAGGTTTGCAATCTCGAAACCATTATCAGAAAAGTAGGCTTTAACGATGGGTGTCAGTAGCTGGACCATGTCATCCGAAGCCTGACGTGTCTCTGCATCGGGACCTCGGTCGCGTAAATCATTGTGCCGGGCGACCCATACGGCCATAGCGCGTGCCCCTTCTGTAAATGCGCGCATGGTCAGTAGCATTCGTCGTACATCAGGATGGACAATTATTGGGTCAGCAGGTTTGTCTCCATGTTGGGTGCCGCTGATTGATCGTCCCTGTAGGCGTTCACGGGCGTAGTCGACGGCTGATTGGCGCGCGATCTCCGCGAGCCCGAGACCTTGTACTCCAACCCCCAGTCGCGCATCGTTCATCATTGTGAACATTGCTTGCATACCTTTGTGGGGTTCACCGACCAGCCAAGCCTTGGCACCTTCAAAGTTCAACTCACACGTTGCAGAAGCCTTAATGCCCATTTTGTTTTCAATTGATGCGCAGGTGACTGTATTGCGTTCACCAGGCTCTCCATTTTCATCGGGTAGAAACTTCGGTACCAGAAATAGACTGATACCCTTAATTCCGTCCGGTGCATTGGGAAGTCTGGCCAACACCAGATGAATAATGTTGGATGAGAGGTCGTGTTCACCGGCACTGATGAAAATTTTGGTGCCCCTCAACGCATAGTTGCCATCATCTTCATGTTCTGCCTGTGTTCGAATTAGCCCGAGATCCGTGCCGCACTGCGGTTCAGTTAGACACATGGTGCCTGTCCACTCGCCGCTTGCCAGTCGGGGTAGATAAAGCGCTTTTAAGTCGTTACATCCAAATGCATTCAGTGCGCGGTAAGCGCCCCGGGTGAGACCAGCGTAGGTTCCAAATGCCATGTTTGAAGAACACATCATCTCTTCGATCAGAATGTTTAATGCACCGGGCATACCCTGGCCGCCGTGTTCGGGAGAGCATGCCAGTCCATTCCAGCCACCCTCAACATATTTTCCATAGGCTTCCCTGAAGCCAGTAGGAGTTGTAACCTTACCGTTGTCCCATTGACAACCTTCCTCGTCACCAGTTCGATTCAGAGGAAACAGCTCGTTTTGGCAGATTTTGGCTGCTTCTTCAAGAACAGCATCAACCAGATCGGGTGTTGCGTCCTCATAACCTGGCAAAGCGGTGATATCACTGGATTCAAAGAGTTCGTTGTAAACAAAGCGCATGTCACGCAAGGGTGCAGAGTAGCTAGTCATGGTTGTGTTTCTCGAGATTTGTCGCGGCGACGTTGATTTAGTTGCGAAGTGGTTTGCCTGTTTCTAGCATGTGTTCAATGCGATCAAGAGTAGGTGTGGTTTTGAGTAGCTCGACGATGGTGCGCCGTTCAAGCGACAGCAGATGGTCTTCAGTGATCGTTTCAGTAATGTCCGTTTTTCCACCCGAGAGCACCCAGGCGAGCGCCTTGCCAACGGTGACATCATGATCAGTCGCCTTACCCGCTCGATGGTAGTCATTGACCACCATCGTCAATGCTGTTGCCGCGGTGGGCCCTGGCAGTGCGTACTCAGTGGGTTCCGGAGGTGTATAGTCGTCGGCCAATTGCTGGGCCCTGGCTTTAGCCTCAGCTAGCAATCGGTCTTGGTTCATAGTGATTCCATCTCCATCGCGTAAATACAGAAAGTCTTGTGCCTCGACGGCAGATCGTGACACCGCGGCGGTCCCAACAGTTTCAAATACTCGTGTCACAGCAGGCATCGGTCCCCCAGGAGCTTCGGGATTGTTCTGCCAGCGAGCCAACATTTCCTTGCAGCCACCCCAAGCTGGGACTAGACCGACGCCGACCTCGACCAGGCCCATATAGGTTTCTGCGTGTGCTTGTACAGCGTCACAATGCAGCAGAATTTCTAGACCACCGGCAAGTGCCATGCCGGAAGGCGCCCCAACTACTGGGAAAGGGGAGTACTTAAGTGCTTTGTAGACATCCTGGCCGGCTTTAACCGATTTAGTAATCTCGGGCCAACCCGCAATATTGGCGGCGAATAGGGCAAGGCCGATGTTTGCGCCGACTGAAAAGTTAGCAGCCTCATTGTGAATAACCAGCGCTTTATAGTTTTCTGCAGGGATCACCTTCAATGTTTTTTCGACCATAGTCATAATGCCTGGATCGATGCTGTTCATTTTGGTGTGAAACTCGAGACAGACCACCCCGTCCCCAATATCCCACAGGCTAGCCGATCCGTTGCCGGCGACTCGGGTGGTCGCTCGTTTGATATCCTGCAGTAGGAGAACGCCATCGGGTCTCGGTACATTGTGATAGGCATTATCTGTTCCAAAATACTGCAATACACCCTGCTCGGTCCGGTAGAAACTACCCGCTCCAATTTGGGCTAGTAGTTTTGGCACGGTCATGTCGAATTCGCGTAGCTGTGTGGCAAACCAGGCGGGTCCGAGCTGATCGATCATTTCGAATGGCCCCCATTTCCAGGCATATCCGTTTCGCATGGCCTCATCGACCGCGAACACATCGTCGGCTATCTCGGGTACCAGTGACGCAGCGTAGCTTAATGTGTGGGCGAGCACACGCCAGGCGTAGCGGCCTCCTTTGTCTGGGTGTTCAACCAGTGCGCGTAGACCTTTCCGACCGGCGCTGATACTCGCAAGATCGGCTTTCTGTGCGGTTCGATATTCACCCGTTTGCAGGTCAAGAGATTCTTTAATTCTTTGTCCCTTTGATCGGTTGAGGCGATAAAAACCACCTTTCCCTTTGCGCCCGGTATAACCCTCACGGATCATGTGTGCTATGAATTCAGAATCTTGATGGAGGTCTCTAAACATGTCCTGCGACGGCAACGAGGACAGCATAGAGGCCGATACATGGGGCTGCAGGTCAATGCCTACCAGATCCATCAGCCCGAACACACCGGTTTTAGGTATACCCATGGGGCGGCCCACAATGGCATCTGCTTCTTCAACAGTTAACTGATCCTCAAACGCGAATCGGATTGCACAGGTAGTCCAGAGAATGCCAATTCGATTGGCAATGAATCCGGGTGTGTCTTTACAGTGCACAACACTCTTGCCCAGAGCTCGGTCGCAGAAAGTCTGTAGCGCGGTTATTGCATCCGTGCGCGTGTGCGGCCCAGCGACTACTTCCAAAAGACGTAGATACCGAGGTGGGTTAAAAAAATGGGTGATCGCGAAGTCACGGGCAAAATCATCGGTTAACCCGTTCATTAGTTTTGCCAGTGGGATCGTGGATGTGTTCGACGTGATGATCGAGCCGGCTTTTCGAACGGTGTCAATCTGTTTATAGAGGGCTTGTTTGATTTCTAAGTTTTCGATAACGGCCTCAATTATTAGATCGCACTCCGCCAGCATGCCGAGATCATCGTCAAGGTTGCCGATCTTAATAAGATTGACATTTTGCTTATGCATTAGAGGCGCTGGGTTAGCCTTGAGCATGTTTTTGATAGCTGTTTCGGCTAACACGCTCCGATTGGACGCACCATTAGGAACTACGTCGAGCAGCACAACCGGTGTGCCACTATTGGCGACATGGGCCGCAATACCAGCGCCCATGACACCGGCGCCGATTACAGCGACTTTTTCAATATTGGTCATGTTCCGACAGTTTCCATCACAGTTGCGATACCCTGACCACCACCAATACACTGGGTCGATAGTGCATAGCGGCCCCCCTCACGCTTGAGAATCTGCGCGGCTTTGCCCGTGATTCGTGCGCCGGTCGCACCAAGTGGATGTCCGATGGCAATTGCACCTCCATCGACGTTGACTTTGTCGATATCGAGGCCCAGATCGCGAACAGATGCGATCGATTGAGTGGCGAAGGCTTCGTTGATCTCCACCACGTCAATGTTGTCTGCGGTAAGTTCGGCGCGGGCTAGTGCCTTACGTGAAGCAAATATCGGGCCGAGTCCCATGGTTTCAGGTTTACAACCCGAGACCGCGATGCTCCTGATTCGGGCGATTGGTTCCAGTCCGTTTTCTTGAGCGTAGGTCTCTGAGCACACCAGCGTTGCCGCTGCACCATCGGTTAGTGGTGAGGAGGTCCCAGCCGTCACGCTGCCATTCTCGTCGAAAGCCAGTTTCAATCCCGCAAGGTCCTCTGTTGACGTGCCGGGTCGCAGGCAGCCATCTGTATCGACAGTTAGCCCATTCATTTGTATCGGTACGATCTCTTTTTCCAGTTTGCCCAGTGATTGGGCGTCTGCAGCTTTCTGTTGGCTTAGAACAGCAAACTGTTCCTGTTCCTCGCGACCGATGTTGTATTCTTTACCGACGTTTTCGGCTGTTTCGCCCATCGACATATAAGCCGCCGGGTTGGATTCCAGCAGTGCAGGATTGGGCATCGGATTGAATCCACCCATAGTGACGCGACTCATGGACTCGACACCCGCGCAGATAAAGACCTCACCAGCGTTCATCTGAATCGCACCGGCCGCATTGTGAATAGACTGCATAGAAGAGCCACAGAACCGGTTGACTGTGGTACCGGCGACATTGATAGGCAGGCCTGCCATCAGCACTACCAGGCGCGCCATGTTGAATCCTTGTTCGCCTTCGGGAAATGCGCAACCGAGAATTAAATCTTCGATGTCGTCGACATTGACACCAGTTCGGTCTACTAAGCCGCGAACAACCTGTGCCGCCAGATCGTCCGGTCGGACCTTGGCCAGCAAACCCTTGTTGGCAAAGTGGAACGGTGAGCGGGCATACCCGGCAATGACAACGTTTCTCATTGGATCGTCTCCTGTTAATAGTTTCTGGATAAGACAGTGCGGGTCATAGTTGATGAATCGGTTTGCTTGTCTTGTGCCTTATGGGATCAGTTTGTACCTGTTTGCGTTTGAGTGTGAGCCCGGTCCAGAGCATCGAGCGTCTGAAGCCGTATGTCGTTGAGTTCGGTGACCAGCGCAGCAAGATCAGATTTCTGACGCGCTAGCGCTTTTAGTCTTTGGTTGACTTTTTCTAGCAGCATCGTGAGTTGTTCGCTTTGGCTGGGATCGGCATCGTACAGATGCAAGTACTCCCTGATCTCGGCCAGACTGAAACCAAGTCGCTTGCCACGCAGAATTATCTGTAGGCGGCCACGATCGCGATAGTTATAAACCCTTGTTGTGCCGGCTCGGCGAGGCGACACCAGTCCCTTAGATTCGTAAAAACGGATGGCGCGTGGTGTAATGCCAAGTAGATTTGCCAATTCCGTAACACTATAGATACTGTCGGTATCACGTTCAGCGAGCGAATTTTCTATCATCTGCCAGCCTACGCTTGCTGGGCCTGTTCTTCAGCTACAAGTTCCTTCTTGGATAGTTTGCCGATGATCGTTTTGGGCAGTTCGTCTCTGAATTCGATCTTTGAGGGCATCTCGATCTTGGAGAGCTTGTCCTCCAGAAACTGTTTCAGGTCTGTTTCGTTGAGTGACTCATTGGGCTTGAGCTTAACGAAGGCTTTCGGACTCTCGCCTCGGTATTCGTCCTTGATGCCGATAACAGTGACTTCCGAAACCGCAGAGTGCAAGTAGATCGCTTCCTCAACCATGCGTGGGTATACGTTATAACCGCTGCACAGTATCAGGTCCTTGAGTCGGTCGACCAGAAAGAAGTGACCCTGGTCATCCATGTACCCGACGTCGCCGGTTCGTAGCCAGCCATCGCGAAGGGTGTCTGCGGTCTCTTCTGCTTGATTGAGATAGCCCTTCATGATCTGGGGGCCTTTGATCCAGACTTCACCACGTTCTCCGACTGGCATGAGATCATGCGGGGCTTCGAGGTCGTGTATGGTGATATCTGTTCCTGGCACCGGTAGGCCGATTGAGTTCTCTTTGTTGGTGCCACTCATAGAGTTACAGGTGGCAACGGGCGAGGATTCGCTCAAACCATATCCTTCCACCAGTTTACAGCCAGTGATTTGTTCAAACTGGCGCTTGACTTCAAGCGGTAGGGGTGCACCACCGGACATACAGTACCGGATCGATGACAGGTCATATTTGGCCAAGTCCGGGGCCTGGTTGATGGCCGTGTATATAGTCGGTACAGCTGGGAACAGTGTCGCCTTTTTAGCGCTGAGGGTCTTAAGGGTCTGTTCCAGTTCGTAGCGGGGTAACAGAATCATCTCGGTGCCCGACGCCACTGCGAAGTTCATCACGGCGGTCATTGCGAACACGTGGAAAAGCGGCAGCACACCGACTATTTTTTCTTCTCCGGGCCTTAGCCCCGGGAACCACGAGAGCATCTGTGAGATGTTGGCAGATAGATTGGCCTGCGTCAGCATCGCTCCCTTGGAGCGCCCGGTGGTACCGCCGGTGTATTGCAGCACAGCGATGTCCTGCTCGATATCGATCTCGACCTCTTCGGGTTGTCCGTCGTTGTTGATCAGATCTTCAAACCGCATGGTCGTGTCGTCGTCAGTGATTGCTGCGATTTCTTTGCGTTTGACGATACCGAATAAAAGACCCTTCAATGGTGGCAGGATGGGAGCCATCCGGCAGACAACGATCTGTTTCAGGCTTTCGGTCTGGCTGAGCATTGCGGCGACTTTGGGGTAAAGCAACTTAAGGTCCATGGTGACCATAATCTCGGTTTCACTGTCGGAGATCTGGAATGCGAGCTCACGTTCAACATACAGGGGGTTGTAGTTGACGACGGTGGCACCCGCACGCAGTGCCCCGAAATAGCAAATGACCGAGTAGGGGGTATTGGGCAGGCACAGGCCGACCCGACTCCCTTTTGTGACGCCCATGTTCTGAAAACCTTTGGCAGCCTGTCTAATATGTGTTGCCAGCTGCGCGTAGGTGGTTTTTCGACCAAGAAAGTCAATTGCTGGCCGGGCAGCAAATCGAATTTCAGCATCATCGATGTACTCATTGAGAGCCCGACGGGTCAGTGTTGTTGACCAGTCAATCCCTTCGGGGTAATGGTGCAGCCACGGTTGTGGATGGACGTCATTTGTTGTCATGGGATCCTCCTTCGATTAAATTTTATTTTACGTATACGGAATTGAGTTTACGTTTACGTCATACCCTGAGCAAGTGACCAGAAGGGTCCCAATGCCAGTGACTACCCCTGGTTGGGTAGGTCTTAGCGGTTAATGACTGAGTCTGACGGTATTCGGCAGGACGCGCCGTATATTGTCTGACAGCAGTTTAAGACCGGCTTGCCGTGGGAAGCTTGCTCGGTAGACCAGCCGAACCTGACGAAAGGCTTGGGGGATCTGCAGTTCACGCAGTATGACCCCACTGACTGCCAGGCGACCGGCGTGCACCGACAGCGCCGGGACCAGGGTTACGCCCATTCCCATGCCAACAAGCTGTACCAGTGTTTCAAGGCTCGATGCTTTAAGTCCTGTCATAGGTCCGGTTTCTGGGCGTTCACTCAGTTGGCAGGCTGCCATAACTTGTTCGGACAGACAGTGCTCTTCTGACAGCAACAGCACGTCAAGTCCGGCAAGGTCCTCCAGCCGGATGTCGTCTTGGGTGTAGAGAGCGTGATCACGCGGGTGTGCCAGCCAGAATGGCTCCTCGAACAGGCTGATTGCTTCAAGGTCGTGGTGGTTAGGGGGTGTTGCGAGCAAGGCGGCATCCAGCCGGTGTTCGCGTAAGGCCTGAATCAGCAGATCAGTCGTGGATTCTGTGATTTCTAAGACGAGTTCCGGGTGCCGGTCGCGCAGCTCGATCATGAGCAGAGGCAGCAGATAGGGGCTTAAAGTATGAATTGCGCCAATGCGAAGTGGACCGGTCAAAGGACCTTTATGCCCTGTGGCCAGCGCATTAATAGCGTCGACTTGCTCAAGAATTTGACGCGCGTGGCCGGTGATCTGCAGTCCGATGGGTGTGACCCGAACCGAGCGGTTGGTGCGTTCAAACAGTGCCACACCCAGTTCCTGCTCGAGCTTTTGGATTTGTCCAGACAGTGTCGGCTGACTGACAAAACAGCGTTCTGCCGCCTGGCCGAAATGGAGGGTGTCGCCAAGCGCAATCAGGTAGCGTAGATCCCGTAGATTCATGACTTAATAATAGGTAAAACCAATTAGTTCGATATGAATAAACGATTATACATATCAGATGCTTTGACCTACAGTAGCTCGCGTCGAGGACCGCGCAGGCGGAATTCTCTACTTGAAACCCTATAAAATTGAACTGGAGGACACCATGTCACTCAAAGATACGCAGACAGAACAGAATCTAAAAGATGCCTTTGCCGGTGAATCGCAGGCCAACCGGCGCTATTTGTATTTCGCCGCGAAAGCGGATGTAGAAGGGTACAACGACGTTTCGGCCGTCTTTCGCTCAACCGCCGAAGGCGAGACCGGTCACGCACACGGACACCTGGAGTATCTTGAGGAGACCGGCGATCCGGCGACGGGACTGCCGATAGGCAGTACTTCGGACAATCTCAAGGCAGCTGTGGCCGGCGAGACGCATGAATACACCGATATGTATCCTGGAATGTCGAAGACGGCACGCGATGAGGGCTTTGATGAGATTGCGGACTGGTTTGAAACCCTGGCCAAAGCTGAACGCTCTCACGCCAACCGATTTCAGAAGGCGTTGGACTCAATGGGTGACTGAGCAGTCAGCGGGAGACGGTTCTGCATGCCGTCTCCCGTAGCACAGCTGCTTCGTTTCGGATGAACAGGTGACAGCTCCCCAAGAAGGCAGTCTTGAGACTCCGACCAGACACCCCATAGACTGGCAGAACCCAGATTTTTACAACCAAGACGATCTTTTTACGGAACTGGAACGAGTTTTCGATCACTGTCATGGCTGCCGCCGTTGTGTTTCTTTATGTGATAGCTTCCCAACGTTATTTGACCT
>ENA-UPTF01002454-UPTF01002454.1-marine-metagenome-genome-assembly--contig:-NODE-2454-length-10717-cov-1.355451_pt1 | contig 10717 bp, 7 predicted proteins | sample MGYA00238166_ERZ767019 | MGnify/ENA primary metagenome ERZ767019 (study PRJEB28930, sample SAMN06266391) | marine metagenome | isolation source: Sea water from 250 m depth | place: Atlantic Ocean | study... | reverse complement strand
ACCAATATTACCTTCAAGAGAGATGTAGTTAAGGCCTGCTCGAGAGGCTTCGATTTCGTTAGGGTCTTCCTCTGAAAAATCCCGTAGCTCGGATAAGTCGGGATGCCGGTACATTGCGCTGTCATCCAGCTCAATTTTAGCGTCGACCGCAACAATATTGCCATCACCGGTCACAACCAGCGGATTGACCTCAAGGAGAGTTGCGTCGCACGTTACAAAAACTTCGTAAAGGTTAGAAAAAAGTTTCACGGCTTCGTCGTGAACAGCTTCAGGTAATCCAATTTGAGTAGCTACAGAACGCGCTGCATCGTAATTCACACCCTCTATCGAATCGATATGGAGCGTACAAATCTTCTCGGGATCATTAATCGCGACATCTTCAATATTCATCCCGCCTTCGGAACTCGCCATAAGGGCGATCCTCTGGATACCGCGATCGACGACTAAGCCTATATAAAGCTCACTAGCAATTTCTAAGCCGCGTTCAATCAGGAGTCTCTCGACAATTTTTCCACTGGGGCCAGTCTGATCAGTCACGAGCGTCATACCAAGAATTTTGCTGGCGTATAAGCGCACGTCTTCTATTGAGGACGCTACTTTTACACCACCACCCTTGCCTCGCCCCCCGGCGTGAATTTGCGCCTTAACCACCCAGCGGCTTCCTCCAAGCGTCTCGGCAGCGGTAACTGCCTCTTCGACAGAGAAACAAGCCATGCCGTGGGGCACGGGAACCTGATGGGTCCTAAGAATTTCCTTGGCTTGGTGCTCGTGCAGTTTCAATTTGGAGGGAATCTCTCCCTGCAACTATTTCTCGAAACGATTTAGGCTAACTAGGTGTTAGTTGGAAAAATCTCGGGAAAGCGCCCCAACTCTTCTTATACAATCTGCGTTGGCATATCTGCGTAAATCTTCGCCCGTTCGTCTACTCGACTCCATCATTCCCAACAATCGGTCGGGAGGAGTCGGTAATCCAATCACTCCACGAACCCACATAGAGTTTTGAACCCGACAATCCGCAATGTTCCATCGCCAGTAGGTTATGGCATGCGGTAACCCCTGATCCACACGTATGAATGACTTCGTGGGGGCGACGTCCAGAGATCAACTCTTCGAACTCTTCCCGTAATAGACCTGCACTTTTGAAAATTCCACTTTCGAGATTGCTCTGAAATGGTCGATTGATTGATCCAGGAATGTGGCCCGCAATCCGGTCCAAGGGTTCCTCTTTTCCAACGAAGCGTTTGTTTTCACGAGCATCAATCACGAGTCTGCTTTTTGTACTCACGGCCTCTGCGACATCGTCTGCTTCAACCGACTCGAATGAACCTATCCGTGCTGAGTATCTCCCGGGTGGGTATGCTTCGATTCCCTGCATGACCGGACCCTGCACGGATTCCCAAGCTCTAAATCCGCCATCCAGTACTGCCACATTCTCGTGTCCTACCCAGCGCAGCAACCACCAAAATCGAGCTGCTTGGGCCGAAGGACCCTCGTCGTAGATTACGACCTTACTACCGCGTTCAAGGCCCAGCGCACCAAGACGTTCAATAAACAGATCAACTTTCGGTATTGGGTGACGCCCTGTCCGTGGTGTGACCGGGCCCGAAAGGTCATTCTCCAGGTGAACATAGGAGGCGCCTGGAATATGCCCACTCAAATAAGCGGAATATCCCTTCCCCTTGTCAAACAAAGAAAAACGACAGTCATAAACCCTAAGGGCGTCATCATTCAAGCGGTCACTAAGCTGTGCCGCGGAAATCAAACAATCGAAATTATTAGTATTTTGCACGAACGATTATTATCTACTTTGCTTGAAACATTATGCAATACGTGAAGGACGCCCTCGCTACCCTTAATATGTCTGGCGATGCCAAAATCGACTCTTGGTACGAGTCTACCGCGGAAACCGCAACTTCCTATCCGCGACTCGAAGGTGAGATCAGCGCCGATGTGGGTGTCATTGGTGGGGGATATACCGGTTTGTCAACTGCGATTCATCTTGCTGAACGCGGTTACCGCGTGGGACTGCTAGAGGCAGAACATATTGGTTGGGGCGCCTCGGGCCGCAACGGAGGGCAAATTTGTAGTGGTCAACGTGTGGATATGCTGGCCATTGAGCGCCTCGTACCTAAAGAGGATGCTAGGCGTCTTTGGCATCTTGCTGAAGAGGCCAAGGGGTTGGTCCGGAAAATGATCGATCGACACAACATCGCCTGTGATCTTCGTTCTGGAATTTTGGAGGCAGCTTCGAAGCCGTCGCATTACCAGTTTCTTTCGCATTACATAAAGCATTTGAGAACACAGTACGATTATCGAGAAGCGCGTTTGCTTGACTCGAGAGAAATTCGAAACCATCTGGATACTTCTAGATATCACGGTGGTTATCTGGATCATGGCGCAGGCCATCTTCACCCCCTGAAGTTTGCTCTTGGACTTGGGCGGGCTGCTGCCGATGCGGGCGTCTCGATCTATCACCGATCAAAGGTAAATAGCATACGGAGGATGGACGGCCAATCGGTAATGCAGACGGATCACGGCCAGTTGATAACTCCCATCGTCGTGCTTGCCTGTAATGGATATCTCGGCAACTTAGAGCCTCGATTGACTGGCGCTATCATGCCGATCAATAACTTTATCTTGGCGACGGAAAGCTTGGGTAAGGACCGTGCTCGAAGTTTGATTCGAAATCACGTTGCCGTATCCGACACCAAATTTGTGGTGGACTATTTTCGAATGTCCCCCGATTACCGCCTCCTTTTCGGTGGGGGAGAAAACTATACCCGCAGGTTTCCTACGGACATCAAATCTTTCGTCCGACGGTATATGCTTCGAGTATTCCCGCAACTATCAGAGGTTCGCATCGACTACGCCTGGGGTGGAACCCTTGCAATCACACGGAGTCGGCTACCGCTTTTCGGTCGCCTCGAAGGTGATACTTATTACGCTTTAGGCTATTCGGGACAAGGCGTCGCACTGGCGACCCTTGCCGGTCAAGTGTTATCTGACGCGATTGCGGGTAGCGTAGAGGACTTCGATGTCTTTGCTAGGTTGCCACGCCGTCAATTTCCGGGAGGCGCGCTACTCCGATGGCCCAGTTTGGCATTCGGCATGATGTATTACGCGCTTCGCGATCAACTTTAGTATGTGCAGTCTTGGACTCTTGAATTCGGACACTATGAAGGGAACTATCAGCTATACGTCATCGCGCTAAAAAAATTACCTCACATAGATCAACACCCGTGATCTACATTTCCAACCGGAGAGATACGACCCATTATTCTGCATCTAAGTGAAATCTCGTTTAATGGCCTTTTCCCACGTGCGATGAAGGACTTGTTGATCGCCTTCGTAGGCCTCTAATTCCGCCTCTAAAAAATAGAAGCACTCATCAACACTTAACGTTTGCTTGATTTCCGTCCGTACATGCCACGAGTCTCGACTACGTAAAGCTGTTAGGTGGGCTTCCGCTGTTAGGCTTAATGGGTCTTTTCGATCAATTTCCCAGGTCTCCCGTCGAATCTCTTGAAACTGGATACCGTTTTGAGGGTGAACCGCAAGTCCGGTATCTTCGTGAATTAAAAAACGAGTCATATCTGTCGCAAAATCTTTTTCTACTGCACGCCTGGACACCGGCTGAGAAATCATCAGGTAAACAGGAACAAGCTCGGCACTTCCAGGCTTTGGCATGACCGCCTCCTTTCTATGCATTAAGACAGGGAGATGCAGTGCACTTTTGTCCCCTGTCTTCAGCGTGGCTGTGACAACAAAAGGCGGAGGTAAGATGTACGGCCAATAACTCGTCGAGATCGCGACTCGGATTCTATGTCCAACCTGGAAGCAATGACCTGTCTCATCAAGGCGAACTGTGACGTTAATGATTTTTCCAACCCTCATCGCCATGGGCTTTTTGTTTCCTGCACGGTGAGCCAGGTTGATCACGCCGAGACTGACCCGATGACAGGTCCCGTCCGGATGGACATCAACGAGCCGAATGGCCAAGTTCCCGTATTTTTGATCGATTCCAACATCGAGTTGCACTGTGGGCCGACCGAGAATATCTAACGGCCCGTCCAGCGGGTCAGTTTCAAAACAGAGCGAATCTGCATCGTCTTCTCGCTGGTCGCCAGCTAGTTCGGCGTCCGGTTTCAACGTGAAGTATTCCCCGCTCGAAACACCACAATCCTGGGGTGTCGAAATTGTATGAAGAGCCTCATTGTTCGGTTGAGCGCCTAGCGTGCCTTTCTCGGTGAAATAGAAGACACGTTGCTGAATATCGGTACTTGGCCACTCATCCAAAGCCACCCAGTTCCCCGGTTCATCGCTGCGCCACTCGCTTCCCGCAGGCACTTTCTCACTCAGGTACGCCCGGTAGGCCGGAAGCTGATCAGCCCCGTTACTCACGCCCTTTAACCACCGGTCCCACCACCGCACAGCCTCAGCATGAAAATCGAGTCGTGGTTTGGGCCAGGCAAAATGGGGGTATTTGTGAATCCAGGGTCCGTTAATCGCCTTAGTCGGCGTAGCAAGATTCGCCGCCAGATCCGGCGGCGCATTTCGGTATCCATCCGCCCATCCTCCGATGGCCAATATGGGAACCACCAGAGCGCTCCAATCATCACCCACAGAACCGTGCTCCCAGTACTGATCTCGACGCTGATGCGTGACCCACGTCAGCAGTGGTAAGTCTATCTTCTCGAGTCTGGATAGCCATTGCGACTTCCATGCCTCCCCAACGACATCAGGATCGGGAGGGCGTGATCCGTAGGACAACATTGTTGCAGACCAATAGAAGTTTGCAGCTAGGTGACAGCCATTCTTGTAATGGATGTCGTCGTTGTAACGGTCGGTACTGGTCGACAAAGAAATAACAGCTTTCAAGGCGGGTGGACGCAACGCCGCAACCTGCAGACTGTTAAAGCCTCCCCATGAAATTCCCATCATCCCGACTGAGCCCGTACACCAAGATTGTTCTGCAATCCAGGCAATCACTTCTATGGCGTCGGCAAGTTCTGTGGAGGAATATTCGTCTTCTATCAACCCTTGCGAGTCACCATGGCCTCGTAGATCTACACGGACGCCAGCATACCCAGATTGCGCAAAAACCGGATAGGTCGACTCATCACGAGCTGCTGTTCCATCTCTCCTGCGATACGGGAGAAACTCTAGAACTGCGGGTACTGGAGTTTGTTGTACCTCTTCGGGTAACCAAATCCGAGCATACAACCTGACCCCGTCCCGAAGCGGGATCACGACATTCTCTAAAATCGAATACCTATCGGGTGTCACGGTACTAAGCTTGTCGAGTAGGGCCAACTAACAAAGTGAAAATACCGAGCCCAAGGTAAACCGTACCAGCGAACCATTCGTGATAGGACAACCTGCTACGGGTCTTTCTCAGCCATTGACTTGCTCTACCTGCCATCGCGGCGTAGATACTGTCAGTAACCAGGCCCATCGATACCATAATGGTACCTAAGAGGAGGAACTGCATACCCGGGCTGCCCCGTGTCGAATCTACGAACTGGGGCAAAAATGCGATAAAAAAGAGAATAGTCTTTGGGTTAAAGAGATTGACGAGTAGGCCGTCGCGATATACACGCCCCAACTGGCGCGGCCTCAACTGAAGATTAGGATCGCCGGATTGATCTTTGCCTAAGAATGCGCGAAATCCAAGGTACACCAGGTAGAGTGCACCAAAATATTTTACAGTCGTAAAAGCAATGGGTGATGATAAAACCAGCGCGGAAAGTCCAACTGTGCCTGCCAGCACATGAATAAATCCTCCGGTCACTACACCAACCGCCGAAACAATTCCTGCCAAACTGCCCTGTTGCACGCTTCTCGCGACAATATAAAAGACTGCTGGCCCCGGCGTAATCAAAAGCACGAGCGCTGCAACCAAAAACAACGGGAGATCGCCGTAGGCCAACATTGGACTCAATGAGGGAATTCTTGATTTTGATGAGCGAGGGAGTTCGTCTAATTCTCTCGCGCTAACCGCCTTTGATAGGCGGCATGACGGTTAACTGGTCGCCTTCGCTCAATGCCGTAGCCCCCCACCGTTCTTTCGACACGATAGAGTCATTCAATGACACAGGTCCCACTTGGTCGTGCGGGATGCCCAACTCAGACAAAACCTCAATAATGGAGGCCCGATGGGCGAACGTCACTGCACCGTCACTGCGTTCAAATTCTGTTAGCCGGCCAATTAGTCTGATATTGAGGTGCACGAAATTAGGACAACCCCAATCTCTCTAACGTCTCTGAGGTTGGGCGACCATCTTCCGTCCAGCCTCTCAGGCCGTAGTATTCCGGCAACATTTTGTCGAGTTCGTTAACTTTGCCTTTCGCTGTTCCGCTTGGACAAGGTTCTTTTAGTAATCGATCTGGCAGGGTATCGTCTGCAGCCGTAAAACCAGCAGATAAATTAAACATCCGTTCAAGATTCCAAATGCGTTCGCCGGTTTCAAACAAGCGACCTGCGTCCCAATCACCCTCGCAAGCAGCATCTATTTGTGCAGCAAAGTCTTTGATGCCCCAGTCTACAAACATGCACACCCCAGTCGAATCTACCGCAGCCTGTCGATCTTGGGATTTCTTGCAAGGCTCTGCTTTTCCTTTGCCGCTCTGGTCGTTGTAGTCTGCATCAAACGTGTCGTGCTTAAGATGACACGCACCTCGATTCCCTGTCGCGTAACCCAGACCCATGCCCTGCAGTGCGCGTGAATCATACCCCGCGAACTCTTGACCTTTAACGGACATGGACAATTCAGGATGTCCGTATTTTTCGCACATCCTTTTTGAACCCATGCCGAGAATCTTCCCAAACCCTTCCTGTTTACCGGTTTTCTCTGCCATAACTGTCAGTGCTTCGGCATTTCCAAAGGTAAGCTCAACCCCATCGGTATCATCTTTTGTGATGACACCCATCTCATAGAGCTCCATTGCTGCGGCGAGGGTTACCCCGAACGAGATCGGATCCATCCCATGTTCATTCGTTAAATACCCAGTAAACGTACAAGCATCTATGTCATCCACACCCACTGCAGATCCTACAGCGAAAGCTGTTTCATACTCGAGGCCACCTGAGGCGTGCCAGTACTCTTTGCGATTAACAATCGTAAAATGATCTTCTCTAATATGTGCAATTCGACCACATGCGATTGTGCAACCAAAACATGCTTTGTTCGTGACAAGATTTCTATGTCCATCTTCAGCCGTTCTCAGCATCGCGGCGCCGTCTATTTTGTCGGCTCCCTCGAACTGAACTTCCTGGAAATTACGCGTCGGCAAGCCTCCGAAAGCCTGCTGTGTGGTTAACATCTCATTGGTACCATATTTCGTAAGGGCCGCTCTACCCGAGCTTTCAACCAACAATCTTTTTGCATGGTTTGCGGCTTCCATAAAACGCACCGGGTCTTTAACGGCCACCCCACGCGTACCGCGAGTCGCTACGGCCTTCAAATTCTTAGAGCCCATAACCGCCCCGACACCAGAGCGCCCTGCCGCCCGGTGGAGATCATTAATCACTGCGGCGTAACGGACGCCCTGCTCTCCTGCAACGCCGATCGTGGCGACCTTTAACTGTGGGTTCGAGTGCTTGTTGCGAATCCATTCCTCGGTATTCCATACGGTTGCACCCCAGATTTCGTCAGCAGGCTCCAATGTGACCTTTTCATCCTGGATCAATAGGTAGACGGGTACCTCTGATCGGCCTTCGATTAAAAGAAGGTCATAACCTGCGTATTTAAGTTCCGCACCAAATTTTCCGCCGGAATTTGAACATGCAATTGCCCCCGTTAGTGGCCCTTTGGTAACCACCGCATAACGTCCGCTTGTCGAGGCCATAGTCCCCGTCAAGGGCCCCGTAGCAAATATGAGGACATTTTCGGGGCCCATGGGGTCAGCCGATGGATCCATGTTTTCCCATAGATATTTTGTGGCTAGCCCTCTCGTTCCCAAATATTCTTGGGCCCACGCCATGTTCAAAGGTTCAGGTTTGCAGATCCCTGTAGTCAGATTTACACGCAAAACTTGTCTCTGCCAACTCATTGTGTCGCCTCCACGAAGGTTTTCTCTGCCCAATGACGCATTCTGTCAATACCAGTAGAGTCGGCATCAATGTAAGTAATCGCACTTGTCGGACACGCCGTTACACATTGGGGGTCACCACCGCAAAGATCGCATTTGTCTACCTTCCCACTTTCTGGATTGAACTCAACCGTGCCAAATGGACACGCAAGTGTGCAAGCTTTACAGCCGACGCAGGCCTCTGCTTGAACGACTTTTGCGCCTAATTGATGATCAATGATAATGGCGTCCGTGGGGCACGCTTTCATACACCATGCTTCTGCGCATTGCGTGCAAGTGTATGGCACAGAATATCTACCATGCTCAAATTCGAAAATGCGGATTCGGGAACGAGCCGGATTAAAAACGCCTTCGTGTTCAAACGAGCAAGCCATCTCACACTGCAGACAGCCTGTGCAAAGTTCAGGTTTTATATGTAGCGCTTTATGCATGGTTTTCCTTTAAATTAAGAGGCAATGTTAATACCGATCTGATAAGTCTCGTAAGTATAGTACGACACCAAGGCCGTTTTGTTACATTTCTTATCTACCTGCTCTCCGTGATATAGCGCTTAGTCGAACTTTAGAGCCTCGACGAAAATATTCTGAAAATCGGGGTGCGTCGCTAATGCGACATGCTGCACTTCGCTTGCAATTTTCTGCGCTCTGTCGCGTTCTAATTCCGACAGCAGCGCCATTTGCGCTCCGAGATGGGCCGCGTTACCTAGGTAAGTAATGGTATCGAGTTCCAAATTTGGCAGCAACTTGATTTTCACCGCGCTCTCCGTGCTGATGTAGTTACCAAAACCGCCGCACAACATGAGTTCTTTCAATTTCTCATCCGGCACGTCCATTACATTCTGCAACATCATTACACCAGAGACGATAGCGCCCTTGGCGAGTTGTAATTGTCGAATATCGTGTTGAGTTAAGACGATATCTTCATCTCGTCCAGACTCGTCTGCCCACACTAGGACGAACTGTTCTTTATTGTCCTCCGTTTTGGTAAATCGCGCCTTGAGATTAGCAGGAAGACGACCATTGTCATCCGCTTTTAACAAACCAGACGATTTTAGAACGCCTGCCGACAGCATCGCCGCGACCGCATCAACCAGTCCCGATCCGCAAATGCCAATAGCAGGCGTGTTCCCAATTGTGGTGCACTTCACATCATCGTCTATAGATACCCGCTCAATGGCCCCGACCGCGCCTCTCATACCGTGACGAATTTGAGCGCCTTCTAGTGCCGGACCGGCTGGCGCCGAGCAAACCATCAACCCGTCCTTATTACCCATGACAACTTCACCGTTTGTCCCTATGTCGACCAAGGCGCGAATTTCTTCACTCGCGTAAATCTTTGTAGCGAGAATACAACCGATCGTGTCGGCTCCAACAAATCCCGCGACGATTGGCAGAAAGCAAACCACTGCGTTTGGTGCACCCTTTAACGGCAACTCGTTTGCATGAAATGACAGGGAATCACGAATAACCGGCGCATACGGCGCAAGGCCGACATGGGTTGTATCAATTCCGAGGAAAATATGATGCATACAAGTATTCCCAACTATCACTATTTTATGAACCTGTTCGGGGTTAACATCTGCCGCATCACACGCCTCACGTATAAATCCCGTGATCGAGTTCAGAACTTTCGATCGCAACGCCGTCAATTTTTTTGAATCAAACATCGCATACGCGATGCGAGACATAAGGTCTCCTCCATATTGCGCCTGAGGATTGATGTTGCCCACACTCGAAAGTTGTTCACCGCTTTCTAAATCCAACAGATTTCCGACGATACTTGTTGTACCGATGTCGAAAGCCATTCCATATTTCTTATCGGCAGTGTTTCCTGATTCGATTGCGATGATTCGGTCGTTGAATGTAGTAATTGTGAGCGCGCCTTGTTTTGCGCGAAGAATTCCAGGTATTTGCCGAACGAGCAATAGCGACAGGCGTTGATCGACCTCTGATGGCAGGCAAGATAATATTGCCTCAGTATCGGATGTTTGATGATGTTCCTCCGTAGGCGTTTCAGCCCTCACAAAATACTTTTTGATCCCACTGTCCAGCTGGAGACCCACCGTTTCAACCTGAAAATCGCTGCCCATGATCTGGTGACCACTCTCTTCCGTTGGTGGAGCTAAGAGAACAGTACAGTCTCCTATCACCTCGGTTTGACAGGCTAAGCGAAAGTTTTCCCGAATCTCATCTTCTCCCAACTGAATACGATCCTGCATCGTGGGGGGCGGCACTTGGCCTGTTAGAATCTTCACCCGACAAGCCCTACACCTTCCCCGTTCACCACAAGTCGCGGAAATTTCAATTCCGGCCTCGTGTCCAACCTTGATAATCGTAGTATTGGCGCTGTGTTCCAACTCCTTAACGCGAGGGGGCGTTCCCTCGTCGGGAGAAACAAAACTAAGTTGAATCATGATTCGATCTCAAGGGGTATATTCTTAAATTGGTTGAACTGGGCAGAATTTGTCGTCGAATTTTGAGAATATAGTATTTTTCAACCATCAACAGCATATGAGGATATCGCGTGACGACCTATACCATCCTGTATTGGCAGGAAATTCCATCATTAGTTGAGGCAAAGGATGGAAAGTCCACCAGTAAAACACAACTCAGTGATCGATTTCAGG
>ENA-UPTF01002453-UPTF01002453.1-marine-metagenome-genome-assembly--contig:-NODE-2453-length-10718-cov-1.882248_pt1 | contig 10718 bp, 10 predicted proteins | sample MGYA00238166_ERZ767019 | MGnify/ENA primary metagenome ERZ767019 (study PRJEB28930, sample SAMN06266391) | marine metagenome | isolation source: Sea water from 250 m depth | place: Atlantic Ocean... | reverse complement strand
GGAGTTCAAGGTCATGTTGCGGCCCATGAAGGCCGTCGAGGCGGTTAGGGACCGGATGGCCGCGATGCTCGAGACGCTCGGTGGCTGAGCCTCCGGGGGCTACGCCGACCCGGACGGCTGTGACGATGAATCCCTTGTCCGAACCAGATCCCCGACCCACCGACCAACCCGACACCGATCTGGTCCGTCGGCTGGCCGCCAGCGCACTGGACCACATCGTCGATCCCCCGCGGGGCGACGACCCGGTGGTGCGGTTCGCCTCACCTGAGGAGTTGGTGACGGCCTTCTCTTCCTCGGTGGGTCTAGCCCTCGGCGAACATGCACCGGCCCACGACACTGACGCCATCGAAGCGGCCGCACAGACCGTGCTCCACCACTCCGTCCACACCACCCACCCCCGGTTCCTGAACCAGAACTTCGCCGGTGCCGACCCGGTGGCCGTGGTCGGCGACTGGCTGGCAGCCGCGCTGAACACTGCCAACTCCACGTTCGAGATCGCCCCCGTGTTTCACCTGCTGGAGAGCGCCCTGCTGGCCAAGTTGGCTCACCTGGCCGGCTTTCCCTCCCCGGGGCCTAACGAATCGCCGCCCAACCTCCCACCAGGGATGTTCTGCCCGGGTGGGTCGGTCGCCCTGCTGTACTCCCTGCAATTGGCTAGGCACCGGCTACAACCCAATCTCGTCCGGTTCGGGGCCAGCGGTCAACCACTGTCGGTGTTCGTATCGAAGTCCGGCCACTATGGGGCGGGCAAGGCAGCAGCCATGCTGGGCATCGGCACCGATGCCGTGGTGGAGGTGGCCACCGACCATGACGGGAGTATGGACCCCAACGCCCTCCGGGACGCCATGGCCACCGCGGTGGCCGAGGGGCGGACCCCGCTGGCCGTCATCGCCACCGCCGGTACCACGGTGACCTGCGCTTTCGATCCGCTCAACGAGGTGGCGGATGCCTGTGTCGAACACGGCGCGTGGTTCCACATCGACGGTTGCTACGGGGCCTCCGCTCTGTTCTCAACCGACCACCGCCACCGTCTGGCCGGGTCACACCGCGCCGACTCAATGGTTTGGAACCTCCACAAGATGATGGGCGTCACCCAGCAGTGCACAGCCTTGTTGTTGCGCGAACCGGAACGCCTCGACTCCTGCTTTTCATCGGGCGCCGAGTACCTCTTCCAGCCGGACAAGCAGTTCGGCGAGTGGGACTCAGGCGACCGGACCTACCAGTGTGGGCGGCGGGTCGACGCCCTGAAGCTCTGGCTTACGTGGAAGGCCCGCGGCGATGACGGCTTCGCAGCGCGTATAGACCACGCGGTTGCCATGGCCGACTTCGCCCGCATGGTGATCGGCACCTCCGACGGGGCGTTCGTCCCCGTCGTGGACACCGGGTTCACCAACGTGGTGTTCCTATGGGTGCCACCCGAGCTCCGACCGCTGGATCTCGAATACCTGTTTTCAGAGTGGTCTGAAGGCCGGTCCGGTGCCGTGTGGGACCGGCTCCACCGGTTGGCACCCCGCATCAAGGCCCGGATGCAGGCCGAAGGAACGGCCCTGATCGGCTACCAGCCGATCCACGGGGTCAACACCTTCCGCCTGTTGTTCATGAACCCTGCGGTCGGACCGGACGACGTCGACGCGGTGCTCGGCCACATCGCCCGGTATGGCGCCGAGGAGTGGGCCGCCCTTGATTGACCGGCCCCGAAGCCGGTCAGGCTAGGAGGCCGTCCAGCCAGTCGCCGACGATCCGGTTGAACTCGTCGGGCCGCTCCTGGTTGGGAAGGTGCCCAGTGTTGGGAACCTCGGCGTAGACGGCTCCCGGGATCCCGTCGGCCAGGAACTGTGAATCCGACGGCGGGCAGACCCGATCGTGTTCGCCGACGACCACCAGCGTCGGGACGTGGATCCGGCCCAGGTCGGCGGCGTGGTCGGTTTCGGCGAGTGAGGCTGCCGCGTGGCCGTACCCGGGCATCCGGCAGGCCGTGGACATGATGGCCGCCACCTGTTGCACTACCTCGGCTGGTGTGTCGTCGGCAACCAGCAGGGGCGTGCGGTCGCGGACGAAGGCCTCAGGGGCAGCTGCGTACTGCTCGGCCCGCAGGCGCATCATGTCGGCCTGGTCGGCATCGATGCCCGAACCACGGCTGGTGTCGGCGAGGACCAGGGCACGGAGCCGGTCCGGGTGGCGCAGCGCGAACCGGGTGGCGATTACGCCGCCCCAGGACACGCCCAGCACGACGGCCCGGTCCACGTCCGCGTCGTCCAACAGACCGACCACCGTGTCGGTGAACCCGTCGATACCCGGAGCGTCAGCCGGGTCGTCGGACTCGCCGTAGCCTGGAGCGTCGGGGGCCAGCAGCCTCCAGCGGTTGGCGAGGCCGTGGACCTGGCCCAGAAATGCGTCTCCTGAGGATCCGATCCCGTGCAGGAGCACCAGGACCGGCGCATCGGGATCCCCCGCCTCCACGACGGCCAGCGGACCCCGTCGAACCCTCGTCGCCTCAATCATCGTCCCGTCACCTTTGCAGCCCTCGTCTGGTAACCCTTTGTCCGGTTGGGACATGATGCCCCGTATGAGCAACTCCCGACTGAAGGTCGGCGTCCAACTCCATCCCCAGGCCACCACGGTCGAGGCTCTGCGTGATGCGTGGCGAAGGGCCGACGACATGGGGGCCGACTCAATCTGGATCTGGGATCACTTCTACCCGCTCTACGGGGAGCCGGATGCCGAGCACTTCGAGGGGTGGACTCTGCTTTCTGCCATGGCCGCTGACACGTCCAACGCCATGCTCGGCACGATGGTGACGGGCAACTCGTACCGGAATCCAGAACTGCTGGCCGACATGGCCCGCACACTGGACCACCTGACTGGTGGCCGCATGTATCTGTCTGTGGGTGCCGGCTGGTTCGAACGGGACTACGAGGAGTACGGCTACGAGTTCGGCACGGTGGGCAGTCGCCTCCGCCAGTTGGAGGCTGACCTACCCCGGATGCGCAGCCGGCTCGGAAAGTTGAACCCCCCACCCGTGGGTGCGATGCCGTTGCTCATCGGGGGTTCGGGGCGCAAGGTCACCCTGCGACTAGTGGCCGAATACGCCGATGCGTGGAACTGCTTCGGCCCACCAGACAACGTGGCCGAACTGTCAGCGATCCTGGACGAATGGTGCGCCAAGGTTGGCCGGGACCCAGCCGAGATCGAGCACACGGTGAACATCTCCCGGAACGACGTTCACGACGTCGGCCGGTACATAGACGTAGGCGTCGACCACGTGGTGGTCATGATCGGCCAGCAGCCCGGTGCGGTCGGTGATTTCAAAAAGGCCGGCGAGGCGCAGCTAGGACTCACTGGCAAACCCTTCGACCTCAGCGCGTTGGAGTCGCTGATCGCCCAGCGGGACGCCCTGAACTGATCTGGTCGTTCACCTACGATCGTGGGACGACACCAGATGCTTGGAGCGTCCCATGACCGATACCAACACCCTGTTTTCGTGCGCCAAGTGTGGGTGCACCAGCTGTGAGAAGGGCGAGATCCGCACCACCGGATCGGGTTTCAGCCGGTTCCTAAACCTCCAAAACCAGAAGTTCGGCTTCATGGCCTGCGAGGCCTGCGGCTACGCCGAGTTCTACCGGATGGACGGCAAGGGAGGCCTCGGAACGGTGTTCGACGTCCTCACCAACTGACCTGGGTCAGAGACCGATGCGGGTGGCCACACCACCGACCCGGACCCGGGCTACTTCACCGCTGGCCACCTCGACCTCGGAGCAGACCACCGACGGTTGGCCCATCTCGATGCCTTGACCCGCCACCAGCACGTGGTGGCCGTCGACTCCCACTCCGAGCAGGTCCTGGCGGACCAGCCAACAAGCCAGGGCGCGATTGGTCGTCCCAGTGGCCGCAGCCTCATCGGTTCCCACCGCTGGGCACAGGTCCCGACAGCGGTAGTCGTGGTTGTCTTCGGCCACGTCGGTGACAATCAGAGCGACCGTGTCGACGCCGATCCGGCGACACCATTTGGCGAGACCGTCGAAGTCCGGTGCTGCCGCTGCCATGGCCGACAGGCCCCGGAAGGGGACTATCAGGTGGGTGAAGTCAGAAACCGTGCGCTCTATCGGCAGGGTGGCGTCGAGGCTGTCGGTGGCGACGCCCAGTAGCGCTGCCACCTCTGCTGGATCGACGCCGCCGGGCTCGAAGGATGTCGGCGCGAGGTCCATCCACACCTCAGGCCGGCCATCCCCCCTGCAACGCACCTCCACCTCGACGGCTCCTCCTGCTGATCGGACGACCAGATCGACCCGACCATCGGCACCGGGTACCACCACCTCCCGTTCCACGAGTGATGTCACCAGTCCGACCGTGCCATGCCCGCACATTCCGTATTCGGTCGTCGTCGAGAAGAACCGGACATCGATGATGCCATCGGCGAACCCGGTGACGAAGCAGGTGGCCGGAGCGCCAACCTCGGCGGCGATCTGCTGCATCGTCTCCGTGTCAAGTTCCGCGGCGTCGACCGCCACACCTGCTGGGCTCCCCCCAGACGCCACCTCAGAGAACGCCAGGTAGAGGACAACTGGCGGTCGAATCAGATCCGGTCGTGCCACGGCGCTGCCTCCTCGAACCCTCGGGCGAGACGCAACACGGTGGCCTCGTTGCCGAAGGCCGCTCCGATCTGGACGCCCACCGGCAGGCCGCTAGAGCACCGGCCCAGTGGAACCGAGGCTGCCGGCCCACCGGTCACGTTGAACAGTGGGGTGAACGGGATCTCGTCCAGCATCGCCGAGATGTAGGTACGCCAGTCGCTGCCGGCCATGTCCATCATCCCCAGGGGACGGGCTGGAGCGGCCAGGGTCGGGGTGAGGAGAATGTCGTAGTCCTCGAAGAAGAGTTCCATGGTCCGGGCCGTCCGATGCAGTTCTTCGACGGCCCGGCGGTGGTCGTCGGGGCCGATTCCCCTGCCGTGACGGTAGGCAGCCAGCGTGGCTGGCTCGAAAAGATCCGTCGGGTCTCCATCCGGGTGGACCTGGAGGATCCCCGCGACGGTGGCGTGGACATTGGTCGCAAACACCGCTGACAGTGCTTCTCGCACAGCCCACCCGTCGACAGGTGGCCGGACCTCGGCCACCGCACAGCCCAGGACCTCGGCCAGACCTGCCGCCTGGTAGGCCGCGATCCGGCAGGTCTCGTCCACCAACTCGTCGGCTAACCCTTCGGTCCAAAGGGCGATCCTCAATGGCTGTAGCGGCCCGTCTATGGCGCTGACGAAACCGCCGACGGAAGACGGAACGGTGGCGATGCCGGGTGGAGATCCAGGGGAAGGACCGTGGGTGACATCGAGTAGCAGTGCCGAGTCACGCACGCTATGAGTGACAGCGTGGCTCGTACTGAGGCCATCGAGGCCCTCGGCGGCGTCATTGCCAAGTGGAACCCGACCCCGGGTGGGCTTGAGCCCGAACAACCCGCAGTTACTTGCAGGGATCCGGATCGACCCGCCACTGTCAGTGGCGTGAGCTGCCGGCAACATCCCGGAGGCGACGGCACACGCCGAGCCGCCACTGGACCCACCTGCACTACGGGTCGGGTCGAACGGATTCGGGGTCGGCCCCCTCAGGGCCGGTGAGGTACAGACACCCATGCCCATCTCGGGGGTGTTGGTCTTGCCCAGCACCACCAGGCCGGCGTCTCGCATTCGGCCCACGAGGACAGAGTCGACGGTCGGGACCACGTCGCGCAGGGCCCGGCTCCCGTTCGTCGATGGCAAACCGGCCACATTGGTGTTGAGGTCCTTGACCAGGTACGGGACGCCATGAAGCGGGCCCTGGGGAACACCGGCCGCCACCCGGTCCTGAGCGTCGGCAAAGGCGGGAAGGACCACAGCATTGAGCCTGGGATTCTGCTCCTCGATCCGGGTGATCGCCACCTCGACCAGCTCGGCGACCTTGACCTCGTTGGAGACCACTAGTCCAGCCAACCCCGTAGCGTCATAAAGGCCGTAGGCCTCGTCGATCGACACCCGCGGACGACCTCAGTCCTCGTCCCACAGCGGGTAGGTCGACAGCGGGACGACCCCGCCGCTAGTGACCCGCACCATCTGCTCAAGCTTCACGCCTTCAGCTCCACCGCCGGGCCCGACGTAGGACTCCACTGACAACACCAAACCGTCCTCCACCTCGCCGTCGTAACCGCACCGCTCCCAGTCAGCCGGGTACGGAATCTTGGGGTACTCGTCCGACATGCCCACTCCGTGGAAGGCGCACGCATACCGGTTCACCCACACCTCATCTGGTTGGCGCCAAGTGGCCGCTGATAGTTCTCGAAACGATGCGCCGACTTGCAGCAGTGCCGTGTTGTGCTCGACCTCGTGGCGAGCCATCTCGTACAGCCTGCTCTGTTCGAGCGTCGGCTCTCGGCGACCGTCTAGACCCCTGCAGACAAAGGTACGGGAGATGTCGGCGCAGTAACCGAATGGACCGATCATGTCTGTGTCGAAGGCCACCAGGTCTCCAGCCCCAATGGCCCTTGGCCCAGCCTCCTGATACCACGGGTTGGTACGGGGCCCTGAACAGAGCATCCGACCATCGAACCAGTCGCCGTCGTGGGACACGTTGACCTGGTGGATCAGGGACCATAGGCCGTTCTCGGTCATGCCGGGTACTAGGGCTGCCTCCATGACGGCCATACCGTGCTCCGCTACTTCGACGGCATGGCCGAGGGCCACCATCTCAAGGTTGGACTTGCGGCTACGGGCCAACTCGACGGTCCCCTCAGCGTCAACGGTTTGGATCCCAGCTTCGACTAGGGCGGCATGTGCCGAAGGCAACAGTCGCTCTACGCCCACCCGGGCACCAGTCCCAAGTCCCGTTACCTTGACACCGGCGACCACGTCGCCGGCAAAGCGCCTCGCCACCTCGAACTGATCTAGGCCTGAGTCAAAGACGGTGACCGCGTTGGCTGGAAGGAACTCGTCGACCAGCGGCACATCCGTGGCATTGGCCCCGTGCATCACCACCGGTCCCTCGGCGGGCACCAGTAGGTAGGAAGTCGGTATATGGGCCTGGAAGGTGTTGTAGGAGCGATACTCAACGGCATACCTGAGATTCACTGGATTGTGGAGGACCAGCAGATCGATCCCGTCGGCCACCATGGTGGACTGGAGCCGGACCAGCCGACCTGCTGCCATGGCCCGCACGTCAAGGTCTGGCCGCGTGATCACGGTCGCGGAACCTACACCGGACCCATCGCACCATTCAGATAGTCATGGCACTCAGTGGGCTCGCTTAACTACCGTCAGGTCATGAGCCAGCAGCCCATCGATTCTGGAGTCCTGAGCCCCGACGCCGAGTCGTTCCAGCGTTTCCACACCGAGGTACTACCTGGGCGAATTGCCGCTGGGACCGGTGCCCTGGCCCATGACTACTTGTCTGACAAGGGGACCTTGGCCGTCCGTACACCAGCTGGTTCTTGGACCTTCGTGCCAGTCGACGGATCTGTCCGGCTGGTCGAAGGCGAGGACAACGCCGACGTGGTGGTGTCGGTCGGTCTTGAAGCCTGGCTGGGCCTGGCCTCGGACCTCGACACTGCCCCGGGCCTTCTCTACACAGACCGGGCAACGGTGCCATTCGGCGATCCCCTCCGGTTCATGGGTTGGGAGCCGGGCCTCCGTGCTTTGTTCCATGGTCTCCCGATCTTCGACCCCGAAGCTGCTGACCTAAGAGACGTCGATGGTTCACCGCTCGACCCGACCCGGACATTTCCATTTTCCCGACTGGAGGCCACCGCTGTTGACGCTGCGAATTTCCTTCGAACGGCCGGTTACCTGTGTGTCGCTGGCGTCTTCGCCACCGACGAGATTGACATCATGCTGGACGAGGCGGAGATCCTCGCCGACGAGGCTCGACCCGGTGACATGACCTCCTGGTGGGGTCGAGATGGAAACGGAACCGAGGTCTTGACCCGCGTTTTACGGGCAGCCAGCCGACCAAGCCTGAACGCTCTGATCCAGGACCGGCGGGTGCGACAAATCGTTGAAATCGCCGATGAGGAGTTGTCCCCGAGTGTGGACGATGGTCCGGAATCGGTCGACAGGGTGACCGTGTTGTGGAAGCGACCAGGCATGACCGATGGTCTCGGGGATCTGCCGTGGCACCGGGACTGCGGTATGGGCGGACACGCCAACCGCTGCCCTTCGACGGTCTTGACCATCTGTCTCACTGCTGGTTCTGCCGAAGCTGGAGAGCTCCGGTTTCTACCCGGGTCACACCGGGGATCCTTTCCGTTCGTTGACGGCAAGGCGACCGAGGCGCCGGACGGCGTCGGTCTGCCAATCGGTCCCGGTGACGTGACCCTCCACTACTCGGACCTGATGCACGCCTCGCTGCCACCCACGTCCACTGCTGGTCCGCACCGGATCTCAGTGCTCATGGGGTTTGCCCCGACCGGTCCCAGTCACCATCTCGGTGACCGCCACTACAACGACGCTCTGTTGGCCAACCAGGACGGACAGATCGAACACCTCGGTCAACGTCTCTTGGCGGAACGGGCAGTATCAAGCCAAAGCGAAGACGGTTGATAAAGAAGACCGTTGAAGAACTCTGAGGAAGCATCGTGTTTGATCTAACTGACCGCACTGCACTCGTAACAGGTGGGGGCCAGAACATCGGCGCCGGGATCGCTCAGATGTTGGCTACCGCAGGAGCTTGCGTACTGGTCAACGACCTAAGGGCCGAGCGAGCAGAGAACATCGTCGCCAACATCGTCGAAAATGGTGGTCAGGCCACTGCGGTGCCGTTTGACGTCACCGACCGGGATGCCGTGCTGGCCGCAGTTGCCGACTTCGGACCGGTTGACGTGCTGGTGGCCAACGCCGGCAACGGTGGTGCCGAGGACATGCTGCCGAAGCGCTTCGTCGAGACCGTGCCGGAAGACTGGCAGGGCCCGATGGAGGTCAACCTGCTGGGGGTCCTGCACTGCTGCCACGCCGTGCTACCCGGAATGGTGGAACGCGGCCATGGACGGATCATTGCCATCTCCTCGGCGGCAGGCACCCAAGGAGTAGGCATCGGGTTCGCCCCGTACTCGGTGGGCAAGGGCGGTGCCCTGAGCCTGGTTCGCAGCCTGGCCTTGGAGCATGGTCGCGATGGGATCACCGCCAACTCGGTGGCACTCGGGGTCATGGACTCGGTCCGCGAAGAGACGGTGGCCGCCTTTCGAAAGGTCATCCCGGTGGGCCGACTCGGGACGCCCGACGATGTGGCGGCAGCCTGTCTGTGGCTGGCGTCCGACGAAGCATCGTGGGTGACCGGTCAGACAATCGGCCTCAACGGCGGCGCCTTCACGTCCTAGAACTCACCTCCGCTGCCGCCGACAGGATGCGTCGGGCTCAGTTTCCTATGTGGCCGTTTCGAGGATGAACACCCGAATGATCCGGTGATCGGCCCTCAACCGGTACTTGGCGTAGCCGGAATAAAAGGCGTGGCCAAGTGCGAAGATCCGGTCAGTCTCTACTTCGTCAGCCCGACGGGCGACGACCTCCACAGAACGGTCCCGGTACGCGACGACCGCCGACGGGTCAGCTTCGAGGTTGTACACCCAGCCCGGGGTGCTCTTCTGTCCGTAGTTGGATCCGATGACGGCCAGGTCGTCCCCCACAGGGATCCCTAAGAGGGGCATGGTTCGGCTCTGGCCGGTCTTAGCGCCGTTAGTGGTGAGCATGACCACCGGCAGTCCTGCCAGGATCGATGGGACGGTCAGGCGGCCGCCGGTGGCTTTAAACAAGACCTTGTCCTGTTGGTGGAGGGTCTTGGAGAACATCCACGCACCAGGTCGACTTGACGCCACGGCCTGCATTATTCGCTGGAGTCCGTTGGCGTGTTTTACCTCGTAGTCCAAGTCGTGCAACACCCCCATGGTCCACCTCCCAGCCGTGAGACTAGTCACCTGCGGGATCCAGGGATCTGGTGGGTGGCCTTACCGGACGGTACGTCCCCAAGGAGCAGGCGGCACTAGCGTCGCGATGATGCGGATCCGCCTGCGCCAGGTGGCCCTGGTGGCCGAGGACCTTTCCGCAGCAGAGGCCGATATCGAGGCGAACCTCGGTCTCTTGGTCTGCTTCCGTGACCCAGGGGTGGCCGCGTTCGGCCTCGGGAACGTTCTGTACCCAGTCGGAGAACAGTTGTTGGAAGTGGTGTCGCCGGTCGAGGCAGGTACGACGGCCGGCCGCCTGCTTGCCAAGCGGGGTGGCGACGGCGGATACATGGTCATTCTCCAGGTCGACGACCTAGAACCGTTCCGTGACCGCTTCCAGGAAACCGGAACCAGAGTGGTCTTCGAGGCAGCCGCCAAGGGGGTCACCGGACTCCACCTCCACCCGAGCGACGTCGGCGGGGCGATCCTGTCGGTAGACCAGACCGACGACTGGGACGCCTGGCCGTGGGCCGGACCCGGCTGGCGGGACCACATCCGTACCCGGGTGGTACAGCGGATCTCCGCCGTCGAGGTTCAGGCCGAGTCCCCTCTGGCCATGGCCGAGCGATGGTCGGAGGTGCTGGGGCGGCAGAACGCGGGTACGTCGATCGCCCTTGACGACCTGTTGGAACTCACCCCGGAAGAATCGCCTTGCGCCACTGCCGCCAGCGCCGTTGCGGCGGGAATAGTTGACGACGCCGGCGGACAGGGAGAAGAGAAAACAAACCAACTTATTGCCGATATTGCGTGCTGGTCGATCTCGCTCG
>ENA-UPTF01002452-UPTF01002452.1-marine-metagenome-genome-assembly--contig:-NODE-2452-length-10718-cov-2.173856_pt1 | contig 10718 bp, 9 predicted proteins | sample MGYA00238166_ERZ767019 | MGnify/ENA primary metagenome ERZ767019 (study PRJEB28930, sample SAMN06266391) | marine metagenome | isolation source: Sea water from 250 m depth | place: Atlantic Ocean | study... | reverse complement strand
GAGATCGCGGCGGCTGCCGAGTTGGTCATGGGCAAGGCGGCTGGGGTGCCGGTGGCCGTAGTGCGGGGCATCGACCCGGCGTGGTTCGGCGACGGAAGCGTGGTCGATGACGTGGTCCGGTCCCCCGACGAGGACCTGTTCCGCTAGGCCCGTCGGGCACGCGTTCGGTCGGCCAGCCGGTCAGGCGTCGTAGCCGTCGGGGTGGCGCTGTTGCCAGCGCCAGTGGTCGGCCAGCATCTTGTCCAGGCTTCGGGTGGCCCGCCAGTCGAGCAGGTCGACGGCCAGCGACGGGTCGGCCCAGATCCGCTCAATGTCACCGGTCCGACGGCCCACCACCTCATGGGGCACCGGCCGGCCGACAACTCGGGAGGCGGCGACCACCACATCCAGCACGGAGTAGCCGGTGCCCGTTCCCAGGTTGACCGCTGTGCAGCCCTTCGGCCCGTCCTCGTCGGCGAGGGCGTCCAGGGCGGCCACGTGGCCCTCGGCCAAATCCATGACGTGGAGGTAGTCCCGGATGGCCGAGCCGTCCGGGGTGTCGTAGTCGCCGCCGAACACCGCCAGGCGCTCCTGACGTCCCACCGCCACCTGCATCAGGTAGGGCACCAGGTTGTCGGGCACGCCCCGGGGGTCCTCGCCGAGGTCTCCGCTGGGGTGGGCGCCCACCGGGTTGAAGTAACGCAACAGGAGGATGTCGAGCCCGCCAGCGTCAGCCTCGGTGGCCAGGAGTTCCTCGCAGGCAACCTTTGTGGCGCCGTACGGGTTGGTCGCCCCGATGGGCGATTCCTCGATGACCGGCACGTCGTCCGGCTCGCCGTAGACGGTGCACGACGACGAGAAGACCAGGCGGGACACACCGTGAGCCCGCATGGCGGCCACCACGCCGCTCGTGCAGCCCACGTTGTTGCGGTGGTAACCCTCTGGATTGGCGATCGACCCGCTGACCGACTTGAAGGCGGCGAAGTGGACGACCTCGTCAACCCGGTGGTCGGCCAGGGTCCGGCCCACGGCGTCAACGTCGGCGGCGTCGGCCTCGACGAACGGCAGGTCGGGCCGGGTCAGGGAGCGCAGGGCGTCGACGGCGGCCGGCGACGAGTTGGACAGGTCGTCGAGGACGACCACGTGGCGACCGGCATCGTGGAGGGCCACCGCGGTGTGGCTACCGATGTAGCCCGCTCCGCCGGTGACCAGGACGGCCACGTCAGGCGTCCTCGGGGATCCGGGCGCCGGACAGGCACCGGCCGTCGGAGATGACCTGTCCCTCGCCGACGACGGTCAGAGCGCTGAGCGAGGCTCCTGGCCCCACCCGGGCCGCGGGGCCGACCACCGAGTGGTCGACCGTGGCGCCGGCGCCGACCGACCCGCCTTCCATCACCACAGCATCACACAGGCGTGCCCCTTCGCCGACGGCGGCACCGGCCATGACCACCGAGCGGTCGATGCGGGCGTCGGGGTGCACCATGGCCTCCGGGTGGACGGCCGCAAGGTCGCCACGGGTGCCGTCCACCAGGTCCAGCTGGGCCCGGATGTAGGCCTCGGGGGTTCCGGTGTCGATCCAATAGGCCTCGGACGCCACGGCGTGGAGCCGACCCTCGACGGCCATCGCCGGGAACACCTCGCGCTCGATCGACACCGGGCGGTCGTCGGGGATGCGGGCCAACACCGTGGGTTCCAGCACGTAGGTACCGGCGTTGATCCACCGGGTTGGCGCCGTGGCAACCTCCGGCTTCTCGACAAAGCCCAGGACCCGGCCGTCCCGGTCGGTGGGGACCACGCCGTAACGGGACGGGTCGTCCACCTCGGTGAGGGCCAGGGTGCCCTCGGCTCCGGTGGCCCGGTGGCGGGCCACGACGTCACCCACGTCCAGGTCGGTGAGGACGTCGCCGTTGAGGACCAGGAAGGCTTCGTCTCCGTTGACGAGGCCCGCCTCGGCGGCCGCGAAGCGCACGGCGCCCGCCGTGTCCAGTGGCTCGGGTTCTACGGCGTAGTGCAGGGGGATGCCGGCGCACGTGCCGTCGGGGTAGGCGTCGGCGAAGGCCTCGGGGTGGAAGCCCAGCGAGAGGACCACTCGGGTGACGCCGTGGCCGGCCAGGTGGGCGACGACGTGTTCGATCATCGGCCGGTCTACGACCGCCAGCATCTGCTTGGGGACGTCCCGGGTGAGCGGGTGGAGCCGGGTTCCGAACCCCCCGACCAGGACGATGGCCTGCACGGCCCGGGAGCGCTACCCGCCGGTGGTGGGCGCCGGGGCCGACGGATCCGAGGTGAGGGCCCGCGGGTTCACCACGTCCAGGAAGGTCAGCCGCTCGGGCCGCGGGGCGGGTGGTTCCACGTCGGCTGGCACCAGGGCGATGGTGAAGGCCTCCCGGTCCTTGAGGAACCGGACGTTCGCCAGGTCCTCGGTGAGGACCTCCGGGTCGCGCTCCATGTCGTCGGCGTCAAAGCGGGCCACCTTGACCACGGCCGGTTGGCCGTTGCAGTCGGCACCAGCCAGGAGTGCCTCGCCGGTGTCCAGGACCACGCTGTCGTCGTCGATACGGCCGCCGAAGGCGTTAAAGAACTGGCCCATGGTGGCGTCCTGTCCGGAGGCCAACTTGTTGAACGGGTGGATGTGGATCAGTCCGTCGCTGTGGGTGTGGATGCCGTTCGGGTCGGTCTCGACCACGATCTTGGACCGGAAATCGTCGCAGACGTAGACGTCGTAGGCGGAGTGCCAGTGGTCGCCGACCCGGGGGGCCGAGGTGGCCTCGCGGTCGGAGCGGGCCCAAAGCACGAGCAGCGATCCGAGGACCACCACCAGGCCGACGGCCAGCGGGAAGCCCATCTTCCTTCGTTCACCGGTGCCTCCCGAGGCTCCCGCCCGGGCGGCGCGCGCGATCTTGCTCGCTGAGTCTCCACGTGCCATAGGGCCCAGAGGCTAGCGGCGCCCCCCGGCGGATCATCGGGCTTGTTCTCCGGGCCGGTCGAGCCCGATACCGGCCTCAGCGCTGGTCTCGTAGCCCTTCGATGAGCTCCGCGTAGGCCTCAGCCACCGAGGCCGGGGACCGCCACCGCTCGGCCCACCGGCGACCGGCGGCGCCCATGGTGGCCCGCAGGTCGGGGTCGTCGGCTAGGCGCTCCACGGCGGCGACCAGGGCGTCGGGGTCGTCGGGGGGTACGGCTAGGCCCGCTCCGGCCTCGGACACCACACGGGCCACCTCGGTGCCCTCGTCCACGCTGGCCACCACTGGGCGGCCAGCAGCCAGGGCGGCGTAGGTCTTGGACGGGACGCTGGAAGCACCCAGGCCGGCCCGCAGGGGCACCACGTGCATATCGGCGGTGGCTAGCACCTCGGAGACCCGCTCGGCGGGCTGGTAGCCGACCACGGTCAGGTTCGGCAGGTCCTCGGCGGCCCGCCGAAGGTCGTCGGCCCGGACGCCACCTCCGTTGACGACGTAGGCCAGGTCGGGGCGGTGGCGGTGGCGGCGGGCCGCCTCGACGAGGAGGTCCAGCGACTGGGAGTGACCGAGGTTGCCGGCGTACATGACAACGGTCCGGTCGCCCAGCCGGTGTTCGGCCCGATAGGCGGTCTGGCGATCCATCGGCCGGACGGCGGCGGTGTCCACGAAGTTGGGGATGACCCGCACCACGGGACGCCGGTCGGGGGGCAGGGAAGCAACCTTGGCCGATACGTTGGCCGCTAGGTCGCCGGACAGGACAGTGACGGCGTCGGACCGGCGGTAGGTGGCCCGTTCGAGGGCCTGGAAGGCCCGGATGGCCCGGGGCGAGGTGAGGGCACCAACCTGGACGGCCACGTCGGGGAACACGTCTTGGACGTTGCACACCAGAGGGCAGCGGTGGCGGCGGGCCATCAGCCAGCCGGCCAGCCCGAGGGTCAGTGGTGGGGATACGGCGACCACGCCGTCGAACGGGCCGCGGGCAACCAGGCCGGCCAGGGTGGCCAGTTTGGTGAAGCTCACGAAGCCCAGGGCCCGGGCTACCAAGTTCGCCTTGTCGGTCGGGAAGGGGTGTAGACGGACCACGGTGCCCGCCGGGTGGGTCCCCCGTCGGACCGGGCGGCCCCGCCACCCGTCGGCTACCCGGTGTTCGGCGTACCAGGGCAGCGAGGTGACGACGTGGACGTCGTGACCGAGGTTACCGAGGCGGTCAACGATGGCTGACACCACAACGCCGGTCGGGGCGGTGTCTGGTCTGAGGTGCGGGGTGAGGACGAGGAGGCGCACAGTCACGTCCTCCGTCCGGCCAGAACCGGCCCGTCTAGCAGGAGCCGCCAGGCCCGCTCCAGGGCGGCAGCGGAGGACTCCCAGGTGCGGTCCCGAACGGCGACCAACGCCCGTGTAGCCAAGTTGGTGCGGTGGTCCCGATCGGCCAGCAGGCGGTCGAGGGCCTCGGCCCACGCCGCCGGGTCACCGGCGCCCACGATGGCGTCGCAACCCCGTACCAGGTCGGCGGCCGGGGTGCCGTCGGCGACCAGGACGGCCACGCCGGCCGCCATGGCCTCTAGTACGGGGATCCCGAATCCCTCGTAGGTAGACGGGAAGGCCACTACGTCGGCGTCGGCCATGTGGCGGGCGAGGTCGGCGGCGGGGACCCGTCCGGTGCGGTCGATGCGCCCGGCGTGTTCGGCCGTGGCGATGGCCCGGGCTACGTCGGTCTCAGCCGCTCCCCGTCCCCCGGTGAGGACCAGGCGGACGTCCGGGTGGCGGGCTGCCACCCGGTCGAAGGCCTCGACCAGCAGGCGATGGTTTTTGTGGGGGTGGGTGGTCGCCGGGTAGAGGATGGTCGGGGGTCCGGCGGGAACCGACGGGGCGGAGGCGACGGTCTCGGCACCTACCGAGACGGTGACCACCCGGTCCGGGTCGGCGCCCAGGCGGTCGACGATCTGTCGGCCCACGGCGTCGCTGACCGCCACCACCACGTCGGCCCGGGCCACCGACCGGGGTACGGCCCGGGCCAGGTAGGCGCCCTTGACCGGCCCGAAGTTCTCCGGGTGGTCCAGCGGCTGGAGGTCGTGAACGGTGACGGCCACCGGGCGGCTAGTGCGGGCCGGGATCCGCCCACCTAGGTGGTGGACGGCCAGGCCGGCGGTGCGGGCGGCCAACCAGGTGTTCTCAGCCAGGACCCGGCGGGTCCGCCGCTGGCCGTCGTTCGGATGGACCTCGACGTCGAACGCCTCACCGAGGCCCGGGTGGGCACCCAGGGCAGCCTCCGACAGGCACAGCACGGGCCGGAGGTTGGCCGGGCCGTGGCGGGCGTAGGCCGACAGGGTGCGCACGGCGTACTCCTCGGCCCCGCCGACGTCGTCAGGCACCAGCGATAGGAGGTTGACGGCCAGGTGGGTCACCAGAACCTCCCTCGTCTGGGCGCCGTCCGGGCGGTCACCGGCCCAGGACCTCGCGGTAGACGCCGACCGTGGCCTCGGCGGTGGCCGCCCAGGTCAGGGTGGCGGCCCGGTCCCGGCCCGCCTCGGCCAGGCGGGCGGCCAGAGCGGGGTCGTTGAGTACCCGTCGCAAGCTGTCGGCCACATTGTCGACGTCGGTCGGGTCGACAGTCAGGCCGGCGTCCCCGGCCACCTCGGCCGTCGCCGTGTCGGCCGAGGTCACGACCGGGGTTCCGTGTCCCATGGCCTCCAGGACGGGCAACCCGAAGCCCTCGAGCAGGCTGGGCAGGCAGAACACGTCGGCGGCGTCGAACCAGGCGTGCTTGGTGGCCTCGTCGACCGGCCCGGCCACGACCACCCGGTCGCCCAAAGGGGCCAGGGCGGCCGACAGGTCCTCCCCCCAGCCGGCGGGTCCGACCACCACAAGGGTGAGGCCGTCGACGGCGGCCACGGCACGGGCCAGCACGGGGAGGTTCTTGCGGGGTTCGACGGTGCCTACCCACAGGGCCACCGGGCCACCCAGGCCGTGGTCGTCGCGCAGCCGACGGGCCCGGTCCGGGGCGGCGGGCACCGGGTCGGCGCCGAGGGGGACGACCGTCACCCGGTCGTCGGGGAACCCGGCGTCGGCCAGGTGGCGGCGGGTGGCCTCTGACGGGCAAACCACCCGGTCGGCCCGCCGGGAGTCGGCCAGCCAAGCCTCGAATAGGCGCCGCCCGCGGCGGGTGGCCGCTTCGGGGTGGTGGCGCCACGCCAGATCATGGATGGTGGCTACCAGGGGTCGGGTGGTGGCCGGAACCGCTCCCCCGGTGGCGTGGACGAGGTCGGGCTGTCCGGCAAGTCGGTCGACACGGGGGCGGCCCGTGCGATGCCACGCCTCGTAGAGCACGGCCCGGGGCAGGCGTGAGGCGGCCAGCGGGACGCCCGGATCCAGGTGGTGCGGCGGGCCGGAGGCGTGTCGGGCGGTAATCCCGGTGACGTCTACGTCGGGCCGGGCGTGCAGGGCCTGGGCCAGGCCCACGGCAGCCACCGCCGTGCCGCCAGGCACCCGGTGCCAGCACTGCTCCAGGAGGTGGGCCACCCGGATGGGCCCGCTCACCGGCCACCACCGGGAGGTCGCCTCGACAACGGTGGTCGGTGGCTCATGGCTCAGGGGCAGCGGCTGCCGTCGGGGCGACGTCCGTCGAACGACGCCGCCCGGATCTTCAGGGTGCGCCGGGTGCTGCGGGCCGGTAGCACGGTGGCCACCTGCTCGCCATCGGGTGCCGGGTCGAATACCGGGAAGGCGTTTCCGTCGGCCACGTCGCCCTTGGCGGCGAGGGCGGCCCGGGCCGCGGCGTCCACCTCCTCGATGTCTCGGGGGGCTAGCAGGAACGTCCCAAAATCCTGGCCGAGCACCAGCTCCACCCGGTCGGCGAGGGCGTCGTCGAACTCGAACCGGGGCAGGGGGTCCACCAGCTGGCCGACCAGGACGGCGGCGTCGAAGCGGTCCCGGGCTGCCCGGACGGTGGTGGCCGGCACTGGGTCGCCGATCAGCGGGCGTACCGGGAATCCTTTGTAGGACATCTGCTGGAAGGCCGGCACCGTCTCGTCGACGGGGCCTCGCCGGTCGACGACGTCGACCGGTACGTCGTCAGGCCGCAGGGAGATCCCGCGGAATACGTCGAACACCTTGCGGGCGTCGGCGTGGAGGCGCAGCACCGACGACGTGCCGACCACGTCGTCGTAGACGGGCAGGCTGTGGCGTTCCATGCCGGTGGGGTCGAAGTCGGCGAAGGCGTTGCCCAGGCCCATGAGGTTCCGCAACGTGAGGCGGTCGTCGAGAATCACCGCCTCGGCAACGGCCTCGATGAGGTCGTCGCGTACGAGCACCGACCGGGCCCCCTTGTCGATGACCCGTTCCATGGCCAGTACCAGAAAGTCCTGCTGGCGACGGTTGCGCTCTAGGTCGTTCCAGACGCCGACCCGCTGCCAGCGGCCGTCGATAAACAGTTCGGGCTTACGGCTGCGAACGAACGCTAGAGCGGCCCGGCCGTCGAAGCGGGTGCATCCGCTCTCCGATACGTACAGGCCGGAGGCCACGTCGCGGGCCGGGTACGGGAACCACAGCGAGACCCCACCGATCTCGTCGACCACGTTCTCGAAGCCCAGGAAGTCGACGACCACGAAATTGTGGATGGGCACTCCGAACTCGCTGGTGACCGTCTCGACCAGCGTCGGAGCCCCCATCTCCATGCCGCCGACCAGCAGGGCTGAGGCCAGTTTCTCTTTGCGTACCGGCACGCCGTTGCGGTGGACCGTGACGTACAGGTCGCGAGGTAGCGACACCACGGAGGCCCGGGCCAGGCCCGGGTCGAGGCGCAGCAGCATGATGGCGTCGGCCAGGGCCACGCCGGGGGTCCGGTCTCGCCAGCCGGCCGGGTCGTCGTCGTCCAGACCGATGGCGCTGTCGGTGCCGATCAACAGGAAGTTGCGGGGCGGCTGCGGTCGGTCGGCCTGGTCTTTGTCGTCACCGGAGGACGACCCTCCGGTGGACCCGTCGTCGTCAGCAGCAGCGGTGTCAGAGGGCTCAGGCTCGTAGACGTCGGCCAGCACACCGGCCGGGACTTCGATGCGGACGATGCTGGACACCGCCTGCTCGAACGAGGAGAGGCGGGCCGAGGCCACGAACATCCCGGACGCCAGGAGGACGCTGGACAGGATTACCAGCCGCTGGGGCCACGTTCGCCGTAGCCCCTCCGCGGGTCGCTCCGTCACGCGGGCGATGGTACCAGCGCGCCTTTGAAGGCCTAGGCGCGGCCTAGCCTGCGCCGATGGTCCCCAAGGAGCCCCGCGACCCCGTCGGCGCCAACTGGGCCGACGGTCGGATTCTCAACCCGGGAGAGGCCGCTGTGCGGGCTGACGACCACTCGGTGGTCGTCGGGGATGGCGTGTTCGAAACGACTGGGGTGTTGGACGGGGTGCCGTTCGCTCTGACCCGCCATCTGGCCCGGCTGGCTCGCTCGGCGACCGGCCTGGGGATCCAGGCCCCGGACGACGCCCAAATCCGGGAGGCTGTCGCTGAGGTGTTGGCCGCCGACCGGCGGGCCGGGCTGCTGCGCATCACATGGTCCAGCGGGCCGGGACCGCTGGGATCCGGGAGGGGCAACGAGCCGGGGACGCTAGTGTTGTCCACCGGCCCGGGCAACGTGTGGCCGGCCACCGAGCGGGTCCACCTGGGACCGTGGGCCCGTAACGAGCACGGGGCGCTGACCGGCCTGAAGACCACGTCGTACGCCGAGAACGCCAAGGCCCTGGCCGTCGCCCACCGTCTTGGCTGCACCGAGGCGCTGTTTCGCAACACGGCCGGCCACCTGTGCGAGGGCACGGGCACCAACATATTCCTGGTGGTGGACGATGTGCTGGTCACACCACCTCTGTCGTCGGGCTGTCTGGCCGGCGTGACACGGGACCTACTCCTGGAACTGGTCGACGTGGTGGAACGCGACGTGGCCCTCGACGAGATCGAGGTGGCCAGCGAGGCCTTTCTGAGCTCGGCCACCCGGGACGTCAGCTCGATCGCCGCGGTCGATGACCACGACCTGCCGACGGCCCCCGGCCCGGTGACGACGGCTGTGGCGGCCGCCTTCGCCGACCTGGTGGCCCGGACGCCCGACCCGTAGCCGGGTACTCACCGGCCGAGCGAGAACGGAGGCGTAGCGCCCTACCGGTTAGACGGGGCGAAGGTGGACGACGTCGCCGGCCCGGACGGCCACCAGACCGTCCCCGGCGTCGACGAGCAGCGACCCGTCGAGGTCAAGGCCGACGGCCGTGCCGACCAGCGGGCCATCGGATGCCTCAACTCGTACCTCGGATCCCACGGTGGCCGACCGGTCCCGGTGGGCGGCCTGTAGCCGTTCCGGCCCGTCGGTGGCCTCCAGGTCGCCCAGGCGAGCCTCGAACTCGGCTAGCACGGCAGCCAGCAGGTCGCCGTGGGTGGCCGACGTCCCGGCGGCGGTCAGCGACGTGGCACCGGGCGGGGCGTCGCCGTCGGACAGGGGCCAGCCCACGTTGAGGCCTAGGCCGACTACCACGGCGGGAGGTGGCCCGGCGACCAGTTCGGCGAGGATCCCGGCCACCTTGCCGGGGGCCGGGCCGCCGACCAGGACCACGTCGTTGGGCCACTTGATAGCGGCATTGACACCGAGGCTGACCAGGGTGTCGACGGTGGCGACGGCCAGGGCCGTGGTGACCAGCGGGTGCCGGTCGGCCGTCCAGCGGGGTCGGACCAGGACCGACACCAGGAGGTTGGTGCCCGGCGGGGCGTCCCATCGGCGATCCAGGCGGCCCCGGCCGGCCGTCTGGTGGTCGGTGATCCGCACCAGGCCGTCGGGGGCGTCGGCGACCCGGGCGGCCAGGTCGGCGTTGGTGGAGCCCGTCTCGGGAACGTGTTCGACGGGTCCGAACCGGGTCCCGGTGGGCGCCTCCAGCCCTCTCCCGTCGGGCGAGAGATGCGAAACGGGCGCCATTCGGATAACCATAGGGTTGTGTTCTCCAAGGTTCTGGTCGCAAACCGGGGCGAGATCGCCGTCCGGGTCATCCGCGCCTGTCGGGAACAGGGGGTGGCCACGGTCGCCGTCTACTCCGACTTGGACCGCGACGCCCTGCACGTCCGGCTGGCCGACGAGGCCTACGCCCTCGGGGGCCAGACTGCCGCTGAGAGCTACCTAGACACTGAGGCCATCTTGGATGTCGTCGAGCGCAGCGGGGCCGACGCCGTGCATCCCGGCTACGGGTTCTTCTCCGAGAACGCCGACTTCGCCCGAGCGGTCACCGAGAGGGGTGTGACGTTCATCGGGCCGCCGCCCGAGGCCATCGAGGTGATGGGCGACAAGATCAGCGCCCGCCTGGCCGCCGAGCGGGTCGGGGTGCTGGGCGTGCCGGGCACCACCGACTTCATCACCGACCCCGACCAGGTGCGGGCCTTCGGGGCTGAGCACGGCTACCCGATCGCCATCAAAGCGGCCTACGGCGGCGGCGGACGCGGCATGAAGGTGGTGGCCGACGAGTCGGCCATAGCCGACGCCATCGAGTCGGCCCAGCGCGAGGCGATGGCCTACTTCGCCCGCGACGAGATCTACATGGAGCGCTACCTGACGGCACCCCGCCACATCGAGATCCAGGTGCTGGCCGACGCCCACGGCAACGTCGTATACCTGGGCGAGCGGGACTGCTCAGCGCAACGCCGCCACCAGAAGTTGATCGAGGAGGCGCCGGCCCCCGACCTGCCCGACGAGGTGCGGAGGGCTATGGGCGAGGCGGCGGTAGAGGTGGCGCTGGGGTGCGGGTACACGAACGCCGG
>ENA-UPTF01002451-UPTF01002451.1-marine-metagenome-genome-assembly--contig:-NODE-2451-length-10718-cov-7.112677_pt1 | contig 10718 bp, 8 predicted proteins | sample MGYA00238166_ERZ767019 | MGnify/ENA primary metagenome ERZ767019 (study PRJEB28930, sample SAMN06266391) | marine metagenome | isolation source: Sea water from 250 m depth | place: Atlantic Ocean | study... | reverse complement strand
CCTTGAACATCTCTAACTTGGATTATCACTTGACCTGTTTTTAAAATACATCTTTTAAATAATGACTGATGGCCATCGTGCCAAGGTTGCCACCTACCCAGCATTTGAACAGTTGGTTTCTTCCAGTCAAACACTTTTTAATATTTCCTCAGCGACATCTTTATGGTTATGGTCATTCCATTCTTTGATATGAAAATCTATTTTTGAAGGAGCTTCAAAGAGTTTATTTGTATCTTCAAATCGGCCTTCATCAATTGTGTCCATCCAAATCACTATATCTGGTTCAAATTTTTCTCTTGTTTCTTTGGTTGGGCAGACAAAATCACAAACAACAAATCTACCATGTGACTTTTCAAAATCAGCAAATGTTCTCATTCTCATTGACTGCCTAACTCTTCCTTCGATAGAAAAGTCCCAATCATTTGCCATCTCTCTAAGTTTATCTGCGTTATACCATGCAGCATTCAAGAGGGGCACTAATCTTTCTGTAAGATAAGTCTTACCACTGCCCGGTAATCCCATAACTAATATTTTCAAACTAAGCTCCTGCTTTTAGGTTGAGAGGAAAATCTAGCTAAAGTAGATAAAAACATCAATAATTAGTTCCATAAATTTAGTGTGCTTGCTCCCAATTATCTCCTATACCAATATCTACTTTAAGGTTTATATCTAATCTCGCTATATTTGACATAACATCTTCAGTTAATTCTTTTATTTCAGAGATATCGTCATTTGAAACCTCTAAAACAAGCTCGTCATGAACTTGCATAATGATCGTTGCCTGTAATGATTTCTTGATAATTTCCTTATGTAATTTAACCATAGCTTTCTTGATAAGGTCAGCTGCAGTGCCCTGCATGGGAGCATTGATTGCACTTCTTTCAGCATATTGTCGTCTTTGATAGTTACTTGAATCAATATCTGGTAAATACAGTCTTCTGCCAAATACAGTCTCCACAAAACCTTTTTCTCTCGCCTTTGCCTTTGTTTCTTCCATATAGTTTTTTACCCCAGGATAACGGGTGAAATAAAGATCAATATAGTCTTGAGCTTCGTGCCTAGTAATATTTAATTGTTTCGACAAACCAAAGGCAGACATCCCGTAAATTAATCCAAAATTAATCGCTTTGGCTGATCTTCTTTGATCATTACTAACCTCATCTATGTTGATAGAGAAAATCTCTGCAGCAGTGGCACTATGAATATCCAGTTCTTTCTGAAATGAGGCGAGAAGACCCTTATCTTTAGAAATATGAGCCATTATTCTTAATTCAACCTGTGAATAATCTGCTGCAAGAAGCTGGGATCCAGGAGAAGCAATGAATGCTTCTCTTATTCTCCGTCCAGCTTTTGTCCTTATAGGAATATTTTGTAAGTTTGGGTCTGAAGATGATAATCGACCAGTTGCTGTTACCGCTTGGTGATAAGAGGTGTGAACTCTTCCTGTCGATTCATTAATCATCTTGGGCAACTTGTCAGTGTAGGTCGTCTTGAGTTTAGAAATTGTTCTGAAATCTAAAACATCTTTAACAATAGGAAAATCAACAGCTAGTTCTTGCAGCACACTTTCAGAGGTTGATGGCTGTCCCTTGGGTGTTTTTCTCAAAACAGGCAAACCAAGTTTTTCAAAAAGTATTTGTTGTAATTGTTTTGGGGAACTGAGATTAAATTCCTCTTCAGCAGCAAGGAAAACATTTTTTTCTATCTCCTCTAAAGTTTGGTTAAATTCTATGCTTTGCTTATCCAGCAGTTTAGGATCTATCAGTACTCCTGTTCTCTCAATGTCGCCTAATACTTCAATTAAAGACTGCTCTATGTTTAGATACAAATCTATTAATTCACTTTGGTCCTTAACTAAGGGGGATAACTTTTCATAGAGCTGAAAGCTTATATCTGCATCTTCTGCAGCGTAATAACTTGCCTCTTCAACTTTAACCTCATTAAAGGGTATTTGTTTAGCGCCCTTCCCGGCAACATCCTCGTAACTGGTTGGACTGATGTTTAAATATCTTTTTGAAACCGCATCTAAATTATGCCGAGTTGCAGTGCTGTTATAGACATAAGAGAGCACCATAGTGTCAAATATTTGGCCTCGCAGAGTAATGCTGTATGTTGCAAAAATGTGCCGATCATACTTTAAATTATGCCCTACTTTTATAGAATCATTATCTTCAAGCCATGACTGCAGCTTGCCAAGAACATAATCCCTATCGAGTTGTTTCGGAGCATCTTCGTAATTATGCGTTAAGGGAATATAAAAGCCTTGATTAGCTTTTGTAGAGATTGATATTCCAACCAGTTCTGCATCAATATAATTTAAACTTGTGGTCTCGGTATCTATAGCAACTACATCTGAACTAAGAATCACTTCAATCAAATCATCAAGTTGAGATTTTGTCATAACGGTCTCATAGTTAACCTCTCTTTTCGTTGCCTCTTCATTCGAAGTAATTTGAAATTGCTTAATTAAACCGTGCAGACCCAAATCATGAAATTGCTCATGCAATGAGTGGTCATTGGATTCAGAGATCACCAGCTCTGATAAAGATTCTTCTAATTCAACTTGGCAGTCTATGGTGACAAGCTGCTTATATAGATCTAATCGATCCAATGATGCTCTAAGATTTTCGCCAACCTTTCCAGAAACCTGCTCAGCATGATCGATAATGCCTTGCAAATCTCCATACTCTGATAACCACTTTATAGCCGTTTTTGGCCCCACTTTTTCTACGCCAGGAATATTATCGGAAGCATCTCCAGCTAAAGTTAAGTAGTCGACAATTAACTCTGGGCCAATACCAAACTTTTCTTTGACTTCACTTGGTCCCAATCTCGCCTCTTTCATGCTATCAATCATACAAATATTATTACTGACTAGCTGCGCCATATCTTTGTCCCCTGTAGCAATGAGAACGCTTATTTGCTTTTTCTCTGCTGCTATCGCTAAAGTTCCTATGATGTCGTCGGCTTCGACTCCTGCTTGAGCTATAAGAGGAAGCCCAAGGTTCTTAATTGCCTTATGGAGAGGCTCTATTTGGCTTATTAGATCCTCAGGTGTAGCTTGTCGGTTCGCCTTGTACTCAGGAAAGAGTTCATGTCTGAATGTTTTCTCTGGCCTATCAAAAATTACAGCTAAATAATCAGGCTGCTCTTCTTTGATGAGCTTCTGAAGCATTGTAAGAACCCCATATATAGCGCCGGTAGGCTGTCCGCTTGGTGACGTTAGATCTGGTAAAGCATGATAGGCTCGATATAGATAGGATGAACCATCTACTAGCAATAATTTCTCTTCACTCATTTAGCCCAAATTCTAGGTTTGTCATTGACCCCTCATCTCTGACATCAGTTTCAATCGGCAAATAAAGTTCGCCTGTTTGGCCGCAAGCCTGAATAGAGATTATTAGAACAAGCAATAGTATCTGTAAAAAAAAATTCTTCCTTTGCATATTTATCAATCATACAGTCTAATTGAATTGATAGAAAGACATCTTAAAAGGAATAAATGCAAGCGTTTAATTGGCAAGAATACAAAGAAATTTTAGGCTCTAGAGGCATCATTGGGCTTGATCTGGAAACCACAGGAATTAATAAAAATATAGAATACGAGCGCCCCACTTCTGCCGCTATTTTGGAAGCAAATAACAATTTAAACAATCCAGAAATTATCATCAATGATAAATGCCGATTGCCTTATCATGTCTTGCCGGATGCAGGCGCGTTAAATATTACTAATATTAACCCCATGCAACTAATGGAGGAGCCATTATCACTCTTTGAATTAACCAGTAAGATAGCGTCTTACTTAAAAGAGTATCCCGAGAAAATTATCGCGACATACAATGGAGCCTCTTATGACCTTATCATTCTTAGGCATTCTTTTTTCTCCTCTTTAATTAATCCCTATTTGTTATCAAACGCTTCTGATGACCGCATCCATATTGACCTTTATAACGTTGCTCAGGCTATTTATTGTTTTGAACCAACTTCAATTGCCTTTCATAAAGATGTCACCGGTAAACTGATTCTAAAACAAGAATTACTTGCTATCGCTAACGGAATCGATCCAGGTGATGCGCATGCTGCCTTAGATGATGTAAAAGTTCTGTTAAAACTGGCAAAACTCTTTGAACAAAACACCCCAAGAATTTTTTTCTCGGCCATTGCATCAGGAAATAAAAAAAGAGCAATAAATCTAATGACAAAACAATTGTTTTTTAATTACGGCGAAGTCAAATATAAAGAACGGCTAGCGGTCAAAAGAACGCCGACATTTATTTGTGAAGATCCCAGTTACTCAAACAATCTTGTTCACTTCGACCTCGCATACGATCCTATTGATTATGTCTTTATGACCGCAGAGGAAATTGCTCCTAAAATTAATCGAAAAGGCTCGCCATTTTTCACTATAAAATCAAATAAAAGCCCTGTTATTTTGCCTGGTGAGTTATGTGAAAAAAATGGTCTGTCCCTAGATGAGGCGTCTAAAAGAGCTGAAATGGTTCAAGACAACCAGGGCTTTAAAGAAAACGTTCTTATGGCTTGTGATATTAATAGTCGTAAGCGGCCTGAATGGCAAAATCCTGACTTTTCTGAATCTCAAATATACAGTCATTTTATAGATAATAGCGATCGGTTACTGAGCGACGCCTTTTTGCAAACCAATAATGTGGAAAAAAGGATAGAGATCATGCAACAAATCAATGACCCAAGATTAATTGATTTTGCAAAGAGAATTCTTGCGTCTGAGCACCCTAATTGTGAGCCAAAAATTATAATGAACTTTCAAGAATTTGAAGCTGAAAGACTTTTAACTGAAGATGAGGTACCTTGGAGGACATTATCAGATGCGCGGAGATCTTTGGAAGGATTGGAATCCAAGGAAAAGAAGGTCAAACTTAACCCTGACATTCTCTCTGCCACAAAGAATTATTATAATCTAGTAGAAGAAGAGATAAGGAAGTAAGCATGGATTTTAATCATACTCAAAAAGTTCTTGATCTAATGGATAGACTAAATGCATTTATGGATGAGCATATCTATCCTAATGAAGAAGCCTACAGGGAACATTTTAAAACTACCGATAACTTATGGAAATCACCGCCTTTGATGGATGATCTCAAAGAAAAGGCAAAAAATGCTGGGTTATGGAACCTGTTTCTCCCAGAATCAGAGCATGGTGCTGGGCTAACAAACTTAGAATATGCGCCGTTAGCAGAGATAATGGGTCGAGTCTTTTTTGCTTCTGAAGTCTTTAACTGTAATGCGCCTGATACAGGTAATATGGAAGTTATTGATCGCTATGGTTCAGAGGCTCAAAAGGAACAATGGCTCAAACCACTTCTCAATGGTGAAATTCGTTCGTGCTTTTCAATGACTGAGCCCAGAGTTGCTTCTTCAGACGCTACTAACATTGAATCTCCTATTGTTTTAGATGGTGACGAGTACGTTATTAATGGCAGGAAATGGTGGAGTTCTGGAGCTATGAATGAGGCGTGCAAGATTATTATCTTTATGGGGAAAACAGATCCAGAAAACCCAAACCGACACAAACAACAATCAATGATACTTGTTCCCATGGATACAAAAGGCATCGAAATTATAAGGCCGTTGTCGGTCTTTGGTTATATTGATCAGCCCTTTGGCCATGCTGAAATAAACTTCGATAATGTAAGAGTACCAAAGGACAATATTATATTGGGTGAAGGCAGAGGATTCGAAATAGCACAAGGTCGGCTTGGACCGGGAAGAATCCATCATTGCATGAGATTAATTGGGATGGCAAAACGTGCGTTAGAGATGATGTGTATAAGAGCAGAAAATCGAATAGCCTTTGGAAGGCCATTAAGCAAGCAGGGTTCTGTTAGAGAAAGTATAGCCCTTTCAGCTAGTGAAATAGAGCAAGCGAGATTATTAACTCTTATGACCGCTGATAAAATGGATAGGTACGGCAATAAAGAAGCGAGTGACTTAATCAGCATGATCAAGGTGGTTGGTCCCAGGATGGCTTGCGAAGTCATAGATCGAGCTATTCAAATACATGGTGCTGGAGGTGTTTCTGGAGATTATTTCCTTGCTGAAGCTTACGCTGGAGCAAGAACTCTTAGATTAGCCGATGGACCTGATGAGGTACACTTAGCCTCTCTAGCTAAAAAAATTCTAAAACAAAAAGAAATGATTGATGCAGGTAGGGTTTAAGAGACTGAATGAATGATGGTGTTCACACTCTTGATATAGAAAAACTCTCTGATTACTTAACTCAGCAATTAGATGAATTTACCGGGATTAAAAAATCCAAAAAATTTAATACTGGGCAATCAAACCCAACTTACTTGCTTGAAACCGCTGAAAAGAAATACGTTTTAAGAAAAAAACCGCCGGGTGAGTTGCTGCCGTCTGCTCATGCAGTGGATCGAGAATACCGAATAATTAAGGCGCTTGAAGAAACAAAAGTACCAGTTCCTAGGACCGTCTTCTTGTGCAATGATGAAAGCATAATCGGTACAATTTTCTATGTGATGGAATTTGTCGATGGAAGAATATTTTGGGACCCAACTCTCCCAGAAATTGATGAAAATAAGCGAATGAAAGTTTATGAAGAAACTGTCCGTATTATGGCAGAACTGCATAAGATTGATGTAGAAAAAGCTGGCTTATTAGACTTTGGAAAACCAGGAAATTATTTTGAGCGGCAAGTGGGACGCTGGATAAAGCAATACAGAGCTGCAGAGACAGAAAACTATCCTGAGGTTGAAACGTTGATAGCTTGGTTAGAAAAAACAATGCCCGATGACGATGGTCTAATCTCAATTGTTCATGGAGATTATAGGCTCTACAACATGATATTTGACCATGAAGAGGAATCAATGCTTGCTCTTCTCGATTGGGAGCTCTCCACAATCGGGCACCCTTATGCTGACCTTGCGTATCAGTGCATGAATTGGTACATACCGCAAATTGGGATCACTCCAGGACTAGCAGGAATTAATCTTGAGAAGCTCGGAATCCCTTCAGAGGACGATTATGTTTCAAATTATTGCTCAAAAATGGGGATAAACAGCATACCAAATTGGTCTTTCTATTTGGCCTTTGGCTTTTTTAGATTAGCTGGTATTGCGCAAGGAGTTTATAAACGATCCATTCAAGGCAATGCTTCGGCTGATAATGCAAAAGAATTGGGTGCCGCAGTACCCATATTGGGGAAAATTGCCCTTTCTATTGTTGGACGAGATAATGCTTAGAATCCGATTTAACTCTTTTTCTCTCCTTATTTATATTGGTCTAGGATTAAGTTTCAATCTTGTGTATGCAAACAGCACATCTTTTGAAGAGGTTAATAGTCAGGTTGTTATATTTAAAAATTTACAACAACAAGGCCTGATTATAACTGGAGAGCGGCGCTCGGTGGTGATTGACCCTATTAACCAAGACACTGCTCAAGAAATTAAATCTTATCTCTCATCAAACAACAAATCCGAAATTACAGATATTGTTTACTCGCATTCACATTGGGACAGAATAACTGGTGGCAAAATCTTTGGTGCAAGCAACCCAAATATTATTGCTCAAAAGAATTGTGGGCTTTATTTCTCTGGAATTCAGAATAAAAAAGTTGTTGATCCAACCGTTTACTTTGATCAAATCTATGAGATAAATATCGGGGAAGAGATTATAAAGCTGCATTATTTTGGTCCCAGCCATGGAGAGTGCATGCTTGTCGCTGAATTAGAAAAATCGAAACTCTTGTTCATCCCAGATTTGATTAGCACACGGGGGGCAAGCTTTCCCGTTGACCCGACATTACCTTTTTTAAGGCCCTCCACACTTAATGCTTTCTTTGATTCTCTTATAGAGCTTATAACCTCAAAACAAATTGATTACTTCATTAGTGGTCATGCGACAGATATAGCGCTGGGTCCAACAGAAATTGTCAGCCAACAAAAGATTTTCTGGGAGCTTATTCAAGATATGGCAATAACCGCCGAAGAGGAGGGTTTGGTTGATCTGAATAATTTTATAGCTATAGAAAAAATGGATCTTGAGGGTATTAAGCAATACGAAAATTATAATGAGGGAGATCTTGTGAATATACTGAGAAGATACACATCATTTCTAAATATGGGTCGTTGATGAATTGTGATTAAAAAAATATTAGTTTTAATTTTCATCTCACTGCAATTCGCTTGTGGTGGTAACCAGGATCTGATTCAAGTTGCAGAATCTGACAGACCTCTTTTTGGTAAAATTAAATTCTGGGAAATCGAGCAGCTTTCGGATCAACTCTATGCCTTCAGGTACACCTTTTATCGAAATATTATTCTCATAGGGGATGATGGCATTATTGTCACGGATCCGTTAACACCGGAGGCAGCTTCTATTCTCAACGATGAACTTAAAAAAATCAGCGATAAGCCAATAAAGTATGTTGCATACAGCCACTCTCATTGGGATCATGTGTCTGGTGGACAGGTTTTTAAAGACCAAGGCGCGACATTTGTAGCGCATGAACAATGTTTACAAAACTGGCTCGAAAATCCCTCCAAGAATGTGGTTAAACCGGATCAAGTTTTCGCCAATGAATACACAATTGATGTGGGCAATAGTGCTTTAGAAATGTATTACTTTGGACCATCGCACGATAACTGTCGTGTGGTTTTCTTAACCCAGCCTGATCGCTATATTTTTATAGCTGACGATGCTAATCCTCCCAATGGTATGAACATGATCTACGGCGCAGGTCTTGCTGATACCTACATATTCAATCTTGTCTCATTTTTCAAAGAAGCTGAGTCATTGGCAAGAAAAAAACGTGCTCGAGGGGTGATAGGATCCCATATGAGCTTTGAGAAAGAACCAATGAACTTAGTGGCAGGAACTGTGGGTTCAACCAGAGTTATAAAACAACAAAGAAAGTTTTATGAGCTAGTGATCAGAGAAGTCCAAAGAGCAATGAATCAGGGGGTTTCCCCTGATTTTATTCCTGAGTATTTAATCAAAAAAGGGGTGCTTAGGGATAAAATTATTGGTTTTGATGAGCAGAAAATGAAGGTACTCTATAGAAGAATCACCAATTATCTTGTCACTGGAGAGTAAGGATGGCTAATGAAGCCTTTACACTAGATCGGGCAAACAAAATCAAAAGAGTCTTGGGGAAAATCTCATCCCTTAATGCCTTGATCTATAGATTATCTAAGGGTCGAATATGGGGTAGCTGGGCAGGCAAGTATGCAATTATGATTCTAACAACGGTCGGCCGAAAGACCGCAAAGACACGACATATTCCTTTAATGAAAGTCACTCACAATGATCAACCTCTACTAGTTGCTTCGATGGGTGGCATGCCCATGCATCCAACCTGGTATTACAATGTGCTCTCAAATCCTAGGGTCGTTGTCCAAATAGGCTCAGAAAAAAAATACTACCTAGCAAAAAAACTATCGGATGACGAAAAAAAGGAGCTTTGGCCAACAGTCACCTCTTTTTATCCGGATTATGATGCTTATCAAAAAAGGACTCAAAGGAATATTGGGGTATTCATCTGTGAAGAAAAAAAAATGACTCAAGAATGGAAAGACTGGCTATCCCATAACATAGAAAGGGGCTGTGATAAAAATGAACTTTACTCTATTTTGTTCAATGATGGTTTCCACCCTGAGTTAATTGCATCAGAAATGGGTGTTCCTATGAAGTCTCTTTCTCTGACCACTACCGCCACCGTCTCTGATAAAGAGCAAACCATTCAAAAAATGGTTACAGCGTTCAAGAATGCGCATAAAACTATTCCTGTTTATACAAAGGACGGCTTCTTTAGGGACAAGCTAGATCATGATCTCCATAAAAAAGTTTTGGGCTTTCTTAACGCTAATAGCAGCTCACTACAGGTTGAAAATGTTGCTGGGGGGTATATTAAAACAGAGGGCAAAGGTTCGGCCAGCCATACCATTGAGCTACCTAATAATTTAAGAGATGAAATTCATCAATCGCTGCTAGATAAAGCTGAAAAATGGTCAGGAATTAAGCTACTCCCAACCTATGTTTATGGGGTAAGAATCTATAATAGAGGTGCAATTCTCAGCGTCCACAGGGATAGGGAAGAAACTCATATAATTGGCGTTATTATTAACATTGATCAAGATGTGGAAACTGATTGGCCACTTGAAATTGAAGACCACAGCAAGAAGAAACATGAGGTAATCCTAGAGCCTGGAGAAATTATTTTTTACGAAAGTGCTAACTTAGATCATGGGCGACCTAGCCCGCTTGAGGGTAATAAATTTGTTAATGTTTTTTGCCATTATATGCCTTACATCGAAGGCGCTTGATAGGTGAATAAAAAAATGAGCGAAAACGATTGTGTGATAATAAGCGGAGGTTTTGACCCTATTCATGTTGGTCATCTCAGAATGATCCAGGAATCTTCAAAACTTGCCTCTAGACTCATCGTTATTGCCAACAGTGATAAATTCTTGATAGAAAAAAAGGGTTACGCGTTTATGCCTATAGAAGAGAGGGTTGAAATTATTATGGGTTTCTCAGAAGTTTATAGGGTTGTTGAATCTATAGATGATGACCAAACTGTCTGTAAAACTTTGGGGTGGCTCGCTGAAGAAGAAAATATAAAGTGTTTTGCTAACGGGGGCGACAGAAAGAACGAGGCTGACATTCCTGAAGCTAAAATTTGTAAAAAATACAATATTGATATGGAATTCAATGTTGGCGGA
>ENA-UPTF01002449-UPTF01002449.1-marine-metagenome-genome-assembly--contig:-NODE-2449-length-10723-cov-2.978396_pt1 | contig 10723 bp, 9 predicted proteins | sample MGYA00238166_ERZ767019 | MGnify/ENA primary metagenome ERZ767019 (study PRJEB28930, sample SAMN06266391) | marine metagenome | isolation source: Sea water from 250 m depth | place: Atlantic Ocean | study... | reverse complement strand
TTAACTGAGTTAGCCGAAAATCCATTATTACTCTCCGGCTTATCAGCAATTGCCGAGGCGGCAGGATCAGTTGGTACTCCACAGATTCGAAATGTGGGAACACTTGCTGGAAACGTCACCCAGCGTCCCTGGTGTTGGTATTACCGCAATGGTTTTAATTGTTTTAAAGCGGGCGGTAATGAATGTTTCTCGGTAAATGGGGAGAACGGACAACATGCGATTTATGGCGGCGGTCCCTCTTATATAGTCCATCCTTCCGATGTTGCTCCGGCCTTGGTTGCTTTCGATGCTGTATTCCAGGTCACAGGACCTAATGGAGACCGAGAAGTTTCTGCAGAGGATTTCTTTGTCTTACCTATTACTAATCCTGAGCGGGAAAATTCACTGGCGGAGAACGAGCTTCTTACCGGTGTGCGCATTCCTAGTATTTCGTCGAACACTGTAAGTACATACCACAAGATCATGGATCGCGAAGCATGGACTCACGCAGAAGTAGGCGTTGCTGCAGTAATTCAACGTGATGGCAATGAAGTTCAGAATGCCACAATTGTGCTTGCCGGTGTTGCGCCAATTCCATGGCGAGTTCAAGCGGTAGAAGACTTTCTTGCGGGTGAGCAGATCAGTGAGGCGGTCGCACGGGAAGCTGGCGAGATTGGTATTCAAGATGCCCAGCCACTTTCGAATAACGCGCATAAATTGCCAATGGTTTCCTCGGCAATCGAGCGTGCAATTTTGAATTTAGCTGCTGGCTAATAGTGCTGGACCGATGCAGCGACGAGATTTTTTATTGTTGCGAGTAGAAGGCAGCGAACGCGTCGCTGAATTATCCTGTGAAAAGCTTTTCATGCACTATCAGGACTTGAATGCAGGATTTCAGCAAGGCAATCAGGAAGAGGGAATAGCGGAAGATGCAGATTGGTGGGCGGGTGAACCAAACCTACACATTAATAGCATCGATCCGGAATCTTTTTTTACCAGTGTTTTGGAAGATTTGAGAGAAGTTAACACGATTCAAGTACAAGATATGGAATGGCTCGCTCAGGGAGAATTTAGAGTACGAGTCGAAACTTTACTCACCGCATTTAAAGCACAGGGTGGTGAAGTCCAGTTCGCGGCAGCAAGTTAAAATTATACGAGATAATAAGAGTAAGAACAGATACGCGAGGCAGTTAGAAAAATGAGCAGTACATTTACCAACAAATTTACAAAATCATTCTTTATAGTATGTTCGTCTTTGCTTCTATTGTTCGCTTGCGGAAGTGAATCTAGTTCAATTCAATCGAGTTCAGCGCCAGTGCCAGTACCGAGTAATATATCAGAGTCTGACTTGGCAATAGATGCCAACATCAAAGCACAGGTTGAATCTGCTTTAACTAACGCTTCCGATCTTCCCCAAAGCTTTGCCGTAGCAGTTACCGAAGGCGTGGTGCTTATCTCCGGTTCAGTTGTTTGTGAAGACTGCGGCGGCATGCGCACTCCCGGTAATATTGGAACAATTCAGCAGAGCCTAGGTGGAGTAGTGCGAGCAGTGCCTGGTGTTATGCGAGTCGATTTCGATCTTTCCTACGGTCCTGATTAATTTATTAAGCTCAATAATTGACTGCCTCATGAAGTTTGCAGATATTCGAGCGCGCGCAGAAAAGCGCAAGGGATCTGCAGCCCTTAAAAAGCTCCTACCGATAGTTTCCTCTAAAAAACAATTAGAGGCACTTGGTAATGATCGCTACCTAGCGGCGATGACAAAAGTGATCAATCAGGCTGGATTCAGTTGGAAAGTCATTGAGAATAAGTGGTCAGAGTTTGAAGAAGCATTTTTTAAATTCGACCCCAACAAACTTGGCTTGCTCTCACCGGAACAATGGGAGGCTTATTGTTCCGACAGGCGGGTGGTGCGTAACTGGCAGAAAATAAAAGCACTTAAAGAAAATATTTTCTTCGTTCAGGAAGTTGTCCGAAAATATGGAAGCTTCGGCAAGTTCATGGCAGAGTGGCCAAGCACTGATCAGATTGGATTGATGGAATATCTGAAGAAGCATGGCAACCGTCTTGGCGGAAACTCTGCCATGTATTTTTTGCGGCGGGTTGGCAAAGACGGATTTATTCTTTCAAGGGATGTAGTTATAACACTCAAGTCAACCGGGCTCGACATAGCGGAACGGCCCTCAACAAAAAGGGATTTAAAAAAAGTTCAAGATCAATTCAACGCCTGGCATGAAGAAACAAAATTGCCATTCAGTCACTTAAGTCGAATTGCAGCTTGTTCGTTAGGAGAAAACTATCTCTAAATATTGAAAAGTAACGCATTCATGTACACAAAGGCGCTCACACAATTAGATAAGACCGATTCTATTTACAAGCAAGTAGTAATTCTCGCGCTAATATCTTTATTAGCAACGTCTCTAATCTTTGGCATTACCTATCTCCTTGATCCTTCAACTATTGCAAACCTCAATGCTTCGGAAAATTTCGAAGCAGCACCTTGGGTAGTTGGAATATTTATTAGTCCACCAATTGAAACCTTTTTCTTTCAGACCCTCTTACTCTTAGCAGTAAAGAGACTTACTGAGATGAACGGACATGCTGATAACTGGTTTCCCGCTTTTATAGCAACATCGATTATTTTTGCCACTGCTCATGGCATCACTGAAAGTTCCTTTTACTTGGGCTTTACAAATACAATTAACAGGATTCCGCTTTCTATCGCCCTCGCACTTCTGGCTATTTCTCATCGAACTAAAGAGAATGGAATGCCATTTGTCGCTGTTGTTTTTACTCATGGTCTCTACAATCTGATGATATTTGTAGTAGTGATAGGAATGAATCTTGTACAGTTAAACCTATGATCTTCTAAGTAAAATGAGAGAGATTGGATTTGTTTATTTCTTTTTGCACTTTATTACAAGCAAGCATGAAGCAATTTATTTTATTGAGTTGCCTTTTATTCATTAGCAATTCGTTGGTAGCTCAAGATGAGCCGTTCATTTATGTATTAGGTGTAATTCAAGATGCAGGCTATCCTCAAGCTGGCTGTTATCGTCCGCACTGCATGCCTGGGTGGTATGATCCCAGTTTGCGTCGCGGCGCGACTTCAATTTCAGTTGTCGACCCTCTTTCCCGAAACAAATATTTGTTTGAAGCTACTCCTCATTTGCCGAGCCAACTCTATGAGCTAGAACAAGTAGCTCCCGATAATGACTATACGCTCAATGGAGTTTTTCTAACCCATGCCCACATTGGTCACTATACCGGTCTGATGTTTTTCGGTTTTGAGTCCATGGATGCAAATAATCTTCCAGTTTATGCAATGCCAAGGATGGCCGAGTATCTGTCTAGTAATGGCCCCTGGAGCCAGTTAGTTTCCATGGAAAATATAGTCTTGCAGGTAATGCAGGCCGACCGCATAGAAGACTTTAATCACATCAAAGTCACACCTCATCTCGTACCGCATAGAGACGAATATTCAGAAACAGTGGGCTATAGAATTCAAGGCCCGAATCGCTCAGCGTTGTTTATTCCTGATATAAACAAATGGGAAATATGGGATCGCAATATTGTCGATGAAATTCGCAGTGTCGACTACGCCATAGTGGATGCGTCTTTTTACAATGGTGATGAGATTCCTGGAAGAGACATGGCGGAAATGCCTCATCCATTTGTTGTGGAATCCATGGCGCTATTTGATTTGTTGCCAGCAGAAGAGAAAGCAAAGGTTTGGTTTATTCATTTAAACCATACCAATCCTTTATTAATTGAAGGGAGCGACGCTTATCGCAACGTGCGTGAACAAGGGTATAACGTGGCAAGGGAAGGCGTGCGCCTTCCCTTGTAATGATGCTAGTCGATAATTGCCTGTCGAATAGCATTCTCAAAGTCGTATTGGGTCCGACCATGGGGTTGTTGCAGTAACAGCACACCAGTAAGTTCTTCTTCCGGATCTGACCAGGAACGAGTGCCGAAGGCGCCAGCCCAGCCAAATGCGCGAGCACTGCGCCTTGCCCCTGCGCTCACTGGGTCTTCGGTGACTGCAACGGTATAGCCGAATCCCTCCCCAGACCGATTTCTTCCAATACCTCTATAAATTCCACCAGTTTGATCGCTGGCCATCATTTCGATAGTGCGTGGACTTAAAATGCGATTACCAAACAACTCACCACCGTTGACCAACATCTGTTCAAACTTCATGTAGTCTGCCGCGATACTATTTAGTCCAGCGGAAGCAGAAAAGTAATTTGTCGTCCTGTTAAAAAAAGGATCCATATTTCGACCCTGAATTACGACGCGCCGATCTGCATACTCTTCCGGAACATTGAACCAGGTATTGTTCATATCTAATGGAGCGAAAATACGTTCTTGGATGAATTCATCATAGGACTGACCGGAAACGATCTCGATGATGCGGGCAACCACATCATGGCCAACTAGACCACTGTAGGTCCAACGTTCACCTGGTTGAAAATCCAGTGCGCCTGAAGCGTAACGACCCATTTCTGAAGCAAGGGTACGATCGGCCGGTAATGGAAATGGAGAGGGGGTCGCTAGCAATGACCCTAATCCACCAGTTCCCAGTCCTGCGGTATGAGTAAGTAAATCGTGAATAGTAATTTCCCGTTTGGCAGGTACTAAACGATGCTCGGGAGGGTTCGCCCGATCCACTCGAAGAGGACTGATATTTTCGTCTATAGAATCCTTGAGAACAGCTACCTGCATGTCAGCGAATTCTGGAAGATACATGGATACTGGGTCTTCCGGACGAATCAATCCCTCTTCTACCATGATCATAGCTGCCACACCTAAGACCGGTTTGCTGGAACTCATCATGATGAAGATCGAGTCTTCCTGCATGGGTCGATCGGCTTCGACATTCATTAAGCCGTGAGCTTCGAAGTGAACCAATTTTCCTCGCCTTGCCACCGCAGTAACGGCACCTTGAATATCTCCAGCATCTATATGCCGTTGCATGACTTCATTTATGAGCTCCAAGCGCTCTGAAGACATACCAACTTCTTCCGGGCTTGAAGCCCAGGGAATATCTGCTGCAAAGGAAAATTGAAACAGAGTGGCGACAGCTGACAGAAGGGCGATCTTTACGAATTTTCTCATACTGTACTCCTTGCACTACCCGGGTAACCCCGGTTCTGGTAGTAATGGACTAGAGAGGTCAAAGCTACTACCTGTGGCCTCTAAACTCAAATGCAACAAGTTGTTATAGCGCAGACCTAGAATGATCTGTTGGGTATAATCCTTAGGGCAAGGCTGTTTTTCTGCAAACGATTTACTCTAAGCAGGACAATAAATAGAACAAAAAAGGCCTAATCATGCTCCGCAGCTATTTGCTATCTAGCTTGTTTATTGGACTTGGGTTGTTTCCTTCAACTCAAGCGCTGGCACAGGATGGTAACCAGCATTCAGTTGATTGGCAGCGGTCCTTTCTTGATCAATACTGCATCGCCTGTCATAACGACAGCACCCTTACTGCTAATTTCACTTTGCAGACAATTGCTCTGGATCAGGTGGGTAATCGGCTTGACGAAATTGGGATCTGGGAGAAAGTAGTACTAAAGCTTCGGGCCAGAGAAATGCCCCCGCCGGGGATGCCTCGCCCCGATGCGGAGGCCTACGACCAGTTAGCTCAGTGGTTAGAAACTTCATTGGATAGCACAGCAGCAGCTGATCCTAATCCCGGCCAACCAGTAATTCATCGACTCAATAGAGCGGAATACACCAATGCCATTCGTGATCTATTGGATCTGGAAATTGATGGACGGGAATATCTCCCGGCCGATGATTCTGGTTACGGCTTCGACAATATAGGTGATGTCCTTACTCTCTCTCCTAGTTTATTAGAGCGATATATGATCGCTGCGGCAAAGATCAGTCAGATTGTGGTCGGCGACCCTAACATTCTTCCTACGGTACAAACCTACGAAATGCGTCCTACTTATATTCAATCGGGACGTACTACTGAAAAGCAACCTTTTGGTACAAGGGGTGGTAACACTATCAATCACTATTTTCCTTTAGACGGTGAGTACCATTTAAAAATTCGCTTGGCTCGAACCCATGCGAATCAGATTATTGGATTATTTGAACCTCATGATATTGAGGTTCGTTTCGATCGTCAGCGCATTGCCGAATACACTGTGGGCGGCGATGGCATAATTAATCCCTGGGCAGCGGTTATGTTCGCCTCGGAATACGAACAAACAGCTGATGATCATCTTGAGTTGCGCTTGCAAGCCATAAATGCAGGTATGCATTCAATCACTGTCGCCTTTCCTGAAAAGCGAAAAATGCCTGAGGGCATATTGGAACCGGCACTCTCTAGTGCGTCTTATGAATTTGCCGGCGATCGCGATATGTCAATGGCTCTGGGCAGTATCGAGGTCTACGGACCTTACAATGCGACTCGACCGGAAGATACTCCTACCCGTAATAAACTCTTTATTTGCGATGCCACTGGATTAAATTCCGGTGACAGAGCCTGCGCCAGCCAGATACTTTCAGAGCTAGCCCGCAAAGCCTACCGCCGACCAGTAAACGATGATGATCTTGCTATATTGATGAGTTTCTATGCCAGCGGTTATCAGGAAGGTGGATTCGACCGAGGTATCCAGCGTGCTCTCCGAGCAATATTGGTAGATCCGGAATTCCTATTTCGCATTGAAAGCGATCCTATAGGTATTGAAGAAGGTACTGCTTATCAGATATCAGACGTTGATCTGGCATCCCGTCTTTCTTTCTTTTTATGGAGTTCTATCCCGGATGAAGAGCTGTTGGAATTGGCAGAGAAGAATCGATTGAGCAATCCAAATATTCTCAAGGCTCAGGTCGCGCGTATGTTATCTGATCCAAAATCATCTGCGTTGATAGAAAACTTTGCTGGGCAATGGCTCTACCTGCGCAATCTTCCAGGATTAAAACCTGATCCAGACGCGTTTCCTGAATTCGATGACAACTTACGTGAAGCGTTTCGTCGGGAAACTGAGTTATTTGTGACTAGTTTGATTCGTGAAGACGGCAATGTGTTGGAATTATTAACCGCTGATTACACCTATTTGAATGAACGCTTGGCAGAGCATTACGGTGTCCCCGGAGTTTATGGAAATCACTTCCGAAAAGTCACTTTCGATAATGATGTTCGTGGTGGCCTATTAGGGCAGGGGAGCATACTTGCAGCCACTTCTTATCCGAATCGCACCTCTCCAACCCTTCGCGGGAAATGGGTGTTGGATAATTTACTGGGAGCTCCGCCTCCACCTCCACCCCCAGATGTTCCGGATCTTGAAGACAGCGATACTAATAGCCCTAGCTCTGTGCGTGAAAGATTGGAAGCTCATCGTGTAAATCCAGTATGTGCCAGTTGTCATTCCCGTATGGACCCATTTGGTCTGGCCTTAGAACCATTCGATGCAATAGGTGGTTTGCGCAGTCATGATGGGGGCGAGCTTATTGATGCGTCCGCGGCTTTACCGGATGGTTCTTCTTTTGTTGGACCTGGCGGAGTGAGAGACTATTTATTAGAGAGCGAAGAACGATTCGTCGCCACTCTCACCAAAAAATTGTTAACCTATGCGTTAGGTCGTGGTCTTGAAGATTATGACCCGCCTGCTGTGCGCGAAATCGTAAGAACAGCAGCAGTAGATGACTACAGTTGGTCGTCTATCGTGCTCGGCATTGTTGAAAGCGTGCCGTTCCAGATGAGGAGGTCACAAGAGCAATGATCATCACCAAGAAACATTTACCACGCCGAACCTTTTTGCGCGGCCTTGGAGCAAGTGTCGCGTTACCTCTATTAGACAGCATGGTACCAGCTCTAACCGCCCAGGAACTGACTTCAGCGCTACCGGTTAAACGGCTTGGGATTATCTATGTGCCCAATGGCGTATTCATGGACAACTGGACACCACCAGAAGGAGGTAGTGATTTTTCACTACCTTCAACAATGGAACCACTTGCCCCATTTCAAGATCAGATGCTGGTACTTACCGGGCTTTCAAATAAGATGGGTGATGCTTGGCCAGGTGAAGGAGCTGGTGATCATGCCCGAGCAGCTGGTGCATACTTGACTGGCGTGCATCCTAAGAAAACGGAAGGCGCCGATTTACAGGCTGGCCTCTCGATGGATCAAATAATTGCCCGCCAATTAGGCCAACATACTCAGCTGACTTCGTTAGAACTCTCACTCGAGTCCAGAGAAAATGTTGGTGCTTGCGATCCCGGATACGCTTGTGCCTATGCCAATACGCTATGTTGGAGTAGTGCGACCACTCCTCTACCCATGGAAAACAATCCGCGGGTTGTGTTCGAGCGTTTGTTTGGTGGTAACGAAAGCACAGATCCGGAAGCTTGGCGCGCTCGGCGTGAAGAGGATAGTAGTATCCTCGATGCAGTGGGAGATAAGATTGCGAAACTTCAAGGCGATCTAGGCCACCGCGATCAGCTTAAGCTTGACGAATATCTTGACTCGATTCGCAACGCCGAGCGCCGGATACAGATGGCAGAAGCCCAGAGTGAAAGAGAGCTGCCGGTTATCGAACAACCTGCTGGTGTGCCAGCCACATTCCAGGAACATGCCAAGATCATGTTTGATTTACAGCTGCTTGCTTTTCAAGCAGATCTGACACGTGTCATTACTTTTATGGTTGGTCACGAAACCAGTCAGCGGGCATATCCAGAAATTGGCGTTCCTGATGCCCATCATCCATTATCACATCATGGTGGTTCAGCAGAGAAGATTGAAAAACTCATTCGCGTGAATGGCTATCATGCAGAGATGTTTGCTTACTATCTGGATCGCATGAAAAATACACCCGATAGTGAAGGATCACTCCTGGATAATTCCACGATTCTTTATGGCAGTGGCATGAGTGATGGCAATGGTCATAATCATCACAACTTACCAACCCTTATTGTTGGTGGTGGAACAGATAGCATTAAAGGTAATCGTCACCTGGTTTATCCAAGAGAGCAAGAAACACCGATCACTAACTTATTTCTCGATATGCTCGAAAAATTTGATATTCCTTTAGAAAGCTTCGGTGACAGTACCGGAAATTTAAACGTTCTCGCTGGTTAGCACGATGCGGCTATTACCTTTCAATTTATATCGCACCTGCCTGTTAGGAATTGGCCTGTGTCTGCCGGGTACAGCTCTTTCAGATGAATTGTTATTACTCGAAGCTGTCGAACATAACAATGTGCGTATTGCTGAAGCACTGCTTCTGGATGGCGCGGACGTCAATACAAGACAAGCCGATGGAGCAACACCTTTGCATTGGGCCACCCATTGGGATCAAGTTAATCTTGCCAAGCAATTATTAGAAGCCGGTGCTAACGTTAACGTTAGCAATGAATTAGGCGTTGCTCCGATCTCTATAGCTTGTCGCAATGGCAGCAATGAGATGGTTAGTCTGCTTTTAACCAACGGAGCAGATTCACAAACTCGGGAACCCAGTGGTGAAACGTCTCTAATGAGTTGTTCTCGCACTGGAAGTACCTCAGCAGTTTTGAAATTACTCGATGCCGGTGCCAACCCTAATGAAAAAGATTTAGAAAGCGGGCAAACAGCATTAATGTGGGCAGCATCTGCAAAAAAAGTAGACGTTGCGAGCGCATTAATCGATGCGGGTGCTAATGTTAATACACAATCCCTTGGTGAATTCACGCCATTAATGTTTGCAGCACGTTCCGGTGCTTTGGAAATTGCATTTTTGCTTCTGGAAGCAGGTGCTTCAGTAAATGCCGCAACCTCTGCGGGGCTCAGCCCGCTGTTATTAGCCGCCGCGAGTATCGATGCCATCACTGGCAGCGACTATCGTTTAGTTGTTAATGAAAGCCAACATGAAGCCCTTGGCGTTCTATTGCTCGAGTATGGTGCGGATTTTACTCAGACAGATCAATACGGGATGACTTCTGCTCATTATGCAGTAGAAATGAATAAGCCTTTTTTGCTCAAAGCACTGTTAGATGCTGGTGCCGACCCCAACGCGCAACTAACACAGGGCTTACCTTTTCGCCGAGGTGACTACGTAGGGCGAGAAGCATACAACGGCGCATCGCCTTTCTGGTTGGCTGCTCGATTAGGCAATGTGCAGATGATGGAAGACTTGCTTGCGGCAGGAGCACAATCCGAATTACGCCAGGCTTGGGGCGTTACACCATTAATGGTGGCGGCCGGTGTTACCCAAACCGACTCCCGCATACCCCCTGAAGAAAAACTGTTGGCTGCTTTGAAAATGTTGGTGCTGGAAGTTGGCGCAGATATTCATGCCATTGATCGAGGAGGACAGACAGCAGTTCATGGTGCTGCCAATATTTCCGGTAATGAGTTGATTAAATTTTTAGTTGCTCAAGGCGCGGATCCCGAAGCACTAGATGATAGGGGCCGAACGCCACATGATGTTGCTATGCGAACTCTCAGACCGCGCCCAGTCACTGCAGCTTTGTTGCGAGAACTTGCTGCGGCCCGTTAGCATCCAGCTATTCGTCAACAATTTCTTCTACATGCGTTTTATCTTCCGAATATTTATTGTAGTTACCTTTCTAGTTTCTGTGGTTTCTTGTAATAGTTCACTGCTAACGTCAGAACTTCCTTTTTCGGATACCGTCGCAAATGAAGATGTGATGGGTAAATGGTCTCGCAGTTGTGCGCTGTGTCATGTGAGCGGTGTCGCTGATGCCCCGTTAGTTGGTGATTCAGACGAATGGGAACGCAGATTAGCCC
>ENA-UPTF01002448-UPTF01002448.1-marine-metagenome-genome-assembly--contig:-NODE-2448-length-10725-cov-23.067994_pt1 | contig 10725 bp, 6 predicted proteins | sample MGYA00238166_ERZ767019 | MGnify/ENA primary metagenome ERZ767019 (study PRJEB28930, sample SAMN06266391) | marine metagenome | isolation source: Sea water from 250 m depth | place: Atlantic Ocean... | reverse complement strand
AGCCGATCGTCGAGGGTATCCGCCATGCGACCTCGCTACTGCTTCATCACTTGAAAGATGGTGCATTCGGGTATTTCAGGCAAAACCGCTCCCAAAGGGAGCGGATTACATATCCAGATCAACAATCAGAGGTGCGTGATCGGAGACCACCAGCCCACCTTCCCTGAGCACCTCTGCTGAATTGAACAGGGGCCTCGCTGCATCATTGGCAAGCACGTAGTCAATCCTCCAACCGCGGTCCAACTCCCTGGCCCTGCCGCGGTTGGACCACCAGGTGTAGGGTCCCTTGCCGGAGCCAACGTGGATCCTCAGCAGGTCATGCCAACCACATTCGAGAAGCCGGGTGAACCACTCGCGCTCGTGGTCGAGGAATCCGGATGTCCTGCGATTGCCGGATGGGTTCCAGATGTCGTCCTCCTGATGCGCGATGTTGAGGTCACCACAGAGCAGTGCCGGCTCGTCCGACTCGATGAGCCGCTTGGACCACACCAGCATGTCCTCTACCCATCTGTCCTTGTACGCCTGGCGCTCGGGGCTGGAAGAGCCGTTCGGCAGGTACATGTTGACACAGTGCAGATTCCCGTGCTTGGTATGCAGGACCCTGCCGTCGGGGTCGGGAGTCTCGTCCAGCTCGGTGTCGATGCCTCGTCCGACCTCGCTAAGGCCGACTCGCGAGCAGGTCATCACGCCCGAGTAGCCCTTCTTCTGGGCCGGGTGCCATATCGCATCGTGGCCCTCAGGGGGCTGCCACTCATCGGGCATCTGCTCAGGCAGCGCCCTGACCTCCTGGAACAGCCAGACATCAGCGTCGATTCGGTCGGTGAAGTCACTCAGGCCCTTGCGATGAGCAGCTCTGATGCCATTGAGGTTCCAAGTGGCGACTCTCACAGCCTAGCGCTACTGTGAGAGGTCTTTGACCTTCTCCACCAAGTCCATCTTGCCCACTCGCCAAGTCCCGATTGGGGTGCAGATGACGGATATCACGACGACGACTAGAATCAGTTGGAGCGTGCTCGCCAAGTCTGGCTGTAGGGTGAAGTAGAATGCCCATTGGACCATCTTAGAGATTAGGTACTGGGCCATCACGATGGTGAACAGAGCGGAGAGGATTCCTCCAATCAGCCCGATGGCGAAGTGCTCGCCGAGCATCATCATCCTGATTCTGGACATCGGGGCGCCCAGCACCCTGAGAGTCGCCAGTTCCGAGTCGCGCTCACTGAGGTTCATCAGCAGTGTGATTGAGAGTACTGCGACGGCAATCAGGATGCCAAGACCGAGGATGGCGTTGTAAATCCCCTGCTGCTGCTCGAGGAAGGAGTCGAAAGAGTCGATCAGGTCTTGCCTCTGGGTTATCCCGACAGACATCTCTCCTACCTGCTCATCGAGCTCGAGTCCATCCGGCAGGGTAAGCAGCACGGTAGTCGCTTCCAAGCCGATGGCATCAGACAGGTCCGAGCGATGGAAGTAAATCGTCCTAGAGACCTCTCCCCTAGTGACTCCTGTTACCTCCACATCGAGCGAGAACGGGCCGAACATGACGGTCTGGGTCTGGCCGACCTCCCAATCGAGGAACAGCATGGTACCCTCGTCCACCAGAACGTTGGGAGTCTGGGCGCCTGACATGGGGAGTTCCCCCTCAATCAGATTTATCGGGACCATCGCATCATCCCCGGTCGATACCACATCCAACCCATAGGCGAGGAACTGTCTGGTATCTCCTTGGGCATTCCCGGGGAAGACCAGCATCGACTCGTACTCGGCCCCGTTGTCCTCGGCCCACTCGATTACCGGGCCCTCGCCCCCGAAGGGCACGTTCACCTGCGCGTCCCAGTTCTGGTCGGCACCGCTGACGAGTTCCTCCATGGAGTCCATCATCATCGACATGGTCCCGAAAATTAGCATGGACAGGCCCACTGCGAAGAAAGTGAACACCAGTCTCATCGGCTTCCTGACGCTTGACCTGACAGTCAGACCCACCGTGGTGGGTAGCCGCGAGGTCAACCTCTGGATTCCGCGGGAGGACAGCCTGACCTCGTTCTGCCCCCTCAATACATCGAGTGGCTGAATGGTCGAAGCCTCGTATGCAGGTTTGATACCCGCAACCAACACGATGGTCATCGCGATGCCGAAATTCTGTAGGATTAGCGATGGCTCGGTGCTGAAGCCGATTGCTGGAATTCCGATTATGTCCTCGTACATCGTGACCATCGCGGGGCCGCCGAAGGCAGCGCCGAGCAGTATCCCGATGGAAGAGCCGATGATACCGATGGCGATGGGCGCTAGGATGAAGCCGGGCATGATAGCCGATCTCGGGACTCCCAGCGTCCGTAGAATCGCAATCTCCCTGGCTTGAGACTGAATCAGCCTCTGCAGGCTGAGGAATATGGTGATTCCAGCGACGATTGCAATCATCCCGGTGATAATCGGGTAACTCATACTGGCCCCCTCGGCATCTGCCCGCAGGAACTCGACCGAGGTCACTCCCGACCTGTCGTAGGCGATGAAGGAGGCATCATCGGCTTGCATCACCGTCTGTCTGACATAGTCAATGGCTTGGCTCAGACTCTCGCCCTCGACCTCTTCGCTAGACTGGAGGTCATACTCCGGAGTGCCTTCGACGTCGAGCAGCAGGATGTTGGCCGAACCGGCACTCAGATTGGCCAACCGCTCGATCCCCGAGTCCGACAGGTACCCTGTAGCGAATGTGCCGGGCTCTGCAGGCAGGAGGTTGCCTTCCACAACGTAGTATAGGTGGAAGGGGTGATACCCAATCCCGACCACTGTGAAGTCCATCCTTCCGTGTCCTGCTCCGATTGAGATTGCGTCCCCGATTTCGATGCCCATCCCAGTGGCGGCGTGCTCGTCGAGCACTATCTCGTCGTCCGCCGCTGCGAGCCTGCCCGAACAGCATTCGTGGTCGGGCATCCAGACCCTGTCTACTAGGCCCTCATCGATGCCGTGCCAGATGGCTGGAACAAGCCTCTCCTCTCCTTCTTCGGCATGGAACATCAGGCCGTCCAAGATTACTCTTGGTTCGCATGATACCAAGGGCAAGTCGAGGTCGGGCCAGTTCTGTGCTATCTCGACGCACAGCGAGTCGGCGGTATCGCCGTCCCAAGTGGCCGCTGTGTTCTCGACCCAGGCGTCAGCGAGATTGGCGCCGTCCCCGTCATCGGCGTAGATGTCGTCGTACAGGTTGTGGACCGAGTTGGCGTAGGTGCCGAATGAGATTCCTGCGAACAGGCCAACGGCAATCATGCCGACCACCGCGAATAGCATCAGCTTCCTCTTCAGCAGGCTCCTTGCGAGGCGCTTGGTCAAGAGGCTAGACACTCGAACACCTCATCCGACCGGGGTGTCCGACCATATTCTCCCACTATCGAGCCTGACTACTCTGGTGGAGTACTCGACTAGGGTCTCGTCGTGGGTCACGAAGATGCAGGTGATGCCCTCGGACTGGCAGGCCTTGACTAGGACCTCCATGACCATTGCCGAGGTCTTCGAATCGAGGTTTCCGGTCAACTCGTCGCCAAGCAGGAGTCGGGGCCTCTTCGCAAGGCTTCTGGCGATGGCCACCCTCTGCTGCTGTCCGCCGCTGATCTCGGCCGGGAACCGATCGACCTCCTCGCTCAGACCCACTAGCTCGAGCAGTTGGCGGGCACGTGCCTCATCGCGACCCCCTGCCAGCTCCTGAATCAGCGTGATGTTCTCCATCACCGTGAGGTCCTGCAGGAGATTGAAGAACTGGAAGACGTAGCCGATGTTCTCCCTCCTGAAGGAGGTCATCTCCTCCGAATCATCATTGGGCACCGGCGAGCCGTCGAACGAGTACGAGCCGGCAGTCGGGCTGTCGAGAGCGGATATGCAGTTCAGGAGGGTGGTCTTGCCCGAGCCTGAGGGCCCCAGCAGGATGATGCGTTCGCCCTCGCTTACCTCTAGGTCGATCCCATCTAGGGCTCTGACCGTACCCGAGGCCATGTGGTAGTGTCTCTCCAATCCTCTCATGCTGACCAATGGGCTCGACATCCGAACTACTCCGTAGTTCGCCCAGCAGGGCGTACTAATCAACTTCTTGACGGGCGAGGTCACTATTCGGAGGCGCCTGCGAAGAATGCCATCGAGTCCCGGAATAGCTCCTCCCTGCGCCTGATTCTGTTGTCCCTGATTTTGAGCCAGGTGAAAGCGACAGCTAGGAACAGTAGCACTGGGACGACTGCCTCAGCGTGGTATCTCTCCATGAACTCGATGATTCCCCTAGCGGTGTAGGCCCATGTAAGCGAAGCCGCGGTCCCTCCTATCAGGCAGGCTGCCAGCACCCTCTCGAAGGGCATCCTAGCGACAAGCCCCAGCATCGCTCCCACCAGCACCCCACTGGCCATGAAAGGTATCCAGACGAAGACGATGAGTCCCCAGTACCCGAAGCGGTCGATGCGGCTCTGATTCTTGTGGGCGACGTACTCGACCGAGGACAGGATGTCACCCATGAACGGGTTCTGTAGCAGCGCGCCTGCGATACCTCCTCTCTTCGCCACCATCGCCTCCCCGGTGAACTCGTTGACGCCTTGCTCCACCCTGCCGGCGATAGCTCGGTCTGCGAGGGTGGACTTCTCGTTGCGCGCACTGACCATCAAGATGCGTCCGTTCAAGTGGGGCATGAGATCCGCCGATAGGTGGTCCTCCAAGTCGTCCTGCAGGTCCTTGTAGGTGGGCTTGAACAGGAAGTAGGCGAAACGCTGTACTGGGCGGTATATCGCACGGATGAAGACCGCGTCCTCGTCTGCCATGACCGCCGAGCCGAAGTCGACGAGGTCGTGCTTGCGGAACCAACGCGCCAGACTCTCGTGTACGGCGGTGTCGAGACGGCCGAAGGCGCTCATCTCGGAGAAGAAGTGGCCATAGTCCTCAGCGAGTGGGACCGAGGACGAGCCGGTGTAGAAGAACTCTGGACCAAGGGAAGTCATGTCTGCCGACGTGTTGGAGTCGGTGCATACGACCTTGAGTTGTAGAGGTCGCATCTCGCCGAAGACGGCGAACTCCTCAAGGAGTTCCTTGATGACCTCGGCCCTCACGTCTATCGGCGAGGCTATCGTCCTCCCCGTGGTCTTGTAGGGAACGATGACATCGATCGAGATCGGCCTGTCCTGCAGCCTCATCTGCTCGAAGTCGACCTCGCACCGAAGCTCATCTGCCACACCGGTGATGATACGCTCAATCAGCCTCCTCATCTGAGCGGTGCTTAGCAGGTCGTCGGCGTCCCTGTGATACAACCTGTGCATTAGCGGGTACTGAACGCAGAGGAAGAAGATGGACATGCCGAGGGAGATGAATGCCAACCACCAAGCCGGGACGCCGGCGTTGCCGCCGAGGAGCATCGCGGTCTCCCTGCCTCCTACCCACTCGGCCCCCATCAGGACCCAGCCCCACTCCCCCATCTGCTCCATAGTGTAGCAGGACCTCGGGTCATCGTCGATTACATCGGCCTCCTTGGACTCGATCCTGTTGAACAGGCTCCCTGTCTCGACCGTCTTGACTTCGACATCGACTTGCTTGGTACTGAGACTCGTCAGCGAGTCAAATACCGATTCGTACTCGCTCTGGTTGTCAACCTCGTCAAGTGAATCGACTGAATCCGAGTGGTAGAGGGTGGCCGACAGGAGATACTGGCCCTCTGGAATCGAATCGTCAAGATGGATCTCCGAGCGGATGTCTCCACTGCCTCCTGTGTACGTCGACACGAGGGGGTCGCCCCCTCCCACGGGAGTGAGGTGCGAGGTTACGAGAGTGGCATCAGAGGGTGCGTTGTTGGACTTGACCACCACCATGTCGTGGTCACCCCAGATGTTTATCCAGACCTCGCCCTCCCTATCCAGACACTCGCCACTGGGGTCGAGAGGGGTCTTCGAGAGGGTCTGGTCCAGAGTAATCGAGTCCGGGGCTAGTTGTCCGGCTGAGAGTACCATCATCCCGCCGAAGAACACTATTCCGGCGATTACCCCTACGACCAGAGTCAAGTCGTCGAAGGTGCCTCGGAAGAATCTCTTCTGCCCAGTCCGTCGCTGGCGTATCCGGTCCAGCTCCCTGTCCAGAGGGTCCTCTTCCACATCTTCTCCAACGGCTTCTGCCGCTTTCGCTGCCGTCACAGTATAGTCACGTTAGAGGGGCCTCATAGCCCTGTCCCCAGTAGGGGACAGGGACTACGGGCTTTCGGTGTGCTCAGTCGCGACGGGTCGCGAACGCCGCACCGAGTAGCACTGTCAGTGCCATCAGCGCGCCGAAGCCCGGCAGCATCTCAGCGGTGGCGAACGATTCGCGTGTGTACTGGTCTGCCCAGGTGTCGTACAGCTCGACTTGGACGCCTGGCATGAGATTGTCAATGACTAGGGTGTCCATGTCTGAAATCAAGCCATCACCGTCGTAGTCTAGGTACTCGTAGGTGAATTCGTACTCGGCGATCGCGGGATCGACCGTAGCTGAGCCCTCGGTAAGTCCGTTCGAGGCGGCGATTGAGCAATCCGAGATTGGGGGCTCGTTGCCCTCCTCGTCAGGCTCACCGCAATCAACAAGGAATCTGACCTCGAAGTCAGAGATAGGAGCGTTCAGGGTCTGACCCATGACCATCATGGTGACTCGGGAGGGCTCGTCTTCGCCCTCCTCATCGTCGGATCCGTCGTCGCCATCATCGTCCTCATCAGACATGATTTCATCCCACATTTCAGCGAACTCGTAGATGTCGAGGCCGTCGCTGTCATCGTAGTCGTACATGTCCATCATGTAAACGAGATTGTTGAAGTCCTCTTCTTCGATAATGTCACCAGTAGAGTTGGCAAAGTCGGCCCACTCAGAGGGAGTGACCTGCCCGTCACCGTCAGTGTTCATCCATTCGAAGACTTCGTCGGCAGACGGATCGTCATCGTCGTCATCCTCAACACAGGTAGTAAATTCATCGAGATTGAGCAAGTCGTCCCCATCGGTATCACACCAGGAAAACCAGTTGGCCGTTTCCTCCTCGTCGATCTGATCATCCGAATCGTCTCCTCCCTCGTTGCTGAAATCGATGATGTCTTGGAGGCTCACATAGCCGTCGTCGTCCGTGTCTATATGGCCGAACATCTGCTCAGGATCCTCATCACCACCATCGGGTATCATGTCTACGATGCCATCGATGAAGCACTGCATCTCGTCGATGTCGATCAGGTCGTTGCCGTCATAGTCGCAATCATCGAACAGGATTGTGACCTCGTCGTAGTCGAGTTCGGGGTTTTCTGGATCGGATTCCCAGGCGTCCTGGAACTCTTGGTAGTCCATGTAGCCGTCACCGTCGGTGTCTACGTCATACATGGCCTCTTCAGGGGTTGGTGGCCCATTGTCATCATCGCCGCCATCATCTTGGTAGTACCACTGCTCATCAGAGCCGTCTGGGCAGTCCTCTTCCCAGTCATTGACCCATGAGAACGGGATTACGGTGCCGTCCATGCAGACGAACTCCGAGGTCTCTTCTCCTTGGCCTGGCTCATCTGAGCCATCCTCACAATCCTCCCATCCATCGTCATAGGCCCATTCGTGGACAATTTGGCCATTGTCGCATTGCAATCCATATTCGGCGTTAACACGGAATCCGCTACCAGTTGAAGCGTCGTAGAAGTAGAAATCCAACACCCAGTCACCATCATCTAGGAAAAGAGCTCCTCCATCAGCATCCATGATTACGGCCCAAATCGTAGTGCAGATGTCCTCATCTGCATCATACGAGCCCTCGGTCCAATCCGTGCAGTACATGCTAGCCTCATCTTCGTCTGATGCTCCGGATTCTTCCATCCAGTTGTGGATGGGGTCAAGCAAGTGGGTTTCATTCCTCGTCATTTCGATGATCAGAGTACAGACATCGTTATCGGCATCGTATGAGCCACCTTCGTATTCACAATAGTCACCAGTATCATCGCCAGTCATTTCAGACCAACCTTCCTCGGAGATAATCGTTGAGATTGAGTATGGAGCTGTGACAGGAGTATCTCCAATCACATAGTCGTCGTAGTACTCAGTCGACTCACCGCCGCAATCACTCATGTCGAGATTGGTTCCATCCCACTCATCTGCGGCATCATTCTGCACCATGCTGGTGTTCATGAACTGCCAGCAGTCAAGGTATGAGACGAAGTTGGGCTCGCCGCCCCCTCCCTCTTCGTATGTTGCCTCATCGGATTCGTCGTAGCAATCAGGGTATCCATCGTTAACCCAGTCGAAAGGAATCTCTTCGCCATTATCACAGATGTAAACGACTTCGTCGCCGCCATCATCAGACTCGTCAGAGCCGTCACCGCAATCGTCCCAGCCATCATCGACCAATTCCCTCGAAATCTCGTTTCCGTTGTCGCAGTAGAATATGTCATCGCCGCCATCGTCCTCGGGCATACCCTCGACGTGGAAAACGATTGGTATCGAGGTCCTTGGTAGGGTGTCGTCGACCTCAATGACCACGGCGTCTCCCCACATGACGGTGTAGCTGCACGAGCTACTGGCAGAGCCGTTGTCAGTTGACATGACATAGGACATGAGGTCCTCGTTGTCGTCGATTAAAGTGACGATTGAGATGTCGTGCCCGGTGTCGTTGGTGTACTCGAGGGTCATGGTCTGGACCCCGGTCATACCCTCGTAGACAATCACCGGTTCAGCATCGGCAGGCATGTCGCTGGACATGTCGCTAACATCGCACGACGGGATTTCGAGGAGATCTCCAAATGACGAGATTATCGACTCACCATTAGTGAGGTCATAGTCTTCCATAATATTAGGGTCTGCATCTCTGGTCTGATACGAACCCATTCCGGCGTTCTCGGCTGCCATCATCCCACCCACGGTGTAGTGGGCGTTGACGAGTTCACCGACCTGGACCTGGGTGTACTCGGAGGTCATGAAAGGCGCCATCGATATGCCCATCTTGATGTATGCTGAATCAGTATCCAAATCGACCATTACCATCTCTTCGATAATCGTGTCCATTTGCATGCCCATGTCGGCATTAAATTCACTCGACATGACTGTAAATGAGAATCCCGCGCGCGGCATAATTTCGAGCATCTCATCTATCTCCATCTGCTCGGTCATGGCGGTCATGAAGATCTCCATCGAGGCTAGGTAGATACAGTCACCCAACAGCTCGGCGGTAGCGTTCTCCGCATAGTTCTCGGCATTCTCGTCCATACAACCGAAAATGTCGTCAACGATTTCTTCAATTTCGGGGCTAGAAGTGCATCCGGCCAACGGAGTGGCTATCAATAGTAGGCTCGCAAGCAAGGCATACGCTCGTGTCATTGAAGCGCACCCAAGGTACAGCGTTTATGAATCATGGGGCGGCATCAGTCGGAATCAAATCCCAGGATCCTTGTACATCCATCCACATGAGGGATGCAAGTGCATCCAATCCGGTTTGCATTCCTGCTTCAAAACCGGATCTGCCTCCTGCCAATGAGTAGACCACATCCACTCTATCAGTGGGGGCATGTTTGGGAGATTGTTCACAGGTGTCGTCCTCTTCCTGGAGATACTCATGCATACCACGGAACCAAGTCGCAGGCCAACCTCGCGAGATGAAGTTGTAGTGATCCGAGTTGCCCTTGGTGTCATCTAGAACGACGACCCATTCAGACGGATACTGCAACTCCTCGTGTAGCACGAATCCGAGTCTTTCCTGCAAAAGAGTTGCTTGCTCTCGCATCTCATCGGTGACATTCAGGCCCCTGTCCTCATAGTAAGACCAGTCGTCAACTGGTGATGTGAACAGATAGAGATGGAAGTAGTCCTCATCACAGCCACTGAGTTGACTTGCTAACTGAGTCTCAACTGGCCAGTTGAGTCCATACATGTCGAGATTGATGTATGTGGCAATCTCTACTCCATCTGGCAGTGTGGTGACGAATGTCTCGCTGCCGTATCCTGCTCCCTCCGGAGACCCGCTTCCCTGCCACTCCTCGTAGTCCCAAGCTGCAAACTTCCATGTGTGCTTAGGCTTCAGTTCTATGTCCAACTCATCCCAAGCCAACTGTTGCCACTCCTTCATCAACCGGGCCAGTTCCAGCACCGATGCAACGCCCGTGGCATCGTCATATGCTCCCTGAGAAGTGCAACCTGGATACTCTATTCCGATGATTATCTGCTGGCTGTAGCAGATTGCATCGTAATGGCCCCCCACAACAATCCACGAGTCTGGGTTCTCACCCTCTATGGTCGCCACATAATTTCGGCAATCCTCGCATAGCTCTGTTGTGAAGTTCTGGACCTCAACCTCGTAGCCGAGGTCCTCGAACCTGAATTGGATGAAGTCTCCCGCATTGGCGTGAGCGACGGTGTCGATCTTACGATAGCCGAAGTCAGCGAGTGTCTCGATATCATTCACAACAACTGAGGGTATTGGCCAAGTTGGAGGTGGGATTTCCTTCAGTTCTTCTTCCAACAACTGATCCTCCATCGAATCGAGCCAGTTGGTGCTCAGGAAAACTACAGCCGCCAAGAACCCGGCGAGAACCACAATACCAGTGATGAGGATAGATGTCACTTTACGCGCGGACATGGCCTGCATATGCTGGGCGCTCTGCTCTTCCACAACCGATGGAAGAGGGCACATCAGGAAAGTGTTCTGCCGCCAGGAGAAAGGGATGGTGCAGGGGACAGGATTCGAACCTGCGAAGCACTACGCACAGCGACCTGAACGCTGCCCCTTTGACCGCTCGG
>ENA-UPTF01002447-UPTF01002447.1-marine-metagenome-genome-assembly--contig:-NODE-2447-length-10726-cov-3.021786_pt1 | contig 10726 bp, 11 predicted proteins | sample MGYA00238166_ERZ767019 | MGnify/ENA primary metagenome ERZ767019 (study PRJEB28930, sample SAMN06266391) | marine metagenome | isolation source: Sea water from 250 m depth | place: Atlantic Ocean... | reverse complement strand
ACTGAGCGCTAACGGAATCGTTGATAGTGCCCGCTTGCTTACGGTACGGGCTCGCGTGCGTGGGTTAACTGGTTCGGTAAAAGCGGGTGAATATCGCTTCGAATCGAACCAATCCCCTGATCAAGTCCTTGACCGGCTCGCGTCGGGCGACATCTTGGTACATTCGATTCAGATTACTGAAGGCGAGACCTTTTCGGTCACGCGAAATAACCTTCTCCACGCCCATGGTCTCTCGTTTGACCTGGGCGACGCCACGGTGGTTAATGTTCTTGCGGTGCTTGATCTAGCTGACACTCATGGCGAGGGCCAATTCTTTCCGGACACCTATCACTATATTCGTGGTGATCGAGCATCCGAAGTCCTTGTTCGTGCCTGGGAGCGGATGCGTCTTCAGTTAAATAACGCGTGGGAACAACGCGACATTGACCTCCCCTTAAAGAGTCCATACGACGTTTTGATTTTGGCGTCTATCATCGAAAAAGAGTCGGGAATGGAGGGTGACCGACGAAAGATCAGCGGTGTCTTTAGTCGTCGATTGAAGCGGGGTATGCGACTGCAAACGGATCCTGCTGTTATCTACGGTTTAGGCCAAACGTTCGATGGCAACCTGACTCGCGCTCACCTAATGAAGGATGGTCCATACAACACATACACTCGAAGTGGTCTACCACCGACCCCTATAAGCGCAGCGGGGCTGACGGCGTTGCATGCCGCCACACATCCGGATGCCGGTTCAGCCCTCTTCTTCGTGGCACGAGGCGATGGTTCATCTCAGTTTTCCGACACGCTCGATGCACACTTGCAAGCGGTGCGACGATATCAGTTGCGAGGTGAGTGATGGATCAGGGTCGATTTATTACGTTGGAGGGGATCGAAGGTGTTGGTAAAACCACAAATATCGAATTCCTTAGGGAATTGTTAGAACAAAAGGGGATCGACGTTCTGGTGACGCGAGAACCGGGCGGAACGCCTCTCGCCGAAGAGGTTAGAGACGTTCTACTCAAAGCACGTGATGAATCGATGGACCCGATAACGGAATCGCTGCTGATCTTTGCGGCGCGAACCCAACACGTATCAACCGTCATTCAACCTGCATTGAACGAGGGACGATGGGTTCTTTGTGACCGATATACCGACGCAACGTACGCGTATCAAGGTGGCGGTCGTGGCGTCGCTCTTGCGACGTTGGAGCGCCTGGCGGAGTTTGCACAGGGATCGCTTTGGCCCGATTTAACGATTTATCTGGATGCGCCGGTCGATAAGGCACTTGCGAGAATCGCTAACCGCCAACCCGATCGATTTGAGACTGAAGACAGCGAGTTCTTCGCGAGGGTACGGGCCCGTTATCTTGCGATTGAGGAAAGTGAGGAACGGGTGGTCCTGATTGACGCGACGCAATCGATAGAAGAGGTTCGGTTGCGGCTTGTGGACGCCATCACGGATTTTTTGGAGCCGTAGGGTTGAGCGGACTCGCCCCATGGACGCAGAAAGTTTTCGACCATGTGAGCTCTCTGAACGCTGACGATCGGCTACCGCATGCCTTGCTGATCGATGGTCCCGGCGGTTGGGGCGAAGCGCAGCTCGCTGGCCAGATAGCGCTGACGCTAATAGATCGCGGTGGCGACCCGCGCACCATCGCGCACCCGGATTTTCGTTGGATCGAACCGGAAAAAGGGACCATCAAGGTTGATCAGATTCGAAGCCTTATCGACTTTATGCAACAAACTGCTCAGGCGGGGTCGTTGAAAGTGGTCGTTCTGGAAGAAGCTCAGCAAATGAATCCAAGCGCAGGAAATGCGCTGTTGAAGATCCTCGAGGAACCACCGCCCGGTAGCCATCTGATACTGGTAACCGATGCAAGAGACGCATTGTTGCCGACGGTCGTTAGTCGCTGCCAACGTGTTTCTATTCAAAAAGCGACCCGGGAAATTGTGGTGAGTTGGCTCCTGGAACAAGGCACCAGCGCTGAAGAGATTGAACCACTGTTAATTGAATACGCGGGCGCGCCTTTCCACATTCTCGAAGCCATACAGGCGGAGAGAAAATCGCTTTGGCATACGCTCAAGAGTGCGAGGGATCGACGAAACAGCGTGAGTGACGCGGTTGATAACCTGCGCAACGAGGATCTTGTCGACGTCCTCGCTAGGTGGGCACGATTTCTGCACAGATTAGTCGTCGAAGACAGGGTCGGAAGGGAAGGCGTAGATTTCTTTGACGACTTGATCGAGACTCGGCGCATGGCGTTGTCCAATACGGGATTGAATCGCCCATTGCAGCTGGAACGCCTGATGTTTAAATGGCGTGAATTAGTGATTCGTGATCGGCGAAAAATTGAATCGGACGGCCGATCCACGACAGCTGTCAAGACGAATTAGGGCTCAAGCTCCTGTCGAATTCCGTTTCGAATAGTCGGTAATCGGTTTCAACCATGCCGAGCTGGCGATAGGTCGCTTGAGCGCTTTCATTATCCTTTTCGACATACAGTCGGATCCCTACTGCCGTTGGATCCGCTGATGCGAGCGTGGCAACGTGTTGATGCATTGCGGTATAGACGCCGATCCGACGCCGTGACGAAGTAACGTAAACACTCTGGATCCACCAAAATCGCCCGTTACGCCAATCACTCCATTCCCATGTGAGCATGAGCGTTCCCACGGGTTCGTTTGCAATTTCGGCGACGAAATAAAGCGCTAGGTCGTGTGATGAAAGAGCGCTTCCAATCCCGCGTCGCAACGTATTCTCGTCTAGACCTTTGTCTTCGCTTTCCGCGGCCATTGCGATCTGGAAATCAATCAATATGTCGAGATCCGATTGAGTGGCCCTCCGGACCGCGATGTCGTTGGCGACTGTCACGCGCTATGAACTGGGATGGCTGGTAACGTGTTTCATTGGGCTAGTGCTTTTTCGAATGCGGGCCGCGTTAGATTTTCGTGACCGTTCTCAGTTGCCAATACGTTGTCTTCTATTCGAATCCCGCCGAATGGCACAAACGCTTGAACGCGGTCTCGATCGATATCGGCGGGATTCTTGACGCCGTCAATTAGCATCGGGATGAAATAGATCCCGGGTTCGACCGTAAAGATTTGGTTCGCCTCGATTTGCCGGGTCAAGCGCAAGGTGGGAAAGCGATCCGAAGGCCGACTACTGTCGGCTTGACTGGCGGTCAATCGGCCGCCCACGTCGTGCGTCTGCAAGCCGAGGAGGTGACCAAGACCATGCGGGAAAAAGGCGTCGGTCAACCGTTGATCGAACGCAGCTTCTGCCGAACAAGTTACGAATCCAAACGCAACCAGCAGCTCGGCGATATCGTGATGCATACGTTCATGGAGATCGAGGTAGCTTAGTCCTAGCCCGATACCGTCGATTAGGGCTTGTTGTTTCTCGTCGAGTGCCCGGATGAGACTGTCGAAGTCATCTCCAGGGACCGCGCTGTAGCTTCTCGTAATATCGCTGTGGTACCCGTTAAATTTGCCGCCGGCGTCGATCAAAAAACTATGTACGTGCTTAGGCGTTGACCTGTCGTAATGCTGGTAATGCAGAGTTCCTGCATGTTCGTTCAGGGCGATGATGTTGGGGTAGGGAAGGTCACTTTCGGTTTGCTTGCTTGCGTCAAGATAGGCCATGTGAATATCGAATTCGCTGGCTCCCGACAAGAAGGCTCGATGCGCGGCGAGATGCCCGCGCACGCCGATTTCGGTTGCGCCCTTCATGTTGGTAATTTCAAACGCTGTCTTAAACGAGCGGCCGTAATCGAGTTGATCGATGAACGGCGTGACATCTTTCGTCGTGAGCGCAAGATTGCTCGCGAGCTCTGTATCTGGTCCAACGTAAGCAATGTTGGTCAAGGCCCGCGTTGCCTCAACGATATCTTTGATTTGATGCTCCGCCTCCTGGTACACCGCGACGTCGAAGGCATCGTTGGCCCAATCGGGGACTGCGGGCGGCACATACCAAAAGTCTTCCGGTTGATAAAAAAACAATTTTGGCGCCATGGCGGGACGGACGAGTAAGACCGCGTTTTCCGTCAGGGGCTCGGGTACCCAACGGGCAAAGTGGGGGTTCGGTCGGAAAGGAGGACTTTGATCGTCGGCAAAGTAATATGAATTCGTTCCCGCGGGCACGAGTGCGGCGTCGAACCCATGTTCATTGAGCGCTCGTTCCCATTCCCCTCGCAGGGACTCGATATGGTGACTGAAGCTGGTCCGATCGAAGTTCAAGTCAATTCCTGTTGATCTATACAAAGTCTTGGAGATTGTAGCTTAGGCTGTAATTGTCGCAGCTCTTCATGATATACATAGCGGCTATTCCAGCGCGCAATAACGGGGAGAAGTATGGGAGATTATGCCTACGCGGCGCCTACGAGCGTTGAAGAAGCTCTGTCGGTGCTAGAGTCTCAGGCAAACGATGGACAACGTACCCAGATACTTGCAGGGGGTACCGATGTTTTGGTGCAGATGCGGTCCATCGATAAAGAACCACGTACGTTAGTGGATATAAAACATATAGCCGAAACCAACGAGTTATCGATTGGTGCGGACGAGATCTTCATCGGTGCTGCGATACCCTCGGCGGCGCTCAACGAGAACGATGAACTGAAAGGGCTTTTGCCCGGGCTCATCGAGGCTGCAGATCTCATTGGTTCGACACAGATCCAAGGGCGCGCCACCATCGGTGGCAACCTTTGTAACTCGTCCCCAGCAGGCGACACGATTCCTGCGCTGGTCGCGGTCTCGGCCGTTTGCGTGATCGCTTCACCCGGCGGCTCACGAGAGGTCGGCGTGGGAGATTTTGTGACGGGTGTTGGACAAAATTGTTTGGAATCGAACGAATTTCTCGTTGGTCTCAAGATTCCGCGTCCCGGAAACAATTCCGCTGACGCGTACTTGCGGTTCATTCCACGTACGGAAATGGACATTGCCGTGGCCGGGGCCGGTGTTGCTCTGACGCTTGACGACGGGGGTACTTGCACGGCTGCCAGGGTTGCCATTGGAGCGGTTGCTCCGACGGTACTTTTGGTGGAAGCGGCGGCATCGGCATTGGTTGGTACGAAAGTTGATGATGACGCACTTAATGCAGCGGCGGCTGCGTGTTCCGAAGCGGCATCGCCGATCACCGATAAGCGGGGGACGGTCGAATACCGCAAGAAAGTTGTGGGTGTCCTTTGTAAGCGTGCTGGCGGTATTGCACGCGACCGTGCTTCCAGTTAGTAGGGGAATGAGATGAGTAAATTACATATAACCACCAGCGTAAATGGACAACCTGAAGAAGTTCTTTGCGAGCCCCATCAATCGCTTCTCGACGTGCTGCGCGACGAGCTTGGATTGACTGGAACCAAAGAAGGTTGCTCGACGGGCGACTGCGGTGCTTGCACAGTCACGCTGGATGGTCGTCTAGTCTGTTCCTGTTTGGTCCTTGCTCCAGAAGCCGAAGGCAAAGAGGTCGGGACCATCGAGGGCGTCGCCAATCCAGATGGCTTGCATGTGTTGCAGCAGAAGTTTTTGGAGCATGCGGCATTGCAGTGCGGCATTTGTACGCCCGGATTTATTGTGGCGGCAAAAGCTCTTTTGGAGCGGGACCCCGATCCAGATGAAACGACTATTCGATATTGGCTTGCGGGCAACCTCTGTCGTTGCACGGGCTATGACAAGATCATTCGCGCCGTCCAAGACGCCGCGACCGAATTAGCGCACGAAGCATAGGAGATACAAGATGGCAGAAGCTCACGATCTAAAAGTAGTTGGGACTCGACCAGTACGTCCTGACGGTGTGGAGAAAGTCACCGGCCGCGCCAATTTTGGTGCCGACCTACACTTGCCAGGCATGATCCATGGCAAGGTGTTACGGAGCCCGCACGCTCATGCACGCGTAAAGAGTGTGGATGTCTCGGGTGCGCTCGCGATGGAAGGCGTCCTAGCCGCCGTTTCCGGTGGTGATTTTGCCGAGCAGACTGACGATTTGGGTCGCAACGTCATCGCTCGGGATAAGGTGCTCTACCACGGTCATGCCGTTGCCGCAGTCGCGGCGACATCGCCGTTATTGGCGGAACAGGCATTGGACGCGATCAAAGTCGATTACGACGTACTCGAGCCGGTGCTTTCGATCGATCAGGCAATTGCGGACGGTGCCACCCTGGTCAACGAAGAAATGCATACCAACGGTGATGCTTCGCAACCCGCAAGCAACATTGCCGCAATCACCAAGTTTGAGCGAGGAGATGCTGAGCAGGGGTTTGCTGAAGCCGACGTCATTGTGGAGGGCGAGTACCGAGTGCCGATGGCCCACCAAGGCTATATCGAACCGCACGCTTGTACGGCGACTATTAACGAAGAGGGCAAGATTACGGTTTGGTGTTCTACCCAAGGACACTTTGATGTTCGAACACAAACGGCGGCGATACTTGGCACGAGCATTAGCAAAGTCAAAGTTATCGCGTCTGAAATCGGCGGTGGTTTTGGCGGCAAATTAAGTGTTTACCTTGAACCACTCGCGGTGAAGCTGTCTGAACTTTCCAACCGTCCAGTTCGGATGGTGATGAATCGGGAAGAGGTTTTTCGTGCCACGGGTCCGACCTCGGCGACGTGGTGTAAGGCCAAAGTTGGTGCCAAGAAAGACGGGACCATCACCGCGGCGACGGCCTGGCTTTCCTATGAGGCCGGAGCGTTTGCTGGTGCCCCGGTAGGTCCAGGCTGTATGTCGGTGTTGGCTCCATATGACCTCGAGAACTTCAGTATCGAAGGTCTCGACGTGTTGGTGAACAAACCTAAAGTCGCCGCATACCGAGCACCAGGAGCACCTCAGTCCATGCACGCGATGGAATCGGCGATAGACGATCTTGCTCGCGAACTTGGCATGGACCCGATTGACTTGCGTCTTAAGAATGCTGCGGATGAAGGTACTCAAGCGCCTTACGGTCCTAAGTTCCCTGCGATTGGGCTGAAAGCTTGCCTTGAGGCGGCGAAAGCCCATCCGAATTACACGGCGCCGGTACCCGAGGGTTGTGGTCGCGGTGTTGCCTGTGGTTTTTGGTTCAACATTGGGATGCAGTCCAGTGCTGAAGTCTTGATCCGAGAAGACGGGACCGTGACCATCAACGAGGGTAGCCCCGACATCGGTGGATCCCGTGCTTCGATGTGTATCATGGCGGCCGAGACGTTAGGTATTCCCTACGAGAGAATCACCGCGCATGTGGCTGACACGGAAAGCACGGGTTATTGCAACATGACGGGTGGCAGTCGGACGACTTTTGCTACCGGGATGGCCGTTGTTGAGGCCTGTGAAGACATCATCGCCCAATGCAAGGAACGGGCCGCAATGACCTGGGACATTGATGCCGACCAGGTCGACTGGGACGACGGACAAGCCGTGCCGAAGCCGGGCGTTAATGCTGACGTCGATCCACTATCGCTTGCTGACATAGCCAAGGCCTGGGGACGAACGGGCGGCCCGATACTTGGGCGTGCCAGTGTAAATGCGCAAGGTGCCGGTGCCGGGTTTTCGGTTAACTGGACCGATGTGGCAGTGGACCGGGAAACCGGTAAGGTCGATGTGAAGGCATACACCGCGATTCAAGATGCCGGTCGTGCTATTCATCCGGCGTACGTTGAGGGGCAGATGCAAGGCGGAGCCGCTCAAGGACTGGGCTGGGCACTCAATGAAGAGTACATCTACGATGATAATGGCGTGATGGAAAACGCGGGTTTTCTTGACTATCGCGTTCCCGTCGCTTCCGACCTGCCAATGATCGATACGCAAATCGTTGAGGTTCCGAATCCGACACATCCTTACGGTGTTCGTGGCGTGGGTGAGACTCCGATTACGGCACCCTTGGCCGCTACATCGAATGCGGTGCGCGATGCGCTAGGCTTTCGTGTGCCGGAGTTGCCTATGTCGCCTCCACGGTTGCTCGAGGCGATTGATTCGCAAAAAGGCTGACAACGCCAGAAGGGGGGTCGACGTTTGTGGCCCCCTCACGCGCTCTTGACCATCCATGATTAAGGTCGTATTCCCTGATCACCTCATGCCGAATACGGAGGGCGTGCGCGAGACCGAAGTGGACTGCGATAGTTACCGTTCGTTGGTGCGCGAGTTAGAAAAGCGTTGGCCTGGGATTGAGGACGTACTGGCGAAAACGGCGGTTGCGATTAACGGACAAATCTACCAAGACGCATGGTTGGAAACGATCGAACCATCGAGCGAAGTGTTTTTCATGCATCGAATCGAAGGCGGTTAGATCTGGGTTTTCAGTTCCAATACGGAAGTCTTAAGTACTCGTGATAGCGAATAACTAAAAGGCCAAATTCCTCGTGCCCAAATTGATCAACCTGGGTTCACTTTGTATCGACAACGTGTATTCCGTCGATACGGTTGCAAACGTGGGAGAAACTGTTGCCAGTCGAAACCACGCCGTTTTTCCGGGCGGCAAAGGGCTAAATCAATCGCTGGCAGCGTCTAAAGCGGGCGCAAAGGTCCACCATATTGGTTGTGTTGGCGAGGACGGGAATTGGCTTAAGGAGATACTGGCTGAAGCAGGCGTCGAGGTGGGCGATATACGACAGATTAAGACGCGGTCTGGGCATGCGGTTATCCAAGTAGATTCGGTAGGACAGAATTCTATTGTGATCAGTGGCGGCGCTAATCGGTCGATTCAAGCGCTCGATCGCGACATTGCTTTCGGGTTGATGCAGCCGGGTGACTGGTTATTACTGCAAAACGAAATTAATGACATCGAGGCAATACTCGAAGAGGCTGGCGATCGCGATGTCAACGTCGCGTTCAATGTGGCGCCCGTCGATGGCCGCGAAGAGAACTATTGCCTCGACGATGTCGGGTTATTGATCGTCAATGAGGTCGAAGCCGCTGCGTTGGCGCAACAACCTGATCCTGATACTGCGCTTGACACATTGTGTGATCGGTATCCAACGGCACACGTGGTATTAACCCTTGGGCGAGAGGGATTACGGCATGGAATCGGGGATCGTCGCGACAAACTTGCTGCCTACAGAGTTAACGCCGTCGATGAAACCGCGGCAGGTGACGCGTTTGTCGGCTACTTAATGGCTGGGCTTTTATCAGGAGAGGAGTATACGAGGGCGCTGCTGTTGGGCTCTGCCGCCGGAGCATTGGCCGTGACCCAACACGGTGCGGCAAGCTCGATTCCCGATTACGTAGACGTCTTGGCGTTTCAGGATTCGAACTAGAAACGAATTCCGGTCGCTTTTTCTAGATCGTTGATGGCTTGGTCTTCTTCGACGACTTTGATGGTGGTCATCCCGAGTGCCTTTGCTGGTTTCAAATTAATACCCAGATCGTCCAGAAAAACACACCCGTCGGGTACCACGCCCATCCGGTTACAGGCGATTTCGTAAATACGTGGGTTGGGTTTTCGAACACCTTCAACGCTGGATTCGACAATGACGTCAAATAACGCCATGACCGATTGCGATGCGGCGGCTTTGGCTTCGTCTTTGGCCATGCTCGGGCCTTCCCCCGACTTCATGTTGTTCGTGATGCAACCGACTTTGAAGTGTTCCTTGCATTGTTTTAAAACGCTTACCATACGAGGTCGTAAATCCCCGGAAAGAAGCTCGAGCACGCGCATGCCCCGGATGGGGTGTCCCAGCGCTTCACTTTCTTGTTCAAAGAGTTGATCGAACTGTTCGACCGTAATGGTGTTCGATTCAAATTGTGCCCAGGCATTGGTGGTGGGGTTGGTCGAATTGACTTGCCGAATAATGTCTTTGGGTAGGTTGTGGGCGTCTTCAAATCGGTTGAACGCTTCAAAGGGGCTAGTCGTGAAAACGCCCCCAAAGTCCCAAAGAATGGCTTCGATTGACTTCAAGGGTTCAATTCTCCTGATCGAGGAGGAACGCGTTAATTTCTCGAACGAGGTCCTCGGGATTGTCGATTTCGGGCAGGTGACCTGCGTCCTCAATTTCGATCGTCCGCACGGGGCCCTTGATACCGTTGGCGAAGAGCGCGTTATACGACGCGGGAAGGACCTGATCCTCTGCCCCTCGGACCAACATGGTTGCGTTATGAATCCGATGAAGACGTGACGTCACACCGGTCTTACCGAAAGGAAAAAGAAAACGTGCCGCTGCTTCCATCGATCGGGTCTGCAAAATGGACCATTCGATTTCATCGCCATCTGCAGGCATCTCCCAGATGGCCTCCCACCGCTCGGGGTGGCTGCAGACTAGTTTAGGAATACTTTTAGGACCCGGTATCTGAGCCCAAATATCCGCGGCTGGGTCGTCTTCGAGAAAGATGCCGAACGGAGCGATGAGGACCAGGCGCCGGACAGGGGTTTCAACGAGACTTGCGATTTCACTAGCAAGGGCACCGCCAACCGAGCTGCCGATGAGGTCGAACATGGGCTCGTTCAGTAATTCGAGAGTTTCTAGCGTATGGACAACCCAATCGTATAAGGAATCAAGATGCCGAAATTCGGCCGCCCCAGGAAAACCGGGAAGCGAAGGCACAATGACGCGACGATTCTTAGCCAGTGCCGTTAAGAAGGGGGTCCATGTCGGGACGCCGCCGATTCCAGCAAGAAACACGATGGGCAGATCGCCCTCGCCATCCTCCATCACGCGAACTTCACGGTTTCTGACCGTTAACGATCGGGTCTCCGGCATTAAGCCACCTCAGCGGGTAGAGCGCGTTCGCTGAGTGGCTGTGGCCACCAAGCATCATCCCATTGGTCGTCAAACAGGTCGGCGATCTG
>ENA-UPTF01002446-UPTF01002446.1-marine-metagenome-genome-assembly--contig:-NODE-2446-length-10726-cov-18.460513_pt1 | contig 10726 bp, 8 predicted proteins | sample MGYA00238166_ERZ767019 | MGnify/ENA primary metagenome ERZ767019 (study PRJEB28930, sample SAMN06266391) | marine metagenome | isolation source: Sea water from 250 m depth | place: Atlantic Ocean... | reverse complement strand
TCAGTAGTATCGTAAGTACAGATCAACTTATTTGTAAAAACAATGTGCAAATTGCCTGTATTAAGGTCGCTTTCTGTAATAACATCGTAAATGATATTTTGAATCTCAAATGCATCATACATTATAACATCCTCAATTCTCTCAGCATCCTCAACCATTGTTGTTTTTTCCATCAGTTTAGTATCTCTGCAAACCTTTTTCTCAAAATCTCTTTTCTGTTTATCTGGTTGGTATGCTTTGAATGGTATTTTAGGGTCAAAAATTCTACAACCAGAAAGTTTCTTCATTGTTTTTTCACTTAGGTTATTGAATATGCATTTCTTAATTTCCACATCAACGGAAAAAGTTTTCATAAGGAAATTTTTTAAATTTGAAATTTGAATCTCCTGAACAGCAGGTTCATCATATAGAAAAATTTTAGAAATTTTCAATCAGATTTTTTTGGAATTTTACGATCGTATTCTTTTATTTTTTCGTCAGTAATTTCAGCAGCCTTTTTTCCAGAATAAAGCATAGAACCAAAAGTTGGTCCCATTCGTGCTAGCCCATGTGTTTCGGTAACTGACATTCCTGCAATAACAAGACCAGGATAAACTTCACCAGTTTTCTCAACAACATGCTCTTCACCATTTTCAACCCACATAGGATTCATTCCTTTCCATTCCACCATATTTCTATCAACTAGTCTTTTTACAGCAACAGAATCATGTCCCGATGCATCAATTATCATTTTTGCTTCTAATGCAATTGGATCAACACATGTAATGTTTCTAGGTAATGCTGATACTGGCATCCAGTTCACAACAACTCCAGCAACTCTTCCCTGTCTTAAAACTAAATCATCAAATTTTGTAAGATTCAAAAATTTTACTCCAGCATCACACGTTGCAGCAATTAACTTTGATACAGCGTGCGGACCCGGAGTTAAGTATAGTCCTTCACCAACTTTTTTGTAAGGAATTCCAAGTTCATCCCAAATTTTTTGTGCTGGGGCTCTTACTGTAACTGGATTCATCATATAACCTCCCAACCAATAACCACCGCCAAGATAGTTATTTTGTTCAACAACTAAAATTTTGTATCCCATTAACGATAATTCGCGCGCAGCTGTCAGTCCAGCAGGACCAGCACCAATAACTATTACATCACATTCCGCCCTTTCTTGCAAAACAGAATGGAATTCTTCAGCAATAGCTCGCGTTATTTCAACTTCTTTTGCATCAGCAAAAATTTTTTCTGGTCTTTGCTTATTTACAGATTCTTGCACAAAAACACACTGTGGCAAGAGCATAATAGTTTTTCTTGGTCAAAAATTAGGTAGTACTAATGGTAATTTGCCATTTAGGCAATTTACAACTTGTTAATTCATTATCTTAGTCAAAATTCCTATTGTCATAAATTTATATCCGTTGTTTAATCAAGTAACTCAAGATGGCACAACAGCTAAGACCATCAAAATCGGCTTCAAAAAAGCCAAAAATTGATTGGTCACGGAGAGAGGAAGCTGATAACTTTGCTCATACGGTAAAGCTTTATCGACAGGGCAAAATTGATCATGATAGTTTTAGACGGTTTCGTCTGCAACATGGTGCGTATGGTACACGAATGACTGATGACTATGCGATGGTTAGAATTAAAATTCCTGCTGGCCAGATTTACCCCCACCAATTAGAAAAAATTGCTGAGTTAAGTGAGATGTATTCAATTGGTAGTGCACATCTATCAACTAGAGAAAATGTCCAACTGCATTGGGTTGTTCTTGAAGATGTTTCAGAAATAATGCATGGACTTGCCGATGTTGGGTTGACATCCCGTGAGGCCTGTGGTAATACAGTTAGAAATGTTATGTGTAGTCCATTATCAGGAGTTTGTAATGATGAGGAGTTTGATACAACACCATATGCACTTGCAACTGCAAGATTTCTTTTAAGAAATCCACTGAACCAGGCGCTACCACGAAAATTTAAGTTCAATTTTTCTTGCTGTGAAAAACATGGAATGACTCGGATAGTCGATGTGGGGTTAATTCCTCAAGTTAGAGAACTTGACGGGAAAAAGGAACGTGGTTTCAAAATATTTCTTGGTGGAGGTCTTGGAAACAAATCGTTTGTTGGTCATCAGCTTGAGGATTTCACACCGGAAGAAGACATTTTGTACACATCAATTGCTGTTCTACAAATTTTTGATAGGATGGGTGATAGAAAGAATATGGCTAGGAACAGAATGCGTTATCTTGTAGATGAGATGGGTTGGGACAAATTCAAGAATTTGATTCTTAAACAGAGAGCAGTTGTCAGGACAACCCAATCTGTTATTATCAAATTAAACATCAATCAGAAACCAAACGAAATTAAAAGACCAATTTCTGTTTCTAATGAAAATGGTTCAATACCTGATGGTTATGCACGATGGCTAAAAACTACTACCTATAAACAAAAACAGGAAGAGTATAGGGCTGTTTTTGTTACACTGGAATCTGGCGATATAACTGCAAATCAATTACGTGCAATGGCGGAAATCACTAAGGATTTTTCAGCTGAAGGTTTTGCACGCAATGGATTCTCACAAGATATCATACTTAGATATGTACATGAAAGTGATCTACCAAAGCTTTACTCTAGATTGCTTGAATCTGGTTTAGCAAACTCAGGCTCACTTACAATGGCCTCGCCTGTTGGTTGTTCTGGTACAACATCTTGTAATCTGGCTCTAACAAATTCTCATAGGCTGGCAAAAGAAATTCAGCGTAAATTTTTGGAGTTGAAACTAGATGAGGACGACGATTTAAGAGACGCAACAATCAAGATTAGTGGATGTCCAAATTCTTGTGGGCAACATGAAATTGCAACCATTGGTTTCTTTGGTGGAGGTGCAAGAGTTGGTAATGACATGTATCCTAACTACAGCATGTCTTTGGGTGGTAGATTTGATGATAAATCAATGCTTGGTGTTACATGTATGAGAGTGCCTGTAAAGCGTACCATACCTGTAATCTTAAAGATCATTGAACTCTATAAGAAAAACAAACAATCTGATGATACTCTTTCTCGTTGGATTGACAGGATTGTACATGGGAATGAATCATCGGAAATAAAATCTGTTGAAGATATGAAAAAAATTCTTTCACCATTAGTTATCCCACCATCTAAGGATGATGATCCGGACTTTTACGCTGATTACGGAAGCGATACTAGTTATCATACTATGACAGGAAAAGGTGAATGTGCAGCTTGAGTAAGGAAATGTCTCCACCTACCGTTAGCGTAGATACTGTAAGATCAAAAATCAATGACGATTCTTTAAGATTGATAGATGTGAGACGTGAGGAAGAGTATAACCAGGGACATATTCCTAATGCAGTAAACTTACCACTTGCCAGTCTTTTGTCTGGTGATTCTCCAGAAAGTACTGTAAAATTATTCGAAGAAATGGGAATTGGGGATAGTACTGAGGTTATTGTTTATGATGATACATTTGGTGCACTTGCATCAAGAATTGCGTGGACACTTCAATACATAGGTCACAAAAACGTTGCATTGCTTGAAGTGACTTATTCACAATGGAAGGAACTTGGTCTTAAAACAAATACGGAGAAACCAAATATCAAACCTGTAAAGCATTCACTCAATTTGAATTCTGATATTATGGCTACTGCAGAATATTTGGAAAATGCAAAGGAAAAAGATAATGTTGTTTTAATAGATAATAGAGAGAGACTCAACTATTTAGAACAGCATATTCCTGGCTCAATTAACATACCATACAGAACATTAGCAACAGATGGAAAAATTTTGAGGACAAAAGAAAGCATGAGGAATCTATTGAAAAATAGAGGAATCTCAGAGGATGCTGAGATTATAACATATTGTGGTAGTGTTGGAACTCTATCAGGCTTGGCATACTATGCTCTAAAATCAATTGGTATTCCAAACGTAAAGCTTTATGTGAACTCGTTTAAGGAATGGAAAAAACTTGAGAAGCCTATTGGCAAACAGGAAAATGCTGCCTATTGGGATCTTTCAGCTGATTAGTGTATTTAATTTTTAGCCAAATCACTACGAAGTTTCTTAGTGACAGAAATTTCCATGTTCTCAAACATTACTGACATTTTTTTCTTATTATCTTGTAAAAAGTCAAGACCTTTATCTTTTAATCTTATTTTGATTAATCTAACCTCTCTATGCTCTTCCAAATAATCTTCAATCATTTCCTGTCCACATTTTTCCGTCTCAATAAATAGATTACAATATTCAATTGTTTTATCTACATTTTCTTCTTCAATTGAAGATTTAATCAATTGAATTGCTTCTGCAAGACTTTTGAGGCTTTTTGTTGGCTTTGGTAACGACTTACTTGGGATTCCAAGCATTCCTCTTTTTATTGTTCCAATTTTGTTTGCCATTTCTGGAATGAGATCATACGTATCAATTGTACTCCAGACCTGTCTTTTTTCATGTTTTACAACCAAACCCTTTTGCATTAGCCTAGTTAGACATTTGATCACGTCTTCCTTATCTAGAAATGTAGTCCATACAATAGAACCAATTGTATGATAGCCTTGTCGAAGAGATTCGATAACAACAACCTCTACTATTCTTTTGAATCCTTCCTCAAGCCTGACATTCATAAAGTCCTTATCCTTGACAGCACGTTTTGCATTCTTAACATCAATTTCTATCGAACGTACAAGAGCATCAAGTGATTCTGGAATTTGATTTTCCAAAGAAAGATAACATGATCTATTATACCATGCCATTCCAAACGTTGGGTCAGAATCAATTGCTTTGTCTGCACAGTCTAATGCCTTTCCGTAAACTTTGCGTTCATAGAAAACCAAACTTTTGAGGTTCCATGCATCAGCATTTGTAACGTCAATATCTAGAACTTTATCATATGCTCTCATTGAATCTGAATAATCTTCCAAATGAAATCTAGCGTATCCTAATTTCAAAAGTGCATCAACATCATTTGGGTTAATCCTTAAGATCATCTCAAATATATGAGAAGCATCCTCGAGTTTCAAATCTGCCATGTAATTAATTCCCTTACTGAACAGTTTGTTGCGGTTAAAATCAGCGTCAATCAGACTGGTTTCAGTCTTTTTGGCAAGTTCAGTTCCTGCTTGTTTCTTTTTCAAACCAAATGTTATTTTGCTTGGTTCCTTTTTTACCGGTTTTTCCTTTTTTTCTTGAAAAAACTCTGGCATTTCATCTGATTTCTTATCTGATTCAATATCCATGCTATTTTGATCATTGAAATCGATCTAGTTAAAAACTCTTTCACAAAATGCCATTTTTTCACTATAAAAAATATAAAAATAGCTCAACTTGAGACGAATAATATTGCCTAAGGGAATAGAAGTTTCTGGTAAATCACCATTTGGTACTTCCTCTGGGGTTTATGAGGTTAAAATCTCTATATCTCAAGGTAAACCTTCTGATGATAGCATAGCAAGTAATTCCTTTAATTCCTTATGGAATGGTAATTTTCATCTTAGAGTTTCTGAAGGACATTTTTCTCAAATTTTAGGTAGTAGTTCTAATCCAATACCTGATAATGTTTTTGACTTAGGATCTGTATGGATTATAATTCAAGATCAATTTTCTCCAACCCACACATCATTTGAATTTAATATTGTTACCCAGAGTAAACCTACACCCACTAAACAAGAAGAACCCAAACATGTTGACACTACAAGTGTAAGAAAAAAAACCACACCTGGTAGACCTGGCCCTCCTGGGGGTAAGGGTCCAAGAGGTCCAAGTGGATATCCTGGCATAAAAGGCGAGAAAGGTGGCAGAGGACCAACTGGTGACAAAGGTGACAAAGGTGACAAAGGTATTCCTGGTCCACAAGGTGAAAAAGGTAAAACCGGTCAAGCCGGTGACAAAGGTGACAAAGGAATCACTGGTCCTCCAGGCGAAAAAGGTCCAAGAGGTTCAACAGGTCCTCCTGGAGATAAAGGTGACAAAGGTGTACAAGGAAAGATTGGTGACAAGGGTCTTACTGGTACAACTGGTCCAGTTGGTGACAAAGGCACACAAGGTCCTCAAGGTCCTCCAGGTGGTAAGGGTCTTACTGGAATTCCTGGTCCGCAAGGAGATAAAGGAACAAAAGGTCCTCTAGGCCCAGTGGGTGAACGTGGTCCTACAGGAAAACCTGGCGAGTCAGGTCTTCAAGGTCCGCAAGGAATTCAAGGTGCTCAGGGTGAACGTGGTCATTCTGGTCCACCAGGTCCACAAGGAGAAAAGGGTCTTATCGGTGACAAGGGAGAAATAGGTGAACGAGGTACAAGAGGTCCGCCTGGTCCTCCTGGTGAAAAAGGTTCACAGGGTGGAATGTCTGATGAGGGTAAGCGATTAATTAAAGAATTGTTAGAATTACTTGCGTCAAAAAATATTATTTCAACGGAAGAACAAATCAAACTTACAAGTTATCTATACTAAATATTTTGTAAACCAAAATTATTATGTGCCCTTAGCTTTTATGACAGTTAAAACATCTTCATCAAGTAATACATGATTTAATCCAACTCTTTGACCACCAAACTTTACACTTTTACCCCAAACAAGTCCATATCTGAAATCCTTCCTAAGTTTTCTATGTAATTTATTACATACATCCAAGACAGAATCACCTTTTCTTATAATTAGAGGCTCCTTGTAATCTGTTTTTCCACCTTTCGGGCGCATATAGATTCTGATAAATTGTAATTCATCATAAATTCTATCTCTTAATTCCGCAATGTTTTGATCTGCATCGGCAGAAACTGGAATGAAGTCAGTTTTTAATTTTTTTGATACCTTTTTAAGAAATTTTTCGTCAACTAGATCAATTTTATTCAAAATAGTAATTGCTTTTGCATATGTTTTATTGCCAGTAAGAAAATCTACTAACTGTTCAGAATCAATATCCTCACGAATTACTACCCTAGCACTTGTGTATCCATAAACATTAAGAATATCCTTAACTAGTTTTTCTGACATTTTTTTTAATTTAACCTGTTGGGCAATTGCAATACCGCCAGTTGTGGATTTTTCTATTACTATATTTGGAGGTGATTTGTTTAATCGAATTCCAATGTTTGATAATTCATTTATTAGAACATTTTCATGATATGGCTGAAAGACATCAAGAACTAGTAATACAATATCTGCACTTCTTGCAACTGACAAAATTCTTTTTCCAAGACCTTTACCACTAGACGCTCCCTTGATAATACCTGGGAGATCAAGCATCTGAATTCTTGCTCCACGATAATCTAAGATTCCGGGAACAACCGTTACAGTTGTAAATTGAAATGCGCCTACAGATGATTTTGAACCAGTTAGAGCATTGAGTAGTGTTGATTTTCCAACGCTTGGAAGCCCAATAAAAACAACAGTTGCATCACCACTCCTTCTAACATCAAACCCGTCTGATTTTTTAGAACTTTTTTTAATTTGAACAGCTTCTTGCTCTCTTTTCAGTTTTGCAATTTTTGCTTTTAATAATCCAATATGGTGTTCTGTAGCCTTATTGAGCTGGGTTCTTCCAATTTCATCTTGAATTGCTTTGATCTTTTCGGGTATTCCCATAATCTTTCGCTAACGTTTCAGTTATTATGCTCTATGATTCAAAAAGATCCATTGAAGAAAAAGACATTTGCAGTTGATATTGATGGAACAATCACGCTTAATGGCATGGGAACAATCCATCTTGGGGCATTGTCCAAACTGCGTTCACTAAAGGATGATGGACATAATGTAATACTTGTAACTGGGAGATCTTCTGCTGAAGGATACTTACTCTCAATATTTGGTGGATTAACCCATTTGGCAGTTGGAGAAAATGGTGGATGCATAACTTTTGGCGATAAAATTCAACATAAGTTACTTGGGAATAAGGGCGAATGTGTTCACGCCTTAGCAACAATTCAATCTAAACTTGATGTTGAAATAAAAGAAAAGCCAGTTTTCCCTCGGATGACTGAGGTAGTTTTAGAACGAACTTTTGATATTGAGCAGGCACAAAAAATTATTGATGGAGATAATCTGAATGTGTCTCTAACTGACAGTGGTTATGCTTATCACATAAATTCTAAAGGCATTAACAAGGGTTCTGGGTTTTTGGAGGCACTAAAAATATTGGAAGCAGACGTGAGCGATGCAATTGCAATTGGAGATAGTGAAACAGATGTTCCCCTATTCAAGGTAGTCAAAAATAATATTGCAGTCTGTAACTCAACCGAGAACTTGAAGCAATTGGCTAAAATTATTACAACTAAAAAATCAGGAGAAGGTGTCCTTGAAGGGTTAGATATGATGGCATCAAACCTTAGATGAAATATGGCATTTCTTAATATCATAAATCAGGTTAAAGATAATACTTCAAAAATTATTAGTGAAAAAGGATATGATAACGTAGACTTCGTTGTAGAATATTCTAGGAGTGGATTTGGTGATATCACCTGTAATGTTGCATTTTTACTTGCAAAAAATTTGAAAAAAAACCCACAAGAGATTGCTCAAGAATTTGTAGGAGAATATAATCTTGGAAACGACTTAGAAAAAGTTGAGGCACATAAAAGTGGATACCTTAATTTTTTCATCAATAACAACTCATTCAACAATGCAGTTTTGCCTCAATCGCTACAGGATAATTATGGCAGTATTGACATTGGGAAAAATTCTAAACTAGTAATTGAACACACATCTGTTAATCCAAATAAAGCGTTACACATTGGGCACCTGAGAAATGTTGCTATTGGAGATTCAGTTTCTAGAATTCTTTCAAAGGCAAATTATGATGTCAAGGTTTTGAATTACGTTGATGATTCGGGTCTTCAGGTTGCTGATATAATTGTCGGTTTTAAGTATGGAGGATTTTCTGAAAGTCCACCAGATGAGGAAAAATTTGCTAACTATTGTGGTGATACTGTTTACGTCAGTACCACTTCAAAATATGAAAGTGATAAGGATTTAGAATCTAAACGACATGAAATTTTAAAAGAATTAGAGGATTCAACATCTGATACCGCAAAGTTTGGAAAAACATTAACTAGAAAAATATTATCTGACCAGCTTGATACAGTTTGGAATCTTGGTGCATCATATGATTGCCTAAATTTTGAATCTGAAATTCTATATTCGAAACTATGGGAAAAGATATTCGAGAAGATGAAATCTGAAAATCTTTTACGTCTTGAGGATCATGGTGATAATGCTGGTTGTTGGGTGCTGCCAATTGAAAACGAAGATGATAAGATAATTGTGAGAAGTAATGGTGTTGCAACATATGTTGCGAAGGATATACCATATGCAGCTTGGAAACTTGGTGCATTAACTGATCCATTCAATTATGCGGAATATACTACGCAACCAAATGGAAGAACATTGTATGAAACAACACTTGAGGAAACGCAAATACCAAAACAATCTTTTGCTGCTAATAAAGTCATAACGGTTATTGATAATAGACAAACAAATCTTCAAAAAATTGTTACCAACCTTATGTCAAAATTTAATCCAGAAAGTTCTTACGTACATCTTGGTTATGAGGCAGTTACACTAAGCTCTGAAACCGCTAAGATCCTAGGTAACACAACTGATGGAAAAGATGTACAAATGTCAGGAAGGAAAGGTCTTTACATTAATGCAGACGAAATTATTGCAAAGCTTGAAAAACATATTTTCCTTGAATCAAAAGAAAGGAATGATGATCTAGATGATGCATCACTAAATGAAATAGCTCATAATGTTGCTGTTGGAACTATAAGATATGAATTGATTAAGCCTGATCTTGGCAAAATTATTACGTTTGATATCAATACATCACTAAAGCTTGAAGGAGATACATGTAGTTACATTCAGTATTCATGTGTTAGAGCTGCGAGAATCTTAGAAAAGTTTGGCAAGGAACCAAACTTTGACATTCAATTTGATCAATTGAATACTGAATATGAGATTAGGCTCATTAAGCAAATTGGATTGTTTGAAGTTTTTGTTAACGATGCAGCAAAAAATTATTCCCCAAAAGTTATTGCGAAATATTGCTACGACTTGGCTGTTACATTTTCCTCATTTTATGAACATGTTAATGTCTTGAAGGCTGATACGTCTGAGTTGATTAATGCAAGAATGTGTCTAGTACTATCATTCAAGTTAACCTTGGAAAAGGCACTTGATTTGATTGGAATTACAGCTCCACAGCGCATGTAGATAGATTATTACATATAACCAAATTCAATATCTAATCTCATGGCAAAAATAAAGCAAAACAGCTACGTTTTGTTCTTTTACAACGACTCAAAAAAGTGGCTGGTCAAAATTTCAAAAAATGATCAGCTTCATACTCACATCGGAGTGATAAAGCATAGTGATGCCATTGGACAGGAATACGGTTCCAGACTTGTTACAAACAAGGACAAGTATGTTTATCTTTTTGAACCTACCATTCACGACTTTGTAATGAAAATACAACATGGAACTCAGATAGTCTACCCAAAGGATTTGGGTTACATTGTTGCTAGAACAGGTCTTACTAGCGGCCAAAAGGTTGTTGAGATTGGAACTGGTAGCGGTTCATTGACATCATTTCTAGCTGGAATAGTAAAGCCACGAGGTCATGTATACACATATGATGTTGAGCCAAAATTTATGAAAATTGCTGAAAAAAATATCAAAAAAGCTGGAATGTCAAAATACATTACAATGAAAGAATTTGATTTTAAGAAGGCAAAAAAATT
>ENA-UPTF01002445-UPTF01002445.1-marine-metagenome-genome-assembly--contig:-NODE-2445-length-10727-cov-2.432113_pt1 | contig 10727 bp, 9 predicted proteins | sample MGYA00238166_ERZ767019 | MGnify/ENA primary metagenome ERZ767019 (study PRJEB28930, sample SAMN06266391) | marine metagenome | isolation source: Sea water from 250 m depth | place: Atlantic Ocean | study... | reverse complement strand
TTTTTTTTTTCAAGCAGAAGACGGCATACGAGCTCACTGTGTGACTGGAGTTCAGACGTGTGCTCTTCCGATCTCCGTCGGTGCTGCACCGCCTGACCAAGACAAACGGGGATCGGCTGGGCTTCGCCCGCTGGGTTGCCGATCGCAACAATCCACTTCTGGCGCGCGTGGCTGTCAACCGCATGTGGCAGCACTTTTTCGGGCGTGGCATCGTGCAGACGGAGAATGACTTCGGCTCGCAGGGCACCCCGCCGACGCACCCGGCACTGCTCGACTGGTTGGCGGTGGAATTCATGGAGAACGGCTGGAGCCAGAAACAGATTCACCGGCTGATCGTTACCTCGGCGACGTACCGGCAGGCGTCACTGCGCCGTGCGGACTTGGAGCGTGTTGACCCGTACAACAAGTGGCTCGGCCGACAGGCGCGGTTCCGGTTGGACGCCGAGGTGGTGCGCGATTTGGCCTTGGCCTCAAGCGGGTTGCTCAGTGCGAAGATGGGCGGGCCAGGGGTTTTCCCGCCGCAACCGGACGGCTGCATGGATCTTGGCCAGCACCGTAAAACGTGGAAGGCCAGCAGCGGCGAGGACCGGTTTCGCCGCGCCGCCTATACGCATCGCTGGCGTAACACTCCTCACCCAGCGCTGAAGGTGTTCGACGCCCCCGACGGGCTGGCCGCCTGCACGCGCCGCATCCGCTCGAACACGCCGCTGCAGGCGCTGACGCTGATGAACGACCCGGCGTTCGTCGAGTTGGCGATCGGCTTGGCCCGGCGGCTGATGACGGAGGCCGACAGTGCAGCGGACCGCATCCGTCTCGGTTTCAGGCTGTGCCTCGGGCGCGAGCCGGACGCGGAGGAACTACGGCTGCTCACCGGCCTGGTCGAGAGCCAGCGCAGCGAGTTTGCCGCGCAATCCGCTGAGGCTGAGTCGGTGGTGGCCACGTCCAGGTCTCTTGGCCAAGCGACGCAGCCAGCCAGTAGCAACGCAGAGTTGGCGGCGTGGACGATGGCGGCGCGTGTGTTGCTGAACCTCGACGAAACGATCACCCGCGAATGATGAACGATTTAATGGACAGCCAGGCGCAGCAAATGGATTTGCAACAGACAACTCGCCGACATTTCTTCAGCCAATGCTCGGTGGGCCTGGGCTCGATCGCGCTTGGCTCGCTGCTCGGGGACGACTTGGCCAGCGCGGCGAGTGTGAATCCGTTTCAGCCAGGCAAGCCTCACTTTCAGCCAAGGGCGAAGAATGTTATTTACATGTTCATGGCCGGCGGCCCGTCGCAGTTGGAGTTGTTTGACTGGAAACCGGAGCTTGCCAGGCGCAGCGGCGGTGACATCCCCGAGTCGTTCATCAGGGGCAAGCGGTTCGCCTTCATGAACAGCAGTTTCAAGGACCAGAAAAAACTGCTTGGCCCGGTGAAACAATTTCAGCAGCACGGGCAGGGTGGCATGTGGTTCGGCGAGAACATCCCGCACATCGCCGGCATTGCCGACGAGATGACGATGTTTCGCACCTGTAAGACGAACCTGTTCAACCACGCGCCGGCGAAGCTGTTCATGAATACCGGCACCGGGATTTTTGGGCGGCCCAGCATGGGCTCGTGGGTCACCTACGGCTTGGGCAGCGAGGGCAGCGACCTGCCCGGGTTTGTCGTGCTGACCTCCGTGGGCGGCGCGCAGGATCAGCCGATCGCCTCTCGGCAATGGCACAGCGGCTTTTTGCCGAGCCGGTTTCAGGGCGTGCACTTTCACTCGACCGGCGATCCGGTGCTGTACATCAGTAACCCAAAAGGGGTGGATGCAAAAGGGCAGGGGGCGGTCATCGACGCGGTTAATTCGATCAACCGACTGCGGAACAAGACCGTGGCTGATCCGGAAATCGACACTCGTATCAGCCAGTACGAAATGGCGTTTCGCATGCAGGCCAGTGTGCCGGAGTTGATCGACACGTCGAATGAGCCGCAGCATGTGTTCGACCTATACGGCGCCAGGCCGGGCGACGGTTCATTCGCGAGCAATTGTCTGCTGGCGCGGCGTCTGGCCGAGCGCGGTACGCGGTTCATCCAGCTTTATCACAGGGGCTGGGATCACCACGGCGGCGTGAAAAACGGCGTGCTCACCACTGCCAAGCATGTTGACAAGGCTTCGGCGGCGTTGATCCGGGACCTGAAGGATCGCGGCATGCTCGACGACACGCTGGTGATATGGGGCGGCGAGTTCGGCCGCACCCCGATGGCGCAGGGTTCCGGTCGGGATCATCACATGAAGGGTTTTTCATTCTGGCTGGCCGGTGGCGGCATTAAGGGCGGCATCAGCCACGGCAACACCGATGACTTCGGCTACCATTCTGTTGAGGATGTCGTTACTGTGCACGACTTTCACGCCACGATGATGCATCTGCTCGGCGTGAATCACGAAAAATTCACCTTCAAATTCCAGGGACTGGACTTCCGCCTCAGTGGCGTCGAGGAGGCCCACGTGCTCAGGAACCTGATCGCGTAAATGTGTTGTTACCGCTTGGCCAGCCGGCCGGCGGCTTTTTTGACGTTCCAGCCAGATTGCTCGAGGGCGTAGCTGGCTTCGGCTTGGCTGGCTTGGGTGAGTTGGCGAACGATGCGCACGGCCCGGTCGCGCAGCTTGGTGTTGCTGGGGTCGAGATCGATCATCAGGTTGCCGATAACTTTGCCACTTTTGGCCATCGCCAGTGTGGTGATCATGTTCAGGATCATCTTGGTGGCGGTACCACTCTTGAGGCGGGTGGAGCCGGTCAGCAATTCGGGGCCAAGGTCCGGCTTGATGACGATGTCAGGCCGGTTGTCGCGGGGGATTCTCAGCTTGGGGTTGAAACAGAGCAGCGCGGTTTTCGCACCGCGTCGGTTGGCCTCCCATATGCCGCCCCACACGAACGGTGTCCGGCCGCTGGCAGCGATGCCGATAAACACGTCCTTCTTACCGACACCGCGAAAACGTACCGCCTCGGCTCCGGCGTCGGGGTCGTCCTCGGCGCTCTCGATGGAACGGTACAGTGCCGGTTGGCCCCCGGCGATGATGCCCTGCACCTGCTCCGGGTCGGCACGGAAAGTCGGCGGACATTCGCTGGCGTCGAGCACGCCCAAGCGGCCGCTCGTACCGGCGCCGCTGTAAAAGAGCCTGCCCCCGTTTTGAAATGCGTCGCGCACCCAGCCGATCACGCGCACGGTTTTAGTTTTCTCCCGGGCGATGGCGGCGGGGAGTTGGCTGTCCTCATCAAGAAACAAATCGACTGCCTGGCCAAGCGGCATGCGGTCGAGTTGCATTGAGCGTGGGTGGCGCTGCTCAGTGGGCGATTGGTCAATCTGCGCAAGACCCGGCACGGGGATCGCCGGGCGGTCGGTGTTGATGGTTGCGCCTGGCTTGGCCGGCGAAAGCTTACCCAGGCGGCGGGCGAGGTTCAGTGCTCCCCAGCAACTTTCGTTTTTCAGCGTGGCGATCTGCGAGCCAGGCCGACGGATGCGAATGGCCTTGGCCAACTTGGCGGCGAACTTGGGCTGCTTCATCAGCACGCTTCCGGCGAGCAGAAAGCGAACCGACCCGGTTTTGCCGGTGAGTTTCCTGGCGCAGGCGCAGGCGTCCTTGGCCAGGGTTTCAGCGGCGCCTTCGAGGATGTCGCCCGCGATTTTGTCGCGCCTAGACCAGGCGGCGAACACATCCTTGGCCAAGTCGGCGACCTCGGCCTTGTCGGCTTGGGCGACCCAGTCGATGAGTTGGTCTGGGGAGTTGAGTTGCAACCGTCGTAGCAGTCGTTGGCCAAGCGCGGACCAATTGTCGTCGCGGTCGAGGTAAAACACGCAAGCCTTGAGCGCGCGCAGTCCGATCTCGAACCCGCTGCCTTTGTCGCCGAGGATGTGTCCCCAGCCGCCGAGCTTGGCAGTGGCGCCGTCGGCGGTCTGGCCGAAGCAGCAGGAGCCGGTGCCGCTCAGTACGAGCACGCGGTTAGCCGGTTTGTGTTGTGTATCGGCGGCGAGGGCGGTCTCGAGATCGTTGGTGGCGTGAATGGCGGCGCTAGGCCAGGCGCGTGCGGCGGCGCGGTGGAGGCGTTGTTTGTCAGTGGCGGTGCGGACGCCGGCCATACCGATGGCGACGGCGCTTGGCTTTGGAAATTGCTTGGCGATCCGCCGGAGTCGCCTGGCCAACTGCACGTTGTCGAGCAGTCGGAGGTTGGCCGGGCCGAACCCGGCGCGGGCTACCTGGCCGCCGCTCTCGTGCAACGCAACGGTGTGGGTGGCGCCGCACTCGATGCCAAGCAGTCCGGACACGGGTCAGTCCTCGAGCAACTTGGCCGGGGCGACCTCGATTTTCGCGGCGACTTCCTCCGGGATGTTGCAGGCTTTCATTGCGCCGCGCTCGGCGGTAGAGACGCAGACCACGGTCATCTCGGCGGTAGCGGCGAGTTCGGGCTGGCCGCTGTTGAGCTTGTGGATCCGAAATTTGTAGGTGATCGACTTCGAGCGCAGCCTGGTGACGAGCAGGTGAATCTCGATTTCGTCCTCGAATCGCAGCGGCTTTTTAAAGTCGAACCCGACATGGACGCGCGGCCAGCCGACTCGCGGGTCTGTTGGTGCGGCGACGATCGAATAGCCGATCGAGCGGAAAAACCGGTGCTCGGCCGCCTCCAAGTATTTCGCGTAGTTGGAGAAATGCACGATGCCAGCCATGTCGGTCTCGGAAAACTCGACGGTGCGGACGAATTTGAACTCGTAAGCCACGGGCGCAATGTAGAGCGGCACAGTGCCGAAGACGACAGATTTCTATTTGCCGAGCAGCCCCTCCAAATAGGCGAAAACGAGATCCGGCAGGTCATCGCTGTAGCCGCCCTCCATCGCACTGGCCACCGGCACGTCTAGGCCGCCGAGCGTTTTACCGAACCAGCGAAAGTCCTCCGCGCTGAGTTTCTGGTTGCAGAGCGGGTCGCCGGCATAGGCGTCGAATCCTGCAGAGACGATCACGAGGTCAGGGCCGTACGACTTGAGATCGGCGACGGCGCGTTCGGCGATCTTTCGGTAATCCTCGCGCGGTAGGCTAGGCTGGACGGTGTAGTTTTGGCAGTTGTCGAACGATTTCGTGCCGGTGCCGGGGTAGGCGGGGTGTTGGTGGATGGAAAAGAACACCACGCCGTCGCGCTTGGAAAGGATGTCCTCGGTGCCGTTACCGTGATGCACATCGAAGTCGAACACGGCGATTTTCTTCAAGCCGATCGCCTTGGCCTCGAGCGCGGCAATGGCGACTGAGCCGAGGTAGCAGAACCCCATCGCGCGTTCCTTCGTGGCGTGGTGGCCGGGCGGGCGCAGCAGGCTGAAGTTCGGCTTGCCGGCCCTGGCGAGTTCGACTGCCATGAGTGCGCCTCCAACGCTGCGAAGTGCGTGATCGCGGATGCCCTCGTGGTAGGCGGTATCGCTGTCGAAGTCGTGCGGCTCGCTCAGGCGCTGAAAGTGGTTGGTCGTGTGGGCGCGCAGCACCTTGGACTTGGGCGAGGGCTCCGGCTTGAGCCACTCAAGCTTGAGTTCGGTCTGTGCCTTGAGTTTCTTGATCGGGCCGCTAACGCGGAACGGCCGCTCCGGATGCCCGCTCGAGTGATAGGTGGTGCATTGTTCATCGGTGATGATAGTCATTTTACTGGAGGGAAATTTAGCGCTTGCTCAAGCGAATGAAAAGCATTCGTCCGTTAATTTACGTTTGCGCTGCTTGGCCAAGCGGGGCAGTCTTCGGTCTTCCAATGATGACGACCTTTCTCATCCTTGGCCCCTTTGTTTTTGTGTGGGCGGTTGCGGCGCTTTTTTATGCGCTTGGCCGGCGGCGTGCGAGGCATGTGCGACTCGACGAGATCACTTTCGCACGTAGTGTGCGGCAACGGCTGGTGCCGTCGGTCTTCAGCCGTCCACGGACCTGGCTGTCGGTCCGGTCGCGCAACCCGGAGGATGTGGCCCGCTCGATGGGACTTGGCGATCTGTATCCGTGCGCCTGTGCCGAGGCGCTGGCCGATCCCAATACCGAGCGGCTGTTTGTCTCGCCGCCGGTCAACGGCTGGGTGGTGGTCATGGGCTGGCAGTTGCCTGATCCCGGGGAGGACATTGACGCCTGCTACCGGTTCCTCGCCGACATGAGCGAGCGGCTGGGCCATGTTCAGTACTTTCACGGTAATCCAGCGCTGGGCCACCACGCCTGGGCCAAGCTTATCGAGCGGAAGGTCATTCGCGCCTACGCATGGACTGGCGAGACAGCCTGGAACCAGGGCAAGCCGACGATCGGCGAGGAAAAGACCGGTATGTGCTGTTTTGACTATCTTGCGGCTGGCAATGAGGAATCTTATCAGCAATGGGAGATTGTTGGCGCGAACGTGGATCGGCTGCCGGTGCTGGCCTCGATCTGGAGCGTTGATCCGGTGGTGTTCTCGGACCCGGTAATGCGGATGAAACAGGGCTGGGTTGGCCGCCTACCGGTTCGCCGCTCCGAGATGAATTGACCGGTCGCCTTGTCAAGCGCTTCCCATGACCCCCGACGAATGCCCGAACTGCGGCGTGGATCTCCCGGCCAAGGCGCGCGCCTGCCCCGAGTGCGGTGCTTGCCCGGACACCGGCTGGGCCGATGAGGCGCAATATGAGTCCACCCACCTGCCAGAGGAGGAGTTCGACTACGACGACTTTGTGACGCGGGAGTTCGGAGAGGGCGGCCAGCCAAGGGGTAAACGCCTTCACTGGCTCTGGATCGGATCGGCTATTCTGCTGATCCTGTTTTTCCTTACCTACGCATGGTGAGCGATTGCGGACTTTACAAATCGCTGTTAGGTTCGCAGGGTTTCGCGTGTTGTTGATGAGGTGGTTTTGTTTCATTTGTGCGTGTTCCTCGCTGTTGGTGGGGTGCACCACCAGTACCATCACCAACCTCACGCCACGCGAGCTGCCTTGGAGCCAAACCGGGCTATATCCGGTCGAGGCGATGTACTGGAGTAACCAGCGTGCGCTCGACTCAGGCTCGATGAAGCCGATGGTGATCTTTAACAACCAGGCCTTCCCGATGCGGCAAACCCAGCTCACCGAGGGTCGTTGGGAGACGCTGGTGCCAATCCCCGACGGCACGCGGGTCATCAACTATCATTTTAAGTTCGACTACGAATACAGCGCGGTGCTTATGCGCGGCGCTGACAGCAAGCTTTCGCCGCCGTACCAGCTCCAGATTGTCGATGAATCCACCACCGGAAATCTGCTGATGCTGCGGGAATAACCGATTTAAATCATGCAACGCGTCAAGCTTTTCAAGGGATTGGAAACCGAGGTCGAGGCACTCGAGCAGCAGATCAATGCTTGGGCCGAGAGCGAGGGAGTGAAGATTCTCCAGGTAAACGGCACCATTGCCACTCAGAGCTACAACCCGGCCGCCAAGCCTGGAGGTTCACTTCAGGGGAATGTCGGCGCTGATTCTGACGTGCTAATCACTGTTCTTTACGAAAAGGGCTGATCGCACCGCTTGGTCAAGTGCCGGTAGAGTCAATTGTCTGGGGTTCGCAGCAGCTCAATCTGGTCGAACCACGCTGGGCCGCCCAATGCCGTGGGAGCGATGCCGGTCAGGGTCAGGTTGCCGAAATCCTTCCACAAATCCCGGGTGACCACCGTCCATTCGGTCGGCCGTTTTTTCGAGACGCGGGTGGCCTGCCAGTCGGAGGTGTTTTTGCCGCTGTAATAGCGCCTCTTCGGGCTGCCCGATGAGGGCCATGCGCCGTTGTCGGCCAGCTCCACCATCACGCCGGCCGCCTTGGGCGCCTTCCACGCCAGGCGCAAGTAGCGGTACTCACCCGCGCCGGGATTTTCCCGGATGCGAAACGTCCAGCCAGGGATGCTCTTTGAGTGCCGCTGCAGTGGTGTGATGCGCAGCGACGCCGAGCCGCTATGCTTGTCGTCGGTCACGACCGTTGCTGAGCCGCCGCCTTCCTTTAGCAGATCGACAAATGCCGGGCTGTCGTCGAACAGCACCTGCCGCGTCGGCGGCTGCCGCAGCCAGGCGATCACGTTGGCCACGTCGCTCGGCTTCAGGGCCACTGCGAGCGATTCTGGCATGAGCGACACATCGAGTGACTTCAGTGACTTAATGTCCTTTCGCAGTACGTCTAGTCGCACGCCGCCGGTCAGGGCCAGTGTCAGGCTAGCTGCCGACTCACCGGCGAGCACGCCGCTCAACACACGCTCGTCAGTTGTCTCGACCATGTACGTCTCGTGGCCGGCGACGATCACTGCGCTGGGCGCGAGGATGTCCCGCACGATTGTCTCCTCGGCGCGGCCAAACTCCGACGTCAAGTCCGGCCCAACCGCAAAGCCGATCCCGTGCGCGCGGTGGCAGCCGGCGCAATGTTGGCTGAATGTCACTTGTCCGGCGCCTGTGTCTCTCTTGGCTTTTAACGCGGTGACGAACCGTTGCAGAGTTGCGTCATCAACCGGCTTCAGTGTGGCGAAGAGTGCCTCTGCGCGCTTGGCAAAGCCGGCATTTTTTTGGCTGAGTAACGCGGTGCGCTGAACGGCATTGAGCGCGGGGGTGGGCAGTTTGTTCTGCTCCATCGCCATCACCACGGCAGGGAGATGGTCGCTGCGGGCGAAGGCCGTCTCGAGGATTGCGCGGCGTACCATCGGCGTCGCGGCGGGGTAGGCGTCGAGCAGGCTGGCGGCGATTGTGGCGTCATTTTCCGAGGCCAAGCCGCGTACAGCGGCCAGCCGGCGATCGGCCGGCAGTTGCACGTTTCCCACGTCACGGAGCGCCTTGGTCAAGCGCTCCGTCCGCTCGGCAGTTGACTCGAGATTCAGTACGCGAGTCAACTCGAGCGCGGCTCCGCGTACCTCGACGTTGCTGGTGGTGGCCAGTTCAATCAATGCTTCACGGGGCGCGTCGCTGATGGTGAGCGTGGTGGCGGATTTGAATGGCGCGCGCAGTCCCTTCAGGCATTCGAGTTGTAGATCCGGATTATCGAGTTCGCTTAAGAGAGAAATCACATCGGAAAACTCTTCCGGGTTTTTTCGGGAGGCCACCGCACTGCAAAGCCGGTGAATCAGCCCGCGCGCCTGGCCAAGCGTATCCGTCTTGTTCGACAGCATGATCTTGAGCATTTTGCCGGCGCGGTTGCCGAGCGAACTGAGGATGGCGCCGTCGATCCAAGCCTCTTCACCGTGCCGCCTGGCCAAGCCGGCGAGGGCCTGGAGCGAACGGGGATTGTCTGATTCGCCGAGCGATAGGGCAAGCTGCAGCCGAACGACTGGTGACGGGTCGCTGGCTAGTCGTAATGCGGCATTGAACAACTTTTTCCGGCTGTTGAGACGGTCTTCAGCCAGGCGCAAGGCGTGACGGCGCACGCCTGGTGTGCTGTGGCTAAGTGCCGACTCGAGGACGTTGTCGTTGAGCTGTGCAAGACCGTCGAGCGTGTAGAGGGCGGTGATTGCTGCGGTTGTGCCGTTCGCTGGCAGGGTGATTCTGGCCGGTCGATCATCCGCGTGTCCGGCGCGCTCGAGCAGCAACCTTCGGGCAGTTTGGCGGCGCCAAAAACGCGGGCTGACAACTTCGCGGGTCAGCGCGTCATTACTGAGTTTGCTCATGTTGGGGGACTGCGGCTTGGGCATGTCGTTGTGCACGAGTCGCCAAACGCGGCCGTGGTCCTTGCCATCGTCAAGGCCGTATTGCTGTTGCAGGTAGCGGGGTATCGCCGAGTAGTCCTCGATGATTTCACGATAAAAATCGGCGATGTAAATGCCGCCATTTGGACCAATGGAAAGGTGGATTGGATGAAACCAAATATCTTTTGATGCGATAAACTCCGACTGCGCTTCACCTGCTATTCGTCGAATATTGAGACGAATTCCGTCACGTTCCAGTTCGGCACGATGAATAAAGTTTTGCGCCGGGGCACAGGCGAGGATTTGTCCGCTTAAGCCGGGCAGGGCGGAGTCGTTATAAACGAGCGGCGAACAGGCGGAGGTGAAGTAGCCGTTCGGGATTGACTCGGCAGCACCGTAGCGGTCCCGATAATATTTGCCGAAACCTGGGTCGTCGTAGCGTTTGGTACGCCACGGGTGAGGTTTGCTGATGGGAAATGTCGTGTTGTAATTCGCACCGTTACGGCGTGAAACACGGACGGCAATGTCGGCGTTGCGCGAGAGGTATCGCCACGGCAGCGGCGCTATCTGAATGCCCGGTGTGCCAGTCGAAATGACGAAACGGTCGCCATCCGCGTTGAAAGTAAAGCCGTATGTGCTGGTGTGGCCGCTGACCGGCTCGATTGCCGAGCCGTCCGGCTTGATGCGAAAACCGGTCACCGGCAGATCGATCGGCTGCCTCAACTTTGGTCCGTTGATGCGGCCGCCTTGGCCGCCGTCGATGTAAATCCAGTTATCCGGCCCCCACTGCGGCGAGTTGATCCGGCGCTCGATTACGCTGACCTTGAAGCCGGTGAAAAGCGTGTCCCGCACCTCGGCTTTTCCGTCACCATCGCGATCCGCGAGAAAAACAATGTCCGGCGCACACACAACAATCACTCCACCGCGTGCTGGGCAAATGCCAAAGCAAGGAGGCAGCCGATCGGCCCATACCATTGCCTTATCCATGCGCCCGTCGCCGTCGGTATCGATGAGCTGCTTTACCGTGCCGTACTGGCTCGCCTCCGCTTTGCGCATAGCTTCCGGCCCGGCCGGCAGCCGCCGCACCACGCGGTCAAGCT
>ENA-UPTF01002444-UPTF01002444.1-marine-metagenome-genome-assembly--contig:-NODE-2444-length-10728-cov-6.348418_pt1 | contig 10728 bp, 9 predicted proteins | sample MGYA00238166_ERZ767019 | MGnify/ENA primary metagenome ERZ767019 (study PRJEB28930, sample SAMN06266391) | marine metagenome | isolation source: Sea water from 250 m depth | place: Atlantic Ocean | study... | reverse complement strand
CCCAACTATCAAGGGGCATGGTTCAATATAGGAACAAATAGCTTGCGCCAAGATAAACTTCCGGCAGCGATTAGCTACTACAAAAAAGAACAACAAATACATCCATCAGCAAAAACAATGGTCCAGATAGGCAAAGTCTATGCCGATATTGGGAATGTTGATAGTGCAACTTATGCTTATGAAAAAGCTATTGAAATAGATACAAAAAATGCATCTGCCTACATGCGGCTAGGGCATTTACATAAAGACAGTGGTGATATTACAAAAGCAATAAAATATACAACCAGCGGAGTGAACCTGGATCCTGAAAATTTGGACTATAAATATTTCATGGGTTCATTGCTGTTATTAAATGGAGAACCAGAAGCCTCTATTCCTTTCTTTCGGTCGGTAACCAACAAGCGAGCCTGGCACTACTGGGCTCATCATAATCTAGGTCAAGCTTATTTCAGAATTGGATCTACAGTTGAAGGTCAGCTTTTTATGGATAAAGCCAAAGAACTACAAAAAGGTGTTCAAGAAGTGGAAAACTGGCGCAATCTGGCCAACATGAACCCTGATCAATTTATGCTATGGGTCAATTTAGGAAATTCATTAAATAATATGGGGCGCGTGGAAGAAGCAAAAGATGCCTTTCTAGTAGCGCTTTCTTTAAAACCAATGAATTTTGCTTTACAAAATAATATTGCCAATCTCTGCTTGATGATTGGGGATACAAGCCAAGCAATCGTTCGGTATAAATCCATTTTATCTATTGACCCTGAACTTGTAGATATTTGGTTAAATCTTGGCGTAGTATTTGCTAGTTCAGGCAGAGCAGCTGAAGCACGACAAGCTTGGAATAAAGGCCTCGAATACGATAGTAATAACCAAACATTAAAAGGTTACTTGAAAACATTAAATCAATAGTAATGAATCTTTTTAATATTGGAAGAATCATAATTATTGGATATGCAATATTTTTCTCCTGTGAAAAAATAAAACCAGTTGTTTCATCTACAATCCAAATTAGTTTCACAGAAGTTACCAAAAATGCTGGGTTAGCGGATTTTCGCCATATAACGGGCGCCACAGGTGATAAATGGTTCCCTGAATCCATGGGATCTGGTGGCGGTTTTATCGATTACAATGGAGACGGTTGGCCAGATATATTATTAGTAAGTGGAGGCGTGTGGCCAGAGAAAGAAAAAACGGACATTCCAGCGTTAAGCCTATATCGTAATAATCGAGATGGAACATTCATGGATGTAACCGCATCTACCGGACTTGCTGATTTACATACTTATGGTTTTGGCATAACTGTAGCTGATTATGACAATGATGACGATCAAGATTTTTTCTTTACAACCATTTGGCAAAACCATTTGTTTCGTAATGATGGGGGATCTTTTGTTGATGTGACCGCCAAAAGCGGCCTGGGAAAAGATTCGCTGTGGAGTACATCTGCCATTTTTTTTGATGCTGACCGAGATGGATGGGCCGATATATATGTTGGCAGCTATGTGGACTGGTCTCCTGAAAATGATATATGGTGTACCCTAGATGGTATTACAAAAAATTATTGCACTCCTGAATTATATAATGGCATACCAAGCCGTTTTTATCATAATAATGGTAATGGTACCTTTACTGATCAAACTGAGCAAGCAGGATTTCTACCTGCTCCTGGTAAAATGCTAGGCGCTGCAGAATTGGATTTCAACAACGATGGCTGGCCTGATCTAGCGGTAGCTAGTGACACTCAGCGCGACCTTCTTTATATAAATAATGGTAATGGTACCTTTAACGAAATTGGTGCAATTAGTGGTATGGCTTATGATGAAAATGGTCGTGCCAAAGCTGGCATGGGAATTGATGTCGGTGTAGTAGACGGATCGAAAAAAGAAACCATATTTGTGGGGAATTTTTCTAAGGAAATGATCAGTGTATTTCGCCATCAAAGTGATGTTTTTTTTGAAGATCGTTCAGCGTTATCAAAAATTGGTAGGCCCAGTCTTATGACTTTAACATTCGGTTTATTTCTTTTTGACGCAGAGTTGGATGGTGACCTAGATCTGTTTACTGCCAATGGTCATGTTCAAATTGGAATTGAACAAACGCAAGATGGTATCTATTACCGAGAACCAAGTCATCTATTTCTTAATGATGGAAGCGGACATTTTGCTGATATTGTACCAATTATAGGGGGCGCACTGTCCAAGCCCATTGTTGGCCGAGGCGCAGCATATGCAGATTATGATAAGAATGGAACAGTAGATATACTGGTTACGGAAAATGGTGGCCCAGTGCATTTATACCGGAATGATAGTCGTCTAAATAACTTTTTACGCATAAATATAAAATCAATTAACGGAACAAGAGATGGTTTGGGTACAAAATTAGTTGGAATAATAAACAATATGAGCATGGAGCGCAGGGTCAAAACAGGTTCCAGTTTTATGTCCCATTCTGAAACAACCGTTACATTTGGGCTTGGCAATGCGGAAAAATTAGATAGTTTATATATTTATTGGCCAGATGGTACAAAAGAAATATTCAACAATATTAATGGTGGACAAGAAATTAATATTATAGAGGGCCAGGGTAAGTTGGCAGCTCAATGAAGTATCTAATTTTATTGATTTTTGCACTCTATTGTTGTTCCAGCAATGAAAAACAAACTGTAAATGAAGCTCGGGTTAACCCCAAAGTAAATCGTTTTTTACTGCAGGGAAGCGACTTCTTGAAGCAGCATAATTTTACACAGGCACTGGCCTTCGCTGACAGCGCAGATAAATACACTACACAAAAGGCTGGCGTGCACTTTTTCAAAGGTCGCGTTTACTCTGAACTTGGCCGGTTTGCGGAAGCAGAACAGGCGTATAAAAATGCCCTAAAAGCTACGCCAGGCTACAAAGGTGTTTGGAACAACCTTGGTAATAACGCTTTTCGTCAACAAAATTTCAGCCTGGCGATAGACCTATACAAAAAAGAGCTTATGTTAGGTAAGGCGACTATCCCCCTACGAGCGATGGGCCGGGCATTTGTTGAATTAGGCCAAACAGATAGCGCAAGGGCATATTTTGAAAAAGCAATTGAATTAGATGATAAATATGCTGCTGCTTTTTTCAACCTAGCTCAATTGGAAGAGGATGAAGGGAATCTTAATAAAGCACTTAAGCGCTCTAGCCGAGCATATGGGATTGAACCCGATAACCTTGAATACCGCTATGTATACAGCACGTTGCTTGTTCAACTAGGTAGAGGAAATGAAGCAATTTACAATCTCGAAGAAATAATAAAAAAATGGCCCTGGCATCACGGCGCACATTATAATCTTGGCCGAGCTCTTGTTGATTCAGGGCGCAAAGGTGAAGGTGAAAAATACTTGGAGCAAGCTGAAAAAGTCCGAGCAACACAGGCAAAAATTGATCATTTAGAAAACACTGTTCGTGCTTTACCGGATGATCCTTATTCTTATGCCGCACTAGCCTTTGCTCTACGAAAAGTTGGAAGATATAATGATGCTATGCACTCATATAAAGTGGCTCTATATCTAGATCAGGATAATTTTGATATATGGAATAATGTGGCCAATCTATACCTTCTTCAAGGAGACACGATTACAGCACTTGAAACTTATAATTATATCGTTTCAAGAAATCCTGAGCTAACTGATATATGGCTGAATATGGGTGTTGTATATGCTCTTTCAAATCAAAAAGAAAAAGCTCGCAATGCCTGGAATCGGATCCTTGATTCCGAGCCCAACAATGCTTCCGCACAAAACTTTTTAAGAAAATTAAATAATAATTAATGTTTTATTTGAGGTGTGTGCGGAAAATGATCATTGATCTTTGCTCCAGACAACTCGACAAGGAAATCGCTTATACGCCGGCATATAAAATCCAGATATTTTTTCCCCTTTTCTGCTGTAGCTAAGCTAGGGTCAGCATTCCCACAATGATCATTTAGGTTGGAAAATTTCCGACTCGTTTTTATCCATCCTTTTTCTAACGCTTCAAATTGGAATGGTCGAAATGCGCCACTATTTGCTTGATCTAATTGCACCAATTCGGGGAATAATGCCATAGCCATAGATGTTTCCAGCTCCCCCGCATGGTCATCAACTGAATCAAATATTTCACGATGCTTATCCTGACCAACTTCATAGACATGACACCAAAACATAAATATATCCAGATCAGACTGTATTTGCCTTACCAATGGTGTAAAATCATTTCCTCCGTGACCATTGATCAATAATATTTTTCTTATACCATGATGTGCAAGGGACTCTATGATCTCTGTTAACATGAGATCCAAAGTAGTTTGTTTTACATGAATAGTTAATGGGAAATCCATCAGGTTGCAATCCACACCATAAGGTATGGTGGGTAAACAAATGACTGACTTGGTCTTTTCCCATGCCATTTGGGAAACACGTTTCACAATCGCATCAGTATGTAAAAAATCCTGACCTTCCGGTAAATGATAATTATGAGCCTCTATAGCACTGGCACCCAAAACAGCAACGTTCGGCATTTGCTCGTTAAGTTTGGCCTGATTTATTTCGGTAATATCCCATTCGTTGATCATATCATTTCCTCTTTATTTATATTTCTTGAAAACTATATTGTAATTTGGCTTCATTATAATGTATTTCCAATTTTACTCTGGAGGTTGGAAAATAAATTATATGCAAATTAAATTCCCGACTAAAATGAAACATAGAATATTATGGTTTTTGTTCCTCCTTTCGGGGACAATATTTTCCACCTGTAGCAAGCCCGCCCTACCAGTCGGGGAATTTCTTTTTATTACCACTGGTAACGTACAAGGATCCTTCTTCCCAATTAAAGCCCGGCTTGATTCGTTGGGCGGTTTGGCCAGAAGGGCAACTTTCTTAAAAGATCTTAGAACTACCGGCGCTGAACCTATATTGCTAGATGCGGGAAATTTGTTTATAGCCCAGAATAAGTCTGTGGAACTAATTAAATGTTATAATGAAATTGGTTATGATGCTCTAAATATTGGAGCAGAGGACCTTGGAAATGCAGCCAATATAAAAAATTTAGAACAATTAGCAGAATTTCCATTTTTGTCAGCAAACATAGTTTACAAACAGTCAGGTAAAGCGGTATTTAGCCCTTTCATCACTATTGAACGCAGCGGATTTAAAGTAGCTGTGATTGGTTTAACAAAAAACTTGTTAGAAAACAGTTCGGATAAATATGAACTTAAAGATCCAATACAAACCGGTAAAAATCTATTAGATAAGGTGGCCAGTTACTCAGATTATCAGGTGATATTATTTAATGGTTCATTTGATGATGCGGTTACTGTAAGGAATGAATTGTTAGAAGCGGATTTCATGTTTATCAGCGGACACAGGGGCGCTCCAAGAAAAACCAAACCACCTGAGAAGGGCCCTTCTTTATATAAGGTAGGGGAGCTTGGTCGGGCCCTTGTAACCATAAAAACACACGTAGCCCAGATTGATTCATCCCTGAAAGACATTAGTATGCTAATTGAAAGAGAAAAGTTTATAAAAGAAACGCTGCATTTGCTCCATCGAGGTGCAACGGTAGATATAGAAGAAATGTATGCGGGGAATTACATTATGACACAAAGAATTAACCGGATAAAAACAGAATTGCAGTTAGTTCAAACAGAGCTGGCTAGTGCGACAAATACTGTGGAATTCGATTATATACTTTTGTCTTCAAACATAGTGGATAATGAGAATATAAAAAGAATAATAAATGAAGCTGGTATAACGGTTAACTAGTAAATTATTGATTATATGAAAACAGACAGGCAATACCATATAGTAGAAGAACGAACAGCGCCTAATCTCGTTCACATCTTGTTGTTCATAGCGATGCTATCTATTGGCACTACAGATATCCAGGGACAAACAGTATCTACAATATCACTGCAGGACAAAAGTACAGAAGCTGGAATTGACTTTGTACATTATGCCCCTCGGCCCCGTTGGTGTGAAATCGGACCTACTGTAGTTGGTGCAGCTACAAATGAAGGATTAAGCCTGGTCTTTAAACAAGAAAATGAATACTGGAAATCAAACGGTAGATTAATGACTATGGATGAGTTTGCAAATGTTCATCTAATAAAAATGAATGGATCTGGTGGGTCCTGGCTGGATTATGATCGTGATGGGGACTGGGATCTGTATCTCGTTAATTGCCAGGGAGATGCCAGTATAACTAACGCTCTTTTTGAAAATCTTGGCGATGGAAAATTCACACGCGTTAATAATTCCGGTGCTGAAGATGATGGTGAGGGCATGGCTGTATCCTCCGCCGATTACAACAACGATGGTTATCCGGACCTACTGGTTTCAAATTATGGTGATTACAAACTATTCCGTAACAATGGCGACAAAACATTTTCAAACGTGAGTGCTACCGCATTTCCTGAGGGAATCAAGGATATGTGGTATGGTGGGTCAGCATGGGGAGATTATGATAATGATGGGAACTTAGATTTATATATCACTGGATATGTTGACTTCTCGCGAAGACCAAAATTCACAAGCTTGCGATTTCCAATGGATTTTGGGGGACTACCCAATACACTATATAGAAACAATGGTGACGGAACATTCAGCAATGTAACAGCAAGTACTGGGGTGCTAAGTGATGCCTCCCGAAAATCAATGCAGGCACTATTTAATGATTTTAATGAAGATCGGTTACCCGATTTATTTGTTACCAACGACACAGATGCCAATGGTTTTTACCTCAATCGTGGAGATGGTACTTTCAAGCCCTTTTCTGGTCCCAGCGGTCTTAGCACCACAGATGGCAGCATGGGGGTTGCGTTGGGAGATTTTAATAAAGATGGCCTAACAGATCTAGTATATACAAACTATGCTTCAGAAGTTAATACCCTAGCAACCCTTGTTGATAATAGAAGCAGTAATGACGGTCAGCTTAGAAATGCGGTGTTTGTCCATGATTTCGAATCACCATTATTGCACAAGCTTACTTGGCCAAAAGTAAGTTGGGCTCCAGGCTTATTTGATCTAGATAATGATACTGATCTGGACCTTTTCTTTGCTAATGGGCATTTAAATTCAGTAAGCGGTGACAACCGGCAGGCAAATCTTCTATTCGAAAATGATGGGCGTGGACGATTTACAGATATCTCAGAAAATTCTGGAGTCCTGGCAACAGGAAACCGTATCCATCGATCTGCAATTTTTGCTGATTATGATGATGATGGAAAGGTTGATGTTTTCATAACTGTCAATGGGCAACAAGTTGAAGATGGAAAGGGGAATAATGTTTTCGACCCCAATCAAGGAAAGGGTATTTTATTTCACAATGAAACCAGAAGTAATAATAATTGGCTGAAAGTGCGGCTTGAGGGCACAAGGTCAAATCGTGACGGTTTCGGGGCTACCGTACAGCTTGCCGCTGGAACAATAAATTATAAACAATCTCTAGTCTCCGGCCAAGGCTATTTTTCCTCCCATGCTAAAGAAATTTATTTTGGACTCGGTTCCCTTGAAATAATCGCTAAAATTGAAGTCTCTTGGCCTAGTGGTATAGATCAAACATTTGAAAATATACCTGTTAACCAGACTGTTTATATTGTAGAGGGTAAAACAATGCATCAGAATACCTCGCATCTTACTGTAAAGTAACGGCGTATTTTTCTTTATAAAGGCTAGTATTATTACTAGAACCAATTATGCGCACAATGACTAAAATAGTACTAATAATGATTTGTGCATATAACGTGACTTTGGCCCAGTCGCAACAAGTAACCATGGAACTTACCATGGTGTTTGAAATTCCCTACATAGGTCCAATTAATCGAGTAGAAAAAATTACCTTTGGTCCCAACATGCGACACTCAATTGAAAACTCCAACGCTGAGCGTTTTTACGCACGCTTGTTCGTAAATGAGTCTAAAGGAAAAATTATTGATAAAAATAACCATAATTTTTGGAAGTATGACATTGGAGATAAGGAATACTGGGTAGTGCCTTTTGAAAAAGCGCTGTATAAACAAGATACTACAAAAATAAATAAGGAAGATTCCGGTAAAAAACGATCTTCGTGGTCAACCACTATTGGAGATGATGACAATCCAGTTGAAGATGTTTCCCGCATTGAGAATTATGATGTTATTCTATTAGGTAAACAAAGTAAAAAATGGGTTACCACAGTTACCAGCGCCAATGGAAGTCGCCTGGTATTGGAAGAATGGTCTGTACCGGAACTGCCACAATTACGACTTGCAGATTCATTGAACCGAGCGCTAGAGTTGGAACTGGGAAAACCTGACAGCGTTATTACGCCTTTCGGAAGGGGATTTTCAAACATGATACTAACAATAGAAAATATCCCTCATGAACTAGAACCAATTCCAGGGGAAATTATTAAAGCCACCATAAAAAACTATGATGATGATGATGAGCCTAGCTTCAGCATGAAGCTAGAAATCACTAAGCTAATCAGCGAAGCGTTTGAGAGGAGATATTTTCTTGTACCAGGTAATTATAAGAAAATAACGAAATAACAATGGTCGTTGAGCTACATAGTATTTATAGATTAGACCATTATTGTTAAATGAATAAATGGATCTATACGGTCCTGCTTGTTGGATTATTGGCCATATCGACCTCCCCAGTAATCGCTAGGCTTTTACCGCTGGTTCCTGCAGCTGTTATTTCGTTTTGGCGTATGGCCGCCGCCAGCACCATGTTATGGTGTTACAGTTCCATTCGTCCTCAAGAATCTCTTGCACCAAAAAACATCCGACTTGTTCTTGCCGCTGGTTTTCTGTTGGCAATGCACTTTGTTTTCTGGTTCGGCGCTTTGAAACTAACTTCGATTGCCAATACTACTATTCTAGGTATAGTGGCACCAGCCTTTACGTTGCTATTCGAACGGCTGTGGTACAACCATAAGCTTAGCGGGATCACCATCACAGCGCTTTTGATCATTTTGGTTGGAGTTATTATTGTGCAAGGCGATGACTTGGGAAGTATGGATAGTGCAGGTTTGGGGAATATTATGGCAATACTATCCGCTGTTTTTTTGGGGTCTGTTTTCCTCATCGGGTCCAAAGTAAGAAAAACTACTTCGGTTATAACCTACACAAGAACGGTATATGCTGTATCAGCAATCGTGCTACTGGTCAGTTCTCTTGTTTTGGATAATCCGCTTATGGGATATACTATAAACAATTACTTTTGGTTATTCATGCTGGGGCTTATTCCTACTCTCATAGGACACACAGCGTTCAGCTATTCTGTAAAATTTGTCTCGCCGACAGTTATAGCTGCCTTTCCATTGGGCGAACCAATTATTGCATCTTACTTAGCTTGGCTATTGTTTGCAGAAAGAGTTTCTTTTTACGTAGTAGGTGGTGGTCTAATTATTTTTATTGGACTGATTATATTAATAAAGAAACAGTCAGAATAATTTAATCCTTGTAATATCCTATTTTCTGGTTGCCGGCGTAGTCCCCGTGGCGAGACTCGGGTAGTAAAGCAGCTATGTGACACATAATATCATTACCTATATCGCTAAGCATTTTTTCTCTTTTATTCCGGTCAGGCGGAAATTCCTCCGGCACTGAAAATGGTTTTCCAATCCTAACAGAGACTTTTGGTCTCACGCCGCGCAACCAATTATTCCAAATATCATCTAATCCAACAACACCAACGGGTAATATTTTACAAGCCGATTTAATTGATAAATATGTTACACCCTTTTTCGGTTTCCGAAGCGCAAAATCTGAAGTGGCCTCCGGAAAGATACCTAGGATATCACCCTTGGTAAGAACCTGTATGGCTTTTTTAATTGTTGAAGGCGCTAAGTGTGTTCTATTTGTGGGTATAAAACCATATAGTTTACCCGCTAAAACCACATACCACTCTATTTCTTGATCGCTAGCCGCCAGAAAACTGATCGGCTTACGAATACTATATGCTACTAGGGCTGGATCAAAAATATGGAAATGATTAATAGCAATAATGTACGGACCTTTCTTGGGAATATATTGTCTTCCACGAACAACAGTCTTTACCAGAATACTGCATAAGAACAAATTTATATAACTCATCAAATAACGGTACCAGTTCGGCAGCAATTTATAGGAATCCAGTTTTGTACGTACTGACTTCATGGCCGGAGTTTTTCCATTATTTGAGACAAAATAAAGGGAAAAGGGATCGTAGATCCCATTTATTTAATTATCCCTAATTAAAACGGAAGGTCATCATCGTCTGTTGGCGGTGGTTTCCCCCCTTCATCAACGTTTCGGCGACCCAGCATTGTAAATGAATTACCAACTACTTCTGTTGAGTACCGTTTTACACCATCCTTATCTTCCCACGAGCGAGTCTGCAGGCGACCTTCAACGTATACCATTTGACCTTTTTTCACATATTCTGCAGCTGTTTCTGCCTGCTTACCAAATAACACACAACGGTGCCATTCTGTATGATCCTCCCAGTTGCCATCACTATTACGACGGGATTCATTTGTGGCAATACTAAATGTAGTTACCGCGGTGCCGCCCGGAGTAAACCGACCCTCAGGATCACCGCCTAGATGACCTACTAATATTACTTTATTTACGCTACCCTTTTGCATGGTATGCTCCTTTTATTTTATCTATTTATTTTTCAAAGCACATCAAACCGCGGTTTCTTACGTGCGTATTATATTGTACGGATTGATTTAAACCTCTGTCAAGTTTTTT